>JAABUM010007481.1_pt1 | contig 10018 bp, 7 predicted proteins | sample 5559161 | NCBI WGS metagenome assembly JAABUM01 (sample SAMN10711868, study PRJNA513369) | rock metagenome | isolation source: Antarctica rocks | place: Antarctica: Victoria Land, Siegfried Peak nord | reverse complement strand
CGACTTTCAAAGTCCGCAACGACAAAGAAACCGGTCAAACCATCATCGGCGGCATGGGCGAGTTGCACCTGGAAATCATGGTGGATCGCATGAAGCGCGAATACGCGGTCGAGGCCAACATCGGCAAGCCGCAGGTCGCGTATCGGGAAACCATCCAGGGTTCGGTGAAGGAATTCACCTACAAACACGTCAAGCAGTCGGGCGGTTCGGGCCAGTTCGCGCACATCGTCATCAACGTGATGCCGACCGTCGCGGACGAAAACGGCAAGCAAGCCAACTTCGAGTTCGAGTCGAAAGTCGTCGGCGGCGTCGTCCCCCGCGAGTTCTGGCCGAGCGTTGAAAAAGGCGCCAAAACCGCGCTCGAACGCGGCATCCTGGCGGGCTACCCGCTCGTGAATGTGCGCGTCGAACTCGTTCACGGCTCGTATCACGAGGTTGACTCGAACGCGATGACCTTTGAAATCGCGGGCGCCGAAGGCTTGCGCGAAGCCGCTCGCAAAGCGAAACCTGTGATTCTCGAACCGATCATGTCAATGGAAGTCGTCACACCCGACGCGAACATGGGCGACATCATCGGCGACCTGAGTTCGCGTCGTGGCCGCATCAACGAAATGCGCCCCGACAAAGGCGGCACCCAGATCGTGCGCGCCCAAGTCCCGCTCTCCGAACTCTTCGGCTACGCGACGACCATGCGCTCCTTAACTCAAGGCCGCGCGACGTATACGATGGAACCGTCGCATTACGAACCGGTGCCGAGCAACATCCAAGAAGAGATTCTGGCGACGGCCACCGGGCGTCGGTAGTCGGTTGGGTTGGTGAAATGAAGAGCGCCCGCTACTCGATGAGTGGCGGGCGCTTTTTGTTTAGGTTGAACTGAAGAAAGAGAAGTGATGAAACGAACGATTTGTCCTCAGTGCGGCTACGTCTTCAATCTGGACGAGACGAATTGCATTCGCTGTAGTGTCGCGGGCGCCAGAGTTCAAGGCTATACCCCGAAAGAGGAAACAACATTTCAAGAGGCGTATAGCAAGCCTCGACCAAAAGTAGACATCCAGCCAAAGCGACAGATGACTTGGAGGGAGCAACTCGAAGTAGCAGGTGCCGCTTTGCTGTTCATCATCTACTGTCTTCTCTTGATCCAGTGGATGACCTATGAGTGTGGAGGTGTCCATCTTTATGTGTTCAATGGTCATCTGCTCTTTGGTTTCTGTGCCCTTGTCTCTGTCCTGATCGTTTGGTGTGGGTTCTACAAAGGTTTGAAACCATCCAAAGACACATTTCTGAAGTTATTGACCTCCTTATTTGTGTTAATGCACGTTATGCCAATCGTATTCTTTCTGAACAGAATTGGCGTCAACAAACAAACCGTCGTCGCGGGAGTTGTTGAAGGCAAGAAGAAGAGAAGATATGGCAAAGGCGGAGGGCCACCCTATCTTTCAATTCGATCCAATCGTGGGGTTGTCTCTTACTTCGTTGAAGATTCGACGTTTGCTCAGCTAAATGTTGGTGAACCACTTACTCTCACGGTGCGTGACGGTCGCTTCGGGTTCGCTTTGCTTGATAGGGTGGAAGACAAAGGCAAACTCGTCGAACCAATTCACTACGATTGATGCGCCCTTTCGCCGTTTGGCAACGAAACGCGTGACTGAGCGATCTAATCGCCCTTCGATGCAACAACCGCTTTCATGCCGTTGGTGCGAATCAAGCCCAAGTGCGTTTGACCAAACCCCTCCCAAATCGCTTCGATGTCTTTGTCCTTCTGCAAAGCAGAAAACCACAGCAACTCCAAAGCGGCGCTTGGAATCCATTCGACTGGCTTTGTGTAACCAGTAACTCACTTCACGCCCCTTTGCTCCATGAAGCGTCGCACGGCAGGAAGAGAACAGAGCAACTCACAGCCGCCAAGATGAACTGTCCAGCCTTGGTAACGGTCGCTAATTCTAAGCCGGGCGCCCGTGCGGGGAGGCGACGCAAGTCGAGGATGGCGTTGCGGGCGAAGATGAGGGCAGAGGAAAAACAAAGGTCTTCATGCGATGCATTGAAGACCTTTATTTTTCACTAAAGTCAGCAACTTAAGCGAAGTGCTACTGGGCGCGCGTTCGCCGCGCTCCCATTGGCTGACGACACTTGGCGACACGTTCAAATAGCGCGCGAAGACGCTTTGACTGGCGTGGTTTTCTTCGCGGATGGCGCGGATTTGTTCGGGCGAGAGTTTTTCGACGGGCGTTAAACACAACTCGTCGAACTCACGCATCGTGCTTTTCGACACGACTCCGGCTTCATATATCCCGGACATCATCTCGTGCATCGCAGCAGCAATTTCACTTTTGTAGGTCTTCTTCATCACAATTCACCTCAATCAGTTCTTCTGTCTTCAACAGCGTTTCGATTTCAGTTTCGGTAAAAGCTAACGTTGTTTGTGCGGTGCGCTTGAAGATCTTCAAGTCGTTGTCGCTAATGTTGGCTTGGTCGTTTTTGGCAAAGCCGAACACAAAGAACGCACGTTCTTCAACACGAAAGAAAATGATGGTGCGAAAGCCGCACGACCTTCCTTCATTGGGTCGGGCGACGCGCTGTTTGATGACGCCTCCACCTAAATCGGCGTCAACCAAACCGCGTTCGGCTCGGTCTATCGCTTCGCACAAGTCGCCGTCGCTGATTCGTTGACCACGAGAGAACCGGGCGAAAACCTTGTTCTTGTAAATTGTCACGCTTTGCCTTTGCTTTTCGTTCCCCAACTTCTACCACTCATGGTGCGATGTTTCGGGGCTAAGTTCGAGTGTCCGCCTGAACGTGCGCGTCGAGCTGGTTCACGGCTCGTATCACGAAGTTGACTCGAACGCGATGACCTTTGAAATCGCGGGCGCCGAAGGCCTGCGTGAAGCCGCACGCAAAGCGAAACCTGTGATTCTCGAACCGATCATGAGTATGGAAGTCGTGACACCCGACCTGACTGCCGAATCTATTTTCGCGGCTTTGCAGGACGTGTCATCCGAAGAGTTGTCGCGGCTCAATGTCATGCTGCTTGGCGATGCGCGCGAAGAAACACTTGAAGAGGAAGAAGCGGAATGGCGTCGCATTGCGGCTCATTCTGCGGCGCGCTTTGATGAAGAGGAAAGCGCGTGATTTCGCTCAAAGCTGGAGATGTCGTGACGGGTTTGTTTTCCAGCGCCGTTGAAAGCAAAGCGCGGCCTGCTGTTGTGCTTTCAAGTGCGGTTTATCATCGAATCAGCCAGATGTTCTCATCAGGTTTTTGACGACGCAAGTAGCTGGGGCTAACTCGCCGACGGATTATGCTCTGGCTGATTGGAAGGCGGCGGGGTTGACGCAACCTTCGGCTTTTCGCGCGTTTTTGGTGACGATTCGAGTGAGTGAAGCGATGAAAATTGGTCGCTTGTCGGAGGAAGATCGGACGGAAGTTCAGGCGCGAGTGAAGTTGGCGTTAGTTGAACGTGCGCGTGGAACTGGTTCACGGCTCCGCCGTTTGGCAACGAAACGCGCGACTGCGCATCGCGCCGCCCGACGTGTTCCGCGCGGCCAAGGGGATGAAACGAGGAGCGACGCGAATCACGGCGCGACGCGGGCCGGGCATAAAGTCAAGGAGTGGAAGCGAGCCAAAATCTTTTGGCCAAAGTTGTGCCTCGGCTAAGGTGTGCGAAAGAGACAAATCCAGACAATTCAACAACGGTCTCTTCGCGTTCGCAGAAAGCGGAGCGGCGTGGCGCTGCTTGAGTTCGCGCTCGTCGTGCCGATGTTGCTCCTGCTGGTGTTTGGCATTTTGGAGTTCGGTTGGTATGCCAAAAACTCGCTCGGCGTTTCCAATGCGGCGCGCGAGGGCGCGCGGGCGGCCTCGGTTGGCCGCTCGACAATAGACATCGACGCGCGGGTTCGCGCGTCACTTGCGAATCAGGGCGGCGTGACCGATCCGATAACTGTGGAAATGATGCGTGATGACGGCGACGATTCCAACGGCTATGCCTACACCATTCCTCTGGGTGGCGACACCTGTAGCGGCACGACTTGTAAAAACGATGCCCTGATGGGCGCGATGATTCGCATTCGTGTTTCCGCGTATAACCGCTCGCTGACTGGGCTTTTCGGGTTTTTGAATCGCCCGCTGCAAACCGATGTCATCATGCGGCGCGAGGGATAAATCCTCAACTCAACCACGGAGCTTTATGAAATTCAAGGCCACTTCCCGCGCTTTTATTCCCCGATTTGGCGAGGCGCAACGGCAGTCGCGGCTGCGTCGCGCTCGTTGCGGGCGCGCCCGCCGTCGCGGGACTGTCGCTGTTTTCGTGGCACTGTCGCTGACGGTGCTTTTTGGGATCGCTTCTCTGGCGGTAGATTACGGTCTGCTCATAGCCGACAAAAATCACGCGCAACGCGCCGTGGACGCGGCGGCTCTGGCCGGAGCCGCGCAACTCAAATCCGAAGGTGACTGCCTCGACATGGATAACGCGCGCCACATAGCTGTCGCCACAGCCGCCACCAATGGCGTTGCGGTCGTGCCGGACAGCATCACCTTCACCGACAACGCCACGCGAATCCACGTCCCCACGATCGTCTCGCGCCAACTGCTTTTCGCCAGATTGCTGGGCTTTTCCACAGGGCAGGTGTCTGCTGTGGCCGTCGCGGAGATCGTGCCCGCCGACACACCGGCCAACATCAACGTCGTGCCGATTGGCATCACTTGGAACACCTACCTCACCCATACCCACCCGCTCGATACGGGGCCGCAAATCATCACGCTGATTCGCCAGTCGGACACGGTGTATGATTTGAACAAGTTCGTGGTGTTCGACCTGCGCCCCAACAACGCCAAAAGCCCCTCGGCGATGGTTCAGCAACTCATCACGCCTGACAAAGATCCGGTTCAAATCGGCCAGTTCGAGACAACGCTCAACGCCAGCGCTGGCGCCGTGGGCAGCAAGTTTCAAGAAGCGATGGCCACGATGTTCCAGCGCTCGGCGGCAGCGCCGTGGAACGACACATGGACGGGCGATCTATTTACCTCGACCGGCATTCGCTACAACGAAATCCTCGGCAAAACCGCGCGACGCGACAATCCGCGCGTGATGTATTTCGTCATCAATCCTGACAACGTGACATCCAGCACCGGTTCCTTCGACACGCCCATTCAAGGCTTCGCGCCGGTTTACGTCGAATCGTTTCAACAAAGCGTCGCGCCCGATGGCAGTTCAGTCACTCAACTCGTCGTGCGCTTTTTGCCACCAGCCACGAGTTCAGAACTCGATGGCCGCAATGCTGACGCCGCGTATTCCGGCGTGCGTGCCGTCCGGTTGGTGAGTTGAATTTCCAGCAACTCCCTTGGCTCGCACTTCTGACCCCACTTCGACTTGACGTGCTAAAGCGTCCTGTTTTGCGCGGCAGGAATCAGAAGAAGATGCACGTAGTTTTCCCTGCCTGTGTATAAGGTTAGGGATAACTGTGGGCAAAACCTCGCAATCCTCCACTGGAACTCTCAATTGAAGAAAATTTTTTGGGTGTCAAGCGCGAAATGACACTTGCTAAAAGCGGGAACATCTGTTTGCACCGCGTCTTTTTCTGGATTTATAACCTTCAAACCGGCAGGGAAAAAGGTGGGGAAAAGTGCGCGTGGGAGAAGATTATCGTTTCATTGAAAGCGTTGTTTGAAGCGGGCATTGAAGCGCTGAACCCAAAGACAGCTAACTGCGGGTTTTTGCTGGAATTGCGCTTCGCTATCCTCAAAAGAGCCTCGTTTTTCGCCACGCTCTACGCGTTTGGAATCGAGGTTTTTCCATCCCGATGAGCAAGTGTCCCTGCGGTTTCTGCCACCTCCACGTCCATTCCGAATATTCCCTGTTAGACGGCGCCAATCGAATCAAAGACATGGCCAAGCGCGCCGCCGCGCTCGATATGCCTGCCCTCGCCATCACCGATCACGGTGTGATGTATGGCGCAATCGACCACTACGTGTCTTGTAAGAAAGAAGGCATTAAACCTATAATCGGCGTCGAAGCTTACGTTGCCCCGCGCACACACTTGGATAAAGATTCACAACTCGATTCGCAAAAGAAAACTTGCCATTTGACCCTTTGGGCGAAGAACAAAAAGGGTTATGAGAACATGGTTAAGTTGACCTCAACCGCGCATCTCAAAGGGTTCTACTATAAGCCACGCGTCGATCACGAGCTGTTAGCGCAGCATTCCGAAGGCATTATTTGCGGTTCAGCGTGTCTGGGCGGCGAAGTGCCGCAGCTCATCATGGCAAAGAAGTTCGATGAAGCCGTCGAACGCGCCTTGATGTATCGGGACATCTTCGGCAAAGAAAACTATTTTTTGGAACTGATGGATCACGATTTGACCGGTCAAAGCGAAGTCAACGACCGGTTGATCGACATTTATCATAAAACCGGCATTCCATTAATTTGTTCCAACGATGCCCACTATCTGAAGCGTGAAGACGAGGAGATGCACAAGATTCTCGTCGCCATCGGCACTAACTCGCAAATTCAGAATATGGCTTTGCACTACGGGCCAAACTTCTATCTCAAAGACCGCGAAGAAATGTGGGACAAGTTCAAACACGTGCCCGACGCGCTGGAAAATACCATGCGTATCGCGGACATGGTGGATTTGGAACTCGATTTAAAAACAACCCACTTTCCTAACTTTGACGTTCCGGCTGGACACGATAAAACATCTTATCTACGCGAACTGTGCAAAAATCGTTTCGACAAGCGTTATCCGGTTGGTCATCCCAGGCGAGCAGAAGCGATTCCGCGCATGGAATACGAACTGAATGTCATCATTGACAAAGGTTATCCTGGCTACTTTCTGGTTGTTCAGGATTTCATCAACTGGTCGAAAGATCAGGGCATCTTAGTCGGTTGCAGGGGAAGTGCTGCAGGTTGTCTGGTATCTTACGTATTGGGCATCACCAACCTCGATCCGCTGCCTTATGGTTTATTGTTTGAACGTTTTTTGAATCCTGAGCGCGTGTCCATGCCGGATATTGACGTGGACTTTCCCGACAAGCGGCGCGATGAAGTGATGAAATACGTGACTGATAAATACGGCAAGGATAAAGTCGCGCAAATCATCACTTTCGGAACGCTCGCCGCGCGCGCTGCGGTTAAAGACACGGCGCGCGCGACCGGTTTGGAGCTGAAGCTCGCCGATCATGTCGCCAAGCTGATTCCGGCGATTCCCTCGCACCCGATGACCATTGCCAAAGCGATGGACGAGGTGAAGGAGTTGCGCGATTTATATGAGTCGGACTCGACGGTTCGCACGCTGTTAGACAGGGCACAAAACATCGAAGGCATGACCCGTCACTCGTCGCGCCACGCTTGCGGCGTCGTCATTGGCGATGCGCCGCTCGACACGATGGTGCCGCTCGAAGAAAAAGATGGCCTGGTTGTCACGCAATATCATTCCAAAGCGATTGAAAAGATCGGTTTGGTGAAAATGGACTTTTTGGGGCTCACTAACAACTCGGTGATAGACGAAAGTCTGGCGCTCATTAAAGAACGCTATAACGAAGACATAGACCTCGAAAACCTCGACTTAACTGATAAAAAGGTCTACGACATGATGGGTCGGGGAGATGGCATCGCGGTCTTTCAAATGGAAGGATCGGGAATGCGCAACCTGCTCCGCGAAATGAAGCCAGAGAATCTGGAACACATCATCGCGCAGATTTCGCTGTATCGTCCCGGCCCGATGGATGATATTCCAACTTACATCAAAGGTCGTCACGGCGGAGTTGTAACCTATCCGCATCCCAAGTTGGAACCGATTCTTAAAGACACTTACGGAATGCTCTTATATCAAGAGCAAGTCATGCGCGCAGCACAAGAGTTAGCGGGTTTCACTGGCGGTCAAGCCGACGAACTACGCGGTGCAATGGCGAAAAAGAAAGCCGATCAAATGGCACTGCTCAAACCATTGTTCATAGATGGTTGCTTGAAGAACAAAATCAAGCGCGATGATGCAACAGACATCTTCGACAAGATGGAGTCATTCGCCAGATATGCTTTCAACAAATCCCACGCAGCTTACTATGGGTTAGTTTCCTACTGGACGGGTTATCTTAAAGTCAATTATGCGAGCGAGTTTTTAGCGTGCAACATGACTTCGCGCTTGGATGCCAAGCCGAAGTTGTTAGCCGTTATCGAAGATGCGCGCAGGCATGGAATCGAGGTGTTGCCACCTGATGTCAACGAGTCGAATCAGGATTTCACGGTCGTTGGCGCGGCGAAGAATTCGCCGATTCGCTTTGGGTTGCTGGCCATCAAAGGCATCGGCGAAGGGCCGGTGAACGCGGTGCTCGAAGCGCGGCGCGAGGGCGGAAAATTCGTGTCGCTCCACGATTTTTGCGAGCGCGTGCCGCTTCGCGGGTGCAACAAATCGTGCATTGAAACCTTCATCAAGGCGGGTGGTTTCGACTCGATTCACTTGAATCGGTGCGCGCTTTTAGAAGCGCTGGATGGCGCGATTTCGTCGGGACAACGCGCGCAGGCCGATGCGCTTACCGGGCAAACCTCGATGTTTGAGGAAGCAACCAGTGAAGCCGGGCGACCCAAAACGATGGGGACTTTGCCCGATTGCGACGATTTCGGGCGCGGGCAACGCCTGGCTTGGGAAAAGGAATATATCGGGCTGTATGTGTCCGATCATCCGTTGTCGCCACTGCGCGAATACCTCGAAAGCGCGGCGATTCCGTTGTCGAAAATCACCGAAGATAAAGTGCTCGCTGATGGCGCGCGCGTCACGGTGGGCGGAATTGTGACGACTCAGCAGAAGCGGGTGGATAAAAACGGGCGCACCTGGTCGATTTTCACGCTCGAAGATTTGACGGGCCAAATCGAGGTGCTCACCTTTGCCAAGTCGTATGAAAAGTGCGGCGAACACATCGCTGAAGACGCGAAGTTGCTGGTGACGGGACGCCTGAGCGCCGATTCACGCGGCGGTTTCGGCGGCAACCGAGGAGGCGAAGAGGAAGCAGACAACAACGACGACGTGCGTTTTAAGATCATGGCCGACGACATCCAAATTATCCCCGAAGACGCCGAAAACGAAACGCAAAAACGGGCCAAACCGCTCGAAGATCGCGTGGCGCAGGCGAACGAAAAAGCCGAGAAAGCTGCCGAACGTCAGGCGAACGGCGGCGGCTGGAATGGCGGCAACGGCAGTGGCAGTGGCGGTGCAAACGGCAACGGAAGCGGCGGTGTAAACGGCAACGGAAGCGGCGGTGCAAACGGCAACGGAAGCGGCGCCAAGGGTCACAAAATCCTCGAATCGCTGGGCAGAAGCGGCGGCTCGAACGGCAACGGGCACTCCAATGGGAATGGCTCGGCAAATGGCGGCGGGATTTCGATCAACCGTTCGTCGGGTTCGACTGGCTTTGTCTTGCCGCCTGCCGACAGCGCGCCGCCGCCTCAGTTCCGGCCCTCGGATGAGGGGCCGGTTTCGATTCCGCACGTGTTCGAGGTGCCTTTTGAAGCGTCCGGCGATGTGCATTTGCACATTCCCGCCGACCTCGCCTCGCAGGAGATGATTCACCGTTTGTATGCCGTGGTGCGCAAGCATCCCGGCGCCAAGCAGGTGTGGTTGCACCTCGACAACGGTCAGGAAATGGTGCAGATGAAGGTGTCTGCCAACTTCTGGGTCGATGCCACGCCAGGGTTTTGCGAGGATGTCGCGCAACTCTTGGGCGACGACAACATCGTGCCGCCGGAAGTGGGTTGAACGCGGTTCGGGATTAGCCCGATGCGTTTCACGAACGTAGTGATGGGGCGAACCTCGTGTTCGCCCTCCTACGGCTTGGTTAACATCGTGTCTGTTCCGTTACCCGAACAGCAGGAGGGCAAGTCCAAGATTCGCCCCACCATTACGTTCATGCCTTAGAGCCTGTCTCTGTAGTGTGGGTTTGGGTCAGACTGGAGTTGATGAGACGCGCATCCAAAGTGGTTTATCCCAGCGACTTGAGCGACGAGCAATGGCGTCTGGTGGCGCCTGTTCTTCGTAA
>JAABUM010007478.1_pt1 | contig 10019 bp, 11 predicted proteins | sample 5559161 | NCBI WGS metagenome assembly JAABUM01 (sample SAMN10711868, study PRJNA513369) | rock metagenome | isolation source: Antarctica rocks | place: Antarctica: Victoria Land, Siegfried Peak nord | reverse complement strand
CGGGCGGCGGGACCGTCTCAGGGGGCGGGATGAGGGTATGCATGGCTCCAGTCTACGGCTCGTGGCCCTTCGGAGGCCCTTCCCCGCCCTTGACAAATCATCATCCGGCTTAAGTTGGAAGAAATGGGCTAAGGTAGTAGGCATCGGCGCGCCAGTCCTTGCGCGCGGAGAACAGGGGGTTCCAGTCGTCCTCGCCGACCACGACCAGCGCCGGCGTCGTCATCTTGGCGAAGCTCACGTGCCGCATGGCCGGGTAGAGCGTGGCTGCCTGCTCGGCGAGATCCTCGCCCCTGCCCGGCGCAGCCAGGAGCACCGCCACCGTGACGCGCTCGTCGGACAGGTCCACCTCAGGCCCGTCGGCCGGATCCCCCACCGTTTCACCGATCAGCATGGCCGCCGTCTGACCACCCAGGGAGTGCCCGACCGCGGCGATGCGGCCGCGGTCCAAACGCCCTGCGAGGCCGGGTACGACGGACTCGACCAGGTCGAGGTGATCGAGGATGTGGCGCATGTCCCGCACCCGGGACTGCCCGTACAGGGGCGCATCAGGGTCGGCGGCGTTGCGCAGTCCCAGCGTCGTCGAATCGAGGTGGGTGGGCTGGATGACAACGAAACCGTGCGCCGCCCAGAAGTCGGCCAGGGGGCCGTAGCCGTGCAGCGATGAGATGAAGTTCGACGGTCCGTGACCGTGCGACAGCAGGATCACGGGCAGATTGTCGCCCGTCGCGGGCGCGGAGACCTTGATTTGCAGATCGACGGCCCGTCCCGGAACCGGCAGCACCACCGGGCTGAACGTGGACACGGGGACGGACTCGTTGACCGGGATTCCGGCCGCTTCGGTGAATGGCGCACTCATCGATGTTCCTCCTTCTTGTCTTCTTGTTGTGCGGTCCGACCGGCGGCCGGCCCGGCCGAGGGTGCGCTACCGGCGGCGGACTGCGGCGGTCAGCGCCGTCGTCCCGACGTCCCACATGTTGTCAGCGACGTTGATCGTGACTCCGGGGGGGACGATCTGGTCGATGCGGTCCAGCAGGTCGCCGGGCAGGTCGATCCCGTCGGCGGCGAGATAGCTGTCCAGGTGCTCCATGGTGCGCGGACCGATGATCGCGGAGGTGACCGCGGGGTGGCGGGTGGCGAACGCGACGGCCATCTGGATGAGCGTCAGCCCCGCCTCGTCGGCGAGCGCGCCGAGCGCGTCGGCGGCGTCGAACTTTGCCGCGTTAGCGGGGTTGGTGGCGTCATAGACCCTAGGGGAACGCTGAGCGCGAACGGCCGAGCCCGGCCCGCTGACCTCCCGCCTCTTGCGGTACGTGCCCGATAGCCAGCCGCCGGCCAGGGGGCTGTAGGTCAGGACGCCCATGCCGTGGCGCAGGCAGGTCGGCAGCACGTCGTATTCAATCGCCCGCGTCAGCAGGGAGTAGGGGGGCTGTTCGGTGCGGAACCGTTCGTGGCCGCGACGATCGGCGGCCCATTGAGCCTCGACGATCTGTGAGGCGGGGGCCTTTGACGCGCCGAAGGAGCGGATCTTGCCGGCATGCACAAGGTCCGAGAGGGCGCTGAGGGTCTCGTCGATATCCGTGTGCGGATCGGGGACGCCCACCTGGTACAAGTCGATCCAGTCGGTGTGAAGCCGGCGCAGCGAGCCCTCGACCGCCTCCATGATCCATCGTCGCGATGCTCCACCATGGGTGGGGTCACCGTCGAAAGGCACTCCGAACTTGACCGCAAGCACCACGTGCGCGCGCCGTCCGCTGGCCAGCGCCTTGCCAATGATCTGCTCTGACTCGCCGGCGGAGTAGCCATCGGCGGTGTCGATGAAATTGATCCCGGCGTCCAGCGCCTTGTGGATGATCCGGAGCGACGCGTCGTGATCGGGGTTGCCGAAGGCACCGAACATCATCGCGCCCAGGCACAGCGGGCTGACGGAGACGCCGGTGCGTCCCAGAGGTCGGTAGTCCATGGTGAGCCTCCTTGTGTGGCCGCGAGCGGCTCGCAACGGGTAGAATAGGAGTGGATGCGACAGGCAGATACCCTGTCCACTTCACTGTAGCAGATAACGGATAGCCTGTCCACTTGGAGTCCCGATGCGCCCGGACCAGTTGCCCTCACCCACGAGACGAGCCGACGCCGCGCACAACCGCGCCAAGATCCTCGCGGCCGCCCGTTCCGCGTTCGCCGATCCTGAGGCTGAGGTGTCGATGGCCGAGATCTCGCGTCGCGCGGGCGTCGGCATGGCGACGCTGTACCGCAACTTCCCCGGACGCCGCGAACTCCTTGAGGCCCTCTACACCGACGAGGTCAACGCCGTCTGCACGGCCGCCACGACCGTCGACGGCGAGATGCCCGGCGCCGTGCTCACGGCCTGGCTGCACCGGTTCTTCGTCTTTGTCACCAGCAAGCGCCACATCGCCTCCGCGCTGCTCGAACACACGGACCGCGGCAACCCCCTATTCGACACCAACCGCGCCCGCGTGATCGCCGCCGGCCAACCGCTCCTCGTCGCCGCGCAGCGCGCTCATGAGGTCCGCGAGGACCTCTCCCTCGAACAGGTCCTCGACATGGTCATCGCCATCGCCCAGATCCACGGCGAGTCCGGCTACCTCGAGCCGATCCTGCGGACGGCGCTCGACGGCCTGCGCCCCTCGGCCGCTGTGGCGCCCGCATAGGACGAGGGGGCACGCCGCGTCGGGGTGCAAGCCTCCGCACGGCTGCCCGCGCCCGTGCGCTCGAAGGCCCACTACAACGATTCGCGCGAAAAATGTAAGGGGCAGAAGCACGTTGCACGACCGCCCCGCCAGGAGGCCGGCGCGTGGTGGTGCGGACAGATCCAACGCCGCGACTAGCCCGACGCACCGCCTACCGCTAGGCCTAGGCTCCAACCTGTGTGCAACAAGCATGTGCCCCCTACAGATTCGCGCGAAAAAGGGCTATGCCGCGTAAATAGAGTCAGTAGCTAACTACGGTCGCATCGCCATCACGGATTGAAATAAAGACCGCTCCGGTAATCACTCTTATCGGCGCAGCTCACTACGTCGTCGCAACTCATGGCCTTATACTTCGGGGCGAAGGTAACGCTACGGGGCAAAGGTAACGCTACAGGGCAGGGATTACCCGCGGTGAAAGAAAGGGCCATGGAACACGACAAAAACGAGCGGCCTCGTCTGAGGGACAGGCGAGCCGTAGGAGCTCACGCATGACCGACGCTCAGGCCCGCGCCCGCGTCTGGACACTCTGCCTCTACGCCCTCGTGCTCTGCGCCCTCACCGGCCCCGTCGTCGGCCTCCTCACCCCGCTGGCTCAGGCTCCCGCGCCCGCCCTTTCCATCGTGGCCGCCGTCCTCGCCGCCGCCCTCATCGGCGCGTATGTGGCCCTCGCCGTCCTGCGCGTCGTCCGGCCCCGTTCGCTCGGCCGACGGTAGCTCATGGGGGAGCGAGGGGACGAGGAGACAGTCCCCCGCCTGACACCACATGGCGCGCTGTCATAATCCCACAGGCCGCGACACCTGGGACCACGGGGCACATTTTCGTGGTCCCACCCTGGGACCACACCCCCGTGTCGTGGTCCTACAGAGGCCATTTGTGTGGGACCAACCGTGGTGCTAGGACCAAACCCGTGGTCCCCGCGTGGTCCCACGTTTCACACAGGAAATCGGGCCTGTGGGACCACCGTGGTCCTAGCCCTTTATCCTGGGGTAGGGACCACGGGTGGTCCTAGCACCACGCCGCCGTGGGACCACGGGTGGTCCCAGGCCCCGGTCAGTGAGGCTGGCCCCGCGCGCAGCGACGGGGCACAGGGTACGGGCCAGGCGGCCGTCCTCACGGCCGATCGCGGACTGTGACGGTCGCGCGGTCGCCCGTCGTCGTTGCCCCGCTCACCAGGTCCTGGGAGGGGACCGTCGCCGGCAAGGCCAGCACGACCCGCACGCCTCACTCAGCACCGCTACGTCGATGATGCGGAGGTGACGGGCCGCGCGCCGGCCACGGGCGCGTCCTGGGTGCCCTTGCTTGGGCCGGATCGGGACGGCAGCTGCCTCACACCGCTGCCGCCCTTGGAGCTGCCCGCCCCCGTGCCGGTCGAGGCGCAAGCGGTGCAACCCAAGCACGAGCGCGGCGGGGACGCCTTGGCCGGGGACACGGGCGCGGCGAGCGTGGCCGAGGATGCGGCCGGGGAGGGGCCGGCCGTCACTGCCGCCTGGTACGATGGCCTCTCCACAGACGACGGGCGACGGGCCGGACATGGATCGGTAGCGGCTGGGGACGCCATGGTGCGTACGAGGGGACGGTAGGGTTCTTACACCTACCGTCCCCTCTCTTTGTGTCCCTCTCGCACGCTCTAGTGGCCGTACAGGCGCACACCTCGTCAGGAGGGAGGCTCTCCCGCGCTCCCGATGCACAGGGACCGCAGCGCGTCCAGGACCGCTATAGCAGCCACACGTCGCGGGCCGCGATCCCCGTCGGGCGCGGCCGATTAGGCGGATGGCGTGCGGAAGTAGTGGCCCTGGTCGAGATCGTCGATGAGCCCGAGGTGCGTGGGCTGCCAGTCCAGCAGCGCGCGGGTCAGGGCGCTCGAGGCCGGACTGTCGATCCCGATGAGGGCTGCCAGGAACCCGAAGTGCGGGCCAACGTCCTCCGCTGAGATGGCGACCACCGGGAGGTCGAGATGCCGTCCGATCACCTCAGCGATGGCGCGCACCGGCACGCCCTCGTCCGCGACCGCGTGCAGCGTCGATCCCGCCGGGGCCGTCTCCAGCGCCAGGCGGAAGAGGCGCGCGGCATCGAGTCGGTGCACGGCGGGCCAGCGGTTAGACCCGTCGCCGACGTAGCCCGAGACGCCCGTGGCGCGGGCGATGCCGACCAGCGTCGCCATGAAGCCGTTGTCCCCGTTGCCGTGGACCGTCGGAGGGAGTCGCATAACGGACGAGCGGACGCCGCGGGACGCGAGGGCGAGCGTCAGCCGCGCCGTACCCAGCCGGGTCGCCGGACCACTCAGAGCGGCCATAGCCGGGTCGGGACTCTGCCCGTCCCGTTCGGTCGCCACGCGCCCCGGCGCCATCCCGAGCGTCCCGGAGGCGATGACGAACGGACGGTCAGACCCCGCGAGCGCCTCACCGAATGTCTCGACGGCGCGGCGGTCCGCATCGGCCGCGCCCTGGAAGTCCCCCGAGAAGGCGATGTCGTGCTTGAACGCGAGGTGGATCACGCCGTCCGACGCGGCAGCCGCACTCCGCAGGCTGTCGAGATCGTCGAGCGTGCCCCGCCGCACCTCTGCCCCAGCGGCGGCGAGGGCAGCGGCCGAGGCATCCGAGCGTGCCAGTCCGACGACCTGATGGCCGGCGCCGATGAGTTCGGGAACGACGGCGGAACCGATCCAGCCGGACGCGCCGGTGACGAAAACGCGCATATTAAAATCCCTCCGTGGATAGGATGGTGGTGACCGTGCATTGCATTCCGGCGTCGACCGGGTCACAGCCGAGCTGGTCGATCGGGCGCATGCCCACGGCCCTGGCCGCGTGTTCAGGGCCGGCAACCGGCAGGGGACCGCCTGCGGAGGAAACTAAGGGTGCACGTAGACCACTACCTCGCGAGAGTCCGCGACTTCGAAGATAGGTCTGAGGGTCTCGTGGTCGAGATATCGATCTCCGGTCCGCAGACAGAGCATCGCGCCGACCATCCCGAGCTCTTTGACGCTGCGCTCAAATTCGGCGGTAGCGGCGTCAGGATCCGCCGTGGGGAGTGTGGCGAACGCCGCGAAGCGGTCAGGGTGCGCTGACACCGCCGCCGCCAGGAAGTCGTTGGCGTCGTGTGCCAGCGGTACCGCCTCCCGCGACTTGAGCGGTTGGGCGCCGGGCGCGGTGATCGAGAGGACCTGAATCTCGATGCCGGAGGCATCCATGCGCTCGAGCCGCCGATCGCCGACGTCGACTAGCAACTCGTTGGCCTCTGGGAAGCCCTCAGCGATCAGGCGCACCGTGTCATCCGAGCCAACCTTGATCAGGGCATCTCGGAGCTCGGCAGTCCAAGCGTGCTCCTCCACTCCGATCGTCTTCAACCCACTCGATGGCTCGCCCGTCGCGGTTGGAGCTTCGGTTCGCGCGGCCGGACGGCGTCATTTGGACTCGATCCGGCCGAGCGGGTTGGGATCTGCGGCTAGGTTCTTCTGCGCGGCCTGCCAGCTGGCGTCCTCGATGCCGAGTGCGTGGCGGAGGTATGCCCACGTGATCTGCTGGATCACGGCAACCCGCGCAGGATTCTCGTCGGTTGTCTCCTTGGCCTCGTAGCCAGCGATCCCGCCGAGGGAGTGCTCGGCGTCAAAGAGCGTGAGCAGACTTTCAGCGCCGGGGCTGAGGACGTACGGGTCCGTGCACCAGTCGGGTCCTCGTACGGTCAGCGGAAGGTCGTCGTGATCGCCCGCGATCACGAGAGAGGAGGTGGTCATCTCGCTGAAGTTCGGGTTCATGTATGGGAAGCGCTCAGCCACGCCTGGCACCAGATCCGCTCCGCCTTTGCCGGCGGTGGCCAGCAGCACGCCCGCCTTGACACGGGCATCGGATAGATCCGCTTCCTGCTCGGTGACTGGATCGGCGATCCGCAAGCCCAGGAGGCTGCCCGCCGTCTGCCCGCCGAACGAGTGGCCGGCCACCGCAATACGGCTGAAATCCAGACGCCCAGCCAGCCCTGGTACGGCAGCCTCCAGAAGATCGAGATGGTCGAGGATGAGCTCCAGATCGTCGACGCGAATCCGCCAGATCCGGAGGGTACGCGGATCGTCAGGGGGGACACTGACCGTTCGGGAGTCAAGATGGGTTGGTTGAACGACCACGAAGCCGTGAGCAGCCCAGAAATCCGCCAACGGACCGTAGCCGTCAAGCGAGGACCCAAAGCCGTGTGAGAAGACGATGATCGGCAGCTCACGTCCAGTCACGGGCGCAGAGACTCGCACCTGCAGATCCTCGCCGCGCTCCGGGGCGGCGAGGACGATTGGCTTGGCTGAGACGACGGGTACTGGCTCCCCGGTGTCGACCACTCTCGGAATGACGACGGGGTTGTAGGACTCCGGCAGTCTTTGCGTCCCCTCGGCGCCCGCCAGCTCTCCTGGCGCCTGAATGGCTGACGCGTCTGATCTGGTCATAGGACGATCCTCCTGGCGTGATCAACATTGTCCCTCTTACAATACGGGACAATGTCCCGCTTTGTTACAATACGGGATAATGTCTCGCTTTGTCAAGCTTGGTGAGCACGGGGAGGATGCGATGACCGAAAATGAACTGGCTACAGCGAGCATGGCCCGAGCGAAGCGCGCGGACGCACGGCGGAATGAAGCGGCTCTGCTCGATGCGGCGGCTGCAGTCTTTGTGGCCTCAGGCGTCGAGGCGCCAATACGCGATATCGCCTCCAAGGCCGGCGTCGGGACAGCCACGATCTACCGCCACTTTCCAACGCGAGCAGATCTCATCATCGCCGTCTATCGCCACCAGGTTGAGGCTCTTGCAGAGGCTGGTCCAAACTTGCTGGGGACATGCCAGAGCGCTCACGCTGCGCTTGCACGATGGTTCGAACTGTTCGTCGATTTCTTGGTAACCAAACAGGGCCTCGCCGGTGTGCTGCAGTCCGATGATCCGTGTTTCGACCCTCTGCACTCCTACTTCCTTGAGCGAATCGTGCCGGTGTGCGCCCGGTTGTTGGACGCCGCCGCGGCTGCTGGTGAAATCCGGTCAGACCAGGATCCCTACGAGCTGATGCGCGGCGTCGCCGGTCTCTGTGCGGGAGCCGGTACGAGCCGCAGCTATGACGCGCGACGACTGGTTGAAATGCTTATCGCTGGACTGCCTCGCCCTGATGTGCCTGCTAGGATAAAAGGGGGTCTCCGGCAGGTTTGATGACGTTGTTTCCAGTGGAGCCCCCAGAGGACGGCGACAGCGGGTTTCGTCGTCCAGCACAGCGACGGTCGAGCCCGCCGGGCGCCGGGCAGCGCACCGGTACTGCTCCGTGTGGCTCGTTCCCGTCGTAGTCGTAGTCGTAGTCGTAGTAGAGGAAAGAGGTATTCTGGAGAGAGATCGGGCTGCGCATGATGGGACACCGCCGCTGGGGCAGGGACGCAGGACGCTGCGCGGGAGCAGGGTCGAACGAGACGCCCCAGCGGCCAGGATAGATCATGCTGACCGAGCTGTTTCTTCCTGAGGTGCCCGGGGTGCGCGTGGAGCGTTTCTGGCGCGAGGGAGCGACCCTGCACCTGGCCGCGACCACGACGCGGCGCTATGCCCGCTGCCCGCTGTGTCGGCGGCGCTCAAAGCGGGTGCATTCCCACTATCGCCGCACCATCGCTGATCTGCCGTGCGGGGCGGCCGGAGTCTGTCTGCATCTGCGGACCCGCCGCTTTGTCTGTCGAGTACGCTGGTGCCGGCGGAAGATCTTCACCGAACGCCTGCCCACGCTGGTCGCCCCCTGGGCCCAGCACACCTACCGCCTGCGGGCGCGGCTCGAAGAGCTGGGCTTCGCTCTTGGCGGAGAACCGGGCAAACGGCACGCGTGCATGGAGGGGCTGCGGGTCAGCGCCCGGACGCTGATCCGCCTGGTGCGCGCCGCTCCCACGCCGGCCAGTGGTCCCGTGCGCATCGTCAGCCTGGATGACTTTGCGTTACGTAAGGGGCAGCGGTATGGCACGATCATCGTCAACCTCGAAACGCACCGCATCATCGATCTTCTCCCTGATCGCACCGTCGCGACAACGGTCGCCTGGCTGTGCGCGCACCCCGAGATCACGCTCATCAGCCGTGATCGGGCCAGCGCCTATGCCGACGCCGGGCGGCAGGGCACCCCTCAGGCGCGCCAGGTGGCTGACCGGTTTCATCTGGTCATGAATGTCACGGAGGCGCTGGAACGGTATCTGACCCGCCACCATGCCGTATTGCGTCAGGCTGCTTTTGCCGACGGGGAGACGAGGGCCGCCGCAGCCGGGGACACAGCCGGCGATGAGACAGACGCGGAAGGAGAGGAAACCACTCCCCACACGGACGGCGGGGCGGAGGCGTCAGAGACGCCCCCGCTGCCCACGGAGACGCGACCCGCCCCGCTGACCCGCGTGCAGCGGGAGCAAGAGGAGCGGCGCGCACGGCGCAAGGCCCGGTATGAGGAGGTCCGCTCCCTAGCGGCGCAGGGGCACACGCACAGAGCGATCGCCCGGATGACGGGGCTGGGCCGCGCCACGGTAGAGCGCTTTGCCCAGGCAGAAAGCTTCCCGGAGCGCCACCCCCGTCCACCGCGCGCGACCAGCCTGACCCCGTATGCGACCTACCTGCGGGAGCGCTGGAACGCGGGCTGTCACAACGCCGACCACCTCTGGCGAGACCTCCGCGCGCAGGGCTTTACCGGTTCCCCGAGCACGGTGCGCGGCTATGTGCGCGCCTGGCGCGAGGCACGGTCGCCGCATTGTGGAGGGCCGCCCGCTCCGCCGCCGCGTCCCCTGCTCCACGTCACCGCCTCGCCGCGCCAGACGTGCTGGCTCCTGCTGCGCGCCGAGGAGGACCTAACATCCGACGAACAGACCTATCGCACGCATCTCTATCACGCCTGTCCCCAGATCGCGCTGGCTCAGGCGCTCACTCGGGAGTTTCACACCCTGCTCCGGGACCGTGATGTGCCGGGGCTGTACTCCTGGCTGCATGGCCTCACGCTGAGCGCCATCCCCGAGTTCGAGGCGGTCGCCCGGGGCATCTGGATGGATCGCGCCGCAGTCGAAGCCGCCCTCACCGAGCCCTGGAGTCAGGGCCAGACCGAAGGCAAGGTGAACAAGCTGAAGACAACCAAACGCGCGCTCTACGGGCGCTCGACCTTTGATCTGCTGCGCCAGCGTATACTTCACGCCGGATGACCTGCCCTCAGCGCGTCATCAAACCTGATACCGATGGCGAAGTCGAGGGAGCAGGTGTCTTGACAGAGAGGCTCTGCCCTGTTACGCTAGTTTTAGACAAAACTAGCGTAACAGGGCAGAGGAGAGTGGATCATGGCCATTAAGGAACGGCG
>JAABUM010007477.1_pt1 | contig 10019 bp, 8 predicted proteins | sample 5559161 | NCBI WGS metagenome assembly JAABUM01 (sample SAMN10711868, study PRJNA513369) | rock metagenome | isolation source: Antarctica rocks | place: Antarctica: Victoria Land, Siegfried Peak nord | reverse complement strand
CCGAAGTTGCGGATCGGCTCCGCGATGATGTCGCGCACCCGCATGCGCGGATTGAGGCTCGAGAACGGGTCCTGGAACACCACCTGCACGCGGCGGCGCAGGGGCCGCAGGCGGCGTCCGGAGAGCCGGTCGATGCGCTCGCCCGCCAGATAGATCTCGCCCGCGGTCGGGTCGGTCAGGCGCAGGATCATGCGGCCCAGCGTGGACTTGCCGCAACCGCTCTCGCCCACCACCGACAGGGTTTCGCCCTGCGCCACCGAGAGGGTGACGCCGTCGACCGCGTGGACCACGCCGACGCGCCGGCCCAGGAACCCGCCTTTCAGGGGGAAGTGCTTGGTCAGCACGTTGGCTTCGAGCAGCGGCGGCGCGGGGGTCATGCGGCGAGGCCCGGCGAGCGGGCCGCCGCGCTGCCGGCATAGTGGCAGGCCGCGGAATGGCCGGCCTGCTTCTCGACGCAGGCCGGCGCGACCCTGCGGCAGAGATCGGTCGCGCTCAGGCAGCGTCCGGCGAAGGCGCAGCCGCGGATCGGTTCGCGCAACGAGCGCACCTGGCCCTGAATCTCGGCCAGACGGCCCGGAGCCCCGTCCTGCAGCGACGAGCCGAGCCGCGGCACCGCACCGAGGAGCCCGCGCGTGTAGGGGTGCAGCGGCCGGGCGAAGATGTCCCGCACGCCGGCCTCCTCGACCTTGCGGCCCGCGTACATGACGACGACCCGCTCGGCGGTCTCGGCCACCACGCCGAGATCGTGCGTGATCAGGATGATGGCCGAGCCGAGTCGCGCCTTGAGGTCGCGCATCAGGTCGAGGATCTGGGCCTGGATGGTCACGTCGAGCGCCGTGGTAGGTTCGTCGGCGATCAGCAGCTTCGGGCCGCAGGCGAGCGCCATGGCGATAACGACCCGCTGCCGCATGCCGCCCGACAGCTGGTGCGGATATTCGCGGACGCGGCGGCCGGGCGCCGGGATGCCGACCAGCTCCAGCATCTCGACCGATCGCGCCTCGGCCTCCCGGTGGTTCATACCCTGGTGCAGCTGCAGCGTCTCACCGATCTGCCGTCCCACGGTGAGCACCGGGTTCAGCGACGTCATCGGCTCCTGGAAGATCATGCCGATGTCGTTGCCGCGCAGACGACGCATGTCCCGGTCGGGCAGCCTCAGCAGGTCGCGGCCCGCGAACCGGATGCTGCCCGCGATGCGGCCGGGCGGCTCGGGGACGAGGCGCAGGATCGACATGGCGGTTACGGACTTGCCGCAGCCGCTTTCCCCGACGACCGCGACCGTCTCGCCGGCCTCGACCGAGAACGTCAGGCCGTCCACGGCCCGCACCACGCCGTCCGGCGTCGCGAAATGCGTCTGCAGACGCTCGACCTCCAGGAGCGCCATTCCTCAGAGACTCCGGGCCAGGCGGGGGTCGAGCGCGTCGCGCAGCCCGTCGCCGAGCAACTGCACGGCCAGCACCGTGACGGACAGGAAGGCGGCCGGGAAGAAGACCAGGAACGGCTTGACCTGCCAGAGCGACCGACCCTCGGCCATGATGTTGCCCCAGGACGGAACGATGGGCGGCGTGCCGGCACCGATGAACGACAGGATGGCTTCCGTGATCATGGCCGAGGCGCAGACGTAGGTGGCCTGCACGGACAGCGGCGCCAGGATGTTGGGCAGGATGTGCCGGACGATGATCTTGGGGCCGCGTGACCCGCAGGCGACCGCGGCCTCGACATAGGGCTGGTCGCGAAGACCGAGCACGAGCCCGCGCACCAGCCGGGCCACGCGGGGCGTCTCGGCGACCGTGATGGCGACGATGACGTTCTGCACCGACCCCCGGGTCAGCGCCGTCAGCGCGACCGCCAGCAGGATCGAGGGAATCGACATCAGCCCGTCCATGATCCGCATGATCACGGGATCGAGCCAGCGCACGAAGCCCGACACCACGCCGATCAGCACGCCGCCTATCGACGACAGGGCCGCCACCGCGAAGCCGACGCTCAGCGACACGCGCGCGCCGTAGAGCGTGCGCGAATAGACGTCGCGGCCCAGCATGTCGGTCCCGAACCAGGTGTCGGCCGAGGGCGGGCGGAGCCGGCGCGCTGGCGCCAGCGCGAGCGGGTCGACGGTCCGCAACACCGGTGCCAGCAGGGCGACGAGCAGCATGACCAGCAGCAGAGCACCGCCGGCGACGATCAGCGGGTGACGGTGGATCGTGCCCGCCACGGGTCCGCGGCGCCGCATCGGCGGCAGCACGTCGGGTAGGGGCGCGGCCTCGACGATGCCGGGCGGCAGCTCCTGCAGGGCGGCAGTGCTCAAAGGGCGATCCTCGGGTCGAACACGGTATAGAGCAGGTCCACCGCAAGGTTGATCAACACGTAGAGGGCCGAGAACAGCAGCACCACGCCCTGGATGATGGGGTAGTCGCGGCGCAGGATGGCGTCGGTGACGAGGCGCCCGATCCCGGGAATCGCGAAGACGCTCTCGGTCACCACGGCGCCGCTGATCAGGGCCGCGAAACCGATGCCGATCACGGTGACGATGGGAACGGCGGCATTCTTCAGCGCGTGCACGAAGAGAATGGCGGGCTGGCCCAGTCCCTTGGCCCGCGCGGTGCGCACGTAATCCTGCGACAGGATATCCAGCATGGTGGCGCGGGTGATGCGGGCGATCAGCGCGATATAGAGCAGCGCCAGCGCCAGCGAGGGCAGGATCAGGCGGGCCAGGAACGGGCCGAGCCCAGCGCCGATCGGCGTGAAGCCCTGGACCGGGAGCCATTTCAGCTGCAATGCGAACACGAAGGCCAGCATGTAGCCGACCACGAAGACCGGGAGCGAGAAGCCCAGCACCGACAGCACCATGGCGGCCCGGTCGATCCACGATCCGTGCTTCCAGGCCGCCAGCACGCCGAGCGGCACCGCCACCCCGACGGCCACCACCAGGGTCAGCACCAGCAGCGACAGGGTGGGCTCGATGCGCTGCGCGATGAGGTGCGTGACCGGCAGGTTGGTGAAGATCGAGGTGCCGAGATCGCCGTGGAGGATGCGCCAGCTCCAGCCCCCGAACTGAACGAGATAGGGCCGATCGAGTCCGAGCGTGTCGCGGATGCGGGCGATATCGGCCGGGCTGGCCTGATCGCCGGCGATGAGCGCCGCCGGATCCCCCGGCGTCAGATACAGCAGGCTGAACACGAACAGCGCAACGACCGCCATCACCGGGACCGTCCCGGCGATCCGGCGGATCACATAGGCCAGCATCGGGCCACTCCGGCCAGGCCGCGATGCCGCCCGGCTTCCACCGCCGCCGTCACGATGCTTTCCCCAAAGACGTCCGCACGGACCACCTCGCTCCGCCGCCAAACCGGGCCATCTGCCTGCGGCATCGATGCAAGCGGGGTGCCTCGGTGACGGCCTCCGCAAGACGATCTTCGCTTCGAGGATCTGCTGCCCCACATCGCCATTGCTTCATGCCCTGCTATGAGGTCTCGCCGGCCGGCGAACGTCCTTCTTCCAAACTCACCCTCGCTCCGACCGGGGGACGGCACGGCCAGCTAGGCCAAGCTGCCGTTCGATCTGGATCTCCGGTCGCTCGGTGTGAGTGTTTCGCAGGCCTCTCGCACCCATACAGGCCGACCGTCGTTATCGCCAGCGGCAGGACGCGGCGATCGCGATCCGAAACGAAACTGCCCTTGGTCCGAAACTGCCCTCAATCTGAAGCGCCGGCCCTCCATTGGGATGATCGATGGGCCGCAGGCCGGGACGGCGACCGGCCTGCGAGCGCCTACGACTGACCGGCAGAACCGGGCCGGAAGAACCGCGGGAGGACCAGGCCGATCCCACCCCTCCTGCCTTGGAGCTCTTGATCGTGGGTTGTGGTTGGCGCAGCGGCACAGGCAGCGTCGAAAGCGGTTTGCCATGACGCCACCCCCGTGACAGAGCCGCTTGGGCACCGAGCGGCGCCCGTCGGGCAACTCACGGTCCTGCCGAGGGCGGCAGACCCGCGAGGACACGGTCCACCACCTCCAGCGTCAATCCCTCCCCCGTCACGAGGTGACCCGGGAGCCCCGCCGCGGCCGCGGCCTCCATGTCGCTTGGCCGGTCACCGATCAAGACGCTTCGGGCGCGGTCGACCGCCCATGCGTCGAGGAGGTCGAGGATCATGCCGGGCGCGGGCTTGCGCCAGGGCGACGCCCGGGCGTAGCGGGCCACCGTCCCATCGACGTGATAGGGGCAGTAGCGAAAGTCGTCGATGTGGGCGCCCTGCTGCCGCAGGTCCGCCTGCATGTGCCGGTGCAGCGCGTCCACGTCCGCTTCCGAATAGTGCCCCCGCGCGACGCCGGACTGGTTGGTGACGACGAAAACGTAGTATCCGGCATCGTTGAAACGCTTGATGCCCGCGACCGCCTCGGCGCACCACCGGAAACGGTCGGGGGAGCCCACATAGCCGAGGTCCTGGTTGAGCACCCCGTCCCGGTCGAGGAAGACGGCCGGCCGGCACTGCGGTTGCGGGATGGCCGCGTCGGCCGGCTGCCGAATCCTCGCAAAGCCCTCAGCCGGCATGTCAGGGGTCCTACGGCAACGATGCCCAAGCCTACCACGAAGATCGCCGAGCGGCACCACCGCGGTCTCGTCCTCGCGGTCGGGCCGAGCGCCGGTGCTCACGCGCCTCGAGCCACCGGCGACGCCACCTTCGAGAGTCTCTTCATGCGTCAGCGGCGGATCACCTGCGTGTCGTGTCACCTGTACCGGGCCGCAGCTTCGAGGACACGATCCGCATGCCATCCTTCGACGGGCACAGACCTGCGAGCATGCCGCCGAACTGGTCGCCGATACTCGGAGGGGGCTCATCCTCGGATCGCCGCGCACTGGGCGTTCCCGCCGCGAGGTCATCGCGATCCCTCGGCTCTCCGCCACCGCCGCAGCCCGCCGTCCTCCACCTCCAGCAACTCCCCACGCCGCACCATCATGTTGATGTGCGCCAGCGTCTCGCTGAACGCGAACCAGAACTGGTGGGCGTCGAGATCCATGGTGAACAGCAGCGGCACGATCTCGGCCGCGGTCGGCGGTGCCGCGGGGTCGCAGAAGCGGGCGAGGTCGGCGCAGCGGGCGGCATGGTGCGCGACGAGTTCGGCGCAGCGGCGATGCAGTCCGAAGAAGGGCAGCCGATGGCCCGGCAGCACCAGCGTGCTGTCGGCGATGCGCGACGGGATGTCGGCCAGCGACGCCACATAGCGGCCGAGGGGATCGTCCTCGGGCTTCTCCTCGGCCACCGACACGTTCGGCGAGATCTGCGGCAGCACATGGTCGGCTGCGAACAGCAGGTCGTGGGCGGGCGCGTGGAGCAGCATTTGGGCCGGCGAATGACCCGCGTAGCAGAGCGCCTCCGCCTCCATGGCGCCGAGCCTCAGCCGGTCGCCGGCGCGAAGCGGGCGATAGCGGCGCGGCAGCGCCGGCACGACCGTGCGGTAGCGCTCGAGCCTCTCGCCCATCCGGCCGAGCTGCTCGATCGACAGCCCGTGGGCGCGGTAGAAGGCCTGCTCGGCCCCGAGATCCTCGCGCGTGGCGAGGCGGTGCACCCGTGCGGTCAGGTATTCGGTCTCGCCCATGACGAGTTCCGCGCCGGTGCGCTCGCAAAGATAGGCCGCGGCCCCGACGTGGTCGGGGTGGTAATGGGTGACGATCAGCCGCTCGACAGACTTGCCGGCCAGCAGTCCCGCCAGCACGCCGTTCCACAGGGTCCGGGCCTGAGGCGTGTCGGCGCCGGCGTCGACGATCGTCCAGCCCCGCTCGCCTTCGACGAGGTAGACGTTGACGTGGTTCAGCCTGAACGGCAGCGGCAGACGCAGCCAGTGGAGGCCGGGCGCCAGTTCGAGCGTGCCGCCAGGGGCCGGGGGCTCGGGATAGGGATAGGAAAGCTCGATCAATGCGGGAGCTCTGGGGCTCGTCCGTCTGACTGGCGGCCCGAGCCTGGTCGCGCCCAGGCCGCTCTTGAGGATTGAGCCGCCGACGGAGGCGGGATAGCGTTCAGGCCCTTCACGGGAACCATGCCATGCGACGAGCTTCCAAGACCAACAGACCGGTGTCCTTCGCGATAGGCCTTCTCCTCGCGAGCGTGTGCGTCGCCCGCGCCGACGCGATCGACGGCGATTGGTGCCAGGACGGAAGCGCTCGCCATTTCACCATCAAGGGCCCCGACATCGTTACCCCGGGCGGCGCCAGCCTCAAAGGCAATTACAGCCGTCACGCCTTCACCTATACGGCGCCATCCAGCGAGCCAGCGGGCGGGATGGAGATCGGGATGCGGTTGATGAACGAGTTCACGTTGCACCTGCAGGAAGGAGCCGACCCGTCGGCGCCGGTCCAGGTCTGGAAGCGTTGTCAGCCGGTCAGTTGATCCAAGGCCCCGAGGCAGGCCATCGCACCGATGCAGCAGGCGGCCCTTCGGCCACCCCCGCGGCGCGAGCCGGACCGCCTCACGGAGCGAGGTCTGTTCGTCATGCCCCGGCTTCGGCCGGAAGCCCTGCCGTCAGGCGCTTCTTGGCCTCGGCGTTGCTCAGCTTCTTCGCCACGACCTTCGACGCAAGATCGTCTCCGAGCTTCAGGAACTGATTGCGCCGCGAGCTGTCCCCTCCGGCCTCTTCGAGGGCGTCGCGGCTTTGGATGCAACCCCAGGCATCGATGAACCGCTTGTTCTTCTCCAGGCAGCCCCGCGTGACGCTCGCGAGCGCGTCTTCATGCGGCGGCGGCGGGAGGGTCGCACAACCCGACAAGAATGCGATGGCCGTCACCATCGTGGCCGCTACCCTGGCAGAACGCATTCGAAACTCCCCACGTGGAGGAGATCACCATGGGTTGCGGCAGGAGTCCAGAGCCGGGGCGCGGTCTGAAAACGGGGACGAGGACCGGGTATTCGTCGTCGCGTCGGGGCATCGATCATTCTCGACAACCGTTTTCCTGGCCAGGTCAGGCCACAACCGTCGTGTCCGGCCCTGCCTTTCGTCGATGCGTCCGGCACTCTCGATCTGGCGCTCGCCTGCGCCCCGCCCGGCTTTCGCGAGGGCCAGTCTTGACCAAAGTCCTTCCACGCCAATCTCGCTAGCCGAGCGTCTTGGTCCATTCCGAGCGTTACGTCCCGGCAGCGCCGGCATAGGGGCACCTGAGCGCCGCGGGGTTGCGCTCCGCTGGTTTCGGGCGCACCACCGGGCCATACGAAGCCCGAACCCCCTGCCGCCTCTCGCCATGAACATTCACGTGTCCGCTGCCGATGCGGCTCCCGTCGACCTCAACGACTATGCGCGCCGCATCCTGACGTCCCGCGTCTACGATGTCGCGACCGTGAGCCCCCTCGATCCCCTGCCCGGCCTGTCGCGCCGGCTCGGCAACGCGATCCTGCTGAAGCGCGAGGATCTCCAGGCCGTGTTCTCGTTCAAGATCAGAGGGGCCTACAACAAGATGGCGGGCCTGCCCCGCGACGTGCTGGAGCGAGGCGTCGTCTGCGCCTCGGCCGGCAACCACGCCCAGGGCGTCGCCTTCGCGGCCCAGAAGCTCGGCGTCGACGCCACCATCGTGATGCCGCGCACGACGCCCGGCATCAAGGTCGCGGGTGTCAGGGCGCGAGGTGGCCATGCCGTGATCCACGGCGACACGTTCGACGAGGCCTACCGCCACGCGATCGACCTTTGCGCCGCGCGCGGCCTCACCTTCGTGCATCCTTACGACGACCCCGACGTGATCGCCGGCCAGGGCACGGTCGGCACCGAGATCCTGCAGCAGCATCCGGGCGCGCTCGACGCCATCTTCGTGCCGGTGGGCGGCGGTGGCCTGGCGGCAGGGGTGGCGGCTTTCGTCAAGTTCCTGCGGCCCGACGTCAAGGTGATCGGGGTCGAGCCCGACGATGCCGCCAGCATGAAGGCGGCGCTCGCGGCCGACGAGCGCGTGGTGCTGGACCGTGTCGGGCTGTTCGCCGACGGGGTCGCGGTGCGCCAGGCCGGAGCCGAGACCTTCCGCATCTGCCGCATCTGCCTCGACGAGGTGGTGACCGTCACGACCGACGAGATCTGCGCGGCCGTGAAGGACATCTTCGACGAGACGCGCGCCGTCGCCGAGCCAGCGGGCGGGGTGGCGCTCGCGGGACTGAAGCGCTACGCGGCCGAGCGCGGCCTCCGCGACCGCGCCCTCGTGGCGATCAACAGCGGGGCCAACCTCAATTTCGACCGCCTGCGCCATATCGCCGAGCGGGCCGAGATCGGCGAGCGGCGCGAGGCGCTCCTGGCCGTCACGATTCCGGAGGAGCCCGGCAGCTACCGGCGATTCATGCAGGTGCTGGGGCGCCGCTCGATCACGGAGTTCAACTACCGCTACGCCGGCGCGGGCGCCGCGGCCCACATCTTCGTCGGGGTCGAACTGCGCGACGGCGACCGGGAGAAGCGCGAGATCGCCGCGCTATTGACCGGGAGCGGCTACGGTGTCGAGGACCTCAGCGACAACGAGATCGCCAAGACCCATGTGCGCTACATGGTGGGCGGACGCGCCGCGGGGCTCGACGACGAGGTGCTGTACCGGTTCCAGTTCCCCGAATATCCGGGGGCGCTGCTCAAGTTCCTGGACGGTCTCGGCCAGGGCTGGAGCATCTCCCTGTTCCACTACCGTAACCACGGGGCCGACTACGGCCGCGTCCTGGCGGGAATCGTGGTGCCACGGGCCGATCGCGCCCGCTTCGCCGCGGCAATCGAGGCGCTCGGCTATCCGTGCTGGGACGAGACCGACAACCCGGCGTTCCGGCTGTTCCTCGACGGCAGCGCGATGAGGTGACGGAGCATTTGTCCTTCTCGACGCAGGCGTAGAAGGTGCCTTGAGTCCCTCACCGCTCCCGCAGCGCGGTCGTCGCCACCTGGAGGATCGGCGAGAACAGGTAGCTCAGGATGCGGCGGGTGCCGGTCCTGATCTCCACCGTCACGGCCATGCCGGGCACGAGCGGCACCTCGGCGCCTTCCGAGCGGATCGAGGCCTTGTCGAGGCTCAGCGTCACCGGGAACACGAGGTTCTGGGTGCGCTGGGCGCCGCCGAACATGGTCTCCTTGGCGGCCTGTGCGGGGTTCTGCTCGCGCTGCTCGGCTTCGGGCTGCGCGATTGCGTCGCGGGCCACGCGGGTCACGTGTCCGTCGACGGTGCCGTAGTCCGTGAACGGAAACGACTCGATCTTGACGATGGCCTGCTGGTCCTTGCGAACGAAGCCGACGTCGCCGTTGGGCAGGTAACATTCGATCTCGAGGGCGGAGTCGAGCGGCACGATCTGCATGACCTGCTCGCCCACCGTCACGACCTGGCCCACCGACGTGATGGTGAGGCCCGACACCGTGCCGTCGATCGGGCTTTTCAGCTCCATGTGGCCGGTCTTGATCCTGGCTTTGGCGAGTCTCTCGGTGTTCTCGTCGAAGAGGCGCTCGGCGTCGGCGAGCTTCTGGGAATTCTCGGCCGTGAAGCCAGCGTAGCTCTTCTCGATGTCGCGCGCGATGCGCCCGAGGCTCGCCTCGATCTCACCCAGCTGGCCCCGCTCGGACGCCAGCGTCGTGGCCTGGGTCTGCATGAGTTCGAGCGCGTCTATCACCTTGGCGCGCGATTCGGACCTCGAGGCCAGAAGCGTCTGGCGCATGTCGACGCGCTCCTTCAGCGTGGTGATCAGGGTCTGCTGCGCCGCGATGGTGCCGTTGAGGCGATCGCGCTCGGCGGTCTTCTCCCTGATCTGGCCCTCGAGGCTGCCGACCGCGCTCGCGAGTTGGCCGATGTCGCCCGCCAGCACACGCTGCTCGCGCGCGCCGATCGAAGGCGGCGTACCCGGCCCGAAAGCGATCTGCGGAGCGGTGCCGAGCGTGCGCCTCGAGGCCAGCATCAGCGCCGTCGTGCGGCGCACGACTTCGGCCTTCTCGGATTGCAGGTCGGCCTGGAGCGTCCCTTCGTCGGCCTGGGCCTCTCCCGGGTCCAGCATCACCAGCACATCGCCGGCCGCGACACGGCGGCCGTTCTCGACCGCGATCGAC
>JAABUM010007475.1_pt1 | contig 10021 bp, 14 predicted proteins | sample 5559161 | NCBI WGS metagenome assembly JAABUM01 (sample SAMN10711868, study PRJNA513369) | rock metagenome | isolation source: Antarctica rocks | place: Antarctica: Victoria Land, Siegfried Peak nord | reverse complement strand
GAGCGCACCGTCGAAGCCACCTGGAAGCGCATCGGCACCCTGCTCAAGAAGTTCAGCGCCACAGAGTGCGCCAATTACGTCAGGAACTCAGGATACGTCTTCACCTGATCCAAACATGCTCTAGGCATCGTCGCATGAAGGCGGGGAAGCCCACGAGCAGGTTTCCCCTGTCCGGGTTCCTAAGCCTCGCCGAGGGCGGGGTAGTCCTTCTCCGTCACGAACTTCACCGCGGCGAGCACGTCCGAGAAGGACGGTCGGGCGAACGGCATTGTCTGGATGGAGGCCGCATAGAGCGTCTGGTCCGGCCGGATCAGAAACAGGCCGGGCTCGGCGAACAGCGGCGGCTCGCCGTCCTTGATACCTGCCGAGACATAGAGGCCCCATGTGCGCGCCTGCTCGATGCCGAGCCCGTAGGCGATGGGCAGATGCTCGATCCCCCACTCGGTCTTCGCTTGCTCCGCGCGCTCCCGGATGTCGGTGCTAGCTGCCACGCCCTTGACGCCGAGCGCCTTGAACTCGGCGAACTTATGGTCGAGGTCGCGCAGGTAGGTCTTGCAGATGAGGCAATGCAGGCCGCGATAGGCCACGAGCAGCGTGAACGTTTCGGGCGCGTTCTGCGCCAGCTCGAACTGGCCACCGCCGACCGTGGGTAGGCTCAGCGCGGGAACCTCCGTGCGCGGCTTGATGGCCATTGGGGGTCAATCCTTGGTTCGGGCACCCACCTTGGGGCGCCGTTGAAGTCGCTAGAACCGGGTCGTCAGGTCAGTGAGCCAGGAAGGGGACGCAGCGACCAGCGCGCCTTCCAGCGTGTGGTCCATGCCGGTCAGGATGAGAGCCGACACTGCAAGAGCGCCCCCGCCGAGGACGAGTTTCCCGGTCTTCCCGGCGCTCATCATCCGACCCCGCCATCGCATGAGTGCCTGCCGGGACAAGGACCCAACCACGAGCAGCGGCACCGCTGTGCCCAGGCCGAATGCCACCATGACGGACGCCACGCTGGCGAGGTCGCGCCCCTGCGCCGCCAGCACGGAGGCGGCCCCGAGCGTGGGGCCGACGCAGGGACTCCAGACCGCGCCGAGCAGCAATCCGAGCACGAACTGGCCGCTGAGGCCAGTAGGCGTGAGCCGCTGGATCAGGCGGTTACCCGTATTGCTGACACCCGATGTCGCGACGGCGAAGCGCTGCTGCAGCGCCCCGCTGAGCAGCACGGCACCCATGATGCCGAGCAGCACCGCAGAGATGCTGCGGAACACGTCGCCGTCCAGCCCGGCCGAGAAGCCGATGGTCGCCACGAACAGGCCGACGCCGACGAACGACGTCACCAGCCCGGCCGCCAACGTCGCAACGCCCAGACGGTGAACCGCCAGGGCAGGTCCCAGCACCAGGGGCAGCAGCGGCAGCACGCAGGGCGACAGCGTCGAGAGCATGCCCGCGACGAAGCCGAACCCCATGCTGGCGAAAGGCAGGCTCATGCTCGGACGATCCTCGAACTAGCCGTTCGCCTTTTGCAGGAGCGCCTTGATGGACGCGGCGTTCGTGTCCCCGGTGGAACGGCCCTTCTCGGTGGGGCCATGGAAGACCACCAGCGTGCTCTGCATCTGCGCGCCCAGCGCGCGGACGACGTCCTTCTGGCTGTCGAAGTCGACCTGGTAGACGACCAAGTCCTTGAACGCCGGGTCGGCCATGAGCTGGCTAAGGATCGGACGCTGCTTGGCGCAGGTCGGGCACCAGGGCGCCGAGATGTCGACGAGGATCGGCTTGCCCTCGTGCTGGGCGGCTGCAAACGCCTGCTGCGTGAACGGCGCCTCGGTGGCCGCCCGCGCGACGGGGACAGCGGCCACTACGAGGCAGACGGCCAGAGCGGCGGCAGATAGCGATTTGGTGAAGCGCATCGGGATCTCCTGGATCGGTATGAAGGGTTGTCTGGGCCAGCCCGGCATCCAATCCACTGTTCTGGGCGACAGGCCAAAAGGTTACGGACCTCCGTCCGCGTATGACTCGGCAAGGTCACTGCATGGAGCCGATATCCGATGCTGCGGTCGGATACGACTGATACGACTCATCGTTTTTAGAGTGCGCGACCTTGCTGCATGTGTGGACATCGGGCCGGTGATGGCCGTGGTTCACGCTGTGGCGCAACCCGGGCGGAGGCTCCGGACCAGCATCATGCTGCTGGCGTTGGGTGTGCCATCGGCGGCCCGGGCCGCCACCCTCGTAGTGGAGCTGACCGGGGTGGAGAACGACCGCGGCCTGGTCCGTGTGGCCATCTGCACGCCAGAGACCTCACCATCAAGCATTGCCCGTTCTTCTCGGCGGCACCGGCGCACGCCGGCATAGGGACCGTCGTCGTGGACGGCATACCGCCGGGCCGGTATGCCATCCAGGCCTACCACGACGAGGACGGGAACGGACGTGTGCGCCGCGGCCTGTTCGGCATCCCGGCCGAGGTCATCGGCTTCTCGCGCCACGCGCCGGTCCGGCTCGGTGCGCACCGCTTCGAGGATGCCGCCATTGAGATCACAGAGCCGTCCACAACCACACGCCTGCGGCTGCGTCATGTCGGGCCGTGACCTGCGCCCGCCGCCCTGGCCCACCGCCACCCTGAAGGAGCATGCCACATGAACCGGACCATCGAGGCCAGCCTGAGCAAAGTGCCCGCTGTCACCCTCGGCTTCTGGGTCATCAAGGTGTTCGCCACCACGCTGGGGGAGACGGCGGGCGACGCGGTGACGATGACGTTGGGGCTGGGCTACCTCGTGGGAACGGCGATCTTCGCCGCCATCCTATTGGTGGCCGTGGGCGCCCAGATCGCGGCCAAGCGGTTCCACCCGTTCCTGTACTGGGCCGTCATCATCGCCACCACGATGGCTGGCACCACGCTGGCCGACTTCTTCGACCGCTCGCTCGGCATCGGCTACGTCGGCGGGTCGTCCATCCTGTTCGCGCTCGTGCTGGCGACGCTCGGCATCTGGCACAGGACGATGGGATCGGTCGCGGTGGACACCGTTACGTCGCCCCGGGCCGAGATGTTCTACTGGGCAACGATCATGTTCTCGCAGACGCTTGGCACGGCGCTGGGCGACTGAATGGCCGAAACGACCGGGCTGGGCTACGAGGGAGGCGCGCTGGTGTTCGCCGCGGCGCTCGCGGTGGTGCCTGGTCTCTACTTCTACACCGGCGTGTCGCGGACGCTGCTGTTCTGGGCCGCCTTCATCCTGACACGGCCGCTCGGTGCCACGGTGGGCGACTTCCTGGACAAACCGATTGCCAATGGAGGCTTGGCCCTGGGCCGGTTCGCTGCCTCGGCGGCCCTCGGCGCGGTGATCCTGGCCTGCATCCTGCTGTTCCCGCAACGGGCAGGACGGCACCCTGGAAAGACCGGGACGGCGCGATAATGGCATCGCACCACGCGGTCAGGTCAGAGATCATTCCGCAGGCGGACGGTCCGGGCTAACCCCTGTGCCCGACGGCACTGCCCTTATGATGGATGGGGTCGTTACCTGCCCGACAGCCTGTCCATGATGCGTGAAACACGAAGGTCGTCGGCCGCGGTTTCACACCCGGGCGCCTGCGACATGGCGCAGGCTTCGAGCATGGAGCGGACCTGCAGCTTGCGGACGACGACCAGCGACAGCACAACGAGGAGAAGTACCGTGGCCAGCCCCGCAAGACTCGTCGTCTGTCGTGCGTCGTCGTCCATTGCCGACAAGGGTGATGACCGCATCTGCGCCACAGCACGTTCCTCCCGCCCTTCTTGGCTTCAGCATAGCTGGGAGAGGCCGTTGTGATGAACTGAATCCGCTTTCAAGCTCACGTCACCGTTCCGGCTCCGGCGGGAGCCATCGCTGGCCTTTCCTGTCTGCACCAGAGACTCAGGCGCAGCTAGGCCGCATATACCTCGACCGTGACGTGCGACAGCGCGGGAAAGCCGGCCAGGCGGCCATAGGAATGGCCGGCGTCCCGTCCTCTGCCCAGCAATCCGACTACTTGAGTGCGAGGTCGAACTCGGGTTTTAGCGGCACGCCGGCGAGGTCGATGCGCAGGTACACGGTGCGGGTCTTGGGCAGCAGATGCCATTTTCCGAGATGGTCATACAGGAACAGCCTGGCCCGCAGCATTCAGGCCGGGCGGCCTCCCCGGTTGTACGACAGCACGAAGCGCAGCGGCCAAACGATGTGCGGCGCAATGCGCCAGATCGTCTCTCGCTCCAGCAGCACCTCGCGCACCAGGCGGAACTCGCGGTGCTCCAAGTAGTGCAGTCCGCCGTGGACCAGCTTCGTAGAGGCGGAGGAGGAGCCTCCGCCGAGGTCCGCCTGCTCGCATAGCAGCACCGACCAGCCGCGCCCTGTGGCATCGCGAGCGATGCCGCACCCGTTGATGCCGCTGCCGAGGATGGCAAGGCCGAAGTGCGGCCTGGTGGACGGTCCGGGCGGTTGCGGTTCCCGGAAGCATCATACCCCTGGCCGCGCCGGCAGCGAACAAACGGTGGATGGACAGACGCCCGGCTACGGTCCCTAGCTACGGTCCCAGTCTTGGCCGCGGAATGGGCAGCATCGTGCCGGTTCCGGCGCCCATGTCCGCCGGAACCTGACGTCCCTTATCAAAAGCCAGCCTGCCCCACGGGTCGCACGAGCCGTCCGTGGGGCCGGACCCGGCGCTAGGCCGCGGCAGGGATCGCGACGAACAGGCTGTGCCCGTCGCGCAGCACCCGCAGCGCCAGCGTGCCCTTGCCGCCGTCCCGGCCGGCGATCGCCGTCACGGCGTCGGACGGGCTGGCCACGGCGTGCGTGCCGACGCTGAGCAGCACGTCCCCGGCCCGCAGCCCGGCCTCGCTGGCCGGGCTGCCCGGGCGCACCGCGGCGATCACGGCGCCTTTGACCTCCGCAGGCACGTTCAACTCCTGCCGGGCGTTGTCATCCAGCGGGGCCAGGGCCAGGCCGACCTTGCCGCCAGAGGCATGCGCCGCCGGGCCGGCGTCCGCCGTCTGCTCCGGCAGCGCAACCGTCTTCAGGGACAGGGTCCGCAACGCCCCGTCGCGCTGGACCGCAAGTTCCGCCGTGGCCCCTGGATGCAGGGCGGCGACCTGCCGGGCCAGGGTGCGGGGGTCCTGCACAGGGGCGCCGTTCAACGCCGTCACGACGTCGCCCGGTTGCAGTCCGGCGGCAGCGGCGGGGCCGTCCGGCTGAACTTCCGCGACCAACGCGCCTTCGGCCGTGGGTAGGTTGAGGGCGGCAGCCATCGCGGGGTCGAGCTTCTGGGTGGACACGCCCAGGAAGCCGCGCTCCACCCGGCCATGCGCCTCCAACTCGGCCATCACCGTCTTGACGACGTTGGACGGGATGGCAAAGCCGATGCCGACCGAGCCGCCGGAGGGGCTAAAGATCGCGGTGTTGACGCCCAGCACCGTCCCGTCCGTGCCGAACAACGGGCCGCCGGAGTTGCCGCGGTTGATCGGCGCGTCCACCTGCAGGAAGTCGTCATATGGCCCGGCGCCGATGTCGCGCCCGCGCGCCGACACGATGCCGGCGGTGACCGACCCGCCCAGGCCGAAGGGGTTGCCCATGGCCACCACCCAGTCGCCCGGCCGCGCCTTGTCGGAGTCGCCCAGGGACAGGAAGGGGAGGCCCTTGCCGGCATTCACCTGCAGGACGGCCAAGTCGGTGCGCGGGTCGCGGCCGATGATCTTCGCGTTCAGCTCCCGCCCGTCATCCAGGGTCACGACCACCTTGGACGCACCGGCGACGACATGGTTGTTGGTAACGATATGGCCCTGCGCGTCCACCAGGAAGCCGGAGCCGAGCGCTTTGGACGTGCCCGCGCCGGGCTGGGTCGGGCCGCGGCGGCGGGGCATGGCGTCATCGTCCACACTGGCAGGCGCGTCAGCGTCGATGCGCCCGGTGCTGGTGATAGTCACGACAGCGGGGCGCACCCGGCTGACCAGGTCGCCGAAGCCGGGCATGGACGCGACGGACGGGACGGCAACGGACGAGGCGGTGATGAGGGCCGGCGCGACCTGGGCCGTTGCGGGTGCGAAGCTGGCGGCAAGGCCGCCGAGCGCAGTCCCGGCCAGGAGCGCCACAGCAAGAGCCGAACGGCGGAAGGTGCGGTTGAGCATGAGGAGGGGTCTCCGGGATAGGTCCAGCGGGTTAGTCCGCCTGCACTCGAGATGCCCCTGTGGGCATGGAGGGACGAGGCACGCGATCATGTCGAAAATTTCAGGATCGCGGCGGCCCGCTCCGCCCTCCGGAGGATAGAGCGGCACCTGCTCCAGCAAAGGCCAGCGTCACCGCCAGCCCCGGCACGCCGTTGTCCAAATGCAGCGCGGCACCGTGCAGCTTGGCGACAGCGGCCACCAGTGCGAGGCCCAGCCCGGTGCCGGGCGTGCCGCGGCTGCGGTCCAGGCGGTAGAAGCGGTCCAGCACCCGTCCGCGCTCCGCGGCCGGGATACCAGGGCCGGTGTCGGACACCATCAGCACCGGCCCATCCCCTGCGCGAAGGCTGATGCGGCAGGCCACGCCGGGGCCGCCGTGGGTCAGGGCATTCTCGATCAGGTTGGCCAGGGCCTGCCGCAGCAGGGCGGCATCCCCCTCCAAGTGGACGCCCGGCGCGACATCGGCGGACAAGGTCTGGCCCGCCTCCTCCGCCACGGCAACGTAGGTGTCCGCCATGCCTTGCACCAAAGCCGACAGGTCCAGGGACGCGAACCCCGCCCCCCTCAGCCCAGCCTCCGCCCGCGCGATCCGCAGCAAGGCGGAGAAGGTGGCCAGCACCCCGTCCAATTCGGCCAATCCTGCCTCCAACGTGGCCGCATCTGCCACCGGGTCGCGCGGGCGGAAGGCGGCGGCCTCCAACTGCTGGCGCAGGCGGAACAGGGGACTGCGGAGGTCGTGGGCGATGCTGGTGGTGGTCAGTTGCAGGCCGTCTACCAGTGCCTCAATCCGCGCCAGCATGGCGTTGACCGCGCCGGCCAAGCGGTCGAACTCGTCGCCGCGCCCCGCGACCGGCAGGCGGCGGGAAAGATTGCCGGCCACCACGTCCGCCGCCGCCGCCGACACCAGGCCCAGCCGGCGCTCCAGCCGCCGCGCTGCCGCCCAGCCCAGCAGCAGCGCCGCACTGGCGCCAGGTCCGCGCCAACCACAAGCTGCAACCCCCCTGGCAACACCGCGCCCAGTAGCCGCAAGTCGCGCCCATCCGAGGCCCGCACCGTGACGAACCCGCGCAGCCCGGCAGGCGCGTCCGGCAGCGCGCCCGCAACGGCATCGCCGCCCGCGGTCCGCAGCACGACCAGCGCCCCCCGCCGCCGGGCCTGGGCGGCGATGCTCAGCGCCAGTCCCGGCAGTCCGATCGCCTGATAATCGCCCAGGTAGCCCTCGGCATCCGCCGCGATGGCGGCGTCGAGCTGCGCGCCCAGCGCTTGCTCCACCCGCCAGTAGCCCCAGCCGAAGCCCAGGCCCGTCACCAGCAGCACCAATGCCGCCAGCGCAGCCGCGACGCGGAGTGCAAAGCTGCGACGTAGGCTGCCCCGGCCCATGCGCCCCTATCCGTCCCCGCCGAACACGTAGCCTGCGCCGCGCAGGGTGCATATCAGCGGCGGCCCCTCGGCGCCCACGGGACGGACGGCGTCCAGCTTGCGGCGAAGGCGGCTCACGTGAACATCCACAACGTTGGTCGTGGGGTCGAAGTTGAAGTCCCACACCCGTTCCAGCAACATCGTGCGGGTCAGGACCCGACCGGGGTGGCGCATCATGAACTCCAGCAAGCGCAACTCGGTCGGCAACAGCTCCACGGGCTGGCCCGCGCGCTTCACGGCGCGGCGCAGCAGGTTCAGCTCCACGTCGGCGACGCGCAGCACCGAAGGCTCGCCTTCCTGTGTGGCAGCGCCACGGCGGGTCATGGTATCCAGGCGCGCGCGCAGCTCGCTGAAGGCGAAGGGCTTTGCCAGGTAGTCGTCGGCGCCGGCGTCCAGGCCATCCACCCGTGCCTCCACCTCGCCCATCGAGGTCACGATCAGGACCGGGGTGCGGTTGCCGGATGCGCGCAGGGCGCGGAGGATGCTGAGGCCGTCGGCGCCGGGCAGCATCCGGTCGGCGATGATGGCGTCAAAAGTCTCGTTGAGCGCCAGGAACAGGCCGTCGCGCCCGGTGCGGGCGATGTCCACGACGTGCCCGGCTTCCCGCAGGCCCTTGCCGAGATAGTCGGCGGTGGCTGCATCGTCCTCAATGACCAGGACGCGCATCTTTCAGGCCGAAGCGGCAGGGGACGCGGCCAGCTCGGTCATCCCTTGGCCAGCGCTGCAAACTCGTCCACCGCCACCGCCAGGTCCCGCGACAAGGGGCTGGGCAGGCGGCGGCTGAACAGGTCGGCCAGGACGCGGTAGTACCAGGCCGTGCCGCCGGGCGGGGCATTGAAGCGGGACAGCATGGCCGGGCCATACGTCCGCAAGTCGGCGGCGATGGCGCGGGCGTTGTGCAGCTTGTCGGCGCAGCTTACCAGCAGGGTGTCGCCGTCGGCGTGTTCCAGGTGCGCCAGATAGGCCTTATTGCGCGCCTGCCAGGGCGGCTTCGGCTGCACGTCGGTGTCGCTGCACGCCTGCACCACGGTGGCGACGCGCTGGCCGAAGCGGGCGGCGATAGCCGGGCCGTGCTGGGCGCCGCAGTCCTCAGTCGTATCGTGCGGCATGGCGGCGCAATCCAGGTCTTCGTCGCCGCCATGCTCCTGCACGATGGCGCACACGGCCAGAAGGTGGCTGGCGTAGGGGACCGCCGTCCCTTTGTGGACCTGTCCGGCGTGGGCGGTCAGCGCGTAGGCGATGGCGTCCTGCAAACGGGAGAGCGACGGGTCAGGGGTCAAGGGGTGCCTTCCGCGACGGGCGGCGTGCCCGTCCCGACCCTATCCCGGCAACGCGCGGCCCGGAAAGGCCGCCCTGCCTCAGAGATAGGGCAGCATCAGCCGCACGGCGTGGTCGCGCAACCGGATAGGCAGTGGACGCCGGTCCAGGTCCGCCTGGGTCAGCGCGATGCCGCGGCTGGCCAGCATGAGCGCCGTAAGCTGCCCGGCCAGGCCGGCATCATGCACCTCCAGGCACAATTCGAAGTTCAGCCGGAACGAGCGGATGTCCCAGTTGCAGCTTCCGACCAGGCACCATGTCCCGTCCACGACCAGCAGCTTGGAGTGGCGGAACGGCGGCGGACAGCGCCAGATACGTACTCCCTCATCCAGGAGCGGGCCGACATTGGCGCGGGTGGCCCAATCCACGAAGCGGTGGTCGCTCCGTTCGGGAACCACCACGTCCACCAAAATCCCACGCATTGACGCCAGGGCCAGGGCGGTCGTGAGCCGCTCGTCCGGCAGGAAGTATGGGGTCATGACCGCGATGCTGTCCTGCGCACAGGCAACGGCCTGCAGGACCGCGAACTCGATCTTCTGCAAATCGTCGTCCGGCCCGGACTTCACGACCCGGGCCGGGACGCCGTCCCCGCCGGACAGGTCCGGGAACCAGGCGGCGCCCCGCAGCTCCTCCCCCGTGGCGAAGGCCCAGTCCTGCGCGAAGTCCTCGGCGACCTGGGCGACGACCGGCCCTTCGACCCGGAAGTGGGTGTCCCGCACCGGCTGCCGCGGATGGGTCGCCATGACGTTCTCGTCGGCGATGTTCATACCGCCGGTGAAGGCGACCGTCCCGTCCACGACCAGCGTCTTCTTGTGCGAGCGCAGGTTGATGAACGGCATGCGCCATGGCAGCAGCGAGTGCATGAAACGCGCGGCCGGCACGCCTTGGCGCCGCAGCCGGTGGTAGGCGCGCGACAGCAGCCAGCCGCCGCCGATCCCGTCAACCAGGACTCGCACCGCGACGCCGCGCCGGTGGGCGCCGGCCAGCGCGTCGGTGAACCGGCTGGCCCTGACCAGCCCCCATCGAGTGGTCCGGGCAGAATGTTAGTGCAGCATCGTAGCGGGCGGCGGCGGTGACCCGGTCGGCCCAGGACGGCTGGGCGGCACCGGCATTCCCAACAGCAGGACCTCCGGC
>JAABUM010007474.1_pt1 | contig 10021 bp, 8 predicted proteins | sample 5559161 | NCBI WGS metagenome assembly JAABUM01 (sample SAMN10711868, study PRJNA513369) | rock metagenome | isolation source: Antarctica rocks | place: Antarctica: Victoria Land, Siegfried Peak nord | reverse complement strand
ACCGCTGATCGACATGCCGCCCAGCCGCCTCATCCTCGCCTGGAACGAAACCGACACCAACCCGCTCATCAGCTCATTCACCCATATCGCCGCCCAAACATACCGATAACGCCCGGTGGACGCCCCGACGCGAGACGCAGCTGCCGCGGTGCCCTCCAAGGGTTTGTCGAGCAACAGCATCCGGCCGTGGCGCTCCACCCGCAGACGGTAAAACGGCACTGCGGACACGATTGCCGTCGAGCGGCGCGAAATGCCTCGAGTCCGACGAGGAGTCGATCTTGGTTGCATTCGGCGGTGCGAGACAAGCGCGGAGGTGAGACCCTCGACGGCCGGCGCCGGCCTACGCCAAACAATTCGGACCGTCACACACCAGGCTTGGTGAAGGCGGAGTGAAAACTACAGGTTGGCGGCGATGCGGCGAAGCAGTTTTTCGACGTCGCGTTCACCTTCTGGGGTCTGTAGGTCGTTTTCGATCGCGCCGGTCATCATCTTGGCTGGCTTTTCGGTGCTCAGCAGCGTGGACCAAGCGGTGTTTTCCTCCTTGAGGCCGGCGGTCAGGTCGGCGGTCGGCAGGACGCGTTTTACTGCTGCGATGACCTCGGCGCCGAGCGCGGCGATGTTCTTGGCGATGGTGTCGACGAACGTGTCGAGTTCTGCGGCGGGAATGGCGCGGTTGATCCAGCCGTAAGCGGCGGCGGTATCTGCGTCGAGTAGATCGGCGGCCAGGACTACCTCGAGTGCGCGGCTGCGGCCGATGCGCTCCAGTAGGTATTGCGTGCCGCCGCCGCCGGGCATGATGCCCAGGAGCGCTTCGTTCTGGGCGATCTTGGCGGTCTCCTTACGCAGACGCTTCGTCGGCTGGAGCGGAACGGGATGATCCAGCGCCAGGTGCTGGCCACGTCGCCGATCGGTGTCCAGTATTCGCTGACGCCCCTCGGGCAGTCGTTTCGTGAGCCGTTCACCCGGCTGTATACCTGGACGCTGGAACACAGCAGCGAGATCGAACAGATGCAGCGCCAATACGACATCGGCAGCCCCTCTGCAGTTGGCAGATAACACTCCGGGTTCAGACCACCACGAGGCTGACCAAGAATGACGCGGCAGGCGGTTTCGGTGACGCACCGGCCTGTGGTCAGGTCCAGTCCGGGACAGGACCGGGTAGCGGGCTGGCGCCTTCCGGGCGCAGCCCGTCAAAGATGATGCCGAGATGCCGTCGCCACAGATCCGGGGGTGCGCCGGGCAGGTTTTCCACCACGTGAACCGGCGCGCAGATCAGCAAGAAGACATCATGGCCAGCTCGCGGGCGGACATCACCATCGGCTCGCGGCGGTTTGCGTGTCTGAGTCGGGTCAATACAGCGCCCGGGCCGATCAATCCCCTGGGGCCTTGTCTGCGCGAGAGGGGACCTGCGCGAACTGCTGTTGGTCCCCCCAAACGCCCAGATCCGGCTTGGCGGCAATGTTCTCGGTCAGCAGGGGCTTCGCTGTTACCAGCCGTACGCCCGAGATCAGTGACGCCATCGTTGAGCCGGGCCCGTTGACGGCAAGACGGCCCAGAGCACCGAATTCAGGGCAGGCGGGTGGGGTGAGGCCGGGGCCGTCGGCTACAGGTGGGCACCGCGCCGCAGGTACTGCAGGCAGCAGCCGAGGGTGTCGGCCAGTGGTTGCTCGGATTCGCTGCGGGTCGACTGTTCCAGACAGACCCGCAGGCAGGTGACGATGACGGCGGCGGTGAGCCGCGCATCGTTGTCCGACAGATCGGCGGTGCGCTGGAGGATGGCCGGGACCAGGGCGTCTTCGATGGTGCGCAGGTCGTGCAGCCAGCGAGCGCGCAGAGCCGGCACGCTGGTCAACAGGGTGATCAGCTGCCGCACCTGTTCCAACCCCACTGCGGCACTGATCTGCGCGTAGGCGATGCGGACCGCATCTGCCAGTGATTCCTCGGCGGGCCTGGCGGCGATGTGTTCGGCCAGTTCGGCGGTCCCGCTGGTGATGATCGGGGACAGCGTCTCGTCCTTGCTGGAGAAGTAGCGGTAGAAGGTGCGCAGCGAAGCGCCCACCTCCTCGGCGATGACTTCGGCGGTGACGTTGTCGTACCCGTCACGCAGGAACAGCTTGCACGCCGCTTGCGCGATGTCCCACCGGGTCCGCAGTTGCCGACGTTCCACCAAAGACATGCCGTTCACGCTGGCTCGCTCACCTTTCCCTCGCTACCCGCCGCGGGCGACGGTCACCCGATAGCGCGACTGGCCCCGTCACCCTCAGCCTACCGTGATTTGCAACACTTGCCAACTATGGCACACCGTGCCAAGCTGACTTAGCGCGCCAGATTCGCGCCCGCTGGGGTCAAGCGGCTTCTCCGACCGCCCTGTCGTTTCCCTGTACCAACTTTCGAGGGGTTCTGTTATGCGTGTTGTCGCCAGTTGGTGTTTCCGGCACCGAAAGGTGGTGCTGGTCGGATGGTTGCTGATGGTCGCCGGAGTGTTCGGACTGTCCCAGGTCACCGGCACCGCCTATTCCGATTCCTTCTCCTTGCCCAGTACCGAATCCACTCAGGCGTTGCAGCTGTTGCAGGCCAACGCCCCGGGGCGGGCAGGGGACACGGAGCAGATCGTGATCGCGGCGCAGGGCGGCGCGAGGCTGACCGACCCCGCCGTCCGGGCGCAGGCCACCGCCCTGTTCGCCAAATTGGCGGCCCTGCCAGATGTCACGGGCGTCATCTCGCCCTACGAACCTGGTCCGGGGGCGGCGATGAACGCCGACCGGACGATCGCGTTCGCCGGATTGAACTATTCCAAGTCTGACCGGGACATTCCCGATTCGGCTGGTTCAGCACTGATCAATACCGCCCGGTCGTCGTCTTCACCGCAACTGCAGGTCGCTGTGGAAGGGCAGGTCGCGGACAAGGCCGCGTCCCCGTCGCTCAGCGGGGTCGGCTTCGGTGTGCTGGCCGCGGCAGTGGTGCTGATCGTCGTGTTCGGGTCGCTGCTGGCGGCCAGCCTGCCGCTGATCTCCACCCTGCTGGCCCTGGTCGGTGCGACCAGCGCCATTGGCATGTTCACCCACCTGGTCACCATGCCGACGTTCTCCTCCCAATTGGTGCTGCTCATCGGTTTGGGTGTCGGAGTGGACTACGCCCTGTTCATCGTGACCCGGTTCCGGCAGGGCCTACAGGCAGGCAAGGAGGTGGAATCGGCGATCGTCACCGCCGTGGCCACCTCCGGCCGCGCGGTGCTGTTCGCCGGGACTGTCGTCGTCATTGCGTTGCTGGGCATGATCGCCTTGGGGGTTTCGTTTCTCGCCGGCCTCGGCATCGCCGCCAGCATCGGTGTGGCGTTCACCATGGCCGCGTCGATCACGTTGCTGCCGGCGATGCTCGGATTCTTCGGGCAACGGGTACTCACCAGGGGTCAACGCCGGCGGATCTCTGCCGGTACTCGCGACCCGGAAAGCGGTGTGTGGTGGCGTTGGTCGGCCCTGGTGGCCCGACGCCCCGCCATTCCAGCGGTCGCGGCGTTCCTGGCCGTGGCGGTGCTGACCATTCCGTTCTTCTCCCTGCGGTTGGGTTCAGCCGACGCCGGCAACGGACCCGCCAACGTCACCACACGGCAGGCCTACGATCTGCTGGCCAAAGGATTCGGCCCCGGCTTCAACGGGCCGCTGGAAGTTGCGGTGCAGACCACCAACGCCGCCGACACCGCCGCACTGACCCGCATCACCCAGGCCATCGGCCAAGACCCCGGGGTCGTCTCGCTCACCCCGGTGCAAACCTTGGCCACCCACGGCAGCAGTCAGATCCAGGCGTTCGCCGTGTACCCGAGAACCTCCCCGCAGGATCAGGCCACCACCGACCTCATCCACCGGCTACGCAGCCAGGTCATCCCGTCAGCCAGAGCCGGGTCCAGCATCGGCGTCTACATCGGCGGGTTGACCGCCACCAACGCCGACTTCGCGCAGGTACTGACCTCCAAGCTGCCACTGTTCGTCGCGCTGGTGGTACTGCTGTCATTCCTGCTGCTGATGATCGTCTTCCGGAGCCTGCTCATCCCGCTGGTCGCGGCCGCGATGAACCTGCTCTCCGCCGGCGCCGCCCTCGGGGTGATGTCCGCGGTGTACGTGTGGGGGTGGGGCGGTGACTTGCTCGGCGCCAGCCGCGCCGGCCCGATCGAGCCGTACCTACCGGTGATGGTCTTCGCGATCCTGTTCGGCCTGTCCATGGACTACCAGGTGTTCTTGGTAACCCGTATGCACGAAGAGTGGCACCGCACCAGCGACAACAAGACCGCTATCACCCGCGGACTGGGCCTCACCGGACGCACCATCACCGCGGCCGCACTCATCATGATCCTGGTGTTCGGCTCATTCATTCTCGGCGGCGACCGGGTCATCAAAGAATTCGGGGTCGGGTTGGCCGTCGCCGTCTTCATCGATGCCTTTCTGATCCGCGTCGCTATCGTCCCGGCCCTGATGTTTTTGCTCGGCAACAGCAACTGGTGGCTCCCCACCCGGCTCGCGGCCATCCTACCGAAGGTCAACCTTGAAGACGACGACACCGAGACCGGCGCCGGCCCGGCGAAAGCGCTGCACCCGCAACCCGCAGCGGGCCGCGCCAGCTGAGCCCCTGCGCACCGCCAACACCGGTGCGGACCCGAGAAACGCCTCTGCGCAAACAGCCGCCCTACCCTGACCGGGTGGGCAACGCCCACCCGGCCGGGCGGGTCACCTTCCGCCACGGCGAACACCCCACCGGGCGATGATCGTGACCGCACTCCACGCCGCCAGCGCCACGGTAGGGCCACCGCAGTGTTCGATTCGACCACGTACGGTGCGCGCAGGCTGGTGGAAGGCGCACGGGCATCCGGCGTCCGTTAGCCGGCCCGCTCACCCAACAAATAGAGAAAAAGGAAAAAGTAGAAGATCATGTGGATCCTGATTCGATGGCATGCCCCCCGCGGCGGAGCGCTTGTGGAACCGGGCGTGGGCAGATGAGCCACCGATCCCCGCCGGCTGGTGCATCGGTGATCGTGGCCGCACCCCCGTTCACCGGTGAGATGCAGCCGCTGCTTCACCTCGCGGCAGGACTGGCGCAGCGCGGCCACCGGGTCACCATGCTGACCGGAAGCCGTTTCCGGGACACCGTTTGCGGCGCCGGCCTGAACTTCGTACCGCTGGAGGGCGCCGCGGATTTCGACGACCGGCGCCTCGCCGACCATCGACCCGAAATCACCGCTGCGGCCCCAGGTCCAGACCAGCTCAACGCCTTGTTCGGCGCCGCGGCGCAGGCGCTGCCCACCGAGCACGCCCAGGTGCAGGCGCTGCTGGAACAGGACCCGGGTGCCGCGCTGATCACCAATTCGGTGTTCATGGGTCCGTGGGCCGTGGCACTGGGCGCACCGGGCCGGCGCCCACGCCGCTGGGTCGCGATCGGCTGCAACCCGGTCGCATTGCCCAGTGATGACACCACGCCGTTCGGCCCGATGCCCGCCGGCCCCGACGAAAACTCCAAGGCGGCGAACCGGCGCGTCAACGAGCAGTTGGCGGCCTCGTTGGAGCCCGCCCGAGCCCGCGTCCAGGCTGCGATCGGGCAACTGGGCGGCCACGCCTTGGTCCCGGCCCTGTTCGAAGGGGTCGTCACGGTGCCGGAAATCTTTGCGGCACTGACCATTGCCGGACTGGAATTTTCGCGCAGCGACGCCCCCAACTCGCTGCACCTGGTGGGTGCGTTGCCGGCGTCGGCGCCTGCTTCCTGGGCGGAGCCGGCCTGGTGGCCGGAACTGAACGGTTCACGACCGGTCGTGGTCGTCACGCAGGGCACGCTGTCCAACGGTGACCTCGGCGAATTGGTGCAGCCCACCCTGGATGCGTTGGCCACCGAGGAGGTCCTGGTGGTGGCCGCTCTGGGCCGCGACGCGGCGGACCTGCCAGGTCCGATACCGGCCAATGCTCGGGTGGAGCGGTTCATCCCGTTCGGGGCCCTGTTCCGCCATGCCGACGTGTTCGTGACCAACGGCGGCTTCGGGGCCACCCAACAGGCCCTGGCCTACGGAATCCCGGTGGTGGTCGCCGGTGCCACCGACGACAAGCCCTTGGTCGCAGCCCGGGTTGCCGCTCGCGGCGTCGGGGTCGATCTGGGTACCGCAACACCGGAACCGGCGCGGATCAAAGACGCCGTCCTGGGTCTGCTGTCCGACCAGGCGACCCGCACGCGGGTGGCCGTTCTCGCACAGGAATACCGCGATCACGACGCGGTAGCCGAAGTGGAACAACTCGCCGATCTTGTCTGAGCGGCGCCCAGGCACCCGACCCCGCCGCCGGCCACCCGGTGGCAGGTGAGCTGCCGCCCCTGTCGGTTCTTCACCCCGCCGGCTGCTGTGGCGCCGGCCGGGATCCGGGTGCAGCGGCGTGCGGAGTCGCCGACCCCGCGACTTCGGGCTGCGGATTCACGTCTATGTGTGTCGGTGGGTAGTGCGCCACTGGAATCGTGGCAGATCCCCGTCCGTGCGCTGTTCAGAGACCATTCTGAGAAAGCAGTGCCAGCATGATGCAGAGTCCACGACAAGGAGACAGCATGTTGAGAAAAGCTTTGGCGATTGCCGGTGTGGTCGTCGCGATGGTGGCCGGCTCCGCCGAGCAGGCGGCCGCGGCCGCTCCGGTCAGCACCATCGGCTCCGCCGCTCAGAGGACCTGCCTGGATGCGGCCACTGCCAATCCCGGCGGAGACATGGCCGGTCACCGGTGCACTGCCGGTACATCGCAGTCCTTCGCGTTTCACCCGATTGCGGGTGCGCCCGCCGGGACCTATCAGATCATCAGCCAGTCCTCCGGGTTGTGCCTGGACCAGTATCGGTTCGGGATCCGGCAGGCATCATGCACCGGATCAGTACCACCGGATGCCAGCAATACCGAATGGACGTTGACCCGCCAGGGCAGCAGCGGTAACCGGTACAACTTCGTGGTCACGACCACCGTCGGAACGCCTTCCCCACGATGTGTGCAGGTCTACCCCACACCACCTGGATACGTCGGGCCGCGTTTTGCAATCTCACCGTGCAACTCCAACGAACCTTCGCAAACTTTGACCCTGTCCGCCGCGCCATGACCGGCCGACATCCAGAGCTGTTCTCACGTTTTCACGGGGTCGTCGGCCGTGGTAGCGGGGGGGAAAACGCGCCGCTACCGCATGCCCGGCCCGCAGCAGTCGAGGTTGTCATCAACCGTCGCCGCCACCGCTGCACTTTCTTGACTTACTGAGTCGATCAAGTCGAGCTGAGCGGGGACGCCCACTTGTCAGTGGTGAGCATCGGCGTCGGTCACCTTCGTCACATCCTTCTCCAGATAGACGAAATGCAGATCCGGTACCAGGGGCCGCGCAAAAGCCGGGTCGCTGGGAAAGGGCCCGGTTTCGCCGGTGCGGTGAAAGCCTTGTCGTTCATAGTAGGAAATCAGCTGAGCTTGTCGATCCAACACAGACATTCTCAACCTGGTCGCCCCGTATCTGGTCTTCGCGGTCCGCTCCGCCTCCGCCAGGACCCGGCGGCCCACGCCGCGTGCCTGCACGCCCGGGTCCACTGCGAAGGTCCCGAAATAGACGACGCCGCAGCCCCGATCCTGGAGTTGGCAGCACGCCACCACGCGCATCCCGTAGGTCAGGATCAACATCATCGAACCGGGCGCGAGGATCAGCTCACACACGCCGGACTCATCGATGCGGTCGCCGCCGACAAAGTCGGCCTCACTGGTCCAGCCCTGCTCACTGGCGTGGCCCCGGTAGGCCGACCGGATCAGGTCCACCAACACCGGGGCGTCGGCCACCGTCGCGTTCCTGAACACACCTTCAGCCGTTGACATTCGCCCCCTCTCAACTTGCCCGGATGCTTTTGCATCCGGGCCGAAGAATGCCCTGCTCCGCGCAGGGTATTCACCCGCAGTATCGCTGAGCGGAGGTTCCACCGCGCCGCCGACCGCCGACCATGGCGGCGACGGGTCAGGGAGTGTGGGGGGTGAGGATGATTTTGCCTTTGGCGTGGCCGGCGGCAAGGTATTCCAGGGCTTGGGGGCCCTGCTGGAGGTCCTGTGCGCGGTCGAGCAGCACCCGGATGTTGTCACCGAGCATCGCTGTGACAGTGGCCAGCCGCTGAGCGTCGGAGGCGTGAAAGACGAACTCGGCGCGGAGCCCCCGCGCGGCCGCCCGTTCGGTGTCAGGTGGCATCGGGACGGCGACCAGCAGTCCGCCCGGGCGCAGGACGTCCAGGGACTGCTCCTCCACCGCGCCACCGACGGTGTCGACCACGACGTCGACGTCGGCGAGTTCGGCGCCGAACGGCCCGGCGGTGTGGTCCAGAACTTCATCTGCGCCGAGATCGTGGGCGATCTGCACGCCGGTGCCAGAGGCGGTGGTGATGACGTGGGCGTGGAGTTGGTGGGCCATCTGCACGGCGAAGCTGCCGACTCCGCCGGCGCCGGCGTGGATCAGCACCCGCTGACCGGATTCAATCTTCGCGATCTCGGTGATCGCCTGCCAGGCGGTCGCGGCGGCGGTGGCCGCACCGGAGGCCAAAAACAGCGGAATCGAGGTGGGCGCGGGCACCAGCTGGTCGGCCGGGACCACCGCAAACTCGGCGTAGCCGCCGCCGGCGGAAGGATCCAGCCGGGCCACCACCCGGTCCCCGACAGCCCACCCTTGCACTCGGTCACCCAGGGCGGTGATGGTTCCGGACACGTCGGTGCCCAGGGTGTAAGGGAACTGCACGGGGAAATACTCGTGCATGTAGCCGGCGGTGATCTTCAGATCCAGGGGATTGGTGGCGGCCCCTGCGACGGCTATGAGCACTTCGCCCGGACCGGGGGAGGGCTGCTGGATGTCGGTGAGGGTGGGGGTGTCGGCGTAGTGGGTGATCTGGATGGCTTTCACTGGGTGTCCTTGCTGATCTGCGGGGCCTGGCCGACCTGGTTGAAAAATCCGAACCAGTCCTCGAGGTGCCAGGTTCGGGCCAGCCGCCCGTTTTGGATGTCATGGAATTCGTGGATCGGGATGCAGACCGCTCGGCCGGTCGCGGGGATCCCGAACATGTCGCCGGTGTGGGTGCCGCACATTTCGGCGCGGACCCCGATCTTGCCGTTGCCGTCCGGTCCGCGCCCGTCGATCACGTCGTGCACGAGGATGTGGAAGTCGGTGAAGGACGCTCCGATGCCTTTGATCATGGGTTTGATGCCGTCGGGGCCGGGTTGTTGCCCGGGACCCAGCGGGATGTCCTGCCAGTCGGGGGTGACGACGTCGTCCAACAGGTCGGTGTCGCCGGAGAACGCCCGGTAGAACTTCTCGACGAGCTGCTGCAGTGAATCGGGCATGTGGGTCTCCTCGGTGATGATAGGGCTGGTGCTGGGGGTGGGTGGTGTGGGTCAGGGGTGGGCGGGTAGGTCGATGAGGTTCTCGATGCCCAGGGCGGTAAAAAATGCCCGCTGCCGGTCGGTGGTGACCGCGTCGATGTCTTCCACCCCTTTGTGTTGGGCATCGACGATGACGCGGCGCGGCCGCGTGCCGCGGGGCCGGCGCAACACCGCGGCCAGGGCGTCGCCGACCGAGCCGACGTCGGCGACGTGGCCTTGGTGGGCGATGTCGATGGCCTCCAGCCGGGCGGGAATCTGGCCGACCATCGCGGCGAGGTCGCCGTACTGGGCCACCACGGCGGGTTCGCCCGGTGCGGCGCTGTGGGCGAAGTGCTGGGTGCCCTGGGTGAACGCGCCAGGCACGATGATGACGGTGTCGATACCGAACCCGGTCACTTCGAAACCGATCGATTCGGCGAACGCTTCACCGGCGGCTTTGCTGGCGATGTAGGTGGCCATGAACGGTTCCACGATGTGCGCGGTGGTGCTGGAGATGTAGACCAGTGTGCCGGCGTGTTGGCGGCGCATCACCGGCAGCACCGCACGGTTCATCCGCAGCCAGGACACCACATTGGTGTCCAAGATCCTCAGGAACTGATCCGGGGTGAACGCCTCCGCAACACCGGCCATCAGCA
>JAABUM010007472.1_pt1 | contig 10022 bp, 10 predicted proteins | sample 5559161 | NCBI WGS metagenome assembly JAABUM01 (sample SAMN10711868, study PRJNA513369) | rock metagenome | isolation source: Antarctica rocks | place: Antarctica: Victoria Land, Siegfried Peak nord | reverse complement strand
CGGCACGTCGCCAAGTCCCTGCTGTTTCTCGGCGTCGCCCAGTCGACGCTCGGCAGCGCCGGATCGGCGGCGCAGGCGGCCGCCACCTTGCGCCGCGCGGCGACACTGGCCGAGTCGCTCGGCACGCTGCCGCTCGTGTGGCCGGCGCGGGCGGTCCTCGGCGCTCTCGTGGCGGGTCAGGACCCTGGGGAGTCGGCGGCGAGCCTCGACGCGGCGAGGGCCGCGGTCCGCGCGCTCGCCGACAACCTGCCGGCTGCCCTGCGGGACCCCTGGCTCGCGCGCCCGGACCTGTCGGCCCTGCTGGCGGGGTGAGCCCGCAGCTCCGGTAACGCGGCACTGGCCCCGCCGTACGGTCTGCTGAGTGCTCAGTGCCGAACGGCCCGCGACGGCTCACGTACCAGCGCCGACGTGCCGAGACAAGCTGCGAGTGCGACCGGCGCGGACGTGCCGGTGCCGTCGTGGGAGGTGTCATGGTCACGAAGGTGAGCGGGCCGGTCGCCGCCGCGCGGCCCACGTCCCAGGCGTCCGCATCGTCCGCTGCCCTCGCCCGCCTGCTGGTGCTGGAGGAGGAGGAGCGCGGCGCGCTCGCCGGCCTCCTGCACGACGGACCGGTGCAGGACCTCGTCGCGACGCGCTACCTCGCCGACCTCGCCGGGCTCGCGCTCCGCCGTCGCGACGGTGGCACGAACATCGATCTGGCCGGCTTCGAGGATCGGATCTCGGCGCTGCGCGCCGGCGCTCAGGACGCGCTGGCCGGCACGCGCCGCATGCTCGGTTCGCTCACCGCGCGCTGCCTCGACGGGACGGGCCTGCCCGGCGCGCTCGCCGCCGCGGCCGCCGGAGCCGGCGAGTCGGGTCTTGCCGTCACGCTGGTCGCCGCCGACCCCGCCCTGGAGGTGCTGCCCCCCGGGACCGCCGTCCTGGCCTGGCGGATGGTGCAGGCCGTGCTCACCGACTGCGCGGCGCGGGGCGCGGCCAAGGCCGACGTCGCTGCCCGCTGCGAAGGCGGGGAGCTGCTGCTCACGCTGTCGACCCGATGCTCTCCCAACCTCGACTCCCCGGCGGTCGCCCCCTGGACGGCGCGGGTCGGAATCTTCGGCGGCAGCACCGCGACCGGGCCGACCGGCCTCACGGTGCGACTGCCGGCAGCAACCCCCGTGGCGGACGGCCGCCACCCGCACGCCACTCCTGACCGCGCATTCCTGCCCGCCGACACCGAGGAGGCGCCGTGACCACCCCAGGTGTCCGACCCACCACCCCATCCCCGCGCGTGCCCGCGCCGACAAGCCCCGTCGGGGGGGAGCGCGCCCGGCTGGGGCTGCCGCCCCTGCAGGCCGTGCGGACCGACCCGAAAGGACGCCCCGTGACGACCGTGCTCATCGTCGATGACCACCGCATCGTCCGCGAGGGCCTCAAGCAGTTCGTGGTCGAGGTCCCGGGTGTCGAGCGGGTCGTCACGGCGGCGAGCGGTGAAGAGGCACTGGCCCGCTATGAGACCGAGCGGCCCGACCTCGTGCTCATGGACATCCAGATGCCGGGCCTCGGCGGCCTCGAGACCACGCGCCGCCTCGTGCAGCGCCACCCGCACGCCACCGTCCTCGTGCTGACCGCAGCCGACGACCGCGAGAACGTCTCCACGGCCGTGGCGAACGGCGCGCGCGGCTACCTCAACAAGGACGTCTCGCACGAGGAGCTTTGCGCCGCCGTCGCGACGGCGCTGGCCGGTCACGACCTGCTCGCGCCGACCCTGCGCCGCGCGCTGGAGTCCACCGCCGCGACGGCGAAGGCGATCGACCCGGCGAGCGCGCTCACCGAGCGGGAGCTGCAGGTGCTCCGCGGCATGAGCCAGGGCAAGTCCAACGCCGAGATCGGCCGCTCCCTCTTCCTCTCCGAGGACACCATCAAGACCCACGCGCGTCGCCTCTTCCGCAAGCTCGGGGTCAACGACCGGGCGCAGGCGGTCGCGCTCGGCTTCCGCCGCGGCTACGTCTCCTGAGGGCCTGGGAGCACCGCCCGTCTGCGGCTCATCCCAGCGCGGAGCCCCGACCGTCGAGGCGGTGCCTAGCCAGCACCAGTATCACTTCGCTGTCGCGGCCAGCGTCATTGCCAGCGAACGGAGCGTCGTCGTGACCGGACGGCGAGGATCGCGACCGTGGTGACGACAGCGACCGCCAGCGTGACGGCGAGGACGACCTGCCCGGTCCCGGCGGCGAAGAGTGCCCCGAGTGACACGACGCTGACGGCGGCGAGCAGCGCGGGTCCGGCGCAGCACAGGACCGGAACGACGAGCAGAGCGAGCCACCAGCCGCTGCGCTCTGGCTGCGATGGTGCCTGCTGGTCCGTGCGGTCGGGCAGTCGCTCGGGCGTGCTCATGCGCAGCAGCTCGTCGGCAGGTCGGACCGGAACAACCGGGCGCACAGGCGCAGGGCCTCGGCCATCGTCAGGTACGGAGCCCACGTCGCCGCGACGTCCTCGACGGTGAGTCCGTACTTGATGGCGTAGGTCGCGGCCAGGATGACGTCACCGGCGCCATCGAGTGCGGCGTGCACGCCGAGGACCTTGCGGGTGTCGGTGTCGATGACGATCTTCAGAGCGCCGCGGGTGTCGTTGTTCGCGAGCGCCCGCGGGAGGTCGTCGGCGGAGAGGGTGCGGCAGTCGCAGCCGTGCCCTTGGTCGCGGGCCTGCCGCTCGGTGAGGCCGGCGCTGGCGAGCTGGGGGGTGGTGAACGTGACGCCCGGCAGCCCGCGGTAGTCCACTGTCTGCGGATCGCCCAAGGCGTTGGCGGCCGCGACGTGGCCGGTTCGCGCGGCGACGTAGACGTATTGCGGGGCGCCGGAGACGTCGCCGGCGGCCCAGATCCGTTCGTTGCTGGTCCGCTGATGATCGTCGACGACCAAGAACCCGCGCTCGTCGGTCTTGACGCCGGCGGCGTCCAGACGAAGGCCGTCAGTGTTGGGCCGCCGGCCGGTGGCGAGCAGGAGCCGCTCGGCGCTGAGGGCCTGCCCGCCGTCGGTGGTGACCGCTACGCCGCCCTTCGTGGTGGCGACGGCGGTGACGCGCTGCTCGACGACGGTGATCCCGTCGGCGGTAAAGGCGTCCTTGAGCAGCGTGGCGAGCTCGGGCTCGGTGTGCGGAGCGAACCGCCCGACGACGGTGACCGTGACACCCAGCTGGGACCAGAGCTGGGACTGCTCCAGGCCGACGTAGCCGGCGCCGACCACGATCATCGACGTGGGCAGCTGCGTCTGCTCCATCGCGCTGGTCGAGGTCAGGAAGTCCACTCCGTCGATGCCGGGCATGTCCGGGGTCGCGGGCTGGGAGCCGGTGGCGACGATGAACGCCGGGGAGGTGAGCTGCTCGCCGTCGACGTCAAGGGTGTGTTCGTCCGTGAAGCAGGCGTGGCCGTGGCGGATCGGGAAGCCGAGGGCGTCCGCGACGGCCTGATATTTCGCGTCGCGCAGCGCGTTGACGAGCTGCTGCTTCTGGGCGATGAGTGCTGGCAGGTCAACGCCACCGGCAGAGGTCGGCGCCGCCGGGAACGGGTTGGTCGCGGCGGTGTGCCGGTGGCCGGACGCGGCGAGCAGCCGCTTGGACGGGACGCACCCGACGTTCAGGCAGGTCCCCCCGAGCACGTTGCTCTCGACCAGCAGCACGGTGTTGCCGCGCTCGCGGGCGGCGATGCCCGCAGCCATCGCCGCCCCGCCGGTGCCGATCACGATCAGGTCGTAGTTCTCATTCACTGGGCGCCTCCTCGTGCGTCCTTGGGGGAACCCTCCTCTTGCTCGACATCGTATCCGTCCAGGCAGATCTGAAGAAGTGTCGCGGGCTCAACGACTAGGCTGGACGCCCCAGGGCGAGCGGAAGGGTCAGCGTGTCCAGCAGAGCCACGAGCGGCGCCGGCGCGCTGTTGCCCCAGGACGAGACCGGCCGTGCGGTCCTCGCCAAGTTCTTCAAGGCCCTGTCCGACCCCACGCGACTCCGGCTGCTGCAGTTCCTTCTCACGACGGAGCACACCGTCGGCGAGTGCGTCGAGCACGTCGGGCTCGCGCAGGGCCGAGTCAGCGTCCACCTTGCCTGCCTCGCCGACTGCGGCTATGTCACCGGTCGTCGTGCGGGCCGCTTTGCCTACTACCGCGTCAGCGACCCGCGCGTGGCCGACATCGTGATGCTCGCCCGAGCGCTCGCGGCGGACAACGCGGCCGCCCTCGCCGCGTGCATGCGGATCGGGGCGTGAGCCTGGGTAGTGGTCGCTCGAGCCCTCCTCGGGTGCGGGTGGAGGACGCGCGGGCACGGCGGTGCTGCGCCGGGTGGCAGTGCCGGCGGTCGACCCCCGCAGCCGGCCCGACCTTCAGTCGCCGTCGGCGGCCTCGATGCCGTCGACGAAACCCCTGGCGTAGTCCCAGGTCACATAGCGGGTCGGGTCCGGGTCGAAGGCCGGCTCGTGCACGCGAGGCACCCCCGCGTCGAGCAGGTGCCGAAGGTTTTCCCGCAGCAGGGCCCATCCGAAGAAGTGCTCCTGCTCGCAGTCGCCGCAGTCCACGACGAGCCCGTCGACGTCGCGCTGGGTCAGCAGCGTCTCGAAGACCTCGAGGTCGCCTAGGTCGTCGAGCACGCCTTCCCGCTCGTGGGGCTCGAGCGGGACGTGCGGTTCCTCGTCGTCCGGGTCCAGGCGCGCCAGCTCGGCGGTCGGGTCTGCCGGGTCACCGGCAAAGGGATCCCGGGGAGCCTCATCTCGCACCCCGGCGACGCTACGCCAGCCCGCCCCCAGCGCCGGCACGACGCCGCGCTCTGTGGACGACCCGCCGGCGGGGCGGCGCGCGGGAGCAGCCGGCCGGGCCGGCCGCGCGCTCCGGCCCGTAGCATCGGGTCCTGCCGAGGCGAGGAGCCAGACCGTGCCGTACGACCCCTCCGACCCCCTGGCCGGCAAGGTCGTCACCACCGGTCTGACCTTCGACGACGTCCTCCTGCTCCCCGGCGCGAGTGACGTCGTGCCGAGCGCTGCCGACACTTCCAGCCAGCTGACCCGGGGGCTTCGGGTCGCCGTACCCCTGCTGTCGTCCGCGATGGACACCGTCACCGAGGCGCGGATGGCCATCGCGATGGCGCGCCAGGGCGGCATCGGGGTGCTGCACCGCAATCTGCCGCCTGAGGACCAGGCCCAGCAGGTCGACCAGGTCAAGCGCAGCGAGGCCGGGATGGTGAGCCAGCCGATCACCTGCGGAGCCGACGCGACCATCGACGAGGCCGACGTCCTGATGGCCCGCTACCGGATCAGCGGCGTCCCGGTCACCGACGAGGCCGGCGTGCTGCTCGGCATCGTCACCAACCGCGACATCAGGTTCGAGCGGGATCCGCAGCGCCCGGTCGGCGAGGTCATGACGCCGATGCCGCTGGTCACCGGGCCGGTCGGCATCAGCGGTGACGACGCGATGGCGCTCCTCGCCCGGCACAAGATCGAGAAACTGCCGCTCGTCGACCGTGGCGGCGTGCTGCGGGGCCTCATCACGGTGAAGGACTTCCGCAAGAGCGAGCAATATCCGCTGGCCAGCAAGGACGACCGTGGCCGCCTGTTCGCGGCCGCGGCGGTCGGGGTCGGAGACGACGCCTACAAGCGCGCGCAGCTGCTCGTCGACGCCGGGGTCGACCTGCTCGTCGTCGACACCGCGCACGGGCACAGCCGCGACGTGCTCGAGACGGTCGCGCGCCTCAAGGCGGCAACCACGGTGCAGGTCGCCGGCGGCAACGTCGCGACGTACGACGGGGCCAGGGCGCTCGTCGAGGCCGGTGCCGACGCAGTCAAGGCCGGGGTCGGGCCTGGCTCGATCTGTACGACGAGAGTCGTCGCGGGAGTGGGGGTCCCGCAGATCACGGCGATCGCGAGCTGCGTGCACGCGTGCGCCCCGGCGGGCGTGCCCGTCATCGCCGATGGGGGCGTGCAATACAGCGGTGACATCGTGAAGGCCCTCGCCGTCGGGGCCAGCACGGTGATGCTCGGATCCCTGCTGGCCGGCGTCGAGGAAAGCCCGGGGGAGCTGCAGTTCGTCAACGGCAAGCAGTTCAAGAGCTATCGCGGGATGGGCTCGCTCGGGGCGATGCAGACCCGCGGGAAGGTGCACGGACGCGCGTGGAGCCGCGACCGTTACGCCCAGGACGACGTGCTCTCCGACGACCAGCTGGTGCCGCAGGGGATCGAGGGGCAGGTGCCCTATCGCGGCGCGCTCGCCGCCGTGGTCCACCAGCTCGTGGGCGGTCTGCGCGCGGGCATGGGCTTCGCCGGTGCGCGCACGGTCGACGAGCTGCGCGAGGATGGTCGGCTGGTGCGCATCACCAGCGCCGGCCTGAAGGAGAGCCACCCGCACCACATCCAGATGACCGTCGAGGCACCGAACTACCAGGGCCACTGACCGCACCCGCGTCGCTGCGGCACGATCCAACGGCATAGACGGCCTGCGCGCGCTCGAACCGCTGTTCCGTGTCCTCGGCGGTGAGCGCCGTCGACGCGCAGGTCGCGAGGACCAGGAGGGCGACCGCCGCGGTCAGCCCACGCCGCGCGGGCGGAGGCGGCTCGAGCAGCGCCCGCGCCCGATCGGCGACCTCACCGGGGGCGCCGCCGACGGCCAGCGCCGCGGCCGGCGCCTGCGCACGGGCGGGATTCGCGTCCGCAGACACGGCCGCGGCCCGGGCCAGGCCGGCGCGGGCCAGCGCCTGCGCGGCCAGCCTCCGGTCGTCGACCGTCGCCGCGGCCACCTCGTCCGCCCAGCGCTCCACGCCGGCGCGCACCGCGCGGGCCACCGGGCGCAGCAGCGGGTTGGCGGCGGCCGCCACCGCGCTCACGTGCACGAAGAGGTGGTGCCGGTGCGTCAGGTGGGCCTGCTCGTGGGCGAGCAGGACGCGCCGCTCGTCGGCCGACAGCGCTCGAACCATGGCGGTGGAGACCACGATCCGGCCGGGGACGCCGGGCAGCGCGAACGCGTCGGGACGCTGGTCCTCGACGATGACGAGCCCCTGGGCCCCGGGTCCCAGCCGCCGACAGAGCAGCGCCGCGCACGCGAGGTCGCTGGCCGACCGCACCACCTCGCGCAGGGCACGGGTCAGCAGGATTGCCGCCGTGCTGCCGGCGAGCACGCTGATGGCGATCGGGAGACGATCGTCGCGAGCGAGGGCGACCGGGGACCAGCGGCCCAGCTCGGCAACGAGGGGGACCCGCGCGAGCACCTCGAGGCCTCCTACGGCGAGGACGAAGCCGGTCGCCAGCGCGGTGACCACGGTGGCCACGGTCAGCAGCGGCACCGCGGTGGCGGGAGGCAGACGACGGGCGAGCCGGCCGCCGGCCAGCCCGAGGAACACGGCGGTGCAGGGCGGCACCAGCAGGACCGCGGCGGTCATCACCAGGTCGAGCCTTGCCCGCGGGCACCGGCGCGCCCGTGCGCGGTCGTCGCCGGCGTGAGCAGGCTCACCAGCAGCTGCTCGTCCTCGGGGTCGAGGTCGGCCACGAACCGAGCCAGCACGACGGCCCGGTCTTCCCCCGCGTCGAGCAGGCGGCGCATGCGGTGCGCCGTCAACGACGATTCGAGCGTCTCCAGGGGCCCCCGCAACGCGTAGGCGTAGGCCCGGCCGGACCGCATCCGCGTCAGCACGCCTTTGGTGCGCAGCCGCGCGAGGGTCGTCAGCACGGTGGTGTAGGCGAGGCCGCCCCCGAGGTCGGACCGGACGTCGGCTGCCGTGAGTGGGCCCGACGCCGCCGCGAGGCAGGCCAGCACCTCTCGTTCGAGCGCACCGCGGGCGCGCCCGGCATTCTCGCGCATGCAGCAGTCCCTCCGCAACACCTACTACGATCGCTGTAGTAAGGCCGCGAGTGTATGTGCTCACCCGTGCGTCCCCCGGCGACAGAGAGGCCTCTCCGTGAGCGACCTGTCCTACCTCCAGGCCGTCGTGATCGGGGCGCTGCAGGGCGTCACCGAGCTCTTTCCGGTCTCCAGCCTCGGGCACTCGGTGCTGGTCCCGGCGCTGGTCGGCGGCTCCTGGAAGCACCTCGTCACGGAGAGCTCGACCGGGAGCTCGGAGGCCTCGCCCTATCTCGCCTTCGTCGTCGCCCTGCACGTGGCCACCGCTATCGCGTTGCTCGTGTTCTATCGGCGGGACTGGGTGCGCATCATCGGCGCATTCGTGCACACCCTGCGGACCAGGCGCGTGGAGACGTCCGCGGAGCGGCTGGCCTGGCTGATCGTGCTGGCGACCATCCCGGTGGGGGTGACCGGCCTCCTCCTCGAACACACCTTCCGGACCATCTTCGCCAAGCCGATCTTCTCCGCCGCCTTCCTGACGGTCAACGGGCTGATCCTGCTGGCGGGGGAGCGGTTGCGCCGAGACGCGCAACGCCGAACCGGTGCCGCGGCGGACGACTCGAGGGGTACGGCGGCCCCGGCGGCGCCGCGCGGCGGGGGCCTAGCGGTGGCTCAGCATCGCAGCCTCGACGCGCTCGCCTACCGGGAGGCGGGGATCGTCGGGCTCTTCCAGACGCTGGCGCTGTTCGCGGGAATCAGCCGCTCCGGGGTCACGATGGTCGCCGGTCTCCTGCGGGGCCTCGACCACGAGGACGCCGCGAAGTTCTCGTTCCTGCTCGCCACCCCGGTGATCCTCGCCGCGGGAGTGCTGAAGCTGCCGACCCTGGCCGGCGCCGGCGGGGAACACATCCACGGGCAGGTGCTCGCCGGGTCGGTGGTCGCCGGAGTCGCCGCCTATCTCTCGGTGCGGTTCCTGACCCGCTACTTCGCCACCCGCACGCTGACGCCGTTCGCGATCTATTGCCTCGTCGCCGGCGTGGTGTGCCTGGTCCGCTTCGCCTGAACTCCAGCGCCCCCCGGGCCAGTCCCGCCGTCGCGCCGCCGGCTCACGGGTGGAGCACAGCCAGGTCCTGCTGCTCGGAGATCCAGGCGTCGATGTCGGCCCAGGTCTGCTGCAGCCAGGCGCCGACGGCATCGCTGTCGGTGTGCGGCAACTCGCTGCCGGGCGCGCGCCACCACGCCATCTGCAGCGGGTCGCGCAGGGGGAGGGCCCGCCACGTGCTGGCCGCGTCCAGCAGCTCGTCATGCCCCGTGTGCGTGAAGACGAGGACGTCGGCCGTCGGCGCCGCCTGCAGGGCGGCCACGGTGCCGGCGGGCCGCGGCGGCAGCACGTGCGGCATGCGCAGTGCCCGCCGGGCCGCCCGGAACAGCCCTCGCCTGCGCAGCCGGGCGACCGCCTGCCCGTGCCGCACAGGGGTCCAGTCGGCGCCCTCGGGGAAGAGGACCAGCGCCTGCCGTGGGCCGAGGGCCCGCGCGGTGTCGCCCACCCGGTGGGCCGCCTCGTCCCCCTTGCTGCCGCTCGCCGGCAGCCAGGTGCACCCCGTCCGCGTCAGCAGCAGGTCGACGGCGGGGTCCAGGCGCAGCTGCTCCTTGAGGACGACCCGTGGGTGCCGGTGATAGCGGGAGATCAGCAGGTGGACCAGCGCGAAGGAGGCTCCGGGTCCAGCGTGCCGGGCGAGCACGAGCAGCGGCGCCGCATCCTCGGTCCGCAGCAGGTCCTCGGGGTGGCGGTGAGGTTCCTGCACGACCAGGCGAAAGCCGAAGACCGGCCGCGCGAGCCAGCGCAGGGCCCCCAGGAAGGCGCCGAGCACGGCCAGGTGCGCGCGCACCGACCAGTCCGCCCGGAGCCGGGCGCCCCCGCCGGTGGCGAGCCAGAGCAGCAGGCAAACCAGCAAGCAGCAGGTCTCGCCGAGCAGGTAAGCCAGGGCGAACGAGCACACCCGCAACGCCCGCCAGCGCGGCCACCCTCCGCGCACGAGAGCCAGCACGGGGCAGCTGACAGCACTGCCGAGCAGCACGAGCAGCCACAGCAGGGCGGCGAGGAGGGCGAGCGCAGGCATGAGCGGGGCCAGCACGAGGCGCCGCAGCGCCCAGCCCCGCAACCCTCGCACGCTCAGGGCGTCCCCACGCCCGTGGCGGTCAGGTGTGCCCTCGAGGCCAGGTACGCCGAGCGGATGC
>JAABUM010007471.1_pt1 | contig 10022 bp, 10 predicted proteins | sample 5559161 | NCBI WGS metagenome assembly JAABUM01 (sample SAMN10711868, study PRJNA513369) | rock metagenome | isolation source: Antarctica rocks | place: Antarctica: Victoria Land, Siegfried Peak nord | reverse complement strand
CGTCCTGGAAGCAGCAGGACTGGACGCCGGACTCCGATGAGTTCGCCAGCCACCCGAACTCCCGGTACTGCACCCCGATGTCGCAGTGCCCGGTGCTCGCCCCGGAGTGGGACGACCCCAAGGGTGTGCCGATCTCGGCCATCTTCTTCGGCGGCCGTCGGGCCACCACCATCCCGCTGGTGACCGAGGCGCGCGACTGGCAGCACGGGGTGTTCATGGCTTCCACGCTGTCCAGCGAGAAGACCGCCGCGGCGGCGGGCAAGGTCGGCGACGTGCGGCGCGACCCGATGGCGATGCTGCCCTTCATCGGCTATAACGCCGGTGACTACCTGCAGCACTGGATCAACATCGGCAAGAGCGCCGACGCATCCAAGTTGCCGAAGGTGTTCTACGTCAACTGGTTCCGCCGTGGCGACGACAAGCGCTTCCTGTGGCCCGGATTCGGCGAGAACTCCCGGGTGCTGAAGTGGGCGATCGAGCGCATCGAGGGCAAGTCCGGCGCCAAGGAGACGCCCATCGGGTACGTGCCCACCAGCGCCGACCTCGACCTCTCCGGGCTCAGCGAGCCGGTGGAGGACATCGATCTCGCGCTGACCGTCGACGCCGAGGAGTGGAAGGCGGAGATTCCGCTCATCGAGGAGTGGTACGAGAAGTTCGGCGACAAGCTGCCCACCAGCCTGCACGACGAGCTCGACGCACTGAAGCACCGTCTGGGCTGATTCCACCCAGTAACCACCCGAAGGGCGGGCAACCCGGTCACGACGACGGGGTGCCCGCCCTTCGGCGATGAACGGGAAGGGCGCTGGATGACGCAGACGCTGATCGTGCTCGCGGTGCTGCTCGCCGTCTGGGCGGGCTTCGCGCTCCTGCTGTCCTGGGTGCGGCGCCGCGAGATCAAGGGCGAGTACCCAGGACTCGGTGAGCAACAGGCCGAACAGCCGCGCGGGGAACCATCGCGCCGCCAGGGCCGCTGGAAGGACGGCCACCGGCCCTGGCACTAGAGTGCTGTGCGTCACATTCACAGCTGCGTGGAGGCACTCTCATGGCTGCATCAACCCCCCAGAGCGGTGGATCCCACAAGGAATCACCGGCCAAGGCCTTACACCGCAATGCCTGGAACCTGTTGTTGCTCATCCCGATGCTCATGCTCGTCACTCCGTGGTTCAACTTCGACTCCCCCCGGTTCCTCGGCATGCCGTTCTACTACTGGTACCAGTTCGCTTGGGTACCCATCGGCGTCATCTGCGTAGCCATCGTCTACCTGAAGACCAAGGACGATCCCGCCCGGCCCGCTCCCGTCGCTGCGTCGAATGACCGGGAGGACCGGCGATGAGCAACGTCAAGATCACCGAGTTGGTGGTGTTCGCTGCCCTTTTCCTGTTGATCACCGTCATGGGCTTCATGGCGTCCAGCTGGCAGTCCGGCGGCGCCAAGAACAAGCTGGAGAGCCTCGACGAGTGGGGGCTGGGCGGGCGCAAGTTCGGCTCCTGGATCACCTGGTTCCTCGTCGGTGGCGACCTCTACACCGCCTACACCTTCGTCGCCGTTCCCGCGCTGGTGTTCGGTGCCGGTGCCATCGGCTTCTTCGCGTTGCCCTACACCGTGGTGCTGTACCCGCTGGTGTTCCTGCCGCTGGTCCGGATGTGGTCGGTCTCCCGCCGCAAGGGTTACGTCACCCCGGCCGATTTCGTCCGTGGTCGTTACGCCTCGCCCACCCTCGCATTGCTCGTCGCCCTCACCGGCATCGTCGCGACCATGCCCTACATCGCGCTGCAATTGGTCGGTCTGGAGTCGGTGCTGCGCACCATGGGGCTCAACGGCACCGGTATCGCAGGCCACCTCCCGCTGTTCATCGCCTTCCTGATCCTCGCCCTGTACACCTACCGGTCCGGGTTGCGCGCACCTGCGCTCATCGCCTTCGTCAAGGACGGGCTGATCTACCTGGTGATCATCGTGGCGGTGATCTACCTGCCGTCGAAGTTCGGCGGCTGGGGCACGATCTTCGACAAATCCGCGACCGAACTGGCCAAGCCGAACCCCGCCACGGGGACGGCAAAGGGTTCCATCCTGCTCACCGGCAACAACCAGCTGCAGTACGCGACACTGGCCCTGGGCTCGGCGTTGGCGTTGTTCCTCTACCCGCACTCGGTCACCGGAATCCTGGCCTCCCGTGGCCGCAACGTGATCAAGCGGAACATGGTGGCCTTGCCGGCGTACTCGTTCCTGCTGGGACTGCTCGCGCTGCTCGGCTACGTGGCGATCGCCGCCGGGGTAAAGCCGATCAACAACGGGGCGACGGGCCGGCCGGACTCCAACACGGTGATCCCGGTGCTGTTCAACAACGAGTTCCCGAGCTGGTTTGCCGGGATCGCCTACGCGGCCATCGGCATCGGGGCACTGGTGCCGGCTGCCATCATGTCCATCGCCGCGGCGAACCTGTGGACCCGCAACATCTACAAGGAGTACCTGGTCAAGACGGCGACGCCGAAACAGGAGGCTCGGCAGGCCAAGATCGCCTCCCTGGTGGTCAAGGCCGGGGCGGTGCTGTTCATCGTGGCGGTCGATCCGCAGTTCTCCATCGACCTGCAACTCATCGGCGGGGTGATCATCCTGCAGACCCTGCCCGCCGTCGCCATTGCGCTGTATACCCGCTGGTTCCACCGGTGGGCGCTGATCGCTGGCTGGGTGGCGGGCATGGCCTACGGGCTCTTCCTGCTCTACGGCATCGCCAATCCGGCCAACGGTAAGCAGCACTTCGGCGGTTCGGCCCTGCCGTTGTCCAAGATCGACGTCTTCGGATGGGCGCCGTTCGCCGACTCCAAGGTGCAGATCTACGTCGGATTCGTCGCGCTGCTCGTCAACCTCGTGGTGGCGATCATCGTCAGCGTGGTGTTGCACGCCGCCAAGGTCTCCAACGGGGTGGACGACACCAAGCCGGCGGACTACCACGCGGACGAGGGCGAGGAATCGCCTCCCGTGCTGCCGCCGGAACCCGCGATCCCGGGCGGCACAGCATGATCAGTCGATTTCCCGTCGTCGCGCTCTCGGACATGGAGCCGGACGTGCGGGAGCGGATCGGGGTGATCGCCGAGAAGTCCGGCTTCGTGCCCAACGTGTTCCTGGCGCTCGGGCATCGTCCGGCCGAACTGCGAGCCTTCCTCGACCAGCACGACGCCCTGATGAACAAGGACCCCTGCCCGGACGGCACCGGGCTGACCAAGGCGGAGCGAGAGCTGGTGGTGGTGGCCACCTCCGGCGCCAACCACTGCACGTATTGCATCGTGGCGCACGGGGCGATCCTGCGAATACGGGACAAGGATCCCTACGCCGACCGGGTGGGCCTAAACCCCTACGCAACGGAGCTGTCGCCCCGGCGGCAGGTGATCGTCGAGCTGGCCTTGGCGCTCACCCGCGAACCGGAGCGGTTCACCCAGGCGCACATCGATGCGGCCGTCCAAGCCGGGCTGACGCGGGATGAGGTGTGGGACATCGGGGCCATCACGGCGTTCTTCGCGATGAGCAACCGGCTGGCCAGCATGATGGCACTCGAACCCAACGACGAGTTCGCCGTCATGGGCCGCTGACACCCTCCCCTTTTCGCCAAGTTGTGCAACATGGCGCGTTCGGGCCCCCGGGACGGCGCCAAGTTGCACAACTTGGCGAACGGGAACGGAAACGGAACAGGGGCGGACGTATCGAGGCCCGCGGGCGGCCACTGCTTGACCTACCCGCGGGCCTCGAAAGCCTCCAACGACGGACCGGCCGGCGGCGCCACCCCCTCTGGGGCACCGTCGACCGTTGTCTCCTCCCTTCTCACACGCAGGGATGACGCTCTCCACGTCCGCCCTGCCGCCCGTCGTCGTCATGCACCCATGAGACTGCGGCGGCTGACCTGGCGTTTCGGTGCTCCTACGCGGTCGGGGCTGAGTAGTTTCACCAACCCCGGCGTGATGAGATGGCGGTATGGACAAGACCGGCCTCATCCTTTCGCGCCGCGACCTCGAGTTTCTGCTCTACGAATGGCTGGACGTCACGTCGCTGACCTCACGGCCGCGCTTCGCCGAGCACTCGCGGGAGACCTTCGACGCTGTGCTGCAGCTCGGCGAGCAGATCGCCACGAAACACTTTGCGCCGCATAACAAGAAGGCGGATGCGAACGAGCCGGTGATGCTGGCCGACGGCACGGTGCAGCTCATCCCCGAGGTGGCCGAGTCGCTGAAGGTGTTCGCCGACGCCGGACTGTTCTCCGGCCAACTCGACGAGTCCCTGGGCGGCATGCAGCTGCCCAGCGTGGTCGCCCGGGCGATGCTGGCCTGGTTCCAGGCGGCAAACGTAGGCACCTCGGCGTACCCGTTCCTCACCATGGCCAACGCCAACCTGCTGGTCGCGCACGGCACCGCGGAGCAGGCGGACACCTACGTGCGTCCGATGACCGAGGGTCGCTTCTTCGGCACGATGTGCCTGTCCGAGCCGCAAGCCGGGTCGTCGCTGGCCGACATCACCACCCGTGCCGAACCCAAACCCGACGGCAGCTACCGGCTGTTCGGCAACAAGATGTGGATCTCCGGCGGCGACCACCAGTTGACGGAGAACATCGTGCACCTGGTGCTGGCGAAGATCCCCGGCGGCCCGCCCGGCGTCAAGGGGATCTCGCTGTTCATCGTGCCCAAGGTCCTGGTGAACGCCGACCACAGCCTGGGTGAGCGCAACGACGTGGTGCTCGCCGGGCTCAACCACAAGATGGGGTACCGCGGCACCACGAACACCATGCTCAACTTCGGGGAGGGCGCACATACCCCCGGGGGTCGGCCGGGTGCGGTGGGCTACCTGCTCGGCGAGGAGCACCACGGGCTGGCCTACATGTTCCACATGATGAACGAGGCCCGGATCGGCGTAGGGATGGGCGCGACGGCACTGGGCTACACCGGGTACCTGCATGCGCTGGACTACGCCCGCAACCGTGCCCAGGGTCGTCCGCCCGCCGCCAAGAATCCCAGCGCCCCACCGGTGTCCATCATCGAACACGCCGACGTCCGGCGCATGCTGCTCGCCCAGAAATCCTATGTGGAGGGTGGTATGGCGCTGGGGCTGTACTGTTCCAAGCTGGTGGACGAGCAGGACACTGCGCCCGACGCCGAGCACCGGGATCGTGCCGCGCTCCTGCTCGATGTGCTCACCCCGGTCGCCAAGAGCTGGCCCTCGCAGTGGTGCCTGGAGGCGAACAACCTGGCGATCCAGGTGCACGGCGGTTACGGCTACACCCGGGACTACGACGTCGAGCAGTTCTACCGGGACAACCGGCTCAATCCCATCCACGAGGGCACCCACGGCATTCAGGGCCTGGACCTGTTGGGCCGGAAGATGACCATGCGCGGCGGAGCCGGCCTGGCCTTGCTGGTCTCCACGGTGGCCGAAACGGTGGCGCGAGCCCGGACCATCGGCGGTGAGCTGGCCGCATACGGCGAGCAGCTCAATCAGGTGCTGCAGCGCATCGGGGAGGTGACCGCGAACCTCTTCGCCGCCGGCGACCTCGATGTCGCGCTGGCCAACTCCACCGTGTATTTGGAGGCTGTCGGGCATGCCGTGCTGGCGTGGATGTGGCTGGAGCAGCTGCTCGCGGCCGACGGCAAGGAGGGCAGCTTCTACGAAGGCAAGCGGGCGGCCGGGCGCTACTTCTTCCGCTGGGAGCTGCCGAAGGTCGACGCTCAGCTCAACCTGCTGGATTCCCTCGACACCACCGTGCTGACCGCGCAACCCGACTGGTTCTAGAACACCAGCGCGGCGGCGCCCACCAGTCCGGCGGCCGCACCTAGCGCGGCAGGAAGCACCCGCAGCCCACGGGTGAAGTTCAGCCCGGCGTGCCTGGCCACGGCGGCGTGCAGCGGTTCCCACAGCGGCGGCCCGGATGCCGCGAAACCCCCGCCGAGCACCACCAGGTCCACGTCCACCAGCGCGGCCGTGGAAGCGAAGGCCTGGCCCAGTCCCCTGCCCGCCCGGGCCAGCGCCGCGACGGCCACCTCGTCCCCCGCGCGGGCGTCTGCGGCGAGCGCCGCCGCATCGGGGCCCGACCAACCCCGGCCCCGCGCCCAGCGGACCGCCGCCGGCCCGCTCGCCACCGCCTCCAGGCAGCCCACCCCACCGCAGGCGCAGGGAGCGCCGTCCGGCTCCACCACGATGTGCCCGACGTGCCCCGCGTTACCGGTGCGACCATCGACCACGCGTCCGTCCAGCAGCAATCCACCGCCGACGCCCGTGGACGCCACCACACCCAGCAAATCCGCCGTACCCCGACCGGCACCGAAGCGATGCTCGGCCACCGCCATGCAGGTTCCATCACCGCCCAGGCGTACGTAGGCTCCGGCGAACTCCTCGGCCACCGCGTCGACCACCGGGAACCCGCGCCACTCGACGATGTTGAGCGGGCTCACCGTCTCTGCGTGGACGTCGATCGGTCCCGCGCAGCCGATGCCGATGGCGCTGACGTGGACGCCATCGGCCACCTCCCGCAACACCTCCAGGCAGCTGCCCCACACCTGCGCCCCCCGGGTCGGGCGATGGGCGGTGCGCAGCAGCTTCCCGTCTGCGTCCATCAGGGCCGCCGCCACCTTGCTGCCGCCGATGTCGAGCCCGAGCACTGCCATAGCTGCCAGTGTCTCTGGTCCGGGTTGCGGGCGCCAATGTCACGAACTGCGACATCTCAGGCACCATCACAGGATGACGATGGCGATACCCCCGCAACGTGGCCTGTTCGGTATGGCGCGTTCGGTGGTGGGGTGGACCGTGGGCACCGCAGCCTTCGTCGTCGTCCTGCCGGCCAGGATCGCCGCCCTGCTCACCGAAATCGAGCTCTTGGTCGTCCGGGTTTCCCAGGTGGTCGACGGGGCGGCGCGCATCGTCGACCAGGCGGAGCTGACGGTGGCCAAGGTCGACGGAACCATCAGCAAGGCGGACGCAACGGTCGCCAAGGCAGACGCGACCGTGTCCAGGGTGGACGGAACGATCACCAAGGCAGACGCGACGGTGGGTACGGCAGACGTGGTGGCGGCCCGCGCCAACGACCTGGTGGGCTCCACGGGACTCACCTCGACGCAGGCCCAAGAACTGCTCGACCTCTACCGACCCATCGCGCTGCGGCTGCGACCGATGGCCGAGCAGCTCGTCTCGTCGATCTCCGAGCAGGAGGTACAGGCCACCATCAAGCTGGTCGACCAGTTGCCGCAGCTCGTCGAACACCTGGAAAGCGACATCATGCCCATCTTGGTGACGCTGGACCGGGTGGGTCCGGACGTGCAGGCCCTCCTCGACGTGGTCCGGGACCTACGGGAAGCTGCCATCGGCATTCCCGGCTTTCGGTTCTTCCGCAAACGCGGCGAACACCTCATCGATCCGAAGCACAAACCGGAGGATCCTGCGTGACCCTGCTGACGGTGGGTCACGGTGCCACCGATCGGGCGAAGCTGGGTGCGTTGCTCACCGGCGCGGGCGTGCGGCTGGTGGTGGACGTGCGTCGCTTTCCCGGCAGCCGCAACAGCCCGGACGTCGCGCAGGACGAACTGCTGCGGTGGCTACCGGAGTGCGGGGTCGACTACCGCTGGGAACAACGGCTGGGTGGTCGCCGGGCCCTGGCGCAGGACGGTCCCGCCCTGGATCCGTGGTGGCAGGTACCGGCGTTCCGCGCGTACGCCGCCCACACCAGGACGGCCGAGTTCAGCGACGCGCTGCATCAGGTACTCCGGGAGGCTGCCGCGCGGCGCGTGGCCGTGATGTGCAGTGAGAGCGTCTGGTGGCGATGCCATCGTCGGCTGATCGCCGACGTCGCCGTCATCGTCGAGGGCGTCGAGGGCGTCGAGGTGGAGCACCTGATGCCCGATGGCCGGCTGAGTCCGCACCGACCGGCCGCGGGGGCACGGGTGCACGCGGACGGCCAGCTGTACTGGGACGGCTCAGACGGGCCGTAGCAGCTCGGGACCGTTGTTGCGCACGCTGTTCACCGCGGTGCTCACTTCGTAGGGCTGCAGACGGGGCTCCGGAATGGCGGCCAGCAACTCGCGCACCGTGTCGGGATCGGTGATGCTCGGATTCAGCCAGTCGTCCCGTAGCTGATCGGGCACCACCACGGGGCTGCGATCGTGGATGTGGCCGAGGGTGTCACTGGCCGTGGTGGTCAGCACGGTGACCGACCACACCCAGCGCTGCGGATCGTCCCGATCGCGGGACGGATCGGGCCACAGCTCGTAGAGCCCGGCCATCGCCAGCACCCCGTCTGCGTGCAGAAACTGCGGCACCTTCCCGCCGTTGCGCTGCTCCCACTCGTAGTAGCCGGTGGCCGGAAGCAGGCACCGCCGCCGCAACGCCGCCGCCTTGAACGAGGCCTTGTCGGTGATGGTCTCCATGCGGGCGTTGATCAGCCGGGAACCGATTTTGGCGTCCTTCGCCCAGGACGGGATGAGCCCCCAGCGGGCCGTCCGCAGCTGCCGCACCTTCTCGCCTGCCCCGTCGGACTCCCGCGGCGTCCGTTCCAGCACGGCGCGCACGGGATCGGTGGGTGCCACGTTGTAAGACGGGGGAAGCTGGTCCCCCACCACCTCGTCGGCCCCGAAAACCTGCAGCAGCTCGTCGTCGGTCTGGGTCGTCGCATAGCGCCCGCACATGGCGCCCAGTCTGCCTTGTCAGTTCGCCGCGAGCTGGCGGCTGATCACCAGCCGTTGGATCTGGTTGGTCCCCTCGAAGATCTGCATGATCTTGGCTTCCCGCATGAAGCGCTCGAGCGGGAAGTCGCGCACGTAGCCGTAGCCACCGAGCACCTGCACGGCGTCGGTGGTCACCTTCATGGCGGCGTCGGTGGCGATGAGCTTGGCGACGCTGGCCTGGCGGCTGTACGGACGTCCGGCGTCGCGGCGACGGGCGGCGTCCAGATACGTCGCCCGGGCCGACTCCACGGCCGCCGCCATGTCGGCAAGGAGAAAGCCCAGACCCTGATGGTCGATGATCGCCTTGCCGAAGGTCTTGCGCTGCTTCGCGTAGGCGACGGCGTCGTCCAGGGCTCCCTGCGCCAGACCGACGGCGATGGCGGCGATACCCAGGCGTCCGGAGTCGAGGGCACTGAATGCGATGCGCAGGCCCGCACCCTCCTCGCCGATCAGCCGGTCGCCGTCCAACTCGGCGTCGTCGTAGCTGGTCGAGGTGGTGGGCACCGCGCGCAGCCCCATCTTCTCCTCGGGTTTGCCGAAACTCAGCCCGGGGGTATCCGCCGGGACCAGGAAGCAGGAGATGCCCCGGGGACCGTCGGGACTCGTGCGGGCGAACAGGGTGTAGAAGTCGGCGCGGCCGCCGCTGGTGATCCACGCCTTGGTGCCGTTGATCCGGTAGCCGTCCTGCGTGCGCTGGGCCTTACAGCTGAGCGCGGCGGCGTCCGACCCGGCCTGCGGCTCGGACAGGCTGTAGGCGCCGAGCAACTGGCCGCCGAGCATCTCCGGCAGCCACTTCTCTTGCTGCGCAGCGGTTCCCACGGTGGCCAGCGGGAAACACGACAGGCCGTGCACGCTGACGGCGACGGCGGCCGCGGCCCAGCGGGCGGCCAGTTCCTCGAGCACCTGCAGGTACACCTCATAGGGCTGTCCGCCGCCGCCCTGCTCCTCGGGGTAGGGCAATCCCAGCAGTCCGGCCGCACCGAGGGTGCCGAACACGCCCTCGGGGAAGGTCTCGTCCGCCTCACAGGAGTTCACTCGCGGGGCAAGCTCCTTGTCCGCCAGCTCCCTGGCGAGCGCGAGCAGGTCTTCCGCTTCGGCGGTGGGCAGCAGGCGGTCTACCGGCACGAGACTCTCCTTCGCAGTACCACAGACGGTACGTTGGTACCACCGATCGTACCGGGCGGCGGTGAGAAGACAGCAACGGAGACCTAGTTGACTGCCACGTGCTCGTTGGGCACGCAGTGGGTCATCACCAGGCCGGTGACGTCCCGCGAACCGTTCTTGCCGAGGTTCGCTGCCCGCTGGAGCTCCGCCTCGGAGAGGGTCTGCGTG
>JAABUM010007470.1_pt1 | contig 10022 bp, 8 predicted proteins | sample 5559161 | NCBI WGS metagenome assembly JAABUM01 (sample SAMN10711868, study PRJNA513369) | rock metagenome | isolation source: Antarctica rocks | place: Antarctica: Victoria Land, Siegfried Peak nord | reverse complement strand
ATGGCCGATGCCTACCTCGACTACATCGACCAGACGACCGGTGATCCTCGGCTCCGCTTCCTCGACCAGCTGCTCGCACGGCTCCGACCCGGATCGCAGGTTATCGATCTGGGCTGCGGCGCGGGAATCCCCTGCACAGCCAGGCTCACCGAACAGCACAACGTCCTCGGCATCGACATCTCCGCCGAGCAACTGCGCCGCGCTCAAGACCGGATCCCGACCGCCCGGTTCACCAAGGCCGACATCGCGACCGTCGAGCTGCCACCACACACGTTTGATGCAGTCACCGCGTTCTACTCGCTGACTCACAGTCCACGCGTCGAGCATGCCGCGGTATTTCGGCGCATCGCCGGCTGGCTGAAAGCAGACGGCTACCTGCTGGCGACCCTCAGCGCGCGTGGAGAGACCGACGGAACGCAGGACGACTTCGTCGGCGTCCCGATGTACTTCAGCGGCTACGGACCCGACACCAATCTCCGACTACTCCACGAAGCAGGCTTCGACCCCGTCATCAACGAGATCGTCACCATGAATGAACCCGGCGGCGAATCCTCCTTCCAGTGGCTCCTGGCCCGTAAACCCGCCTGACGACCAAGCTGCGTGTCCACGGGTTCGCGAACCCACGTGCCTACTCCGCAACATGGCACGCCTCCGCACCTCGGTTCGAGTCCCAACGTTCCTCAGTCATCCCGAACCCAAGAGACATCGATCGAGCGGGCTCGACAAGCGAACTTCACCCGTACATCGCCCTCGTCCGCGCCGAGCCGCGCGTCATCAATCCAAGAGGTCCGGGCCATCCGTGATTTCGTCACGTCGCCGTGTTGTCATGGTGATTCTCCGCCGAGATACCGGTAGACGGTCGGCCGACTGACGCCGAGCATGCTGGCGATCTGCGCGATGGTGTGCTGACGCTGGTCGTAGAACTGACGCAGGAGGGCCTGCTGGCCGACGCTGAGTGCGGGCCTGCGCCCGCCGACACGGCCGCGGGCTTTGGCGGCCTGCAGTCCGGCGCGGGTGCGTTCGCTGATCAGCTGTCGCTCGAACTCGACCAGGGCGCCCATGATGTGGAACAACAGCCGCCGCCGGCGGTGCCGGTGTCGATCGCCTCGGTGAGGGAGCGAAATGCCACGCCCCGCTCCCCAGCTCGGTGACGACCTCGATCAGATGTTTCAGGCTGCGCCCGAGCCGGTCCAGCCGCCAGACCACCAGGGTGTCGCCGGGGAGCAGCGTCTGCAGGAGCTGATCGAGCTGCGGCCGACTGTCGAGCTTCCCGATGCGTGGTCGGTAAACTCGAACGCAGCCGGCCTGGACAAGGGCGTCCTGCTGCCGTGTCCTGCTCGGTCGTGGACACGCGGGCGTAGCCGTAGATGTGCGCCACCGGTTACCAGCGATCCTGCTTCGGGCCGACCGCAGTCACGATCGTGGGTTCCTGCCCGGCCCGCTCGATGAGCGCGGCGATCACTCCGACCGACTGCGGCTCGTAGCCGGCCAGCCAGTTCAGGATCCGCATGCCGTAGCTGCCCAGCTCGGCACCGGCCGCCTCGGCCGCGTCGGTGAGCCGAGCCAGGTTCCGCGTCGGGTAGTCCTCCAGTTCCCAGCTGTGCAGGTCGATCGCCACGATGACTTCGCCCTCGGCCCCGTACGAGCCGCGCCGACCGTAGCAGCTCGTTTCGGTCACGACCGAGCCTCGGTCACGGTGAGCCGAGCGCGTGGGCCCGCGACCGAGCCTTGCCCAGCTGCGCACCGCCGTCGGCAGTGAGGAATGGCTGGCGGCGCTGGCGTCTCGAAAACGATGGCGCTCTCAACCGGTCAACGCACCACGCCGTGATGGGCTCGTTGCCGGTCGGATCAGGACGGTGCCAGCGGCGCTGCGGGCTGGCCGGCGCGCGCGATCGCGCGGTAGACGGTCCGCTTACGGTCGTGTGGCCAGGGCTCTGGTCGCGGACGGGTGGCATAGTCCGAGACGTGCAGCAGCTGATCAATCTCGAACGCGCACTCTTGAGTCCTGCTGTCCGCGGCTCTGTCGAGAGACTCGACGAACTGCTGGATCCAGAGTTCCGGGAGATCGGAGCATCGGGCCGCCTGTGGACCCGCGGCGAGATGATCTCGGCCCTTGTTGAGGGCGACCAATCGGACGAACCCATCGAGGCGGAGGACTTTCACGCGACTCCCATTGGAACCGGCTTGGTCTTGCTCACCTACGTATCCGACCCAGCGGGGCGCGTGGCACGAAGAAGTTCCCTGTGGCGTCGATCCGGCGATCGCTGGCGGTTACTCCATCATCAGGGCACCCTTCTGCCCCGTCCCTGAGACGTGCTCATCTGAGGTCGACCCGCGGGTGGTCTTGAACCGCCGTTTCGGCCCGATGCGTCCACTCGTCCGCCGTCCTTTGCCGGACGATCAGCCGTCGCTCCAGCGCACCGCGGCGAGTGCTTCGGCAGGGGTGCGCCAACCGAGGACGGCGCGGGGTCGGTTGTTCAGCCGTTCGGCGATTGCGTCCAGCGCGGCCTGGTCATAGCTGTTCAGGTCGCCGCTCTTGGCAGGTACTGGCGCAGCAGCCGGTTGGTATTCTCGTTAGTGCCCCGCTGCCACGGGCTGCTGGGGTCGCAGAAGTAGACCCTGCAGCCGGTGTCCCGGGTGAGCCGGGCATGGTCGGCCATCTCGCGGCCGCGGTCCCAGGTCAGGCTTCGACGTTGCCAGAACGGCACCTGGTTCAGGTCCGCGACCAGAGCCTTGCGCACCGAGACGGCCTTGAGTCCCTTCGGCAACGCCACCAGCCGTAGGTACCGGGTGCGGCGCTCGACGAGCGTGGCGACCGCTGACGGGCGCCGGCCCATGACCAGGTCACCTTCCCAGTGCCCGCCTACGACACGGTCCTCCACATGCGGCGGACGTCGTTGGATCGGCACCATATCTTTGATCCGACCCCGCCCGGAGGGCTGCCGAGCTACCAACGGCAACCGCATCAGCCGACCGGTGCGTAGCTGACGGTGCAACCCCCGGCGCAGCGCCTTACGGACGGGCTGGAAGATCGACTGGTAGATCTGTCTCCGGACACAACCACATCGAAACATCATCTGGGTGGGTCAGGCGCAGCCAGCCGCTGATTTCATCCGGTGACCAGCAGCGGTTGAGTTTGCGCTGCACCACCAGTCGTAGCGGCTCGTTGGCGACCAGCTTGTGTGGGCGCGGTCGACGGCGTTCCAGCCGCGCAGTGTGATCAGCGTTCTGGGGCAGGTAGCGGCCTTGTCCATCGCGATGACGGTCCAGTTCGCGTTTGACCGTGGAGGGGCTGGGACCGAGCTCGGCGGCGATCTGGTGCATCGACAATCCCAGCCGCAGCAGATCCGCGATCTGCAGCCGCTCGCGCAGGGACAGGTAGCGACCTAGCGGCGACTGAGGTCGCACAGGTGGCGCGGTTTGCTGACGATGACGGGCCCGGATACGTCCGCCGGTGCGCCTGTTCACGCCGAGGATCTTGCAGGCTGCGGTGTTGGTTATGCCGGCGCGCATCAGCCGCCAGTACCGCGTGTCGCGCACCGCGACGTCCCAACGGGGCGCACGCGCTTGCAGCAGCGACTCGGCGTGACGAGCCGAATCTCGCACCGCCCGCGTCTCTGCGCTGACCCTCCGCTGCCGGGCGCGTTTATCGGCGCGGTAGCGGCCGGCTTCCCACGCCGAACGGCGCGCTGGAGCAACCCTAAGCTGGCGCGCTGCCACACGGGCAGGCGTGCCCTCCTCACGCATCGCGGCGAACCGCCGCTGCAGCCACCGGTAGGCCGTCGAGCGGCCGACGCCAGCGGCACGGCCCGCGGTCTCGGCGCTGTTGCCGGCCAGGAAGCGGTCCCAGAACAGCTCCTCGACGCTGACCGGTACGGCAAGGTGATGCCGGCCGTCACCTCGGCTGGCGAGCCGGTCGCATTCCCAGCCCTGCACAAGTGGCGAACGGTAGCCCAGCTGGGCCTGCGCCTCCTCTACACCGATGCCCTGCGAACGCAATACGAGGAACACCTCCCGCAGCCACCGGTAGCCGGTCTCCTTCCCCACACCGGCGGCGCGGGCGGACGGTTTGAGACCGCGGCCCTCACGCACCGAGGACAAGAACCGCACACCAGCAGCTGAATCAGCGCGCAGGTACATGATCGACCGCCATCAAAGAAGGCGTTGCGTCGACCGATAGAACCTGGGGGGCTTACCGGCTATCGTTCAGGGGCCCCCGTCGCCGCGTTACCGCCAAAGACCTACCTACGGAACAGCCGACGCTGCCGGGTTTGCTGCTCGGTTACGCCCGCTGCTCCACCGACACCCAAGACCTCACCGCCCAGCGCCAGGCCCTCACCGCCCTCGGTATCGACCCGGCCCGGATCTATGTCGATTGTGCCGACGTCGGCACAATGTCGATCACGGACTGACCGGCACCACCCGCGCCCGACCCGGCCTACGCGAAGCCTTGGCCGCCTGCCGCACCGGTGACACCCTGGTCGTCACCAAGCTCGACCGCCTCGCCCGGTCACTGACCGATGCCCGCGACATCATCGACGAGCTCACCGGCGCGGGTGTGAAACTCAGCCTCGCCGGCTCCGTGCACGACCCCCATGACCCGATCGGTCGGTCGCTGTTCAACGTCCTCGGGATGATCGCCGAGTTCTCTGTTATCTGGCCCGGATGCGCACCAGGGAAGGCATGGCCATCGCCAAAGCCAAAGGCCGCCTGCGCGCAAGCAACCCAAACTCAAACCCACCCAGCAGGCGCACCTCGTCGCCCTCTGGACAGCCGGAGCCCACACCAGCACCGAACTCGCCGAACTGTTCGGTGTCGCCCACTCGACCGTGTACCGCGCCATCAAACGAGCCGACCCGGCAACCGCCCGCCCGCACGTCAGGTCCATGTCCGCTGGTGGGCGACGGTGACGCGCCCATGACGGGAAGCACCTGGAGTCAGGCACGATACCGACAACCTCCGACCCGAGCGAGGCGTCCCATTGAGTCGGATGAACTACAGCGGGCGGATCTGGCAAGTGCCAGACCCGCCCGCCGAAAACCGCGAGTCCCGATACCGACCCGCGAGAACTATCCCTGACTTCAGCCGGTGGCAAAGGCGAACACGTGCAACTGTCCGCCGCCCACGTCGGTCGGCAGACTGATCGACGCGACCGTCTTACCGGCCGTCAGATTGGCGGTCGCGGAGAACAGGTACGCCTTCACCGTGTCCCTGCCACCGTTGGCGGTGTTGCGGTAATTTGTCGTCACCGCAATGGTGTTGCCGTACGACGGGGCACTGATAGCGCCACCACCGAGCGTCCAGTCGGTCATCCCGAGGTGCACGGTCTGTGTCGACCCATCCGTGTACGTGATGACGAAATCGCCATCGGCACCAGGCGAGGCGTTGGTTGCGCTACCGAGAATGCCGATCTTGGTGGCGCCGGCCGCGCCCACCAGCGGAACGGTCTGACCGCCGGCCTCGATGTTGTCGAGGTCGCCCGGCTTGGTGTTCGGCCACAGGTAGGACAGGCCATCCGCCTTGACCGTCGATCCGGGCATCACCCCGGCCGCGCTCAACTGGTTGGCCGAGTAGGAGTACCCGTCACCGTCGTAACTGGCCGCGGTTGCCGTGCCATCCATGGAGACGCCGGCGTTGTTGTAGTACGGCCACAACTCGCCCGGCTTGGCAACATCGAGCTCGATCGTGACGCTCGGCAGCACGTTGCCGTCCTGATCACGGAAGGAGAAAGTCTGGTAATACCGACCTTCGGTCGACGGAGCGGTCACGGACACCGTCTGCGACTGGGTGCCGTTCTTGCCCAGCAGGAGCGTACCCCCGGCTGGGCCGGTGGCCAACCCGCTGCCGGGCATCGCCCACCACGACACCGGCTGCTTGTTCGCGGTCAGGTTGCGCGCCCCCAACTGCAGCGTGGTGGACGAACCCGGAGCTGCGACGACGACGCTGTTCGAGGTGAACCCGAGCGCCGATGCCAGCCCCGAGGTGTTCGACGGTGGAGCGTCGGCTGGCTGCGAACCCCAGTTCTTGTCCGCGGTGGTGGACAGCGTGAATCCGATCGTGCCGCCCTTGCAGACCACGCTCGGGGACAGGTACGCATGCGTCCACGGGCGCCCGTTGACCGTCATGCCCGTGACGTACGGCGCGTCCGTCGCGGCATTCGGAGCGTCGATCTTCAGCACCTTACCGGACGGCAGGTGGATCTTCGCCGACGCGAACACCGGGCTACCTACGGCCAGATCGGCGGTGCCGGGGGTCTCGGGGTAGAAGCCGAGCGCGGAGAAGACGTACCAGGCGCTCATGGTGCCGAGGTCATCGTTACCCGCAATGCCTGCCGGGGTATTCGTGAAAATCTGCTGCTGGATCTGGCGAACCGTCGACTGGGCCTGCCACGGTGCGCCCGCGTAGTCGTACTCCCACGGGATCTCGATGCTCGGCTCGTTACCGAAGTCGGCATTGGCCGCGGTCGGGTGCGTGATGTTGGCGGTCAGGCTGTTCAGCTTGGCGATCCAGTTCGCCTTGCCGCCGGCCGCCGCGATGAGACCCGCGATGTCGAACGGCTCCATCGGTGTGTATTGCGCGCTCGTTCCCTCGACGAAACCGTTCGACGTGGTCGGGGAGAAGCCGGCCGGGAACGCGCCATCGGAGTTCTTGGCCTCAAGATAGTTGGTGGCCGGGTTGAAGACGTTCTGCCAGTTATTGGCCCGCTGCGCAAAGGTGTTCGCCGTCGAGGTGTCGCCAAGGGATGAGGCGAACGCCGAGATCGCGTAGTCCGCGGTGTTGTACTCCTGCTGCGTGGAGACCGAGCCGTAGAAGTTGCAGCACCCGTAGTTCATGTCCGACGGCAGGTAACCGAGGTTGAGGTACTGGGTCAGCCCGGGCCGGACGTTGTTGGGTTGGTTTGCCTCGCGCAACATGGCCGAAAGTGCCTTGGACGTGTCGAAGTCACGCGCCCCGAAAGCGTAGGCATCGGCGATGATGGCATCGGCCGGGTCGCCCACCATGACGTAGGACTCGCCGTTGTTCAGAGCCCATTTCGGAAGTTGACCGGTCTGGTCGTACTGGTTGAGCATCGACCGGATCGAGTCCGAGGTCTGCCGCGGAGCCACCATCGCGGCCAGTTGCACCTGGCTGCGGTAGATGTCCCAGCCGGAGTAGTTGGCGTACTGCACGTGCCCGGACGTGACCTTGTGCACCTGGCCGTCGAAGCCGGCGTACTGGCCGTTGCTATCGGAGAAGACGTTCGGGTGCAACAGTGCGTGGTACATCGCCGTGTAGAACGTCTTCTGCGCCGAGGTGTCCCCACCGCCGATCTGAATCTTGCCGAGCAGGTCGTTCCACGCGGTGTGTGCCGCACTGCGCACGGTGTCGAAGTCGAACGAGGAGTTCTCCTTCACCCGGTTCTGCTTGGCGTTGGCGTTGCTGACATAGGAGATAGCGACATTGGCCTGCACCACCTGCTGGCTGCTGGTGTCGAAGCTGACGTAGGCCCCATCGCTACCGACCACCGGCGGTTGAACAGCTGCGGTCTTGCCCGAGGACGTCTTGCCGCTGACATTCGGCGCCGGACGCGTGACACCGTTGGACGAACGCGGCCGGATGGTCTTCGGCGTCACCTTCGGACGCACCGTGGCGTTGACGGTCGCCTGCTTCGCGCCCGCGCTCACCATCGAGTTCTGATAGGTACCATAGCCGGTGATCGGCCGGTCGAACTTCATGTCGAAAAAGACGGTGTACGTGTCAGTCGCCCCGCAGAAGTCGCCGCTGGTGACCGAACCCTGGATCTCGGTGTCGTTGAGAACCTGGAACCGGGTGCCCGAGGAACCGGCCGCACTATCGGACAGCTTCAGCAGCAGGTTCGACTCCGCCCCCTTGGGAAAGGTGAACCGGGCGGCACCGGAGCGCGTGGTAGTGGCCAACTCGGTGGTGATGCCACCCGCGGCAAGCTTGTAGTAACCGGCTTGCGCCGTCTCGGCGGCATGGTCCAGCGGCAGCGTCGCGGCCGACGGATTGGTCGGCACGGCACCGGACGTCGGCAGGATCGGGATGTCACCGGCCGCGGGGCAGCCCGGACCGGAGATGTGGGTCAGGCTGAAGCCGGTAACGGACTTGTCGTTGTACTCATACCCGCCACCGGCTGGCCGACTGGGCGTGTCCGGACTCCATTGCAGCATGCCGAACGGCACGTCTGCCCCGGGGAAATCGTCAACGGCACCCGAGGTGCCGATGATCGGATCGACCAGGCTCGCCGGATGGGCGACGAACCCAGCTCTGGTCGCGGCGCCGGCGGTGACGGCTGGTATCAGCACGCCAGCAGCGAGCGCGGCACCCGCTGCTGCTGCGAGCAACCGGGTTGGTGAAAGAACCATACGGGGTCAGCCTTTCATACGGGCGTCCGGAAATCACGGTATGACATCGTTGTCAAATACCACCGAGAGGCTGGACGCGCCCAACAGAGGAATGGGTCAATGCTGCACCCATGCACCGCATGTCGCAAGTATGAAGAAACGCTTTTTGCGGCCGTAACGGCACAACGGACAGCAACCTCCTCAGCTGTTGAGCAGGGCGAGAACCTTGCTCGTGCCCACGACACCGCCTGCGCGACCGTGTCAGTTCTGCGCAGGTGCAGCAAGCGCGGCCGGCCGAAGGCCCCCGTCAACAGCTCCAGCGCGGACACCGCCCTGCCGTGGTCGAGGGACGCCAACGCGCCGGTCAACTCGGACATCGTGCCCCACATGATCCGGGCGCCGAAGACTCCATTCGAAGTGCTGCCAGCCGCGACGGCCGCCCGAACGAAGGCGCCGACATCGACCGCCCCATGAGCGGAGCGGGAGACGCCCCACCGGTCGGCGTAGGCATGTAGGTCCTCGCGGCGGAAGTAGGAGTCCGGCCGGCCGGCCACGCCCGTCGAGGTGAGCAGCCCGCATAGCAGTGTGCTGCCGCTACGCGGCGTCGCGCACAGCAAATAGGAGTTCACGACACGACACGATAGGGCGCCAGCAACGGCGGAGGGCCAGTTGCGGTCACTGTCCGGAGACCCTTTCCCCTACGGCATGGTCGATGGGCTGGTGATCCTCTCTTGCCGTCCCCAAAGTGCAGGCTGTTCTGGTGGCGGAGCAAAAGTTGGACGGCGGCAACACTGGCGGCGCGGTGCGGGTCGGTGACACGGTCCGTCGTATGCCGGGCCCTTGGACGCCATCGGTGCACGCGTTGCTCCGACACCTGGAGAAGGCCGGCTTTGCCGGCGCGCCCAGGGCGCTCGGCTTCGACGAGCACGGGCGTGAGGTGCTGTCGTTCCTTGCGGGCAACACCGCTGGGACTGCCCGCCCGTGGCCGGCGTGGGTGCATTCCGACGACGCTCTCGTCCAGGTCGCCGACTGGCTGAAGGCGTACCACTTGGCGGTGGCCGACTTCGAGCCTGCGGTCGACGCCTCCTGGCGTGAGGGCGGGCAATGGCGACCTGGTCTGATCGTCGGGCACAACGACGCCGCCCCGTACAACGCGGCCTGGGACGACGACGGCCGGCTCCTCGGATTCTTCGACTGGGACTTCGCCGCCCCGGTCAGCCTGGAGTGGGACCTGGCCTTCACCGCGTTCGCCTGGGTGCCTCTGCACGCTCGTGATGTCGTCGAGGCCGAGGGCTTCGCCGCGTTCGACCAGCGGCCCCGACGTCTCCGCCTCTTTCTCCAGCGGTACGGCTGGGCAGGTGATACCGCGGCCTTCCTTCGTACCGTCCAAGCCCGGGTGCTGGCGTCGGCCGAAGGGATCGAGCGCACGGCGAGCCGGGGTGATCTGGCCTGCCAGCAGATGCTGCGGGCTGGTGTGGCCGAGTCCCTGCGCACGGCTGCAGCCGAACTCGCCGACAGCTCAGACTTCGCGCACCCATCCCGGTAGCCCTTCGGCGGATTCTGGCGGTCATTGCAACAGCAGGTCGCCGATCAGTTCGTTCGGCTTCTTGAACGCTAGCCGTTTGCGGGGGCGGTCGTTGAGTTCCTGGGCGACCCAGTCGAGGTCCTCGGCGGAGT
>JAABUM010007469.1_pt1 | contig 10022 bp, 3 predicted proteins | sample 5559161 | NCBI WGS metagenome assembly JAABUM01 (sample SAMN10711868, study PRJNA513369) | rock metagenome | isolation source: Antarctica rocks | place: Antarctica: Victoria Land, Siegfried Peak nord | reverse complement strand
CGGTCAGCACCGTGCGGGCGGCGCTGGTGGCCGCCCGCGTCCCGGTCCGCGGCGGCGGCGGCGGGCCGCGCAGCAGCGAGCGACCCGCCAGGGTGCTGCTCGACGACCTGTACGCCGACCCCGACATACTCGCCGTGCTCGCCGAGCACGGGGTACGCCGCCCAGGCGCGGGCGGCTGGAAGCGCACCGGGGCGAGCCAGACCTACGCGCCGCTGCCCCTGACCGCAGGTCTGCTCACCGCGCTCTACCTCGACGTGGGACTGGCCACCAGCGACATCGCGCTGCTGTGCGGGATGGGCAACAGCATGGTCAGCGGCGGCCTGCACGAGCACAACGTCGAGCTACGACCAGCCAAGATCGCCAGCCCCTGGAAGCAGCGGCACGCCCCGCCGCGCGAGGCCGCGGGTCGCCTTCGGGGGTGACGGGACAGGCCGGGTGAGCAGACGCCGACCCAGCTCAGGGCTATCGCCGGCGCCGGCGGCGGTAGGCACTCCCAGCGCTGCTCTCCGGACTTGGCTTGGGCAGCAGCCTCACACGCGGTGTCCAGCCGCGGCCCAGCTGCCGGGTTGTCTCAGCGGCCCGGGCCACGACCCGGGGCGCGGGGGCCTGCGTCGCGACGGGCGGGGTCGTGATTGTTGCGGGCGTGGGCGGCTGCGGCGTCGGCGATGCGCTGCCGGTCCGCGGCCCGCCGCACCTGGGGGGTCGCGGTGGTGCGCGCCTGCGGCACTTCACGCAGCAGGCGGCTGCGCAGTGCGCTGGAGGGCTGCTCGTCGGGCAGCGGCTCAAGGGCAACGAGTCTGGGGAGGTGTTCCTGGACGTCGTAGCCGGTTCGAGACGCGAGCTCAAGGGTGACCGCGAGGCGGGGCCAGTCCCGGCCAGCGACCAGCCGCGGGTCCAGGGCGAAGCCGACGTCGCGCCACCGCTTCGCGGCCCACTGCGCCGTGATCCGTTCGGTAGGTCCGTCAGCGGCGACCTCGGCTGCCGGTCCGGCGGCGGTGTCACGGAAAGCCGCGCAGGTGCTCGCAGGGATGAGCGAGGCGTCGGCGACCTGGTCGGGCGGCCGCGGGGCAGCGGGCCGGGAGCGAGGCGCATCCGGGACGATCTCGGCGGTGCGGTGTGGGGCGCGGCGCGGCGCGGGGTGCGGGTGGTGGGGGTCGCCGGCCCGGGCGAGGCCGGCGTCGAGGACCTCCATGCCGGTGATGCCGGGGGCGGCGTCGACCAGGGTGTCCAGGTGGGTGATGTGAGCGGCCCAGTGCTCAGGTGGCAGCGCGCCGATGACCTTGGCGGCGGCGCGGATCGCGTGGACGGTGCCCTCGGCGGTGTGGAGCTGGTCGGCGTAGCCGGCGACCCGGTCGGTGACCAGGGTGCGGGCCAGCGTCGAGTCGCTGGCTTGCGCGGCGGTGATCGCGGCGCGCAGGGCCTGCGGGCCGGCGGTGGTGAGCAGCTCGGCGGGGTCGAGCCCGTCGGGCAGGGTGAGGTGGCCGGGGTTGGCGCCGCGGGCGACGAGCTTCCAGTAGGCGGCGGTGGCCGCCTTGCGGCCGGCGTTGTCGGCGTCGGTCGCGACGACGACCCCTGCCGTTGGGCGGGGGTCCTTGGCTGCCTGCCCGGCTGCCTGCCCGGCTGCCTGCCCGGCTGCCTGTCCGGCTGCCTGCCCGGCTGCCTGCGTGGTCTGCTTGGTGACGGTCGGGTCGGCCGGCTGGCCCGGTAGGTAGCGCCGCAGGCTGTCGGCTTGCAGGTCGGTGAAGGCGGTGCCGAGCGGTGCGACGCCGACCGCATCGCCGCCCGCGGCGAGGGTGACGGCGACCGCGTCCAGGGGTCCCTCGACCAATACGGGGACGGCTCCGGCGGCCAGCGCAGCGGCGGCTTCGGCGAGGCCGTACAGCTGGGCGCCTTTGCTGAACACGAGGCTGTCGGCGGTGTTGAGGTACTTCGGGCCGGCCAGGCAGTAGCCGTCGTGGTCGTCCACGGCGCCCGGGTGTCGGCGGCCGACGAACCCGATGACCTGCAGCGGGACCTGCCCGGGCGCTTCGCTGGCGTTTGGGTCTGCCGCCGGTGCGGCGGAGCTGGGCAGGGTTTGGATGGGCAGGGTGTGGCCGGGCAGGGTGTGGCCGGGCAGGGTGTGAATGGGCAGGACGAGCCGGTCGCGGAAGTAGTCGATGAGCCGGCCGGTGCGGGCCTGGGTCGCCAGGCCGGCCTGGAGCAGCTCGGGGTCGGTGGCGCCGCGTGCGCGCAGGTGCTCGACCAGGTGGGTCCAGCCGGCGGGGGCGTAACCGGGTGTGAACCGGGGGTCGCCGGTCAGGTCGGTGCCGAGGCGCTGCTGGAGGTGCTGCTGCGCCCACGACCCGCGGTAGGCGCCGGCATAGAACTCGAGGGCATGTGCGTTGAGTTCCAGCAGCCGTTCCTTGGACACCGGTGCCGTGACCAGGAAGCCCGCCTCGCGCTCCACGTCGCTGCCGCTCGCCGCCTGCCACAGCTGCTGGCCGGCGGCCGAGTCGTGGGCGGGGGCGGGGGCGGGGGTTAGCCAGTCGGGCGCGTCCGGCTCGGTCTGGCTGTGCTGGGCGAGGTCCTCGGTCGGGGTCTCGTCGAGCTCGGCAGGGAGGTGCTGGGCGTTCGGGTGGCTGAGCCGGTCGTCGTCGTGGTCCGGCGCCTGCCCGACGGTGCCGGCCGGCTGAAGGTGGTCCCCGAAGTGCGGCAGCTGCCGGGCTGCCCGATCCTCGGGCAGGTCGACGGCGCTGTGCCCGTCGGGGCTTTCGTCGAGTCCGTCGTAGAGGTCGTCGTAGAGGTCGCCGGGCGGGAGCAGGTCCTGCTCGTAGGGGTCGAGCGGGGCGTTCTCGACCTCGACCGGGACGTCGCCGTCCCGGGGGGTGTCGGCGCCAGCCAGCTGGTCGGCGCCCTCGGGGGGGTCGGTGAGCATCGCGACGCGCCAGACCAGGGCGGTCGCCAGCTCGCCGGCCCGGGGGGTCGCGGGTGCGCCCTCGCAATCAGCTGCCCTGTCCCCGGTGGCGCTGCTAACGGCGGGGTGGGCGTCGGGGTGAGCGTCGGGGTGGGCGTCGGGGTGAGTGTCGGGGTGAGTGTCGGGGTGAGTGTCGTAGAGCAGTTCGTGCGTGGTGGTCAGGATCTGTTCGGGGGCCCAGCCGGCCTGGACCGCGTGGGTGACGGCGGCGACCAGGGCCGGCCAGGCGGGGTCGGCGACGATGCGTGCGGACAGGTGATCGCCGAACAGGACGGTGAGGTGACCGGTCCAGGCCGGCCGCAGGGTGGGGGGAACGGCGGTGCTGCCCGCGCCGAGGTCGGATGCTTGCGCGAGCAGCGCAGCGGGCGCGAGCTGCCGGGACAGCCGCCACCACAGTGCGGCGGCAGGCATCTCGTCCGGCAGTGGCGCGGGCCCGTCGGGCAGGGTGCTGTCGGGCAGTGTGCTGTCGGGGCTGGGGTTGGCCGTGCTGGCGTGTCGGACCAGCGTGTCGACGTCGATGCCGGCGCGGGCGGCGGCGGCGAGCCGGTCGGCGAGCACGGGCCAGTAGGGGTCGGTGAGCAGCCGGGGTTCGAGTTGCTGGGCCAGGGTGCGCCAGCGGTTCGCGGCCGCTGCGGGGTCGCCGAGCGCGCGGGTGACCCGGGCGCCCAGGGCGTTTTGCTCGCGGGCGTCGGGGGCGGGCAGCCGTCTGGGGCCGGTGGGGGTGAGGTCGTTGTCCGCGACGTTGTTGGCGGCTCGCCAGACGGCGAGGTCGGCGAGCAGGTCGCCGGCGCCGTCGGCGCCGAGCAGCGGCGCGGCCCAGGCAGGGGCGCTGGTGGGGGTCCAGGCGCGGGCCCGTTCGGCGACCTGCTTGGCGAGGTAGGTGGTGTAGCCGTGCCGTGCCTGCAGGTAGCTGCCCCATGTCCGGTCGTTCTCCAGACCGGGCGGGATCGCCGGCAGCCATGCGAGCGGACCGGGTGTCTGCGTTGTGCTGGCGGGCGCCCGGGTGGGTCGCGGGCGGCTGGGGTCGGTGAGGTCCAGGCGCCAGTCCAGGACGGCGGCGGGGTCGGCGGCGCTGCGGACTTCGCCTTGGGCGAGGGCGCGGTGCAGGACGCGGGCGGCGGCCCGCACGGCGGCGAGCTGAGTGTCTTCGGAGCTGCTGGCGGCGGTGTCGGTGGCGGCGTGCAGGGCGAGGCTGGCCCGCAGGGTGGTCCAGGCCGGGGCGCCAGTGAGGCCGGGCAGGGCTTGTTCGGCGGCCCGGTCCAGGGCGGCCAGGCCCTGGTTGCCGAGCTGGGCGAGCGCTGCGACGTGCAGGCTGTCGTGGTAGCGGTCGGCGGCGGCGCCGAGCCGGACGGCGGGGTCGGCGAGCTGGGCCTGGGCGGTGGTGGCCGAGACGTGGGCGCCGTCGCGGTCCACGATGCGGGTGAGCAGGTCGACCGCGGTCGGCGGCAGCAGCACGTCGGGAGTCAGCACGCTGTGCTCGTCGCCGTCACCGGCGGTGGACAGGTACAGGTGGTTGCTGGTGCGGCCGCGGGTCATCGCGACGTACAGCAGCTGCCGGTCCTCCGCGCCGGTAGCGACGGTGTGGCAGGTGTCGGCGGTGGCGCCTTGGGCGGCGTGGACGGTGCTGGCGTAGCCGAGCGCGAGGTGCTCGCGGGCGTAGGTGGCGGGCAGGGTGATGACCCGCCGGGTGTCGTGGTGCTGCACCGTGACGGCGCCGCCGGGCAGGACGGCCCGGACGGTCCAGCGGTCGCCGTTCTTGACCCAGTCCGAGCTCGACAGGGCCAGGCGGCGGTTGTTGCGGCGGGTCACCACGGTGTCGCCGGCGCTGGCTGCGCTGCCATCGGCCAGCCGGACTTCCGGGTCGTTGGGGTTGCCGTTGGCGTTGCCGGTAGCGAGCCGGTCGGCGCGGGCGCGGCCGTTGAGCTCGGCGGCGACAGCCCGGGTGGGGGCGAGCATCAGGGCGTCCAGCCCGTTGTGCCGGTCGGTGGTCCAGGCGTGGTAGGCGGCGTCGACGCCGGTCGCGGGGTCGCCGACGTGGACCCGGTCGTTGTCGAGGTAGAAGCCGATCGCCGCCCGCTCCCCCGCCCGCAGGGCCAGGCTGGCGGCGCCTTCGGCGGGGTCGGTGAACCGCACGACCTGAGACAGGGTGAGCGCGCCGGCGGTCTCGGCGATGTCCCGCAGCACCCCGCCGGCCCCGACCGCGGACAGCTGCGCGTCGTCCCCAACCAGGCGCAGGACCGCCCCGCGGTCGGCGATCCACTGGGCGGCGCGGGCCAGCTCGACCGTGCCGGCCATCCCGGCCTCATCCAGGATCACCAGGGTGCCCGGCGCGATCTGCTGCACCCACGCCGGCACCGGACCGCGCGGCTCGGCGCTGCCGGGGGCCCGGTCGGCCTGCTGATCCAGGGTGTCGATTGAGAAGATCAGCTTCGCGAGGGTGTCGGTCGGGGCGTCGATCTCGCGGCCGAGGATTGCGGCGGCGGCGGCGGACGGCGCGAGGCCGAGCACGCTGCCGCCGTCGCCTTTCCAGGCGCTGGCCACGACGCTCATCGTGACGGTCTTGCCGGTCCCGGCGGGGGCCAGCGCGAGCTGCATGAGCCGGCCGCTGCCGGTGAACTCCCGGACCATCGCGACCTGCCCGGGGTTGAGCACGACGGTTCTGGCCGCGGCCTCGAGCAGCGCCAGCTCGATCGACTCGGCGCTGACGGTCCGGCCGCCGGTGCGCCTTGACAGCTTCAGCAGCGACTGCTCGGCGGCGACGACATTTGGGCTGGTGAACAGCTGCGCCCCGGCGGTGGTGTAGACGCTGGTGCCGTCCCGGCGGCGCAGCGCGGCCGGTTCGCTGACCGGCTCGGGCATCCCCAGCGGCAACGACCTGGCCGGGGACAGGACAGCGGCCACGACCCGCTCGACGGCGGCGTCGACCCGCGCGACGGGCAGGTTCGCGGTCCGCACGGCCCGCTCAGCCTCAGCGCGGACGTGCGCCTGCTGCCAGGTCGCCCGGCTGGTCTGCACGGTCGCCAGCACCTGCTCGGCGATGCCGGCGACCCAGCCGGGGGTGTCAAGCGTCCCGGCCGCCCCGATGCTGCCGGCGTGCTGGAGGCGCCGCCGCTGGGAGCGGGTGCCAGCGCCGTCACTGGGCTGGCGGGGGCCGGTGCGGCGTAGGTCGGGGTCGTGGCCGGTTGCCTCCTGCTGGTCGTGCCGCTGGCTGCTGCGTTCCCGCAGCCCTTGCAGCGCGCCCTCCAGCATGGCGCCCAGGGCCTGCGGGGTGCCCAGGACACCGAGCGCATCGGCCCGCCAGGTCTGTCGCTGCTCGGCGTGGGACCGCGGTTCGTGCTTGGCCTGCCGGGTCTCCAGCGTGGCCTGCTGCGCCAATTTGATGGCCTCGATCGGGCCGGGCGGGCGACCGTGCCGGGCCTGGAACTGCCCGGCGAGCTCACCGCGCCGGACGTCGATCATCAGCCGCCGGGCGGACCAGGTCGTAAGCAGCCGCTCGTCGACCCCGACGATCTCCCGCACCGCTCGCTTGCCCGGCTCGCTCGCCCGCTCGGTGAACTCCACCCCTAGCCGGTCGCGCAGCAACGCCTCCAGCCGGGTGTTGTACCGCTCGGACGCGGCGACCGCGAGCTTGTGCAGCGGCCGGCCGTCCAGGGCCAGCCAGCGCCCGTCCGCCTGTCCCCCGACGGCTTGCACCTTGTTGCTGACCGCGACGTGGGTGTGCAGGTTGGGGTCGCCGGCGCGGCTGTCGCGGTGCGTGAACGCCACCGCGATCAGGCCCCGGACGTCGACCTGCCGGGCGCCGCCGCGCCCCAGGCGGGTGTAGGCGGCGTTGTCCTCCAGCCAGCTCAGGCACTGCTCCACAGCAGTCTGGTGGGCGCGCTCGATGACCTGCGCGACGTCGTGCGGCGCGAGCGCCCACAGGGCGCTGACGCTCTTGACGGGGGTGAAGGTGAGGTCGTACCCGGCGACGGCGGTCGTCTGCTGGCGCATCGCGCGGGCCAAAAACCCCGACAGCTCGCGGCTGTTGCTCGGCGCCCGGCCGTACTGGCCGGTGAACATCTCCCGCCCCAAAGCGGTGCGGATCGCGGCCCGTTCAGCCTCCGGGATCGGCCAATCCCGAGGCAGCCCAGCGCCGGAGTTGGCCTGCTCGAACCGCCTGGCGAGCTCGACACGGAACGCCGACGGACCCTTGACCACCTGGTAAGGCACCCCGAGCCGGGTCGCGGACAGCGCCGCCCTCATCCCCTGCCCACCGGTGATCATCGCCTTCTCGATGGCCTCGGCGTTGGGGTGCCGGCCCTCCCCGAACAACGCCAACATCTGCGTCTCGGTGACCTCCACGCCACGAAACGGGGACCCGGCACCGGGGGCCTGCGCCAGCCCCGCTCCGGCGGCCGTCACGGCGGCTGCCGTAGCAGCCGTTTCGGTGGGCGCGAGAAACTCTGTCAGGCCGGCTGCCCCGTGTCCCATCCAAACGCCCGGGCTCTCACCCCGCTGGGAGTAGTACTCCCCCAGGCCGTCCCGGCCGCGATGGGTAGCGTCCGCAGCCGCCACCTGACGGGTCAGATAGGTGTACCCGTCCCCCGCGGTGAGCTTGTGCAGCGACATCACCCAGTGACCGTGCCGCCTCCCCCCGACCCGTCACGGGCCTAAGACCGGGCCTCGTGACCTTTTCGTTACCAAGGTGCAAGAGGTGTGTCGAGTTGAAGGGCCTGGATTTGGGGTGTTGCGGTGCGGTCAGAAGTTGCGGTTCGGCGCGTCGTGTCGATCGGCGTCGGGCGAGGTGACGTGCTCGACGGGACGGTCGACCGGAGGGCTCGGTCGGTGGGCGAAGCGGGAAGTGGGGCGGCCGGATGTCGGGGGTGGCCGGGTCGGTTGTGGCTGGGGTCGGCGTGGTGCTGCCGGGCGCATGTCGGAGGGCGTCGTGGCGGTCCGGATGGGGCTGCGGTGTGAGGGCCGCTGGGTCTGGACGCCGGTGGTTGTGGTCAGGGTTGCGTCGGAGGGCGGTGATGGTGTGCCGGCGGTAGGCGGTGGCCAGTGGGGTCGCTGCCGAACGTGAGGAGTCGGTCAGAGATGGCGTCGAAGGTGTCGAGCAGGCAACAGGCGATGGCGAAAGCGCGGGAGCGTCGAGCGGCGTTGGACCAGGACCGGGCGGCGCGGGACCAGCGGGTGGAGGAGGCGACAGCGCAGGTGCTGCTGCAACTGCAGGAGCGGGCCGCGGCCGAACAGGCGGTGCAGGTCGCGAACACCGAGATCGGGGCGGCGCTGCGGCGGCTGCTCGAGGACGAGGGGATCGCGGCGCAGGGCGTCGGGGCGCTGGTCGACCTGACGGTTGGCGAGGTGCGCCGGCTGACGCGCGCGGTGCCGGCCGCCGTCGACCAGGGGCAGGTCCACGCTACCGGGGCTGCGGTGGGCGGGACGGGGGCCGGCGGTCGCCTGGCGGCGGTGCCGTCCTTGGAGGGCGAGACGCGGGACCCCGCCGCCCCCATGGCGGTCGCGGAGTGACGCTGCCGAGGTGAGGGAGATCCTTGACGGGCTCGACGGTCGTGGTGCGCGCGCTGGCCCTCGGCGTGCAACAGCTCGGCGTCCGTGAGGTCCGCGGGTTCGCCGAGCGCCACGCACGTGGTGCCGGGTGGTGGTCTTAGCTGGGGCGTCGTCCGGTGACGAGGGCGCTGCGGGCGCGGCGGGGGAAGGCGCGGCCGTCGTTGCGGGTCTGCTGGAGGCGGGCGAGCTCGTGGCGCAGGGCCTGCTCGAGGAAGTCACTCAAGCTGGCTGGGTCGTCCTGGTGGCTGCCGAGGGCGGCGACGGCGTCGCGGACGCTGTCGGCCAGGGAGGCGGGGACGTAACCGGCGATCTTCTCTTGGCGCCGTCTGTGGTGTCGCCGCCAACCGGCTCGCTACCGGCGCTTGCGGTGCTCGCGTCGGGGCTCGCCCGAATGCTGCTCTCCCCGTCGTTGCTGCTTTTGGCGGTGCGGCGAGGCAAGGCGTGCTCCTTGGCGGCGAGGGTGGGTGGTGGGCGGCTCGGGCTGGCTTGACGTGGTGCGAGACGCTACGCAGGGATTGGGGACATCAGATACAGGGCGCCGGAGCTGCTGCGGCGGGCTTGCCGGGGAGGGCCCAAAGCCGGGTCCCGCGGTGCGGTCCCGGCTCGGGTGGTGCTGGTGGTCGTTCAGGCGGCGGCCTCCGCGCCCTGGTCCGCGCCGTCCTCGGTGCTGTCGGTGCTGGCCGGCTCTGCATCGGGGAGGGGGTCGAGTCCGGCGGCGCGGCGCTCGACGTTGCGGAGCGTGTAGGCGCACTGCTCGAGGAACAGCAGGCAGTGCGCGGTGCCGGGGTCGACGCTGCGCCAGGAGCCGGTGTGGGTGTTGTCCTCGTAGGCGGCGAGGACGATCGCGAGGCTCAGGACCTGGGCGCGGGCGTCGCTGGCCTCCCCGATGAACCGGGACAGGGCGCTGTTGGTGCCGTAGCCCCCACTGGGGAGACCGAGCAGGTCAGCGGTGAACTGGTTGGCGCCGACGTGGGCGATCGTGCTGGCGTCCTGGGCCAGGGCGACCGCGACGAAGCCGGCGGTGCCCTTCGGCGCGGTCTTGCGGGTCACCAGGGTCCGCAGCCACTCGCGGCGGACCTCGACGCGCTCGCGGTCCAGCCCTTGCTGGACTCAACGACGTCCCGACGGACCGCGCCACAGCCTCGGCCTGCTCCTCGCTCATCTCCGACAGCTTCTTCTTCGGCTCGCCGTAGGAGGCGTGGCGGCGCTGGTGGCCTTACGCGTCGGGGTCGGTGCAGACGTACCGGACGAGCGGGTACCGCGAGCCCCGGCTGGTGGGGGACGTCGCTCCTCGAACCTCCCTTGCGGTGCGCGGCCTCGTACAGGACGATCGGCGCCTGCCGGTGGCTCAGCCGCGGGCGAGGCTCACAGCTGACCCACGGGAGACCCCACATGGCCGGACGCGTCCGCCGCCCCGCACTGGTCATCGCACTTGGGGCGCTGGTGGCGCTCGGCGCCCCGGCCGTCACTGGCGGGGGGTCGACGGCCCAGGCTTCGAATCCCACGAGCAGCACGCTGATTGTGC
>JAABUM010007463.1_pt1 | contig 10033 bp, 16 predicted proteins | sample 5559161 | NCBI WGS metagenome assembly JAABUM01 (sample SAMN10711868, study PRJNA513369) | rock metagenome | isolation source: Antarctica rocks | place: Antarctica: Victoria Land, Siegfried Peak nord | reverse complement strand
GGACCTGACCTCCGCCACATCTGCAGCGGGCAGCGGCGGCGGCGGCGCCGAGGCCACCCGTCTGAGGTCCGGCATGCTGCAGCACGATTACGAGCCTGAATATCACGAAGACAAATAAGCAGATGCTGCAGAAGAGGGTCTTCCCACCTGTCACCAGTAGATGGTCCAGGCAGGCTTCGAGGTCATCCACGGACTTGTGCTTGTTCAAGCCGCGGCCGCCGTCGTGCCACCTGCCCAAAGCAGGCGCAGCATCAGATCCATGAACAATGCTTGCATCATTGCATCATTGCTGCGTGCTATGATCCATGGCCTGAGGAGCGGAAGACACTGCTGTCTTGGTTGATCGGCTGGATTGTGGATTCAGAAGCCGCAGGCTGTAACAATACTCATGCCAGAAAGCCAGCATGCAGGCATGTCAGCAGCATGTCGATCCTGGCAGCAGTCAATGGCAACAACATCGACACACGGAATGCAAACTGCGGGGAGTATTTGTTCCTACGGCCGAGCTCACCGCCGCCGTGCACATGAGCACAAGCCAACCGTGTGCTGAACACAGCTGCCGCTGCGGCACCCCGAAACCCACTACAAAGCAACAAAGCTGCCTCGATTTGACAGTTGCCCCACCTGCGCCCGAGCTCGCCGCCGCCGCGGCAGTGCGCAAAGGCCAGCACCCAGCCGCGCGCCAGCAGCGGCAGCCGCGCCGCCTGGAAGTCCGGCTCCAGGCACTCCCCGTAGGCGCCGTACGCTATCAGCAGCGCCGGCGCCGAGCCGACCATTTTGACGGCGTCCCCGTGCACCACCGTCAGCGGCACCTGCGGTGCGGCGCCGTCAGGTGAGTATGAGCTTTGGGATCAGGATTTTTCGTTGTGTATCCAGCGCCGTTGCCGGCACTGGCTTGCATGTGCACTGCAGAATTACATTATGAAGCTGCATGACCGCTGCAGCTTTGGCGGAGGTGCATTTTCTGTTTGCTGAGGCGCGCTGGCGTGCTGCCGTCAGGGCTTAAACACAAGCATGACATGGCACGTGGGCAGGACGCAAAGACACAGTTCGTATCAAACAACGAGAAGCCATGAGTCAAGCTCGCCTGGGTGCCGTCGGCTGAGGTGGCGTGCAGCCGCCGGGTGGTGTACTCCGCAGGGTCGTGCGGACTGTCAGCCGGCAGCTCGTCCCGGTGCACCAGCTCGCCTATGCCCTCCCCCAGACTGCGCACAGTCATGATGGCATGTGACTCTGCAAAGCTCAGCACAATGAAGAAGCAGTGCGCCTAAGATGCAAGGTCGTGCGGGCTGTCGGGCTCGTCCCGGTGCACCCCGACGCCCTCCTTCAGGCTGCAAGAGACGGTAGCACGTTGGAGGTGTTGCACATCACGCTATTCACGAAGATGATACCTAAGAAAACACAGCGTTCGAAGTGCAGGCTGTCGGCCGGCAGCTCGTCTTGGTGCACCAGCTCTCCCACACCGTCCTCCAGACTGTGCAGGACTTGAGAAACTCAAGATCATCACAGATATCGGAGGAATTGCCGCCTATCGAATTGTCGCGGGGCCGTCCCGCAGCAGCAGCACAGCAGCAGCAGCAGCAGCAGCAGCAGCAGCAGCAGCAGCAGCAGCAGCAGCAGCAGCAGCAGACTGCTGTCTCCTCTGGGATGCAAGCTGGCATTGCATGGTCAAGACATTGCAATTCGTGACTCGCAAGTCGACAGCCATATGCCACCTGAACTCCACGAGGTGCTCGGGGTCAGCCGGCGAGCTCAGCCGCAGGCGCAGTCCTGGTGACTGCGCGTCTGCGTTCAGGCCCGGCTGCACGGCGGCGGCCCACGCCGGCAGCTGCACCCGTGTCAAAGCGCCGCCGCCGCCCCCGTCAATCGCTTCACCATCGCCAGCTGGCTCGCACATGAAACCGTCCGGGCCTGACAGCGGCAGGAAGGACTCGTCGTCCAGCGCGTCGCTGTGCGCTGACGACTCCTCGTCATCGTCCTCTTGGTCCTCGTCCCCTGCCGCAGCGGCATTTGCGTCTGCAGCAGGCAGCAGACAGGTGGATTGGTGCCGGGTTTTGAGACTGCTACACCGAGAGTTGGTGTTGCCGCAGCTGGTGCAGTAGCAGGTGCATAAAATAACCACGTAACATGCCATCACAAATAGCAGAGGTGTTCAGACCAAGGCCAGCAGCCCGGTGGATGAAGGGTGGCCTCGAGGCTGCACAATGGTCCTCATGATGTTACAAATTGTTGACTGTCACCTGGCACGCTGAGGCGCAGCACCGAGACGGCCGGCCGCCCGTCTCGCCGCTGGTACAGCACGCAGGCATCCGCAAACATGTCGACGTCGCTGATGGCGACGCCCGGCGGCGGCTGGTGCAGCAGCTGCCAGGAGCTGCAGGCTGGAAACGGCACTCTCAAACCTATTTCGTAACGCTCCGATTCCCAAGGACTAGCAGTGGCTAACAGCAGGCTATTGTCATTGCCAATGCAGCATGTGCAGCAAGCACAAACGAAGGATACATGGCATCATTCGCAGAATACGTTGCTAAAACTTTGCTGCAGAGCGATGCTGCAAGGAGCCGGTCAGGATGAGAGTACTGCAAGGATGAGACGAGTCCGTGGCATGGCTCACCTTTCCGGCTCACCGGGCGCAGCCGTCATCAGCCGCACCTCTCCGTCCTGGCTGCCGCTGTTGGTGAGCAGCACCAGCCGCCCTCCGCCGCCGCCGCCGCTGCCGACGATGCTGCCGTCCACATTGCCTGCCGCTGCGGAATGCTCAACGAAGTACTCGAGGCCCTCACGTCGCGGCGCCACGCACAACGGCGGCGCAAAGGGATCGGTGGGGTCCATGAGGTGCACCTGCACAACCGCAAAAGGGATAGCTCTGCAACCACTCCGAGGCCATTCAACTGCAGTGCAAGATGACTCCCTGCCCATTCTGGCCGGGCCTCATCTGGGGGTGATAGACAGTGAACGTTACAATGCAGGATAGATGCTTGGATGACGATAGGAAGATATATGAGTGCACCTCGGAGGAAGTCCTGGAGTTGCTGTTGAGGGTGACGAAGGCGCCGTCCTTGGTGCGGCCCAGCGCCAAGAACCGGGAAGCATCGGGCTCCTCCAGCACCACCTCGTCCCGACCGCTGCCCGAGCCCGACAGCTTGCGCCGCACAACCTGCGCAGGCAAGTGCTGGCTGCTGGGTTTGAACTGGTGGTTCGACCTTCAGGATCATACGCAGCCAGCCTGGCTGTCATCAAGGCTCCTATAGGCCTGAAAGCTAGCTTTCTTCCACCCGCAAACGCCAAGACGGAGCCCATCTCTGCGCCTTGAGATGGCATTTGTCTGCTTCCTGTAGGGCCTCGCGTTCACCGCAGAATCATACCATGCCTGAGTCGTGCCGTGTTGACTCTGAAAACCAAACTCTGCACCTTGTGGGGCCGTCCCGACGCGTCGGGGACCGTGAACAGCACCGCGTCCTCGCCCAGCCACTCCAGGGACACTATGGTATCCACCTCCGCCAGGTCCCACACGAGCGCGCAGCCCAGTGGCAGCTCCCGCACAACGCCACGGTGCGTCTCTCCGCCGGCGTCGGTGCACACCGTGAACGCTATGCGCCGGCCGCTGGGCGACAGCTTGATCTGGAGCGCCATGGCAGAGGTGCACAGCTGTCACACACGAGGTGCTCGTGTAGCGGCTGAGCAAGATGCAGCTGCTGCAGCTGCTGCTGCTGCTGCTGCTTCATGAGCTCGGCTGAAGCAATGCACCAGACCAGATAACATACAAGTCCGCGCAGCTCGGTGTTGCAAATTGCATGGCCTTGCGCTGGCCTCCGCCGCCCCTGATGGTCAATCTGCAGCACGGCCTGCGGTTGCCCGGAGAATTTTCGCTTTCGGAGGATGCTCTCTCACCATGCCGAGGTCGCCGTCGTCGAACGCCGCGTCCTCATTGGCGTCCAGCAGCATTGCCGGCTGCCCGTCCGGCAGCCGCCGCCGCAGCAGCACTGGCTTGGGGTCCGACGCGGTGCGCTCCGTCCAGTACTCGTAGCCGCCCAGCCGCTCCGGCGGCGCGATCTGCGCGCGCATGGGCGCAGGTGTGTGCATGTACGCATACTATGGTTTAGGAGCGTGCATGTACTGCAGGTTGTTTCAAACGCTTCTTCGTCAGTTTCTCGATTACTGCTGCGGTGTTCATATAGGTGCAGGTCCCCTGCGCAGGTATCCTGTGGCTGTATGGGCGAACATCTTCTCGGCAATCACGGCCGAAGACAACCCTGTACGGTGTAGCGTTGCTCTCTGGCCGGCACGCAGCGCGTTGGACTGAGCCGATCCACCTTCTACTCAGGCGCACCTGCTTCGTCGGCAGGCTGGCCAGCATCTCCTCCAGCAGCGCCTGCTGCAGCGGCTCCAGCGGCGCCAGTGCCGCACGCGCCCGCCGCGCCTCCGCTGCCAGGTGGGCCTCGAATGGTGGTCCGCCACGTTCCATCCAGCTGCAAGTGCGCGACGACATGCAACACTTCACGGTGTAAGTCACGACCACTTGGTCGGATGAAGCAGATACTGATGATGATTGGTCAGTTCATGTGAGCACAATAGGCGGCATGTCTGAGACTGTGCTGGATCCTTGACTTCTGGATTGTTTGAGCCACCATTTGGAACCAGGCTCACCGATACGGATCGGTCCAGCTCCGCCCATGCGCGTGGCACTCCTCTGGCTGTCGCGGCGCGCTGTAGGCTTCTGCGCTGGCACCGCTGCCGCTGCCACTGACCGTGCTGTGCTGCCGTCGCACTGCTGACGCCAGACAGCATTTCACAGGAAGCTGCGCAGCCGCTGCAGCTGTAATATTCACGAGCTCAAACAGCGTACTGAGGCTGACACATGCTGATGCAGGCCGCAGGTGCAGCAGCTGCACCTCTGCTGCAGCCTGACGCCTGGCTATGGCGCTCAGCAGCATCAGCATTGCGTTCAATGCAAGTCAGCAATCAACCGAGATCTTTGTTCATGTAAGGCATTCCGAAAGGGCAGCGCCTCAACCGCTGATGCACCATTTCAAGCAACCCAGTGGAGCAGTGTTGTCAAGGAGATGAAGCTAAACTTTCCGTCACGGCGATCGCATCGGCAGCAATTTGTCATCGTACAGAGTCACGCAGCGCTGTCACATGTCGGACATGGCAGGTGCACGGACGCAAGTTCGCAAACTGCGATGCAAAGTCTCGGAGGTCCTCGTTGCGTTTTTATGGGCCCCTTCCAAGACTCCCTGCATGAATCCGCCAGGGAATCAAGTATCGCCTTTGCACGAGGGAGCACTGCTAGGACCACAGAGCAGCTCTGTAGTATATTGTCCACCCTGTCGAAGCGCAGCTAGCCAGACAGGAGCCTCCTGCGAGTCGCGCCGCCGCTGCAGCTGCTGCACAGCCGAGGACCAGGCTTCTGGCAATTCCTGCTGCTGCTTTGACAAGCTTATTACACGGACATAGCAGCCCTTCACACGACGCTGACATCCGGCAACTATGCCGAAGAATAAGGGTGAGCTGTTGGTAGCACCCTCTGCCCCGTGCTTTGCACGTTGGATGAGGCAAAGCTGCGAGCCATCAAGGCTGCACGGCGGTCTGCAGTCCCGGGACGTACCTGTGTCTAGCGCCTGCCTCGCATATCGATGCACGCTGCAACCGAGACGCACAAATCTGCAATCTGGCAGCCGTCGCATGTCTGCCAACACACCGAGCCCGAAATCTCTCAGCTTCCACCCGTGGCAGAGGCTTCAAATTCCACGCGCGAGCCGCTGTTCTCTTGCTTGCCGCAGGGAAGGGAGGAAAGAACAGGCGCAGAGGAAAGAATGAGTCAGAGGAGAAGCGCGAGCTCATCTTCAAGGAGGACGGACAGGGTGAGTTGCGGCAGACCGGCTTGGCTAGGTGCATGCAAAATTTAGCACCCGCCGTGCGGGCTGCCAGGCATCTGCAAGCCAGCAGCGCGTTTGTCTATGCGGCGGCCACTCGAACGCTGCGCAGCTGCTTGCCTGCAGATCCTAGTATGAATAGCGATGCCCGTCCTCTGTGCGCGCAGAGTATGCACAGGTGCTGCGCATGCTGGGCAACGGGCGGCTGGAGGCGCAGTGCATAGACGGCATCAAGCGGTTGTGTCACATCCGTGGCAAGATGCGGAAGAAGGTCTGGGTGAACATGGTGCGCTTCCTTCCATTGTGTATTGCCGGTGCTCCGCTGTGTGTGTCCTTCCCGCCCTGCTGTTGTGACTTGTGGATGTGTCTGGCTGTGCCTGCAAATGAGCCAGTGCTCCCAGCAGGCCAGCGTCTGACAAAAATCTGTTGTCGGCAGGGTGACATCATCCTGGTGGGACTGCGGGATTACCAGGACGAGAAGGCAGACGTCATCCTGAAGTGAGTCTGTCGTTTCAACAAGCACTTTGGATGCGTCTGCTTGCACTGCGCAGCAAAAACCTGATTGCGTCTGTCGTCTTGTCTGCTGTGCTCTGCGACAGACGTTCTCACATCATTTGATTTGCATAAACAGGTACATGGCAGACGAGGCGCGAAGCCTGAAGGCATACGGCGAGCTGCCCGACAACAGTGCGTCACTTTCGCTTTCAGCCCGCCTCCGAATCTGCGTAATCGTCAGTCCCTCGCCTGTGATGCTGCGGTGCTCTGCCCCACACAGTGTTTGGCATGCAGCAGCTGTGGGACGCCGCGCTTGTGGCACGGTCTGCTGGCGCCATCTGCAGGTGGCAGTCGCTGACTGAAAGGCCGAAATCGTTGGCTGTGCCACCCCCTGACACTGTTTAATCTTTGCTCCAGTCCGCGTCAACGAGACCGACGCCTTTGGCGAGGATGAGGACCGGGATGAGTACTTCGACTTCGAGGACGTGTCAGAAATTTGAGCGGAGATCTGAGCACAAATCTGAGCGTCGATTACGGAGCCGCAGAGAACCCAGATCCTACATACCTACACGCCCGCACATGTCTGCAGCGGCCTCAATGTATAGACATGCTGCGCTACTGGCTTGCTGCCGGCTGTTTTTGTCTGTGTGCACCGAGCAATGACTCCAGCAGGCTGTACTGTGCTCTCGAAGTCGCTCCAGAGACATCGCTGTCACGCTCAAGCTCCACGCGCCCTGCCTGTAGGCGATCATACAGATCTGATCTGACCGCTAGAAACGCACATTCACTGTGCATGGCTTTAGTCACAGAAAAGGCTGCAACGAATTCGGAGATTTACACTACGTGAAACATTTTATTCATTGCAGAGCCTCTATCTAGACAGGTGTAGGCATTCAGTCAACAGCACCATAATGCGGGCTCGCGCAATCGCCAAGGTGATTTTCACGTCGGAATTACGAAGTGCTGTAGCTGAGTTGCAATGGCTCAGGCTGACAGAAGTCGCTGCAGCCACATGTGGCCGCGATCTGGTTTGTAGCAATTGTGCTCTGCACTTGGACATTCTGGAATCCGGTACCCAGCCGGCAACGCCCGCGAGGATGATCTGCCAGATCACCTGCAGGCAGACTGGCACAGGTCAATGGGCAGCCCGGTCGCATACTCATTGAACTTGATGAGTTGAGGCTGCGGCTGTAAAAGCAGCTGCTGGCCCGCGCCCGCTGGCGCCACACCGCATTGATGCTTCAGGCCCCTGGCGCCCCTCGCGGCAAGCTTACAGTGTCGCACATGAATTGCAATGCACGGAGTGCAACAGCAATGCCTTGACAGGCAAACAGTGGCCGATGTCCGCAGGAGGAGGTCTTTGCGTACCTGTTACTCATTTGCCATTCAGGCCAAGGCCAACGATGATAGCGTCTTGGATGCTCAACAGGTCCTTGACCCTCGACAGCACCCGCGCGGCGACGGCCAGCAGTATGATCTGCCAGAGGAGCTGCAGGGCAGTTCCAAAAAACAGAGCCGTCAGCAATGAGGTACCCTCCGAAACTGTGCGTGACGCTTGAGGAGAACGGTGCCCCTCGTGAGGCGACCGCTTCCCAGGTGAAAACGTCTGCAACTGCGTGTGTACATGCATGTGCTGCAGCGGCTGCTGGAGCCAGTCGTGATGACACACAGCGTGCATGGGCTGAGGTCGCTGGCTGTGCGATTCGCCAGGCAAGCCGGAAGCCGCAGAGGCTGCCAGCCAGAGCAGCTGTGTCGACCGTCCACAACGCCTATCTCTTGCAGTTCACCAGCGGAACAATGCTCAGGACAAGAGAGGAAAAGAAGGAGGAGGCTCACGAGGAAGGCGGTCAGGGCGAGGGCGAGGAGCCCGAAGCTCTGGGTGGAGGTCTTGCTCACACCGCCGCCGGAGCGGGGCGCCACCGGCGTCGGCGACACAGGCGCCGGGGACTCCACGTGCATCGCGGCGGCCTGTGGCAGCACGGGAAAGAATAGAATCAGCAGCAGGCGCAGAAATGAAGCTGTTGATGTGATGTCCGTTTGTGCGCCGCACATTGGGCCAGGGGACCTGCATGATGTGCAGAGCAGCTTGCCCGCAGCTCGGCCAAGATTTCATTTTTTGACGACAGGGACCCGTCCGCAAAGTCGACACAAATCGGCCGGCAGCGTCTGCTGACATCACTTGAAAGATGTAGCGCAGGCAGGCGCGGGTCTGGCTCACGTTTGTGGCGCCGCCGGTGTGCAGCGCCCCGGTGTGGGGGCCGCCAGCGGGGGCGGCGCCGCCGGTGTGCAGGCCGCCTGTCTGATAGCCGGTAGCCGCCATCTGCAGCGCGGTGCATGAGGTTTTCATATGAGGGACCACCCGCGGGGGCCTCAATAGACTGCAAAATCACGGCGGGAGGCGCAAGCGCGTACCGCGTGCGGCGTCTGCCGCTGCTAAACACACCTGCATCTGGCCTACAAGGGCTGGGCCAGCTGCCATCATGGGCGTCCCAGAATGCAAGATGCTACATCGGTGCTCCGTTTGGGTGGCCGCGGGAACCTGGCGAGCTGTGCCTGACGCACTGCACATGTCCATGCGACAAGCCACCCAGTGCTGCAGCGTGCCATGCGCGGCAGCAGACGCCTATCCTTGACTACATATTGCCATAGTAACGTCGCCGCCGTCATCTGATCAGAATGTCGTCGCCAGGCAGCGCTCGAGCGGGGAGTCAGCAGTGTGCAGCTGCGTGCAGCTGCAAACGCGGGGGGAACAAGCACGCTTCTGCTCCCGGCCGGCGCTTTCGCGGAGCCAGGTGCTGTCCTGCAGCTCATCCCAGGCCTTAAACCCAGTGCAAAGCTTCTGAACTGGCGCCGGTACAGAGCTACCGTGAGCGCTGCACCGATAAGGCGTGCTCCGTACAAAGGACCTCACCTGCTCTCGTTGATCCGGCTGCAGAACCACCAGCTGCGGCGGCAAGGAAAATCACGGGGACTCTTTCGGCCTGCGGGTGGCGTCTGTGAGCCAATTTGCGGGAGCGCGTGCTCGCACCAAAACGATCTGCGAATGATGACGAGGCTGACACGGCGGTGTGTGGCGGTGACCAAATTTCGAGCAGCAAGGCAACACTTTCCTTTCACAAGCGAAGACGTGAATCACTGTGCTGTGCAAGCCTGGCATTACGCACTCAAGCAGGCTTGATCAGGGTGTTGTATTGCCGGTGGCTGTCCCAAGCAGTCTGGAAACGAAGAGGGGGCTGACCTGACCGAGCAGCAGGCATCAGTTACAGCGCGCGACTGAATCTCCACGCTCAACAGCAGTAGCAGTAGCAGCCTTGGCATGTCCACAATCCTGCGAATATGCCGGAACCCCTCCCAAGACCAAATCACCAAATGTTCTGATTGCCCACCCATGCCGCAGCCATGCACAACACACAGGGTGCGCACGTCTCAGCAGCGGGTGTCATGTATACCACGGTGCACGGATAGCATGTGCGGAGTGCCCAGCTGGGGTTTGCTATCCCCCGGCCACGTCTGACGGGCTACCGCGAAAACGCCAGGAGCACATTGTTCCGCAGCTGGCAACAGATGCCGCCAGTACACACTGCGCACACTGGAGCGCAACGCCCGGCATGCGTGTTGGCTGCCCTGCTGCCACGGCTGCTGCACATTTGGGATTCTCTGGT
>JAABUM010007462.1_pt1 | contig 10034 bp, 19 predicted proteins | sample 5559161 | NCBI WGS metagenome assembly JAABUM01 (sample SAMN10711868, study PRJNA513369) | rock metagenome | isolation source: Antarctica rocks | place: Antarctica: Victoria Land, Siegfried Peak nord | reverse complement strand
CGCGGCCCCTGCCCGCCCAGTCTCGGAAGCACCGCCTGTCTTGCGCAATTGCTGATGCATCATCCAGCTATGCTCAATACACGCCGCCTGACCATGCTCCTGCCCTGGCCTCTGCAGCGTTGCGAAGACGTGCAAGTGGCTGGCGGTTGGCTTCGGCGCTGTGGGCGCGGCGCTGGTGGCCTGGCGGTTCTCTGGCGGCGTCGTCACGCTCCTGCGCCGCAAGCGTCTCAGGTGCGCGGCAGTGAGTGAACAGCTCATCAGCCACATGGCCATGTCTGTGCCTGAGATGGGATAGCATTGCGGCAGTTTTGAGCTGCTCAGGCGGTTTGTCAGCACGCCTGTGCGTTGACACTCAGGCAGCGTTCCGGCCGTGCAGGTTGCCCCGTGCCGCTGCAGCTGTGTGCGTTCCAGCAACTGCAGTGCAGCACTCTCATTCTGCAATTTGCCATACGTGCGGGTCTCCTGACGGCAGCACCGTGGCTAGAGCACTACCACACGTCCACATGTCCGCTGCGATGCGGGTGAATGCCGCATACAGGCAGCAGGAGGGGCCGCAACATTACATGCTGACTGTGTGTTGGCTGCACCACGATACGAAACCAACTGTAGCATGCCTCCTTCTCTGCAGGACATGGGTGGAGGCGGCCACCAGGCGGCTAGAGGAGGCACGACATGCTGAGTTTGCGACGGCTGCACCACTTCTCGAGCCAGATCCTATTCTGCCTCGTTCTCTGCAGGACGCGGGTGGAGGCAGCCAACAGGCGGCTAGAGGAGGCACGGCGCGCTGGCAACGGCATAGGCATCGCCGACACGGCAGAGGCACCTGACACCGGCGACAGGTGGGGCAATTGCACTGACCTGTGTGACGGCAGGCCAGGGGGAATAGTGAAGCATCATAATTCCGGCAACAGCAGCAGACAACAGCAGCACACTCCTCGGATGCAGAGGGGCGCAGGGAAGGGGATTGAGGATGCAACACCAGCTCTGAGGGCGCAATACCTGCTGTGCACACAATCAGATCAGAAGGTGTGACGTTGCTTGCTGGCCTTGGTGCAGGGACGCCAACCTGTGCGCGGTGTGCCTGGAGAACAGCTGCACGGCGGTGTTCGCGGCGTGCGGGCACATGTGCACCTGCTGGGACTGCGCTCAGCGCATGGACAAATGCCCGCTGTGCCGCTCGCGCACGCACGCGATCAGGGTGTACCGGCCGTAGAGTCGCACGACGATGGGCCGTGGCGTGCAGCACAGGGCACATCAAAAGGCCAACGTCAGTTGGACTTGGTGTCCTTTCTGGAAGGCCTCTGGGCGCAGCATGCTTCTGGTGCTCACAATGCAGTCTGCACCGTGAACATGCATGTTGTGTGCTTTGGGGCTCGAACCACGGCTCGAACCATTTGTACCATTGTATTACATTGTAGGAGCTCCAGACATTCCAGATTTGTGTGATCGGGTGCATGGTTGGGCGTGGATCGAGATGATTTTTTTCAGAAGTCGAGACTTGTTACAAAAGCGCCGCAAATCAGCTTTGCCCGCGGGCCGTCACTGCCGATGCCCTGGACGGACCTAAAGCCCGTTGTACATCATGACGGACCAAGAATAATCGGTGCGCTGAACACCCTCACAGCGCAGCAATCACTCGTCGTCCTTGTCGTCGTCTCCGGCCGCCTGCGGCGTCGCCGGCGCCGCCTCGTTCTCCGGCATCGGCTCGTCGGCGTAGTCCTCCTGCGCCACAGGAAATAGGCAATGGGTTTGACGAGGCAGGATGCACGCGCTCACGTCAGGATCTTTGTTTCGGTTTATCAGCTGAGCGCTCGCAGGCAGCAGCACAACGCGAATGTGCACAGCGCGCATGCAGACGTTCTGATAGCCAAAACATCTGCACAAACGGCACAGCTCTGTAGACAGGCTGGAACTTTCAGCCGGCTGGAGCTTTCAGCTATGGCAGTTCATCTGGAACCTATTTGAGGCGTCGACCTGCTGGGGTTCACACCCTCAATCCTCGTAATCTGGAAGAGAAACGGGATAGGAAGATAAAGAAGGCTCATTTGCGGACCTTGAAGGCGTCGGCGGGCACGTCATACAGCCGCAGCAGCGGCTTGTTGGGGTCCTTGACGAGGAGCCACTTGCCGTCGGAGAGGCCCGCCACCACGTCCACCAGCGCCCGCACGATGCCCCAGCAGTTCTCCATCGCCAGGTTGATCTGCATCGCGAAGTCCCGCGGCTTGACCGCCTGCGCATGGAGGGGACAGACAGTCGTCAGATAGTCGATTCTCACAGCTGGAAGCGAGTGAGCAAATTTGCTCTGCGGATGCGGAGATGACAGACGGGCGTGCATTGCATCAGCGCATCAACACTGGAGAGGAGTCCTGTGTCTCATTGCTGTCCAGTTGCAAGGGTCTCTTGGTCCGAGGCGTTTTCTTCGGTGTGCGTGCATGTGTGTTTGTCACGACCCATCCCCAGGGCGAACAGGATGCTGCGGTGGTGGGCTTGCGCTGGTGCATGCGCGCGACATAGTCCAGCTTGATGCGATGAGCTCTACAGTTTCCTGGGGTTTTGAATTATGTTCCAAATGTATTCTTCACTTGATGCTCATGAGCGTCCTTGAGCCTCCTGCTATGACACACGCCCCTACCTGGGTGGACAGGATGACGTGGTGGTGTGGGTCGCGCGGGTGGACGCGTGCCACGTAGCCCAGCTTGATGAGGTCGACGCCGGCGACGAGGGCGCCCGCCGTCCACTTGGCCAGCTTGTTGGCGTTGTTCTTGAGCTCCGTCGCGAGCACCGCGCCGCGCTGGTTCTCGATCTTCTGCCGCCAGTCCACGCCCGTCAGCCTGCGGACAGCAGAGGGATGCATAAGCTTTCAACATTGTGATATGAGATTGGGTGCGGTTTTGCTGCATCAGGGCTGGTCCTCGGTCTTGTGCCGCCAGTCCACGCCAGTGAGCCTGCGCGTTTCAGAGAATTTTGTCAGGTGAATGTGATCCAGAGCCAGGTGCGTCTTCTTGGGAGTCCAGCGAAGCACACGAACAAGCAGGCAGTGGCTTGCTGCAGCGCAGGCAAACGCACGAGCGCGGCAGCGCGTACTTGGGGTCGTTGAGAGCCTTGATAGAGGCCAGCTGCTGACAACAACATGTATTGATAAAACTCGACAAAGCAACAAGAAGTGTGCGCACTTGGGGTCGAACTCGTTGAGGGCCTTGATGGAGACCAGCTGCTGGGTGTCCTTGAAGTGCATGACGGCGTCGACAGAGCAGCGCACCACCAGCTCCTGCTCCCCGCCCAGGCTCGCCTTGCGGTACCTGCGCAGCAGGTTGCGGTAGGGTTTGGCACCAGGAGGTTAAGGATCCCTGTCAACGGTAACGACAGGTATTACAGGCTCGCCTGGCATTACCTGCGCAGCTGGGGCCGGTGGCGTGAGCTGCTGCCTAGAAAGTGCGCGAGGCGCTAGACGAGCTCCACGTGAACACTGGCAAGAGCATGCAATCTGTGGACACCAGACCGGTGGGCAGCGAGGACAGGCGCAGGAGCTGCCAGGCAGATGAGGCACTTGCAGCAGCCCTCCAGCAAGGCTTCCAGCCTTCGAGCGGCCAGCAGCCACGGCCTGTCAAGCAGCGGCGCTGCGCTTGTCGCGGGTCGGGATAAGGCACCTGTAGGCGACGCTGGCGGGCTGCTTGCCGCTGGGCGCCTCCTGGTCGGCGAAAGGGTCCGGCGCCCCGCACTCGTGTACCGGCTCGTCCGCCGACAGCACCTATGAAACAACAGTGGAGCTGATAAGAAGTGTTTGGCTCGACGTCTTCTACTGTCGCACTCGCGCGCCGGCTCATCTGCCGACAGCACCTGAAGTAGTCAAACGAAGCGAACATCATCATTGATGCGTACTATTGCCGCAATCAATGCGCCGGCTCGCCAGCCAAGAGCAAATGGCCGCGCGTGAAGGGAATGGGAGTTGCAGTCCCCGAATGCTCAGCAGTGGGCAGCCACGTGCGCTGCATGCAGCTGTTGGTGCTAGGCCCTTCCAACAGCTTCACAGTCAAGAGGCACAGAACATTCGGCCGGTGCGGCTACGGAGGGCGGAACGGCGGGGACCTGCTGCGAGAAGGCCTGGTTGATGGAGGTGGCCTCCTGCGTCAGCTGCTGCACGCCGTTGATCGAGTCCTTGTCCTCCGCCACCGCCTCCGGCGCCGTCTCTGCCACCTGTGATACACGGTAGGGAATTTTCTAGGTTCACAACAGTTGTGGAAATGGATGCATCTGAAGCCCGCGACAGAAATCGGAGTCCTTATCCTCCAGAGTCGTTGTCCTCCGCCACTAGCCTCCAGCGCAGGCTTTGCCACCTGGAATGCGCGGAAGGGATGCTTCTAGCCAGAGTCGATATGGAATGCATTTAGAACCTGCAGGAGTTGATAGAGTCCTTGTCCTCCGCCACCGCCGCCGGCACCACCGCCGCCATCTGTCAAGAATGCATGTCGCCTTGGCGCTGTGGCCAAGGCAGCCGAGGTCGTGCACAAACCAGGCTGCTCTCAGATGCAGGAGGACGAGCCTCCATCACAGCGCACTGCCCAGTCCATGCACGACCCTGCACATGGCGCATGGCCTCGAGCGTGGCGCAGCGCCTGGCAGGGGAATGTTTGGCTGTGAAAGAGCCTATAGGAGCATCCTAAACCCTGAAGGAGCTCACCGTGAGCGTGGCGAGGGAGTAGCCCTCGCGGGTGTCGAAGAACAGCTTGCCGTCAGCCTTGGTGACCAGGATGTCCCAGGAGTAGATGCTCCGCGGCGCGCACATCAGCGTCGTCAGCACCGTGTCGCTCATAAACACCTGCCCCGCGCCCTCCTCTGCCAGCTTTCTGCAAAGTTGAGAATGTTGCCGGATGAGTCGAACACGCGTGATGAGGATGTCATGACTATTTTATTCATGTTTGGAACACCTGGCCGGCACCTCCGCCAGCTTGTTGCGCAACTTGACAAAGGGTAGGATTCCTGCGTTTGGGTTGTGGGAGCTGAGGGGGCGACCGGCACGGCCTTGTCGCGGGATACCAATGTGAGAGGCGGACGCGCAACAGCTTTGCCTGCCGTTCGTTACGAGATGCACGAGTTGCGACGTGTTATATGACATTCAGTGCCAAAAGTTATCAGACGAACAGGGCGAGGACACGCACTTGATGACGGGGTCCTCAGACACTGTGACATCGCGGAACGAGGCGCGCGTCGGCCGCAGCGCCTTGTCCGCCTGCGGCACAGGGCTTTAGAGTCGAGAATATGGGTTCCCACGTGTGTCCAAGCAAGCTCCAAGGAAAAGCAAATGGCTCCAGCGGGCATAAAGCAAGGCGTGGACAGCAGCAGCGGCAGCAGCAGCAGCGGCAGCCAACAGCGACGGCCCGCGTAGAAGCTTCAGTAGAGATGCAATGTTATCAAACCATAACGCTAACCCCACCTTGGGCGTCACGCGGTCGAAGGTCTTGTCGTAGAAGCGCAGCTGGCCGTTGAAGGACACGTCCTCCAGCTCGGGGAGCCCAGAGTGCAGCTTGGCGAGCGCGGTGAAGGGGATCTGCTCCACCACCGCCCACTCGGGGCGAATGTCCACGCTGCTGGTGTACACCATTTGCTGCATACAAGATGTGTAGACGTCAGTAAGTGACGCATCAAGGATCGGCCCGAAGGAATGGTGGGCTCTGCATGTCGCTTCACTCGATGCGGACGCTCTAACGAGCTGGTGTGCACCGGATGCTGATATCACAGAGTGAAGCTGCGGGCCAGCTTCGCACGAAGAGCCGGCCTTGTTGCAAACCTGGAGACATGAATGCGATGACACAGCTGCACAAGCCGATGCTGATTGTGGTTTGCGATGGGCACCAGATGGAAAACCCGACAGGCATTGCCTTCTCACCCGCTGGTCATTGCGCTGGAAGTGCTGGAAGTTGCGCTTCTGCTGCTGCTTCCGCGGCTGCCGCTTGGCGGTCGCCGCCGCCGCCGCCTCCTCCTGCTGCCGCCGCTGGTTCTGCTGGAAGCGGTTGGGCTGGAAGCGGCGCGGTCCGCCGCGGTTCCGCTGCACCGGCCGGCTGTCCACTAGGTGGAACGAGTCCTCCTGAAATGCCAGAAGAGCAGCCATTACAGTCGAGGTCGGAGACGACTGTGTTTGACATGCCTTGCGTGTGCAAGCGATATGTGCTCAGTTGAGTTAGCAGGCCCATTGCATCCACATAGGCTAAGGCATCGTTCGTCAAGAAGTCTTCTTTGTCAAGAAGTCTTCTTTGCACAGACAGGCAATCAGGCAGTCAGCAGGAACTATGCTCACGTCCTCATTGTGGAAGAAGTTGAAGACCGCAACACCCGGCTCCCGCTGGTTCTGGTACCTGTTGCCTGTGCCATTGAAGGTTGCCAACGTTGGCACCCTTGAATCGATCGTGCTCGTGCATCACAGCCAGCGAACACGGCGAAGGTCGCTGCTTCAAAGCTCAGTGCGCGCTCAATCTAATTTGAAGCTCTGCCGCTTGCAAAACATATAACTCACTGTAGCGCAGGCCTGCGGCTGTGAAATCAGACACGCGTCCGATCTTGTCGCCCTTGCCGAAGGGAGCATACGGCACGCCATCAAGCGACTCTGGCACTGTGGTGGGGCCCCATCCACTGTCGTTGGCTGCCACCTGTGGCACCTCGAAGGCTGCTACCATGCTCGCCGTCAGCACGAGCTACGCGAGGAGAAAGAAGAACTAGCGACCGGGGGATGAGAGCGATTCCTGCAGCTGAAAGTTGAGTGAATCGCCGCCACCCTTGAAACGTTGTAGGGTACCTCGCGAGGCGGTGCAAACTGCGGTCGAGTCTGCAGTCGATACAAGAGCTATTCTTCTGGCAAACACGCGTAATCTGCTCTTCCTTGCAAACGCTCTGGCTTGCAGAGCGCAAAACCCTGAAACCGCCGGCACTAGGCTCAGACCGCCGGCTCAGAACGGCGGAAAAGCACCTGGCAGGTCCAACATGCAGCTCCTCGCTCTTTTAAAAAGCGCATTGGCAAGACATCCCCTCCTGAACTCGACAGCGTAATTTCCTCAATGGTGACCTCGGCGTCACTCGTGCGGGAGAGCGACTGCGCTGAAGCCCCGCAGCTGCTGCTGCGTCGGCCACAGGTCGCCCCAGCGCAGCTTGCGTGCGAAGCGGTACAACGGGGTGCCCAGCCTAGAGCTTGAGCGGCTGACGACCTGCTGCTCGAGGGCCGGCTTGCCGTCGGCCCCGGCGCCGGCGCTGCACAGATCCAGTACCACATGCCCCGATTTCTTCCGCGGCGGCCTGCACGTTGGAAGGAATTCTGTTTGTAGTCCGGATGTCGTTCGGAGAGGGGAACGATAGGCACGGCTCACACGCGAATGGATGAGACCGACCACTCGATCCCAGAGGGTGCCTGGCAAAATCGGGAGCACGAGGCATCAGAACTGAGCTGTGAGGCAAAAAACCTGATGACGCGGGACCAGGCGCCGCTGGCGGCAACGGCCGCCGCCACCTCCTCCGGGCTGCTGCTGTCCCGCTCGCTGTCGAGGCCCGCGTCTGCATCCACCGGCGGCGCGGCGTCGGCACTGAGCTGCGAGGCCTCCGAATCGTATGGCGAGCCGTCCGCCGCTGCTGAGATGTCAGCCGAGCTGCTTTCAGCGGCCGGCTCGCCGCCGCTGGCTGCCAGAGTCGACCGCGCATCTGGCGCCCCAGCTGAGTCTGTGCCTGCGGCTGCGGCTGCGGCCGCCGCCGCGGGGCTGGGCTCGTTCAGGCTGCGCACAAAGTCCTAGAAGGAGGGAAAGAATCACATCATGCCCAAGTGGGCCTGCCGGCCTGGGGAGGGGCTCCAGCGGGAGCGACATGCGGCGAAAAAACAAAGGAAAGCTGCAAAGTAAAGCTGCAAAGTAAAAGCCGCAAGCTATCTGATGTTACGTACCTGGGCGAACTCTTCAGCCTCCAGCACCTCGTCTTCGTCGCTGTCGTCCGCGCCGTCGCGGATGGACTCCAGAATCAGCGCCAGCGTTTCCGCATCTGGCCCCGCCGCAAGCTGATCCACCTGCGCTGCCGCCTGCCATATGTACAGCACAGGACTTTGAAAGATGGGATTGGCGTCAGGGCATCCGCATCAGGCATTGCCGCAAGCTGCTCCTCCTCCACCGCTGCCTGTCACAGGGTCCGGCACGTGCTCATGAGATTTGGTCACCTGCCCAGCTGGCAAAGATGCGCTGTCCGGCACCAGTCATCAGGGCGAAGTGGAAGCTGAACACAGCAGCAGTCAATCCTTTACTGTTGACCCCCTGCACAGTTGCTCCTGCGCATCTGCAGTCCCTCGGCCTCAAGGGCTCCAAGGTCCTTCATGTGATCCTCAAGGTCAGGTTTCATCGAATTCAGGTCGTGGACAAGGAATTAAACGTGGGCAAATGCCCAGAAATCTCATCAAGGCATACCTCCAGTGCCTCAGCCTCGAGGGCTTCAAGATCTTCCATGTCCCCATCCAGCCACTCGGCGTCGGGCCGCGGCGCGGCAGGCGACACAAGGCGGGCGCCCGCGGGCGCCGCCGGCCGCGGCCCCCGACGCAGCACCACGTACGAAAAGCGCTCATCCTGGTAGTCCCTGGGCATTGCGCCGCCTGAGCATCAGACAAAGACCCAACATGTGCGATCAGACATTGAAAGACACGTTTGGATGTCGAGACGCTCGTCAAATTGAAACGCTTCCAGTCTGACACACCAAGCAGCTGACCATCGCAGACCGTTGCAAACGACGGCCATTGCTGTCGGCGGTGCCACAGGACGCAGCGAGCAGCGCGCACCTGGCAGTATCTTCGTGCGCTTTTGCACAGCGGTGCGCTGGAAGCGCTGCAGGAAGTGGCACCAGCTGCCGCCGCCGTCCATGGGGCAGCCGCCGTCGTGCGGGCAGGGCGCCACCACGTGCGCCCGGCCGGCCGCCGCTCCGTCGCTGCCTCGGCGCTCTGCTGACAGCACCTGCGCCGAGCGATGGGCCTGTTACATATGTTGGTCATTAAAACGTGGGCGCTGTGCAGGATCGTTGTCCGCTGCGTAGCGACCTGGACGCCTGAGCCCTGCGTCTGGGGATGTTGCCGCGTGCGCCGTAGCACCGGCACCTGAGACGCAACTGCGAAATGCAATATTTTTTATTTATTCCTGTTTTCCTGGCAGTCCAGGATGCGCAAGCCAGGGCAGCCAGGTTCCGCTCATCTGACACTGCAGCCATGTTGCTTGAGGCGTGGTGTGACTGCTTGCCTGTGTGCGGGCCTCCCGCACGTTGGCGGAGCCGACAGGGGTGCCCGGCTCCACCAGCAGCAGCAGGCCGCGGGTGCGCTCCCACAGGCTCTGCACCACCCGCCGCCGCTCTGCCGGCGACCGCAGCTCCGCCAGCACATACGACGCCACCACCAGGTCGTACCTGCATCAATTTTTTCAGGGTTCAAGGTTGTTATTCTTGGCAGGGAAAGCTGCTGGTGTTGCAAATCGATGTGCTGCTGAGAGGCTTGTCGTCCCTGACTGAAATATGTTGCCACAAAGCATGCGAAATGGCAGCCGCGAGTCTGCCGCGAGCCAGGCGCAGGAACCCATGTGCAACAGCACGGCGGTGCTGCGGCTCACTGCTGGGACGCTGCGCGGTTGTCAGAATAGTCGGGCGCCAGCTTTCGCGACCAGCGGACGCTGGGAATCGCGGCGTCGCCAGCCCGCAGCGCCTTCTGGCAGGCAAAGCCCAGCGCCAGCATCGGAGCCGCCTTCTCCACCGCGTGCACCGTCTGCAGCTCACTTCCTCCCCACACCTGCAGAGAATAATATCAAACAGATAAATATAGTTTTCTGAGAAATTCATAGCAATTTCGAAGCCCAGCACCAGCATGGGTGCCGTCTGCTCCACCGCGTGCACCGTCTGCAGCTCATGTCCTGCCCACAGCAGCGCTGACAGGCACTGGCCTCCCGGGCGACGCATCCATTGTCGCTGGGACGAGGCCCAGACACAACTGCAGACAGGAGTGCGAGACAGTTGACTTCCGCTGTCAGCGGGAATGACGCAGC
>JAABUM010007461.1_pt1 | contig 10034 bp, 8 predicted proteins | sample 5559161 | NCBI WGS metagenome assembly JAABUM01 (sample SAMN10711868, study PRJNA513369) | rock metagenome | isolation source: Antarctica rocks | place: Antarctica: Victoria Land, Siegfried Peak nord | reverse complement strand
CAGATCGTCCGCCTCGGTTGTCTCGGTCATCCTCTCCCCCCTTCCGCGCCCGCCCGCCTCCCCCACGACGCAGCATAGCATTTCTCGCTGTAATACTAGATCATGGGGCAAAACTCCCTGGCTACCACGGTGATCGTCGTCCGAGCCACGGCGCACCCCTTGCAGTGTGCCATTGAGACCAGCGCCTGGCTATACTTCTCCTATATATAGGAGGGGTCACGCGATGCCGCACAGCAGGGCCTAGCATTGAGGAGAGGTGAATCATGGCGCCCGACTATGAGGACCTGCACGCGCTTGCGCTACGCTTGATCACCCCATACGACCCGTTCAACCCGGCGGCGACCGAGCCGCTGCTCTTTGTGGGCCAGCTACCGCCCGACCTGCCCGTCGAGCTACCGCTGCCCCCCGATAGCCAGATTGTGGGCAGCCTCAGCGATCGTCGGCAAACCGTCACTATCCTCCTGGATAGCCCGCTGGCCCCCGACGACATATACACGTTTTACCACGATCAGCTGACCGTGGCGGGGTGGAGCGAGCTTGTCTTTGCGCCGTTCCGGGGCGGCTTTAGCGCGCCTGGCCGTCGGCCGCGTGAAAGGAGGGCGGAGGTCCTATATTGCCGCGCCGCCAGTGGCCCCGTCCTCTCCGTCCAGGCCAGGACCGTGCCTGATCGCCCAACAGAGGTCCGCCTGCTGCTGAGCACCGACCCCACGCACACACCCTGCGCGGCCCAGTGGACGCCCGAGGGCACCATCCAGCTGTTGCCCGACCTGGTCGCCCCGCCAACGGCCCAACTATCGCCGCAGAGTAGTGGGTCCGGCGGGAACCTGGCCCAGGCCAACGCAACGCTGCAGACGGATGACGACCTGACCACAGTCACCGTACACTATACCCACCAACTCGAGCTGGCGGGCTGGACGTGCCGCGAGGCCGATCAGGATGGTCCCCTGGCCTGGAGCAGTTGGGCGTTTGGCGACCATGCGGGTCGGGGGACCACAGTGGGGGTTCTGGCGCTCTCCATCCTGCGGCAGTCAGCGCTCAGATGGAACCTCGGGCAGCTCAATCAGGCCCCACGGCCACAGGTGGTCCAGCAGTATGCGCTGGAGGCGCGCGTCGAGTGGAGCGCACCAGGCTAACACCCCTCATGGTGGGCTAATCATTGCCCACAAGTCGAGACGGGGGCATGGGGCTGCTAGGATGGAAGGAGGAGAGGGCACAGGGCACACGTGCAGGAGGAGTCCGATGCAGCCGGCGATTGAGGAAGCAGACTGGGCGATCACGGAGTTTGGGGGAGCTGACTTGGGGGATACGCGGCGGACGGACCGGCTGGTCCGGCTGGCCACGGTGCTGGGCAGCCGGACGCGGGCGTCGTTGCCGCAGGCATGTGATGATCCAGCGGAGCTGAAGGCGGCCTACCGGTTCTTCCAGAATGAGGCTATCGCCCCGGCGGCGATGCTAGAGCGCCATGTGCAGGCGACGGTGGAGCGCGTGGCCGCCGTGCCGCTGGTGCTGGCGGTCCAGGACACCACCGCAATCAGCTGGGCGGCCACGGATCAACCCGCGCTGTGGGTGCATAGGACGCTGGCGCTCACGCCGGAGCGGGTGCCGGTGGGGCTGCTGGCTCAGGAGACGTGGACGCGCCCCCCCGAGGAGGCGAGCAAGATAGCTGCCCGCGTCGCCCGGTGTGGCAACCCAGGCCGGCGCACACCGGTGCCGGCGGCACGCTCCCGCCTCGCCAACCAGACGTACGTGGGCGGGGTGCTCCCTCGCTTCGTGACCACGATGTTCGTCCACGGTAGACACCTGGCATAGAGCTTGCCATGCACACTATACGGTGAAACGGCTATTCCGGTAGTGGGGGCGGCGGGCTCCGACACCACGAAAAGTGGGAGCAGGTCCGCCCTTGAGCAGAGCATGAGGAGGGGTACCGTGCGCGCACGGAAGCAGACAGAAGGACCACCACTCGAGATGTGGGGAGGTGTCGAGTGCGCCGTGGTGCGCATTGGGGACGCGTATCGCGACCAACTGGCGCGCAGCGGCCACGATGTGCGCCCAGAGGATCTGGACCTCTTTGCCGATCTGGGCGTGCGTGCATTGCGCTACCCTATCCTGTGGGAGCGCATCGCCCCTGATGGCCTGGAGCAGGCTGACTGGTCCTGGGCCGATGAGCGACTGGGGCGGCTGCGCGCCCTGGGCATCCGGCCGATCGTGGGTCTCCTTCACCACGGCAATGGACCCCGCCACACGAGCCTGCTCGATCCCGCCTTCCCCACCGAGTTTGCCCGCTATGCCCGCGCGGTGGCGGAACGCTATCCGTGGGTCGACATCTACAATCCCATCAACGAACCGCTCACCACGGCGCGCTTTACCGGCCTCTATGGCCACTGGTATCCGCATGGCCGCGATACGCGCACGTTTCTGCGCGTGCTGCTAGCCGAGTGCCGCGCCATCGTGCTGGCCATGCGGGCGATCCGGGAGGTCAATCCCCAGGCCCAGTTGATGCAGAGCGAGGATCTGGGCAAGACGTACAGCACGCCGGCCCTGGCCGAGCAGGCTGCGTTTGAGAACGAGCGCCGTTGGCTGACCTTCGACCTGCTGTGCGGCGCGTTACGTCCGAGCCACCCCATGTGGGACCGCCTCATGCGCGAGGGAGACCTGGACGCGGCGGACCTCGCCTGGTTCGAGGCCAATCCCTGTCCCCCCGACATCCTGGGCATCGACCACTACATCACGAGCGAACGGTTGATCGACGACCACCTGGAGCACTATCCTGCCGCGACCCATGGCGGAAACGGGCGCCAGACCTATGCCGATGTGGAGGCGGTGCGCGCCTCCGCCGAGGGCGTGACCGGCTATCGTGGCCTCCTGGCCGAGGCCTGGGAACGCTACCACCTGCCGATGGCCATCACGGAGGCGCACATCAACAGCACACGTGACGAGCAACTGGGCTGGCTGGATGAGGCCTGGACCGCGGCCCGCGGCTTGCGCGAGGCAGGCGTGGACGTGCGCGCCGTTACGGCGTGGTCGCTGCTGGGCGCCTACGACTGGATCAGTCTGCTCACCCGCGTGGACGGCTACTACGAATCCGGCGTCTTCGATCTGCGCGGGCCGCGGCCGCGGCCGACTGCCCTGGCCACGATGGTGCGCCAGCTGGCGACGGGACAGCCCTACGCGCACCCGGTGCTGGCCGCGCCAGGCTGGTGGCGGCGCGGCGACCGTCTCTGGTATCCGCCCGTGCCCACGGGTGCACAGCCGGGGCCTGCCTCCTACCTGACCCGTGCCGGTGGTCGGGCGGCGCAACCCCTCCTGATCGTGGGCGGGCGCGATGCGCTGGAAGAGTCCTTTGTGCGGCTGTGCACGCTGCGTGCGCTGCCCTTTCACATCCTCTCGCAGGACGAGATGGCGCGGGCGACCCCCGCCTCCTTCGCGGCACTGATGCACGCGGTGCGCCCGTGGGCCGTCGTGTACGCGGGCGGCTACGTCGGGGTGGATAAGGCCGAAGGCGATCCGCGAGCCTGCCGCCGCGCCGACGTTGAGCAGCCTGCGTTTCTTGCCGCGGCCTGTGCGCGACATGGGGTGCAGCTTCTGACCTTCTCCTCTGATCTCGTCTTCGATGGGCGGCGCGGCACCCCCTATGTAGAGAGCACCTCCGTCGCACCCCTGAGCGTCTTCGGACGGTGCAAGGCAGAGGGTGAGGCACGCGTGCTGGCCGCGTTCTCCGACGCCCTGGTGGTGCGCATGGGAGCCTCCTTCGGACCGTGGGACAGGCACAACTTCGTCACCCGCACCCTGGCTGAGTTAGCTGCCGGCCATGACGTGGCGGCCGCCGCCGATGCCACCATCTCGCCTGTCTACCTGCCCGACCTGGTCCACACCGCGCTGGACCTGCTCATCGACGGCGAAGTCGGCCTGTGGCAGCTGGCCAATGCCGGGCAGACGACATGGGCAGGCCTCGCCCGTCAGGCGGCAGAGCTTGCCAGCATGGACGTCGAGCAGGTCCAGGGGCGCTCTGTCAGCGAGCTTGGCTATATCGCTCCCCGCCCGCTCTACAGTGTGCTGGGCAGCGAGCGTGGCGCCCTCCTGCCCGATCTTGCAGACGCGCTGGAGCGCTATCTGCGCGAGCGGCAGCACCGGATTGCCGCCTGACCAACAGACGTACCAGCTCGTCATGCCCGGCTGAGTGCCGCGCCGCCTGCCAGAGACAGCCACTGTGTCAGCCACTCTCGTCTCGGGTATAGTGTCCACACTGCTATATTTCTTGCCGCCCTGTGACAGTGCTTCAACGCGGCGCAGGAGCGCGCACGGCGGCAATTGTAACGGCTGCTAGGATAGGAGAGGTAACCATGGCAACTTTCGATCTTGTGTGCCTGTCGCACCTCCGCTGGAACTCCGTCTTCCAGCGCCCCCATCACCTACTCAGTCGTTGTGCGCGTGACCACCGTGTCTTCTTCGTGGAGGAGCCAATCTTTGACGCACAGGAGGCGCACCTGGAGCTGAGCGCCGTGGCTGACGGGAAAGCCGACGGCGTCCAGGTGGTGGCGCTCCATCTGCCCGAGGGCTTGACGGCCACGCAGGTGGCCGCGGAGCAGCGGCGCTTGCTCGCTGGCCTGTTTCAGGGCGCCGCCATTACAGACTACGTCCTGTGGTACTACACGCCGATGGCCATGGCCTTCACGGACATGCTCGATCACCCACTGGCCGTGGTCTACGATTGTATGGACGAACTCTCGGCCTTCCGCGGCGCTCCGGCCAGCCTGCGCGCGCTGGAGGCCGCGCTGTTCCGGCGCGCCGACCTGGTGTTTACCGGCGGTCAGAGCCTCTATGAAGCCAAGCGCGACCAGCACCCCCAGGTCTACGCCTTCCCCAGTTCCGTTGATGCCGCCCACTTTGCCCAGGCCCGCGCGGCGCAGGACGATCCGGCCGATCAAGCGGGTATTGCCCGACCCCGCCTGGGCTTCTATGGCGTGATCGACGAGCGGATGGACCTCAACCTGCTGGCCGGGGTGGCCGATGCGCGGCCAGACTGGCAGCTGGTTCTGCTGGGCCCCGTGACCAAGATCGATCCTGCCGCTCTGCCGCGGCGGCCCAACGTGCATTACCTCGGCGCCAAGAGCTATGACGCGCTGCCCTGCTATCTGGTGGGCTGGGACGTGGCACTGCTGCCTTTCGCGCGCACTGAAGCCACCCGTTTCATCAGCCCGACCAAGACACCCGAGTACCTCGCCGCGGGCAAGCCGGTGGTCTCGAGCTCCATCCGCGATGTGGTGCGGCCCTACGGCGAGGAGAGCCTGGTTTGGATCGCCGACTCCCCAACCGAGTTCGTCACGGCCGTGGTCGCGGCCATGCGCGAGGATCGTGCGGCGCGGTTCAAGAGGGTGGACGCCTTTCTGTCTCAGACCAGTTGGCAGCGCACCTGGGCGCGCATGAGCCACCTGATCGACGCAGCCATCAAAACCCATTCCGCGCGTGGCGACGCCCCTCCGGCAGAGGACGGGCGCGCACGCGTGCCCAGGTCTGAGGAGGGCCGGAGTCAGATGTCCCAAGGAAGAGAGCTGGCCAGCGGCGCGGTGAGGCGAGCGGGGGCGCTGTTTGACTATCTGATCGTCGGCGCGGGCTTCGCGGGCAGCGTGCTGGCCGAACGGCTGGCCAGCCAGGCCGGCAAAAAGGTGCTGATCCTGGACAAGCGCTCCCACATCGGCGGCAACGCCTACGATCACTACAACGACGCCGGCCTGCTGGTGCATAAGTACGGGCCGCACATCTTCCATACCAATGCGCTGGCCGTCTTCGACTACCTGTCCCAGTTTACGGCGTGGCGGCCGTACCAGCATCGCGTGCTGGCCTCCGTGGATGGCCAGCACGTGCCCATGCCGATCAACCTGGATACGATCAATGCGCTCTACGGCCTCAGCCTGACCAGCTTTGAACTGGACGCTTTTCTCGCCTCGGTCGCCGAGCCCTGTGAGCAGGTGCGCACCAGCGAGGATGTGGTGGTCAGTAAGGTGGGCCGTGAGCTGTACGAGAAGTTCTTCCGCGGCTACACGCGTAAGCAGTGGGACCTCGACCCCTCCGAGCTGGACGCCAGCGTGACCGCGCGGGTGCCCACCCGCACAAACCGCGACGACCGCTACTTCACCGATACCTATCAGGCCATGCCGCTGCACGGCTACACCCGCATGTTCGAGACGATGCTTGATCATCCCAATATCAAGATCATGCTGAACACGGATTATCAGGAGGCGCGGGACTTCATCCCTTACCGCGAGATGATCTACACCGGGCCGGTGGATGAGTTCTTCGGCTACCGCTACGGCAAGTTGCCCTATCGGTCACTGGAGTTCCGCCACGAGACGCACGACACGCCGGTCTACCAGCAGGCCCCCGTGATCAACTACCCTAACGACCATCAGTACACGCGGGTCACCGAGTTCAAGTATCTGACCGGGCAGGAGCATCCCAAGACAAGCATCGTCTATGAGTATCCCCGCGCCGAGGGCGATCCCTACTAACCGGTGCCCCGGCCGGAGAATGCGGAGTTCTACACGAAATACAAGGAACTGGCCGATGCTACCTCCGGTGTCCAGTTCGTGGGCCGGCTGGCTACCTACAAGTACTACAACATGGACCAGGTGGTGGCCCAGGCACTGGCCGTCTTTGCGCGGATCCAGGGCGCCCGCCGCCCCGGCAACAAGGAACAGGAGGGTTAGCATGCAGTCAGCACAGCAGCCATCTCCGCGCCCCCTTGAGCTGTGGGGTGGGGTGGAGTGCGCGCTCGTCGTCCGCATCGGCGATGCCTATCGTGATCAACTGGAACGGAGCGGCCGCGCGGGGCGGGCGGAGGACGTAGAGCTGTTCGCCGCTCTCAGCGTGCGGGCGATGCGCTCCCATAAGATGGGGTAGCGCATCGCCCCGCAGGGGCTGGAGCAGGTTGAGTGATCGTGTGCATGTCCATCTCCAGCTGTCCGATCTTCCACCGCGGCAGGTTCGCCCTCCAGATGGCATCGGGCGCGTCCGTGTGCGCGGCGCGGGGCTCCCATGCCCCCCCATCTGATCCTCCAGGAGGGCCAGCGTTTGTTGTCTGGTGAGCAGATGCCGCCTGACGCCGGTTTCGGTCCCGCTGCCCCGTTCCCGCACGGCCGCCCGCTGGGCCACCAGCTCCAGCCACAACGCGACAGCGCCGCGGATCTGCAGATCAGGGGCAGTGTGACCGCTCCGGCTCTGGAGAGCAGGCTTGCGGCACTCTATAGCTCGTGCCGCCGACATCCAGCGGCCTGGCGATGGTGGAGCATATGCCCAGATCCTCGATCACGCCTCCTAGCTCCCAAGGGTCCTGCTCAAGCCGGCCCGTGCGCAACGGGGTATGCGTGGCGGAGAAGGGCTGAATGTCATGGTGGACAGAGCACCGTGGACATGCTACAGTGCGGAGCGGTGGGCCGTGTGCCAGGCAGAGCTGCCGTCACTCGCCCCGCTCTCCTCCGGGGGTTCGTCCATTCACGAGGTCCTACTGAGTTGATGATACACGCCTTTGGCGCGCGGTGGGTGGACAGATGGCGCCAAGACTGAGGATAGATGAGCGCCTTCGATGCGCGCAGTGGCAGTGAGGGACAGAAGAACCAGCGCCTCTTGGCCACTCTGCACCACCTGCTGACGATTACGCCGACTGGCGTCGCCGACGCGCTGAATGCCGCGGCGAATCAGGTGGCCGACGCTCTGCGCGCCGAGAAGAGTGATGCGTTTCTCTATGAGCAAGCCGACGAACTGCTGGTGGCCGTGGGCACCAGCGCGACGCCGATGGGTCAGCGCGAGCATGAGTTGGGGTTGCATCGCCTCGCCATCGCAGCCGGAGGACGCTGTGTCGAGGTCTTCACGACGCACACGTCCTTTCGCAGTGGCTATTTGGATCAAGACCCCCGTGAACTGCTGGGCGTCACGCGTGACCTGGGGGTGCGCTCCACGATCGCCACGCCGCTGGATGTGGCGGGAGAGACCTGGGGCGTTCTGCAAGCGAACTCGTCCCAGCCTAACTGGTTCTCCGAGCAGGATCTGCGTTTCCTGGAAGCAGTCGCGCACTGGCTGAGCTTGGTCACCCGGCATGCCGCGTTGATGGAACGGGCAGGCGTCCATGCGGATGAGCCACTTGAACCAGGCTGGCGGCAGAACCTACTCCGTTGGAAGGTGCAGCGCCTGACGACCGACTACCACGCATTGGAGGTCGTGCTGAATGGCCTTGCTGCCGGCTTTGCCGAAGCCAGGGAAGAGTTGAGCCAGATGCAGGCGGCCCTGCAGGCGAGAGACGAACTTATCAGCACCCTGAGCGAGGATCTGGCTCATGAGCGGGCGGCCATGCACGAGGCGACACGCGTGCGCCTGCATTTGGAAGAGCAGCTCCGGCACGCCGAGGAAACCCTGGTGCGTCTGCGGAACGAGGGGCAGGAGAACCACCAGGATGACCGATGACGCGCCAGAATCCGCGCTCCCCTGCTCCGCCTGGTATACCTTGTGCTGACATGCTAAACACTGCGGTGTCTGAGGCCCTTCCGCACGTGATCATCGCTGAGCGTCCAGGAGCCCGGCACACCATGACATGCGTGTCAGGAAGGAAGAAGGAAAGGGAGGGACATCGTCCAATGGCTGAGGAGAAGGGTCACGCCACGCTGCCGGCGGAGAGCGGACCAGAGGAACTGACCTGCCCGGCCTGCAGCCGGGCGCCAGCGCCTCCCGCTAGCAGGGAAGGCGCGTCCAGCACAGGCCGCCGGAGTTGTCCTCTGCTTGCTCGAGATCGGCTGCAGTGGCGCGTGACGCGTCGGGGTGTCTGCCAGAAACAGGCCGGTCGCTGGGTGAGCGCCGTTCTCGCGCTCGCCCCTGGAGCGCATTGCTGGCGCCGCGGCGCTGGTGGATGAGCTGTCGGTATGATGATCAAAGGCGGTAAGGTAAGGACGCAGCCTCGATCTGCCCTGGTCATGCTGTCGCGCACCAGCGCTTACACAGATGATGAGCTTGCAAGGAGATGCACAATCAGGAACGACCTATAGACTTTCAGATACTGTTTGGGACTGAATCGCCGGGAACTCACGCGGTAACACCGCCGACAAACCACCATTCTTTACCTGAACGACTATAGCTGCTCCCTGTCTGCTCCCGACACCGATGAGAGAGCATCCTGGCCGGCCTGCCGGTCCGCGAGCCGCTGCGTCAGGGCAGCAGTGGAGGCTTGCAGCTCCGACAGGGCGCCGAGCTGTGTGGTCAGTCTGTTCAGCAACGCTGTGATTTTGCGCTCGTTCTCGCCTATCGTGTGGCGCAGGCGCTCCATGTCCGCCTGCTGCCCTACCGCTGAGGATGTGCCTTCCGGTTGTTGAGGGCGCCCATGCCGCCCCTGATGGCGACCACGGCGGTCCTGGATCCAGTGCTCCACGTCCTCAGGCTGGAAGACGAGGCGCGGGCCGCGGGCGCTGCTCACGTACTGGCACGGCAGTCTCCCCCGCGTCACTGCCCTCCTGATCGTCTTGGGGTTGCAGGCGGCCAGGCGCGCCGCCTCGTCCAGCGTGATCTGCTCTGGTGTGGCTGTGCTACTCTCCATCTCGTTCTCTTACCTCGCTTCCGCGTCGGGCATCTGCCCCAAACAAGGCAGGCGCGCCGCCTGACGTGTCCCAGGCAGGGAAGCACACGCGCCCCGTTGGTCTTTGGCAAAGGGCATGTGGCCAAAACCATGCCACGCGTCGTCCTCCATGCCTGGGAGAGCACCATAACGTCGGGCAGACAGGCAAAGCATCGGCCCTACTATACTACAACAGCACTTCGGAGGTATGAACCTATATGCTGCGATGTGCAAAGATGTTAGACCAAGATGTAGCGCCAATCTGGTCCCCTGATGCCCATGCTCACCAGAGGCGGTACAAAAAAGTGCTGTTGCAGTACTAGTGGTTTGTCAAGAGAATGTTGCGAAGTCGTACGGCAGCCTGTATCCTCTCAACAACCGCTGCACATGCGGGGCTGCGCGAGGAGGGGCTATGAACAAGAAGTACATTGTGACGTTGACG
>JAABUM010007460.1_pt1 | contig 10035 bp, 10 predicted proteins | sample 5559161 | NCBI WGS metagenome assembly JAABUM01 (sample SAMN10711868, study PRJNA513369) | rock metagenome | isolation source: Antarctica rocks | place: Antarctica: Victoria Land, Siegfried Peak nord | reverse complement strand
CCAGCGTATTGATCTCTTTCACCATACGAGATGTCGCCTCGATGCTCGCTGAGAGCCCAGAATCTTTGCGGGTAAGAAGCAGTACCTTCTGGGGATCGAGTGGAAAATAGATTTCGTCTGCGGTTGCAATACCAATCCCCATACCTCGATTCTGTGGAGTTGGCGTGCTATGCAACACCACAGGGCGATCACTGGTAATGAAGGCCCGCTGATCGCTCGCGATCAGATGCCAGGATCGCTCAAAGAATGACGGTTGTGATGGCTGAAAATGTGTCCGCCGCACTCTATGCAGCGCGGTGGTAGGTATGGTGCAGGCCGCCCAGGACCGGCACCGCGCGTACCGGGCCAGTGCGACGCCCGGGCTCGACCGCTGGCGGTTCGGGGAGGGCTTGGCCGAGTCCCTGATGTGGCCGCGCTCGGTTGAAGTAAGCGACGTACTCGCGCAGCACGCGGGCGAGGTGGCGCTCGCCGAGGACGAGCAGGTGATCCAGGCACTCGCGGCGCACGCTGCCCAGGAAGCGCTCGCAGGTCGCGTTGGCCCGTGGGGCGCGGTGGGGCGTGCGCAGGATCGTGATGCCGCTGGCCGCCGCGACGGATGCGAACGACGCCCCATACTTGCCATCGTTATCGCGGATCAGGTACCGCGGGCGCTGGTCGAAGGGCGTGGCCTCGCGGAGCTGCTGGGCGACCCAGGCGTCCGTGGGGTGGCGCGTCGCGCCGACGTGGACGACCCGGCGCGTGGCCAGCTCGATGATGAAGAACGCGAACAGCGGCCGGAAGGCCAGGTCCGTGACGGGGAGGAAGTCGCAGGCCCAGATCGCCCCGGCATGGTTACGCAGGAACGTCGCCCACGCCTGCCCGCGCGGGCGCGGTGAGGCGGCACTGCGCAGGTAGGTCTGGATGGTGCGCTTGGCCACGCGCAGGCCCAGCTTCCCCAGTTCGCCCCGGATGCGCTCGGTGCCCCACTGCGGGTTGTCGGCCGCCATCGTGCGGATCAGGGCGACAGTCTCGGCCGGGAGGGGCGGGTGGCCCGGCCCCGGGCGCGATTTCCGCCGCCAGAGCGCGCGGAACCCGGCGCGGTGCCAGCGCAGCAGCGTCTCGGGCTGCACGATCAGGAGGGCCGAGCGCCAGGCCCGAACGCGGCCGGCCAGGAGCACCAGCAGCGCGCGATCGGCCGCAGTCGCGGTCAGGCGCGTGACACTCCGGCGGAGCACGAGCCGCTGCTGGCGCAACAGGGCGTTCTCGGCGAGGAGCTGCGCCCGGCCCCGCAGCAGGTCGCCCCCGGTCCCCGCCGCGTGCATCCCAAGCACCGGTCTGGCTCAGAGGCAGGCGCGGAGGGCGCGCCGCACGCCCGCGATGATCCTGGTCAGCCGACGACGGCACGCAGGCCCAAACATCACCACAGTCATCCCCTCGCTCCCTGCCTCCTAACCCGCGCGACGGGCAATTGCGCCTCGCTGGCGCGATTCTAGCCGTGGGAGGGGGCGATCAACAGCGTGGACTTGGGCGATGGCCCGACCCGGATGTATTTTGAGCCAGCACAGCCTTTATGCTCCCCTGTCGCGTGAGACAATCGTCGCGCATGCGTTAGAATGGGGCATCGTCCTCGTAGGCATCGGTGCCCGCCGATGCCCTGCGTGGGCCGCTCGCCACCGCCGCACGCGGCGGATCGGCCATGCCGGTGCCGCGCCCCTCGTCCGCGTCGCGCCCGCTGAGCATGAGCATCTCGCCGGCGATGATCTCCACCGCGGTCCGCTCGACACCATCCTTGTCGGTGTATTTGCGCGACTGCAAGCGCCCCTCCACGTACACTTTCTGCCCCTTGCGCAGGAATTGGTGGCAGATCTCCGCCAGCTTGTAGCCGCCGGAGTCGAACGCCACCACGCGGAACCACTCCGTCTCGTCCACCATATTCCCGTCGGTGCCGCGTCGGTTGCGGCTGACCGCCACCCGGAAATTCGTCACCCCCGCGCCGGAGGGGAGGGCGCGCAGCTCCGGGTCCGCGCCGAGGTTGCCGATGATCTGGACCTTGTTGAGTCCCCCCGCCATGACCGTCCCCTTTCACGCCTCAGCCACCGTTCGCCATGTCGGCGGTCGCAAGGAACATCTGTTCTATACGTTCGTCGCAGTATAGCGCAACTTCTCCAGGCAGGCCATTGGGATATGCTGTTGGGTACGAATACTGCATCCGGCCTCGGGGCAGAGGGCTACGCCGCCTCGCGGTCGTATTCGTGGATGCGTCCACCGAGCACATCCCGTCGCCTCACCGCACCATGTCGGCACTGCGGATCGTGCGGTACGGGCGACTGCTGGTCGAGGCCTTGGTGCGGGCGCGCCCGGTTGTAGTGGGCGATGTACTCGGTCAGCACGCGCTGTACGTGATGCTCCCCAGCGAGCAGCAGATGATCGAGGCACTCCGCGCGCACCGATCTGACCCAGCGCTCGGCGTAGGCGTTCGCCGTCGGCGTGCGGTAGGGCGTGCGTACCACCTCGACCCCCTCCGCCGCGAGCACCGCATCGAAAGCGGGCGGGAATTTGGCGTCGCGATCGTGGATGAGGAAGCGGGGTGCTGCGCCCTTGTCCTGGAGGGTCCAGGTGAGCTGCCGCGCCTGCTGCGTGACCCACGCTGCGGTCGGATGGGCGGTGCAGCCCGCCAGGTGGACCCGCCGCGTGCGCACCTCCAGGAAGAACAGCACATGGAGCGTCTTGAGGCAGAGCGTCTCGACGGTGAAGAAGTCGCAGGCCAGCAACTGGTCCTTGTGGCGATTGATGAAGTCGCGCCAGGTCGTCGCCCGCTGGCGCTGCGGGGCGGGCGGCACATGATGTCGCCGGAGGGCCGCCCGCACGGCCGAGGCGCTGACCGTGTGGCCGAGCTTGCGCAGCTCCCCCTGGATGCGGCGATGCCCCCAGCGCGCGTTTTCCCACGCCAACCGGGGGATGAGCGCCTCGATCTCGGCCGGGATCGCCGGGCGACCGCCCCGATTCCTGCGCCGGTACGTCCACTTGCGCCGGACCAATTCGCGGTGCCATCGCAAGATTGTGTCCGGCTTGAACAGGAGCACATACTGGTCGAGCTGACGCCGCGGGCCGATGGTCAGCCGGGCGAGCGCCACGGTCAGGACGGCCAGGGTGAGCTTCTCACCGCGCGTGAGCCGGGGCGGGCGGGGGCGCTGACGCTGCGCCAGGCGTAGCTGGTGCCGCAGCACGAGGATCTGGAGGTCCTTGTCGTGGTCGCCTTGCCGCGCCCCGAGGACGAGATCGACGAGGAACGCGATGAGATGCCCGAGCACAAACCAGAACAACCGCCCCTCCTCATTGCTTTTTCGGCGGGCGGCGGATGTCGCCGCCCGTGGGGCGATCATAACCGACGGAGGGCAACACCTGAGCAGGACGGGTGAGGCCGCAGCTTGTGCAACGGCCGCGACAGTGTCAGACGAGGTTTACACACCCGACAGGTTCTTTCCCGTCCGAAGTGTGCGCGCGTCCCGCGCCACCGCTCGGCTGGCGTCGAACGCGCCGAGGTCGCCCAGGATCGTCGCGCTGGTCGCCGCCAGCCGTTCGACGGAGTGCCCACCGAGGGCCAGCTCGCGCCCCATCCCGCTGTTCGCACCGGTGACGAGCGCCACCCGCCCGTCGAGCGAGCAGCGCTCGCCGATGGAGGTACCGGTCATGACCACTGTACTTCTCCCGCCGATCGGCCACATCGAGGGAGTGGGAGCGCCTGAACCGGGAGCCCGCACGCGTGCCGAAGGAGTGCGACAGCCATCCGGGGGCATGGCCCGATAGCCGTCCCCGTCGGCGCACGCGCGATCGAATCGAACCCCGGCCTACGATGGGCGGTGCGACACCTAACGTCGCAGCGACAGGCCGAGGGCCTGCTCGAGGTAGCCCTTGGCCAGCGTGGCGGACTCCCGGGCCGGGCGCTTGGCCTCGTCGAGTTCGGCCATGAGCCAGCCATCGTACGCCGCCCGATCGAGGATGGCGAGCACGCGCGGGAAATCGATGGTGCCCTGGCCCAGCTCCGCATAGCCCTCCGGGCTGCGCAGCGGGACGCCCGCCGCCCGCTGCTCCTCCCACCCTACCGCGAGGTCCTTCAGGTGGACATAGCGGATGCGGTCGGCCCAGCGTGCGATGACCGGTACGGGGTCGGCGCCGCCTTTCGCGATCTGGCCGGTGTCGGGCGCGAAGCCGACCAGCGCCGGATCCAGCAACGACAGCAGGAGCTCGATCTCGAGCCGCGTCGCGGCGGCGGTGCCCCAGTGTGGGTGCATCGACGCACCGATTCCCGCATTGTTGGCGATTTGCCCGGCACGATTCATGATCTCGGCCATTTGCTTGAAGTCATCGAGCCCATAGGGCGGGGTATCGCGGCGGCGTCCGGGGACGAGCATCAGCATCTCCCCCCCCAGTTCCGCGATCGCGTCCGACCAGCGCCGCGCGTCCGCAAGCAGCCGGCCCTCCTCCTCCGGTTCGGTCCAGTTGCCGGAGTGGAAGAGGGTCACCATCGGTATCTCGCTGTCTTGCAGGATGCGCTTGAGCTGGCCGGGACGGTGCTGTTCCCACCAGTCATACAGGCTGCCACCGGTTTCCGTGCCCGCAAAGCCCAGGCCCGCGATGTCGCGGATACCCCGTTCGATGTTCTCGGGGTGAGCGAAGACGTCCCAGGTCAGCAGAGTATGGCCGATTTTCGTGTGGCGCATCGGTACCTCCCCCCGGTTCCCCGGCCTCGTCACTGTGTGTGGCGAAAGGCCCTCACCCGATCAGCATTGCGGCCGTAGGTGTCCGCCCCGTGAAGCAACCCGACCGGCTCCCCGGGCCTCGTGCGCACCCCGGATGCCCGAGGGTCCGCGCACCACCCGGACGGTGGCATAGTACGCGTCCTCACGCAAAACCTACGCCGATCTGCTCGGCGACGCGGAGGAGGTGATCGCGCGCTGCGGGCATCTGCGCGGGCGTGAGATGTTCGATGGCGACGTAGAAATCGTGCGGCATCCGCGCGGCCAGCCTCAGGAAGGCGGCGTGGTCGAAGAGATCGTCCGGGGCGCCGGTCACCGCCTCGCTGAGATGGATGATCATCCTGTCCTCAACCGTCACGCCCTTGCTGTGGGCGCCCAGGAGCCGCTCCGCGCCGAGTGCGTCGAACATGGTGGTGGTCGCGGCGCCACTCCGGTAGACGGACTCCCAGGTCATCCAGTTCACCGGGTCGAGGTGGACCCTGAGGGCTGGGGAGGCCACCGCATCCAGGACCGCACGGGCGGTCCCGGCATCCTTCAACGGCGTGACGGTGTGGCACTCGAGGCCGAGCAGCACGCCCGCCTCCTCGGCCAGCGTGGCCGCCTCCCGTAGCGTGGCGATCAGGCGGTCGAGCGTCTCGGGGCTGCCATTGTCGGGATGGGCGAACCAGGCCCCCCGCGGGTTATGGCTGCCGGCACCGACGATCACGGCGGGGCAGTCGGCCGCCGCCGCCACCCGGCAGGCCTCGCGCAGGCTGTCGAGGTTCCGTTGCCGGACCGCAATGTCCGGCGCGATGAGCGTCGTGGAGTAACGACCGTACTCGATCAGGTCGACGCCCGCGTCGTGGAACATCCGACCCACCTCGGCCGCGCGTGCGGTGGGAATGGACGCCGGGTCGTCGGCACCGGGGAGTCCGGTACCGGTGAACCCCAGATCGCGCAACTGGCGCAACTGGGCGGGCTGCAGTTCGTCGAGATGCCGGGGCAAGAAGTTCAAGACGCCGAGCCTCACCGCGCCACCTCCGCGCCGACGGACAGGGTGACGGCGCGGCCCTCGCGGCCGGATGCATAGGCGGCCATCAGCACCTGCTGCACCTTGCGCCCGAAGTGGCCATCGGTATCGACCGGTCGGTCGTGGAGGCAACAATCGACGAAATGCTGGTGCTCGGCGACCCAGGCGCTCTCGTCGGGGTTGAAGTGCATGGAGTAGGCGCGGTGCGTCTGCGGGACGAATGGCAGGCGCGGCGCGATCCAACCGTCGGAGAGGACGTCGTCGATCCGGCCCGCGCGCGTGTAGACCTCGAGCGACGGGCGCTCCGTGGGGTGGAGATGGATGGTGCCCTCCGAGCCGAAGATTTCGAGCTGCTCCTTGAAGTGCCGCCCGTTCTGCGCGTTCGGCTCGAGCAGCCGGTTGGACCCCGAGATCTCGCAGATCGTCGTGGGCGTGCGGAGGATGGTCACCCCGGTGTCCTCGACGGTCGCATCGGAGTTCATGTTGCCGTACTCGCAATAGACGCGCCGGATCTCGGGGTTGCCGAGGAGCCACAGCGCGTAGGCGACGTGGTGGACATGGCCGTCCATCACCACGCCGCCGCCCGAGATCTTGGGATTGAAGCGCCACGTCTGCGGGGTGGCGTCGGGGATGTACCAGGCCATGATCGCCTTATAGAGGAAGACGTCGCCGATCAGGCCCCGGTCGACGATCTCCTTCGCCCGCGCGAAGGCCGGGTGGTAGAGCTCGAAGAAGGACACCATCAGCTTCTTGCCGGCCTCGTCGGCCGCCGCGATCATCTCGTCCGCCTCGCCCAGGTCGAGCGCCATCGGCTTCTGGACGAGGACATGCTTGCCCGCGCGCAGCGCCTTGATCGAGAGCGGCGCGTGGGTGTCATTGGCGGTGGTGATCACGACGGCATCGATGTCGTCGCGCCGCAGCACCGCGTCGATGTCGGTCGAGGAGATCTCCGCGCCGAAGCGGCGCTGGAAATCGCGGGCGCGGCCCTCGTCGATATCCACAGTGGCGACCAGTCGCGCCTCGGGCACCTGGGTCAGGGCGTGGGTGTGCGGGTTACCGATACCGCCACATCCGACGACGGCCACGCCAAGTCGGGAGTCTGCGGCCATGAAGGTGCTCCTTTCTAACAGCGGCCACCGTCCGGTATGCCCGGGCAGCGCCGCCACACGCCTCGATCCGGCGGGGGCCCGTCGTGCGGCATTGTCAACTTGGGACGCGGCATAGCCAGCGTGCGATACTCGGGGCATGAAAGAGACGAAGACGCCGAGCTACACCGGACATCGATTCCCGCCCGCGATCAGCGCGCACGCCGTCTGGCTCTATTTCCGCTTCGCGCTCAGCTATCGCGATGTGGAGGAGCTGCTGGCCGAGCACGGGGTGATCGTCACCTACGAGACGATCCGGCAATGGTGCCGCAAGTTCGGCCAGGGCTACGCGAACGCCCTGCGCCGTCGTCGGCCCCGGCCTGGCGACACGTGGCACCGCGACGAGGTCTTCATCAGCAGCAACGGCGTGCGGCACTACCTCTGGCGGGCGGTCGACCAGGACGGCAACGTGCTCGACATCCTCGTGCAGCGCCGCCGGGATACGGCGGCGGCCAGGAAGTTCTTCCGCAAGTTGCTCAAGGGGTTGCGGTACGGGCCGCGGGTGGTGATCACCGACAAGCTGGCGAGCTACGGCGCGGCCAAGCGCGCGGTCCTGCCCAGCGTCGAGCACCGGCAGCACAGGCGGCTCAACAACCGCGCGGAGAATTCGCACCAGCCGACACGCGAGCGGGAACGGCGGATGCGGCGCTTCAAGAGTCCGCGGCACGCGCAGCGGTTCCTCGCTGCCTACGGCCCGATCGCTGCCCACTTCCGCCCACGTCGCCATCGCCTGACCGCCACCGCCTATCGCCGACAACGCGACGACGCCTTCGCCGCCTGGCGCGAGGTCACCGGCGTGGCCGCTGCCGCCTGATCCGCACATCGAACCCAGCCAAGCACGTCCTCTGGCAATCTCCTCGCCACACCGCTCGCTCAAGTTGACAATACCCGTCGCGCGCACATGAGCTGGTCGAGTTATGACAGTCCGCACCGGCACAGCCATCATGCCGATCCACGGGACCGGTTGGACAGCAGTCGGTGCCGGGGGCCCTTGCGGACAGGCTCGTGGGCATCCGGGGAGCCTTTCGTGGTCCGAGCACGGGAACCCTATCACCGGCGCGAGCGACACCCTGCGAGAGTCGGTGCGCATCTCGGGGAGACCGGCAAACGCAAGTCGGCCTAGTCGCTATGCAGACGCTCCGGCCCCTTCCTCCGACCCGCTATCCCGCCCGTCCGTCCCGCCCCGCCGACACTCCTCCTCCGCCGCTTCGAGGATCCATTCGCCGAGCTCCTCGATGTGCCGCCGCATCGCATGCTCGGCCGCCTGCGGGTCGCGGGCGCGCAGCGCGGCCAGCACCGGCTCGTGGCGTTCGGCGAGTTCCTGGAGGGGCCGCTGCGCCAGCAGTGAGGTGATGAAGGTTGTCGTCGCCAGGTGCATGCTGTCCCAGAACTGCCGCAGCAGCCCGTTACCCGACGCCGCGACGATTGCCCGATGGAACGCGACGTCGGCCGCGGTGTGGCCGTGGCCGTCCCCTCGCGCCGCGGCTTGGCGCATGGAACCGAGGATGGTCTCGAGTTCGCCGAGCGTGGCGTCGTCGACGCGCGCGGCCGCAGCCCGGGCGGCCACGCCCTCCAGCGCGGCGCGGATCGGGTACACCTGAACAAGTTCCTCGACCGTGACGTGCCGTACCCGGGTGCCGCGGAACGGCGAGCTGACGACGAAGCCGAAGAGCTCGAGGTCGCGGAGTGCCTCACGAACCGGTCCCTGGCTGACGCCGAGCCGCTGCGCGACCCGGGTCTCGACGATGCGGTCGTCGGCTCGCAGCTCGCCCCGAAGAATCGCGTCGATCAGGTATTCCTTGACCTCTTCGCGCAGTACTCGACGGCCTACGCGGGCCGCATGCACACCCATGTCGTCGATCACCTCCCGCCCTCTCCGCGCCGCTCGATGCCGGTGGCCATGTCCCACCGACCCCCGTCCCCCTAGCCCTTGACGGCCCCGCCGGTGAGCCCGTGGGCCATCTGGCGCTGGACGGCCAAGCCGAAGAGGAGGACGGGCACCATGATGATGACGCTGCTGGCGTAGAGGCGACCCCAGAGCACCGCCTTGTCGGTGATGAACCCGCCGATATACGGTGTGACCGTGCGCGCGTTGCCGCTCGTCAGGACCAGCGCGAAGAGGAAGTCGTTCCAGGCGAGCAGGATGGTGAAGATCGCCGTGGCGGCCAGGCCCGGGGCCACCAGCGGCAGCACCACCAGCCACAACGCCTGGAGGCGCGTCGCCCCATCGATCCGGGCCGCCTCCTCGAGGTCGATCGGTATATCGAGGAGGAACCCCCGGACCATCCAGATGACGAACGGCAGGTTGATGGTCAGGTAGGCCAGGATCAAGCCCAGGTGCGTGTCGAGCAGATTCAGCTTGCCCCAGAGGACGTAGATAGGGATGATCAGGACCACCGGCGGGACGAGCCGCGTCAGCATGATTCCCAGCAGGAGGCGGCCGCGCTGACGCGGGAAAAAACGCGTCAGGGCATACGCGGCCATCGCGCCGAGGACCAGGGACAAGACGGTCGTGCCCAGGGCGACGATGACCGTATTGAGCAGATAATGGGGGAACGGGCTATCCCCGGCACCCACCTGGGCCTCGGTGACCGTCTCCAGCTCGGTGGGCACCACGAGGCCGAGGACGACCTGATAGTTGTGCAGCGTGGGCTTGAAGAACCACTGCGGCGGCATGGCGAAGACCTGCGTCGGCTCCTTGACCGACGACAGCAAGAGCCAGGCGATCGGGAAGAGGGTGAAGAGCATCCACCCGCACAGGAGCAGATAGGCGACGGCGTCGCCCGCATTGCGACGGCGGGTCCTCACGGCGGCCATGGGCACCATCCTCCAATCGCGATCGTGTGCGGCGATCGGCTACTCCGAGCCGCCCCCGATGCCGACGAGTTTGATGATCAGCGCGCTGAGCGCCAACGAGATAGCGAAAAGGATATAGGACACGGCCGACGCGTACCCCACCTGGAAGCCCTGGAACATGCGATTGAAGATATGGAACGAGATCGTCTCCGTCAGCCGCCCCGGCCCCCCGGCGGTGACGGCGTAGACGATGTCGTAGACCCGGATCAGCTCGTAGGAGCGGAAGAGCAGGACGATCAGGATCAGCGGGCGCAGCATCGGGATCGTCAGGAAGATCAGCTGCTGCCAG
>JAABUM010007459.1_pt1 | contig 10035 bp, 11 predicted proteins | sample 5559161 | NCBI WGS metagenome assembly JAABUM01 (sample SAMN10711868, study PRJNA513369) | rock metagenome | isolation source: Antarctica rocks | place: Antarctica: Victoria Land, Siegfried Peak nord | reverse complement strand
ACGTCGTTGGCCAGATCGACGTAGTGGCTGCCCGGGAGGCACGCCCGGGCGATCGGCCCCGCGGTGTCGGCGAAGGGGCCGACGGTATTGACGACCACGGCCGGCCGCCGCCGCCGCACCTCGGCGACCATCGCGGCGACCGCGCCCGCCACGATCGTCCGCGCCCCGCCCCCCGCACCCGTGGCGGCCTCCTGCAGCCGGGTCGCGTCGCGCCCGACCAGCACGGGGGCCACACCCATGGCCGTCAGTCGCGCGGCGATCGCGCGCCCGGTCCGGCCGGTCGCGCCCAGCACCCACACCTCGTCCTGCATCGCGTCGCTCCCTTCAACCCCGGTCGTCGCGTCGCCGGCCCGACGACATCGCGTGCCATCACCATGCTACTTGGCGACACGCCGTGTCGTCAAGTAGCATGGCGTTATGAGTAGATTGTCAAGCGGGATAGCGCGATGAGTCGCTGGCAGCCGAACGCGCGTGGCCGGCTGGAGCGCGCCGCCGTCGCGCTGTTCACCGAACAGGGCTTCGCGGCGACGACCGTCCCGCAGATCGCCGCGCGCGCCGGCCTCACGACGCGCACGTTCTTCCGGCACTTCGCCGACAAGCGCGAGGTGCTCTTCGCGGGCGACGAGGAGCTCCCGGCGCTGGTCGCGCGACTCGCGACCGACGCCCCGGCGGCGCTCGGCCCGCTGTCGGCGATCGCCTACGCCCTCGAGACGGTCGCGGCGACCAAGTTCGAAGGCCAGTACGCGTACCTGCGGACCCGCCGCGCCATCATCCAGGCGGACGCGGGCCTCCGCGAACGCGAGTTGCGGAAACGCGCCGTACTGTCGGACGCGATCGGCCGGGGGTTCCGGGCGCGCGGCCTCGACGAACTGACCGCGACCCTCGCCGCCCAGCTCGCGGTGACCGTCTTCAGCGTCACGATCGATCGGTGGCTCGACCAGGACGGCGAGCAACCACTGTCCGCACTCGCCCGCGACACGCTGCGCGCCCTCCGCGCCGTCGCCGCCGATCCCGCCGCACCACCACACGGCGCGTAGCCCGGCATCCCGACCAGGCCCGGCCCGGCGCAGCGAGGGCACCACCGCCACCCTTCCTGTGGATGGCCATTGCCACCGACGATACCTCGCCTTGTGATCCATGACGTATGCTTGCACCGGTGCTGGCAAGGATTGGGGCTGCGGCACGCGTGATAGCGCTATAAGACACAGCGGCGCAGCGGGGATTCTTGCCAGTCGCAAGATCGTTATGTGTCCGACATCATGCGGCGAGGTGTGGACATCGCGGGGTTCCATTGGGTTTGTGCAGTGATGGCAGAGGCGCACAGTGCACAAGAGCAGCCGCGGCCAGGGGGGTGCGTCGGTGCAGGCGTTAACGCCCCAGGAGCGTGCCCGTCAGAGCGGCCCACGCCTGCACCACCGGTGGCTGCGGCGGGACAGGCAGGGCGGCGACCAGCCGCCCGAGATCGTAGAAGCCGCCGCGCAGGTTGCGCAGGAAGGCGTGCCCCCGGCAGAGCATCCGCGCCCCGGCGAGCGTCTTGAACCCGCGCATCGGGCGCAGCCGCCCTTTCAGGTGCTGGTGGTCGCGCTCGATCCGCTGCTGGACCGCCTTGCCCGTCTCGTGCGCGACGGGCGGGAGGGCGCCGGCGAGCGCCGGGGGGTAGGCGGCGGCGCCGTCGGTCGTCACCTCGTCCGGGATGATGCCGGTGGCCTCGATGGCGCGGCGGAAGAAGGTGGCCGCGTCTGCGGTCGCGCGCCGCTGGCTTACGTAGACATCGACCACCTGGCCGTGCCCGTCGATGGCCCGATAGACGTAGACCGGTTTGCCGGCGACCTTCGTGTAGGTCTCGTCGACGCTCCAGGCGCTCCCGACGGCGCGACGGAAGGGGCGCGCGGCGTCCTCGTACAGCGGGGCGAACTCGCGCACCCAGTCGTAGACCGTCGACGGATCGACGCGCACGCCGCGCTCGGCGAGGAGTTCGGCCACGTCGGCATAGCTCAGGCGGAAGCGGAGATACCAGCGCACGGCCAGGGCGATGATGTCGGGCGGGAAGCGGTAGCCCGAGAATGGCGTCGCGCTCAGGAGGGTGAAACGTCGACGGCAGCCACGGCACTGGTGGATCTGCCGCCCCTGGCGGTCGCGCCCGTTCCTGCGCGTCCCCGCCGGGCCACAATCCGGGCATACTACTGCTGCACCGCACATCGCTCGTCCCCTCCCGCTCCGCTGTAGCAATCGCGGAAGGCTACCACATCACCGCACGACCCAACAGAACCCACGAGCGTCTCCTTCACGCAGCGATCAAGGACGCCACATTACCAGAATACGCTTGTTCTCACCACGCGTTGTCTGACTTCTGACGTATCCGCAGGTCGCGCGGCAGCAGTCGCCAGGCGCACCCGCCCCGGACCAAGTAAAAGATGGCGTCGAGGATGACCCGATAGCTATGGGCCCGTGGCCGACCGCGCGGCGAGGCCGGCGGCAGATGCGGAGCCAGGTATGCCCACTCCGCATCGGTCAAATCGGTCGGGTAGCCCTGCCGTTCCATGCCCCAAGCATAGCCGCCGCGCCATTATTCAGACGGTTTCTATATCGCACGTCCCCGGATCATCCACGCGTCCCCGGCGGATCGCCTCGTCGATTTTGTGGAGGTTGGCGCACCGCACCGTCACCTTGAACCTAACACACAAGTTAGGTATGCTTGCCCGAGGAGGGAATGGGTGGCGCTACCGGACTTCGATGATGCGGGGAACCTGCCGCCGGGGATCCATTCCGCGACGCGGGATGAGATCGCCGCCCGCTTCGGTTACACGCCCGCGCGCCTGGCGCTGATCGAGGGGTTAAGCCGGGTGCTGGACCTGCTCGTGTCGGTTGGCTGCCAGCGGGTGTGGCTCGACGGCAGCTTCGTGACCCAGAGCGAGCGGACACTTGGACGTGATCCGGCCGACTTCGACCTCTGCTGGGACATCGCAGGGGTCGATCTCTCGACGCTGGCCCGGCGTGAACCCGCGCTCGAGCCGCTCCGGCCAGATCGGCGGACGTTGCGCCATAACTATGGCGGCGACCTGTTCTTCGTGCTGGAGCCGCTGAGTGTCGGGTTGCTTGAGGACTTTCAGCACGACCGCGAAGGTCGCCGCAAGGGCATCGTTCTCCTGGCGTTGTCGGATGGAAGGTCGCACCCATGATTCGCAACGAGCGACAGCATCGAGCGAGCCAGGCGCACCGCGAGCGACTGCTTGCGACGCGCGAAGGCTATGAGGCCGCCCCACAGACCGACCCGCTCGCGCAGGCGGCCCTCCTGAGCAGCGTCGATTGGTTGCTCGGGGATGTCGAGGCCGAACTCGCCGAGTACGAGGCGCTCCGTGCCGGGTCGATCGGCGAGGTCGTCGCCGAGGGCTTGGGCGCGCTGCCGGACCTGCTGGTGAAGGCCCGTATCGCCGAAGGGTTGACCCAGCGCCAGTTAGCCGAGCGGCTCGGGGTCGCCGAGGAGGCCGTGCAGCGTGACGAGGCCGGGGGCTACGCGCGTGCCGGGCTCGATCGGCTCACCAGGGTCGCCGAGGCACTCGGGGTGCGGCTGCGCCTCACCGGGGTGCTCGATCCCGACGGCACGCAGGCGACGACGCCCGCGCGCCTCGCCGGGCGGTGACGGGGCGGTGGCACTCTGCCCGGCCGCCGGATACCGGGCACTGTCAAGTTGAGCATATTTGACGGCAATGATGGCAGCAAAGTGGGGACACCCCCCCGCTCACGGCCGATGCTGTTGGATGTCAACTAAAACGGGTCTCCCGCGAAGTCGGTGCTGGCGGCGCGACCCTGGCTATACTCCCCGGCACCCCCGCGCGGCGACCGACCGGCCGAGCGGGCCCCGGAGTCGCAGGGGCGGGCAATGACAAGGGTGACCGCGAGCGACGGGCCGCTCACGCCGCGCCGAGCACGCGCCGCCGTAGGAGCGGGAAGCCCGCGCGACCGAACATCGCCCGCTTCACGAGCTTCAGCTTGTTGACCTGCCCCTCGACCTGGCCGTTGCTCCAGGCCAGCGTGAGCGCCGCCTCGATGGCGGGGCGATCCCGCGCCAGCCCGGTCGCCAATTCGCGGAATTCCGGCACAGCGGCGGCGGCGGCCCGGTCGAGCCAGCCGCCGAGCGCCGCCTGGTCGCGCCCCCGCAGCAGGGTGAGGAAGTCGCGCGCCAGCGCCTCGGCTGCGGCGATCTCCGGGCACCGCGCCAGCAGCGCCGCGAGGAACGTCGCCCGCGTCGGGGTGCGCTCCTCGGCGGGGAGGAGTAGCCACCAGCGCGCCTGTCGTGGCGAGGGCGGGCGCGGCGGCGGCAGGGGTGCGGGCGGGAGCCCCGCGGGGCGCTGCCCGCGCCGGGGTTCGTCCGGCGCGCGCCACCCGGAGACGAGGCGCTGCACCGTGCGCAGCGAGCCGCGGTAGCCCCGGCCGCGCAGCTCGCCCCAGAGCGCCTTGCCGTCGTGACAGCCGGCGCGCCAGCGCTCGCGCAGGTACGCCTCGTGGTCACCCCGACACGCGCCCGGCTTGGGGCGCCGCGTCGTCAGGTCGGGCGGCCCGCCCGCCAGCAAGTAGGCGCGGACGGTCGGGACGCTCACCCCGAGCTGGCGGGCGATCGCCGCCTTCGACCAGCCGGCCGCCGCGAGTCGGCCCATCTCCGCATACAGCGGCTGGCGCCCACGCTGGTAGGTCGTCGCCGCCGCGTGGTCGGCGGGCGGCGGGTCGGCCGGTGTGGGCGTGGGCTCGGCGGGTTGGGCGGCCGCGGCCGCGCGGAACGCGGCGCGGTGGCGCTGGAGGACGCGCTCGAGCGCGTCGCCGATGTTCTTGGCGAGGTGGAAGCGGTCGGCCACCTGCGTCGCCCCCGGCGCGCCCTGCCGGGCACCCTCGGCGTAGGCCCCGCCCCGGTCGCGGCTGACGACCGCGACGCCCGGATGCGCCGCGAGCCAGGCGGCGAAGGTCGCCGCCGTGCGGTCGGGCAGCACGTCGACCGGGCGGCGGCGCTCGAGGTCGACGAGCAGGGTGCCATAGGTCCGCCCGCGCCGGACGGCCCAGTCGTCGACGCCGAGGATGCGCGGCGTCGGCGCGGCGGGCAGCGGGGCGGCGTGGATAGTCCGCAGGAGCGTGTCGGGGCTGGCCCCCAGCCCCAGCGCGGCGAGCAGCCGAGCGCCGGGCTCGCCGCCGAGGGCGAAGGCGATCGCCGCGAAGACGGTGGCGAGCCGGGCGGTGCGCCGCGCGTGGGGCGCGACCACCGTCGGCACGCGCTCGGTGAAGGTGCGCCGCGCGCAGGTCGGCGTATGGCAATAGAAGCGCCGGAGTTGGAGGTCCAGGCAGACCGCAAGCCCCTGCCAGGGGAGATCGGCGAGCCGCCGACGCTTGCGGCTGTGCAGGCGGGCGGAGGGTACGCCGCAATCGGGGCAGCAGGCCGCGTCGCCGCGTGTGGTCACGACGACGGTGATCGCGTCCGCGTCGGCGACGAGTTCCTCCAGGTGCAGCGCATCGGCGTCGGGCAGGAGGGTGGCGGTGCGCATGGCGGCCTCCTCGGTGTGCCGCCCGCCGCGCATGGGCGCGCGTGTCGGGGAGTATAGCCGGGGTCGCGCCGCCAGCACCGACTTCGCGGGAGACCCATTCTAATTGTCGTCTAACACGATGCTTAGCCCGCAAGCACAGTAGTTGGGGCGATAATCGGGCCTCTGTGGGGAGATTTTGTTCAGTCAAAACTTAACGTGACAGTGCCCCTCATGGCCGCCCCCGTCGTCACCGCCGCACCGCCCACCACGATCGTCAGACCAGCGCCGCGCGCTTCGCCATCCGGCACGCGCTCACCGGCGTGTCCGTCACGGGTTGAGCGCCTGCCGCCCACCCACCAACACGCCTACTCGCTGCACCAACAACGTCGCGCTGGCGCAAGTTGATTATGCCAGCGGTGGTGTTTGGCGCTGAGAATGCTCGTCTTTTGCTTCATGCGCGGCGTAGCGCCTGGCCGGCGACCCGCGCCCGAGCGGTTAACACGACAGTGCCGGGCTGCGCCTCTACCGCGCCGCCGGGCGTAGACGCCAGAGCGCGCGTTGCACCGCCACGATGGGACCCAGGATACGGATGTCCGGATCGAGCGGGATGCTCGTGTGCCCCTCCGGCGATTCGAGGGCGCGCCGGTCATCCCGCACGCGCAGGAACGCGACGATCGTCTCGACCGGGAAGCGGGTGGCGACGACCACATCGTTTGCCTGGGGCGTCTGCCGCGTGTCGAAAGCAACGACATCGCCGGGGAGGATGAGCTCCCGCAGGAAATCGCCGACGACCAGCACCTGCTGGACGGGCTCGCCAGGCTCGCCGCGCTTCGCGAGCGGGCGAGCAGGAGCAAACCCGTGCTCGGTGCGGGGTGTTCTGGCTACCATACGCATCCGCACGCATCCGCACGCATCCGCACATGGATCACGGCACTCTAACCCGAAGAGTGCTAGAGATCGGGCCTGGATGGGCACGGTAGCCAGGACAGGCCTCGCGGCCCTCGAATCCTACACGGCCACGGCCGTCGACCCGCTCCAGCGGCAGCGGGCGGCCGCTGTCCGACGGGGCGCGCAGCGGCAGCGGGCGGCCGCTGTCCGACGGGGCGCGCAGCGGCTTCGCCTCGTCGTGGCACCAGCGCAGGCGCTCGCCAGCGCTAGCCGGTGCCGCGCCGCGCCGCGCTTTGCCGCGCTCACCACGATCTGTGGCATCAGCCTCCTGACCGCCGGGGCACGCGCGGCGATCCTCGGCCCCGGGAACCGTTTCGGCACCGATGCCCAACTCGCGGCGTTCGCCGGCGTGGCCCCGCTGGAGACCTCCTCCGCGGAACGGGTGCGCCATCGGCTCAATCGGGGTGGGAACCGCCGCCTGAACGCCATCCTCTATCGGATCGTCCTCACGCAGGCACGGCACTCGCTCGCGGCACAAGCGTATCTGGCGCGGCGGCGCAAGGAGGGGAAAACGCGGCGCGAAGCCATCCGGGCGTTGCAACGCTTCATTGTGCGCGCCATCTGGCGACAATGGCAGGTCTGCCAGGGCGTGCTGGCCCGGCCCGTGCAGGCGGTCGCCGCGTAGGCACGCGCGCCACACCCCTGGCACGTGAGGAACGCGCCATGTCCGTCGTGCTCAGCGCGAGCCCGGCGGAGTGGCCCTGCGCCTGCGCTCCTGTGCCATCCCCCCGTAGCCCATTCGTCCACACGCGACCAGCATCCTTGACTGGTCGCGGCGGCCATCTTCCACCCTGGCGTAGCCTGTGGAGGGGACCTCCACAGGCTACGCCAGGTATCTTTAGAACGATCCACGTGCTCTGCCGGAATATTGCCGTACTGGGGGACTTGACAGAGGAGTCCATATGCCGCCGCTGGCGCACCGGCGGGGAGGCAAATCGCGGTATGCTTGCCCCTGGCGTGGGCGGCGGGCGCGGTGGTCGTCACTGACCTGGTGCGCGAAGCCTGAAGAGGAGTCTGACCGGGACACCCCTAGGCACCAGCGGTTGCTGCCCCGTCCATCGGGAGCGCGGAGGAGCGCTTCTACCCGGGGGTGTCCAGGCCCGTCGGCGCCACGCCGCGGCGGTGTAGGAGCGGAGGCACCAATGGCGATCCTCTTTCCCCGGTGTGCGGGTGTCGACATCCACAAGCGTACGGTCGTCGCCTGCCGGATCGTGCTGACCGACGACGGCGAGTGGTTGCGCGAGACGCGCAGCTACGGCACCACCAGCGAGGCGTTGCTGCGCCTCGCCGACTGGCTCGCCGCCGGCGGGTGCACCCACGTCGGGCTGGAGCGCACCGGCGAGTTCTGGAAACCGGTCTGCAACCTGCTGGAGAGCAGCTTCGCGGTCTGGCTGCTCAACGCGCAGCACATCCAGGCCGTCCCCGGCCGGGAGACCGACGTGCGCGACGCCGAGTGGATCGCCGGGTGCCCTCTGGGCGCATGCTGCGCCACGGGCTGGTGCGGCCGCGCTTCATCCCGCCGCGTCCGCAGCGCGAGCTGCGCGAGTTGACCCGCCAGCGCACCAACTTCGTGCGTGAGCGGGCGACGCTGGTCAATCGGGTGCAGCAAGTGCTGGAGGGCACGAACCGCAAGCTCGCCTCCGTCGTCAGCAACGTGGTCGGGGCCTCCGGGCGCGCGATCCTCGCCGCCCTCCTCGGGGGCGAGACGGACGTGGTCATCCTGGCCGATCTGGCCAAGGGCAAATTGCGCAAGAAGCGCGACCAGTTGGAGCGCGCGCTCGTCGGGCATAGCGCGCCGCAGCAGTGCTTCCTGCTGACGGAACTCCTCGCCCAGATCGACGGATTGGACGAGACGATCGCGCGCTTCGATGACGCGATCGCGCGGCAGTGCGCGGCCAGCGAGCAGGAAGCAATTATCCAACTCCTCGACACCATCCCCGGCGTCGGGCGGGCCAGGGCGGAACTGCTGGTCGCGGAAGTCGGAGCGGACATGACCCGTTTCCCGACGCCCGGCCACCTGGCGGCGTGGGCGGGCGTCGCGCCGGGGAATAACGAGCGCGCCGGGCGGCAGCGGTCGGGGCGGACCCGCAAGGGCAACGCCTGGTTGCAGACCGCGCTGGTGCAGGCCGCCCACGGAGCCGCGCGGATGAAAGGGACCGCCCTGGCGGCGAAATATAAGCGTGTCGCCGCCCGGCGCGGGGCGAAGCGGGCGATCATGGCGGTCGCCCACCGCCTGCTGATCATCGCCTATCACGTCATCGACCGGCGCGCGCCGTACCGCGAACGCGGGGCCGACTATCTGGAACGCCGCCACGCCCCTGCGACCGTGGACCGGCTGGTGCGACGGCTGCAGCAGTTGGGGGTTGCCGTGACGACGACGGACAGCGGCAGCGCCGTACCCCCGGTCGGCGCTGCGTTCGCCACATCCCCCTGAGACCCTGATTTGCAGGAGAGCGTCAGTGCCCTCCCGGAAGCCCCGGTGCCTCGGCCCCAGCCGAGTGTCAGTAGTGTGACGGCTAGCGCGGCCACCCCGAGCACAACAGCCTATCCGATCGGTTGCACCCCCGCCGAGGTGGAAGCATTCCTCAGTCGTTTCCTAATCGCCTTCAACCAGGGCGACGCGGCGGCGTTGCACACATTCTTCCCTGCCGAGGCGACGGGCCAGGCCGGCGGAGATTACTCTGGCGAAAAATTCGTCTGGTACTCCATGACCGATAACCGTTCGGATGGCAGTAAACGGCACTTCGTCACATATGATCTGCCGACACTATGGGCGTATTTCGAGGAGCGGCACGCGCACCAGGAGCGGCTACGGCTGGCATCCGTCCAGGTAAGCCAACAGGACTCGTTCACCGCCAATATGTCCCTGAACTTGTATCGCACCGCAGACGATGTGCCGCCCGATGCTGGACGGCCACCCGGGCAGGCGACCGGCAAAGCGGTGGTTAACTGTCGCCATCGGACGATCCTCGTGATGAGCCTCGGGCAAGGGCGCGATCCGACGCCGACACCAACGCGATAGGATTCCCCATCCTTCTGCCCCCCTGCCCGGCGGTGCCGCCCCCTGGCACGCCGGGATGGCCCGGGCGCTCGGCTCCATGCGCGCCGCGATCGACCGCGTGGAGGCGGCGTAGGGCCGCGACAGCGGCACCAGGATACGATCACGGCATCCTGGTGCCGCGCCCCGTACCAGAAGTCCCGGCAGGTTGGTCAACGACAACTGGTGAACGCGACTGGGCGCGTGGCACAAACGCTTCAGCGGACGCTGCTTGCTCCGGAGCGCCGAAGGTTCCAACGATGAACTGACGGAAGGCGTGCGCCGCCTCGGAGAGATAATGCTCTTGATGCCACGCTATCCCGAATGTACAGTGGCAGACGGGATCCGTCAGGTGCAGCGCCACCAGACCGTGCTCCTGGATCTGCTTCCTCACCGAGGCGGGTGCGAAAGCCACACCGAGATCCGCTTTGACGAAATCAAGGATCGCCGTCGGCTCGTCTACTTCGTACGCCACGCGAGGGGCGAAACCCGCCTGATGGCAAAAGCGATCGATCACGTCGCGTAACCCGTAATCAACCTTTT
>JAABUM010007458.1_pt1 | contig 10036 bp, 15 predicted proteins | sample 5559161 | NCBI WGS metagenome assembly JAABUM01 (sample SAMN10711868, study PRJNA513369) | rock metagenome | isolation source: Antarctica rocks | place: Antarctica: Victoria Land, Siegfried Peak nord | reverse complement strand
GGCGTCGGCGGTGGCTCCTGCAGCGGCAGCCCCAACGGTGAGCCCGCCCCGCTGGCGGCGGCCGCGCCTGCTGCGGCGCAGGCGTCCGAGACGCACGCTGACTTAGCCCCGTCCTCGGCGCCGGCGGCGCTGCTGTCGCCGTTTGCGCAGGCCGCCGGCGTCGGCGGACCGGAGGGGGACAGCGGCGACAACTCGGACTATGAGACGGCTTCAGAGGAGGGCAGCGGCGGACTGGGGCTGCTCGCCAGCCCGGACCGGGCGAATTCCGCTAGCCCCGGCTGTCTCAGGTGGGCACCACAGCCTGTGACTTGCATCTGCATCAATTTCAAGGTATCTCCAGCTGCAGATTGCAGCAGCCGTCGCATAGCACCTTCTGGCAGACCAGCGCTTGAGTCCCGCCCTGTTGTGCTAAACGCACTTCACAGCAAGCAGGCTCCGCTTCGCCGACGCTTTCTCTCTGGGGCATGCAGGCCGCTGAGCCCGGGGGGGCCCAGGTCGCTGCGACAGCGGGCGCGATCGCTGGACGGTGCGCATTCAGCGCGGCACGGCGCACTGCCGACGCTGGCAGAGGTTCCCGGGGTCGAGGGCCACCACGGCGACCACGGCGGCGGCGGCGGCGGCGGCGGGATGCATACCAGGACGCTGTTGTCTCTGGAGCTGAATCTGAACGAGCTGGAGTATGTGGGTGAGCGACTTCACAACCTCACAGGAGACTTGAATGCAACAGAGTGTGCAGCGGCATTTGCACCGCCCATTGCTGAATGTCCTCACTTGTGGAGGCTCCCTGTGCTCAGCAGCAATACAGGTCACCCACATCCGTGCAGAACCCTCACCTGCGTCGTCTAGTCCCAGTTTCTGCATGTACTGCAGGTGTGGAGCTGGGCGCCATTGACGTGGCTCTGCCGCTAAACACGCTGCTGCTGGAGCTGCCGGATGGCTGGCATGCGTACCCGCCGCCGTCAGGCGACCTTGCTGCAGCGGCCAGTCTGTCAGCGGCAGCCATCGAGGCCGCCCGGACCTTCTCAGTGGTGTGCACACCTCATGTGCATTTGCACCTGACACATGAAACCTGCTTGCATGCGGCACTGCTGACATTATCCAGCAAAGGTATCGGGAACCAACTTGCAGATGCTTGCAGTCAATCCAGTGGTTGAAGCAAATATACCTGGCCAGGGATGGCACTCCTATTGTGGTAGCACATGATCAGATGATGTCGCTCCGTGGTTGTTAACCTGCAGGCCACTGTCTTTCGGGAATACATGGACTCGGACGCAGAACTGTGGCAGGCGCCGCTGCGGCGGCCCGCAGCTCTCCCGCCGCCCTTGCAGCCGCCGACGGCGGCCGACTTTGACACGCCGCAGCCGTCGCCACGATCCATGCCTCCCTCTGCAGCTCCCTCCCCCGCCAGGGGTGTGGCGGCCGCAGCGGCGGCGGCTGCTGCGGCAGCAGCTGGGGCGGCCCGACTGCCGGCGTCGCCGCTGGTGACAGCAGACGTAGGGGACATGGTAGCGACGGCGGCAGACCTGGTGCTCGCTTGCCGCAGGCAGGCAGAAGCAGAACAGCGAAGGGATGCGGCCAGGAACAGCCTCCAGAAGGTGACCCTCGACGTTCTGAGAATTTATGATTCGCCGCGTATGACTCGCCATGAGGCAGGGGCTCTTGCCATCAGAGGGCTCTGCTCAATGCTCGATGCTCAGCGCGATCAAGTTCTAGTTGGTGGCCGACCATTGACATCGCTCTGCTGTGTGCCGCGCAGGCGATCAGCGACTCGCAGGCGGCGCGGCAGCAGCGGCAGCAGCTCGCCGAGGTGGAGGCAGCACGACAGCGGCACGAGACGATTGCGTCGGCCGCGGCCGACAGGCAAGCCGACACCGCGAGGGCCGCCGACCTTGCACGCCGCATTGTGGCCGCGCAGGCGCAAGCCCTGCAGGCGGCGCTACAGGCCATGCAGGTGACGTCTCGAACCTCGCATGCAGTTCTTTGTCCTATTACCAGCACCTCGGCACAGTAGGAGACACCCGCCCTGGTTGCAATCCGCGAGCAAGATGGTAGGAGCAACAAGGGGGATCAAGATCCCCCTTGGGAGCAAGGCAAGCTTGCAACTGGCTGTCCTGGTGTGTTTCTGGCCTCATGCTACGACACCTGTGAATGCAAATCCAATTGTAAATATGGCTTGCAGGCAGCAGAGGGGCGAATGGCATCGGCCAACGCGCTGCTGGCGGGCGAGCGTGGTGCCGGCCGGCTCCGCCGCCTGAAGCGGGCGCTCATGGCCCGCCGCGCCCGCATGATCGCTCAGCTGGCGGCGGCGCTCGGCCTGGGCTTCCACACAGGCGTGTCCCTCTATGCAGGCGCTCTGCCTGATGTGATTGGTGTGCGTGGCTGTTCAACAGCAGCACACTTGCAGCTGACAGTACGTGCTTGACAAAGTTCTTCACTTGAATTGGTGGGATCTTGTTGAATGTAGCGTTATGACCCTGGCCGACAATGCAATGATGTACTGTGCGCAATGGCTCCTGCCATATCAATCGATAATGTGTTTGCTATCCTCCACGCTTATTACCTGCGTATGCAACCATTTGCTACCTGTTTGTACGACCGCCAACCTGCACACACCCTCTGTACTGGTTGGACCTGCCAGGAGCATGGCGCTGCCTCCTGAGCCGGCCCCTGTGCCCGCGTGCAGTGACGGTCATGGATGTGCCAGCAGGCGGCACGCTGGCCACCCGCCTGGAGCGCCAGTGGTTCGGCGGCCCCAACGCCCCCGGCGCGCCGCCGCCACCGCAGCCGCCGCCCGACGCGCGCGGCTCCGTCGACGGGGCGCCGGTCTCCTCCGACACCGGCGGCGAGGACGAAGACGCTGTGGAGACATCCTCCGCCGTCGCCGAGAGCATCGGCAGCCGCGTCAGGTGGCCCCACTCCGCAGCAGCACTCTGGAAGCTTCGCATGCTGTTTGTGCACTGCTGGCTTGTTGTGCTCGGAGCGAAGCTCTGCCGTGGCGTGTCAAAGTGACCAGGGTGCGGCTTCCTCCTCAAGTGGACCCTTTTGCCTGCTGAATGACTTCGTCTCTCAGACTGTAAGATTTACACACAATGAGACAGCTGCTGCGATGTGCAGTATGCAGCTCAGCACTGGCTGCAGCATCATAACACTGCGCCGCAGGGAGGTGGCGCGGCTGGCGATCGGCGGGCTGGAGCTGCCGGCAGGGCTGGGGCGCCGCGGCCTAGACGGCCTGCTCGGCTGGGAGGGCGACCCTGCGGAGGAGCTTCGGTGCGCTTTTGCTTCCGAGTGTATGATATACAGGTGGCAGCGCTGGGCCAGAAGATGGAGCGCCTGGCCACATACCTGGATGTGACTCTCATCTATGCACTTCACCTGAAGTCTTACGACGGCTCGTGTATCCTTTACGCACAGGGTGGCGGCGACGCTAGGCTACGCTGCGCTCATGACGGAGCGCCTGGCGACGTACCTGGACGTGCCGCTGCGGTACCCGCTGTTCTGCGCCGCCTCCGCATCCGCGGTGCTGGAGGCGCCGCCCCCTGCCGGCACCTTCCGGTGCGCATACGCCTTCTGGAATACTGCAGCTGCAAGCTTACAGGCTTTAACTGCGCCGCAGCCGGCTCTGATGGGGCCTGATCAGCTGCCAGCAGCTATTAACATTGGGCGCTGTGTCCTGTCAGGGACAGCCCACTGCGGTGCAAGCGCCAGTGCATGCTGTCCACATACAACCACTCACGGGCTGTGTCTGCATCATGCAGGAGCAACGTGTGGCCGCCGCCGGAGATGCTAGCGGATGCCTTTGGCCCGCTGGAGGCCGCCTGGCCGCTGTACTATGAGAGTGACCGCCGCACGCGCTTTGCATACGCCATCTTCGCCCTCAACAAGGTGTTGGAACGAGTACGAGCTGTTCTGTTGTGCCGAGGGGGGGACGAGAGTCAGCGCGCAGAAGTCCAGTGCAAATGCAGGCACTGCAGATTGCAGGTCTACTGCGAGCACTGTGATGTCACTGAACGATGCGCCGCGCGTGCTGCAGGACATCGAGCAGCTGCTGCACGCGCACGGCATCAGCTCTGTGGGACCCCACCAGGTAAGGCTGACCACATCCCCCGCCTCGAGCTCTGCTGCACACTTTCAATGTTCAGCGGCAGAGCCTCGACTGGATTCGGTGCCAACTCGGCAAAGTATTAGGACGCCAGCTTGCATTTGCTGACTATTTGGATTACGCTTTGTTTGGCCGAGAGCTATGTCCTCCTGCAGGTACTTCCAAACCTGTGGACGCTGGCGTCTGCGGCCGCCTCGGCGCTGCCACGGCCCGGGCTGCCGACGCTGCCGCCGACGCCCGCACGCAGCGTCCGCAGCGTGGCGACTGGCGCAGCGCCGCAGCGGGACCGCCGCGACAGGGCACGGCAGGCCGTGCAGTAGCTGCCGTGGAGTTTGTGGCCAGGATGGAGTATGTAAGCTGGTGCGGCTTCCTGATGCGGTCATGTAGAAGCGCCAGCTGCCGTGCATTGGCGCCGCGCAGATTTGTGTCTTGCTACCCTGTGGTTTCCGTTGATTTGAGATTAACTTGACTTGTGGTGTGGCGTGCTGTGTTTATAAATAAAACACCAACGACCGGTGCACTTCAGACCATGCTGCAACTTTGGCCCTCTGCCGCCTGCACATAGTGGCTGCTGCTGCGGTGCTTCACTGCACTTCTCCTCGCTGCTCTGTACGGTCGACAGAAGCAGAGGGTTTTATTGCCTCAGCCTCTTGCAGCAAAGAAATCCGGCTCCCCGTGGTAGAATGTCATTGTACTCCCTGCGCCAGGGTTTAACAAGCCGTCAACTTTGGCCGCACTGCAAAAATTCACCCCTTTTCAGTGCCAGGAGCTTGTCGGGGCAGGTGCCCACCCCAACTGTTTTAAAATGGGCTACATGAAAATTCTCAAGACGAGCAGCTACTTCTCCCGGTTCCAGGTGCGAGCCACGATACTGCTGGTCTCGGGGTCGCTGGTGATGCGATGACAGTGGTATCAGGCTGGGAAGCCGCCCTTGGTGGCATATGCGACAGGCTGGGTCATGGAGTGGTCATGGAGGCGTCTAGGCGAGGGCCACAGCGTGGTAGCAGCCGGGACGAGGCTTACAGCGCTTTGCAGCCAACATCGATGCTGCAGCCTTTGGGGCCGCTGCAGACAGTTGGCTGATCAGCGAGGTTGCAGCTGAACAACAACGGACGGCAATTTGCTCAGCCTTGCGCCGCGGGCAGCGCTGGAGGCAATGATTGCAGGTGGCAGAGAAATGGACGAGCCGGCTGCTGACAGCGCAGCAAGCTGGCGAGGGGCCCGCAGCAGGCTGTACAGCAGCATCTAGCAGTTATGTGCATTGAATGGTCCATATCTCATATAGATTGGCCGTGGACAGCACACAAATGTTTGGCGCAACTGCGCCGGCGGGGGGCATGTGGGCGTCAGCGGCAGCTGCACTCAGCCAAGGGCGGAGCCGTGGCGGCCGGCAGGGGTTGGGCAGCAGGAATCATCGGAGACAGCATCCGCTGGATTGGCTGATGGCGCGCTCGTTGACGCAAATGTCTGTGACCGCGCGCAGGTGAAGTACAAGCGCAGGAGGCAGGGCAAGACGGACTACCGCGCCCGGCTGCGGCTTACGACGCAGGACAAGAACAAGTACAACACTCCCAAGTACCGCATGACCGTCCGCTTTTCCAACAAGGACATCACCTGCCAGATCCAGTACGCCACCATCGCCGGTGACATCGTGGTCGCGTCCGCCTACTCGCACGAGCTGCCGGCGTACGGCCTGAAGCAGGGCCTGACCAACTACGCGGCGGCCTACTGCACCGGCCTGCTGCTGGCGCGGCGCACGCTGACCAAGTTTGGTCTGGCGGACACCTACCAGGTGAGACACAGCGGCAAAGCTCTGCATCATGTGGAGCTTTCTGCATCCCGGAGAGCAAACCCAAGACCAAAGGGGGTGGTGCTGAAGCAAGCACAGCAGTGAGGCTGGCAGAGCAGCGGCGGAACTGTGCTCGGATGAGCAGCGGCAGCGGACATGGGCGCGAGCAACCAGCGGTAGTGGGGCCAGCAGCGGATGCCGCGCCGGTCAGTTTCCTCTCGGCAATCAGCTAACGGGCCCTTTGAACCCTCCTAAAGCCTGAATGCTTCCATTCCGGGCCTGCAGGCCCCGGATGCCATTGGTGAGGACTACAATGTGGACGAGGAGGACGATGATCCGAAATTTGCATGCACAAACGAGGTTCTGAAAGCCTGGTTACTTGTCTACAGGGCCTGGAGGACGCGGACGCCGTCGGTGAGGACTACAATGTGGACGAGGAGGACGATGGCCCGCGGCCCTTCACCGCGCTGCTGGACACCGGCCTCAAGCGCACCTCCACAGGCTCCAAGGTCTTCGCCGCGCTCAAGGTGCGCCGTCTCCTTGCCTCACTCCGCCTATGGTATCCAGTAAACTGTCTGCTCCCACTTCATGCCACTGCACCTCCATTCTGCTCATTATGTGCGTTGAGCTGGCATGCTGGCGCGCCGAATGCTGCAGCCTACAGAGAGGTCCCCACCGCAGGGCGCGCTGGACGGCGGCCTGAACATCCCGCACAGCGAGAAGCGCTTTGTCGGCTACAGCCGCGATGACAAGTCGCTGGACTCGGAGACGCTGGCCAAGTTCATCTACGGCGGCCACGTGGCTGACTACATGAACGAGATGGAGGTGCAGTTTCGAACTCCTTCATAACTCAAACCGCTAAAACCTATATTCAGCGGTACTGCACCCGGTCAATGATGCTGAGGGCCTGCTGCTGCAATGGGGTCGTGTGCCATGGCTGGCCTCCCATGCCACGACAGCAGGCATATCACGTCTGATATGCAGTCACAGCATCTTGTGTCGGTTGTCAAGTTGTGTTGCTTTTTTTGCACTGTAGCAAGTGTCGACTACAGAAGGACCCTGAGAAGAACCAGGCGCCAAGTGACGCAATCTTTCACAAGTAGTCACCAACCCACGTGACTTGTTGTTGACGACACGGCGTGAAGATGTGTTCTTTTTTGTGCTCCCACAGGAGGAGGACCCGGAGAAGTACCAGGTGCACTTTGCCTCGTACGTGGCCAACGACCTGGACGGCGACAGCCTGGAGGACATGTATAAGGAGGTGAGCGCTCGAGCAAGTTGTGGTGTCAAACTTTTGCTGAGGGTATTGTGCTTGGAGGCTGGGGCAGAGTGCCCCCTCAGAGCTGGCGGGCTTTGATTGGGGGAAGCTGCTGCGTGCGGCCGACGCACTGCGTGTCAGCCGCGGTCGTGTGGCACCCTCGAAACAGCAACAGTGCCGCCAGGATTGCCCCTCACTTTGTCGCACGTGTCCAACAGATGATGCCAACTCATCGTCAACCGACTGTGACGCTGCTGACCCGCAGGTGCACGCGGCCATCCGGGCGGACCCGGTGAAGGAGAAGAAGTCGCGCAGCAAGCCGTCGGAGACCAAGAACTGGAAGCCGGCGAAGCTCACCTACGACGAGCGCAAGGCCAACCTCAAGGTGAGCCTGCATTACCTGCCACCGCATTCGTGTGAACTGGCATTCCTTAGTTTCTTCATGTGGACTGCTCCCCACACCCTGAGGGTTCAGACTTGGCGTTCCGTGGACTGGGCCAGAAAGAAACGCTTTGTGCCCGTTGCACACGCTGGCTGCCCGGCCAGTGAGTATTTACGGCATATGGAGCCGTGCACTGATGCTGCTGTGCACATGTTGCCCGCAGGCCAAGCTGGCGGCGCTGCAGGAGGCTGGCGGTGACCGTGAGGAGGAGGATGATGATGAGGACGATGCCGAGTGAAGACTGGTGGGCGGCGTAGGATTTAGAAACCTTGGCGTTCCTGCTCCGGCTCTCGTTTGGGCCACCACAGAACGCTGTCTCTTGGCTTCGTGTGCATGTGCTTGGAATGCGCCGGCATCTAAGCGGGTCGACAGCTCTCCATACTTGCGCTAGGCCTCCAAAACAGGGACGGCTTTTGCAGCCGCTCACTAGGTACCTATCCGCAAGAATAGGCGAAAGGGGTCGCTGCTGAATCAAGTCTGCCTCTTGCGCGCCGTCTATCCCTGGGTGCCTAGTTGACCTGGCCAGATTGGAGTGGGAACCTAAATCCGATGCCTGCCTCGGAGGAAACTAGAGCCAGTCGGGAAAGCGAGCTGCGCCAAAGAAAATGCAACCGCGACGCCTGCAGCGCCTCGCGGGCCGGCAAGCGACGCAGCTTCTGGTGATGGGCACACGCACAATATTCCAGCACCTCGGGAGGTGCTGGAATATTGTGCGTGTGCCCATCACCAGGAGGCGGCTGGCTCACCGGTGAGCAGCCATACATCTGGGTGTGATTCCGGACAGGCCCAGTACGCGCGCAGGGCGGCCGCTGCTACCGTCAGGACATCGCACGCAAGCTCACCCTAACGTTACGACTCTGTCTGCGGCGCCGCCGGGCGCTGAGACAACTGATCGAACAGCCGCACGGTGATGGCGCCCTTCCGCGTCAAGTAGGCGGCCGTTCCGCACCACCCTTCCTATCAGTGTTGGGCCTGACACACGGCGGGGTGTGTCAGTGTCAGCGCTGACCTACTGACCTGATTGACACAGAATTGACACGAGCTGACACATCACGTGGGACCTAATGGGACTATAGTAGCATGCCTTAGGAACCAGGGGAAACAAGCTCGTATGCTGCTCAAAAGTGGTGCAATCGACAGCTCTGCTCCTGGCGAGCACGACCGTGCTCTTGTTTACTAAAAGATTCCATTCTTCGAACGTTTATACTGAGCTGCCGCTAACCCTAGCCGCGGCCAACCGGCTAACTCCGGCTAACTGACACAGGCGCTGACATTTGAGCAGTGTGTTGACTGACTCAGTCTGACTGTTCAATGTGTTAGGGGTTCAGTGAGTCAGGTGTCAGCGCCCAACACTGCTTCCTATCATCACTGTATCGGGCGAGACTCTAGACCATCTCGCTGCCTCGATGAATGATGCAGCTGCTTGCAAGCCTGGTCTATACCATCATCTGCCACAGGAACATGATGCTATATTGGACCGGGTTCACACCCGGTCGCCCTCATCCTCAACTGGTCGCATGCCCTCGGCATTGAAAACCGCCCCGGCCGGCAGCGACACCTGCCAATTGTCCGGCGGCGGCTGCCGGGCTGTCCTGCTGTTTATGAGCTTGGGGTACGAATGGTGGGGCGCCTTTAGCACAGCGGTGCGCTTGTCAATCAGCCCCGGCAGCACCTGTCGCACTTGCCCCGGCTCCCAGCCATGACTTGGCGACGGTCTAGACTCGCAATTTCACTTCCAGCAAGGACATTAGCATTGAGCATCGCGTGAAGCAAACCTTTTCGATGGCAAAAGTACCAAGAAGCTTTGGAAGTGAATTGATTGGGATCGCTGAATAGGGCAACAACAGGGAATGCATGGCAGTACAGTACCCAGTGGGTAGCTTTCATTGCTCAAGACTCCCTTAGATGCTACATACACTTGGATTTGATGAGCCACTGTCGCAGTATGTACCTAACTTGTACATGCGCACCGAGATAAGGAAGTCCAGAAACGTGTCTTCCATGCCTTGCATCTTTGCTGCAAACTTCGGGCCATCAGCGACCTATACACCAAACGCCCGTGCATTAGCGCTTTCGAACAGAATTTCAAATTGGTCGTGTGCCTTTACGCGCCCCTCGCGCAAATGCTATGAGCGCCGAAAAATTCGATTGCAAAACGCCAGAGAATACGTCGGCGCCCACCATGACTTCGTGGTCAGAAATGGCCATCTGATCGAAAGACAAGCCATTTACGCGGTCGAGCAAAGTCGGGTCGTCGCAAGAATCTGACATTTGTCCAGCACCACGAAATTCTGTGACCCAGCCGCTTGCCGTAGCTTTTGGATAGCGGTCTGCTCTCCACAGGTGACGTAGTGTGTTCAGGTGCGGGCGAGACTGCCTGACAAGCACGGCGTGCTCCAGATACAAGATTTTCTGTTCTTCTTGGGTGCCCCAGTTCTGCGGCCAGTG
>JAABUM010007456.1_pt1 | contig 10037 bp, 15 predicted proteins | sample 5559161 | NCBI WGS metagenome assembly JAABUM01 (sample SAMN10711868, study PRJNA513369) | rock metagenome | isolation source: Antarctica rocks | place: Antarctica: Victoria Land, Siegfried Peak nord | reverse complement strand
ACTGCTGGAATTATTATCCACCTTTCGCGCGGATTTCGCGCAGTGCTGAAAACCCGCGCGAAATTGCTTCGCGCAGCGGCCGCCGAATTATTTTTGCGCGAATCATGCCCGTGACTACGGGTAACCGAAAACTCAGGTTACGCCGACCGGGAAACCGCGGTTTCCCAACCGAAACCGCGGCAAGGAATTCCGCTTGGTTTCCGGTTACCATGGTCGTTCCCCATTCTAAACATGTGGAATCTCATGTCAGTCGAGGCCCGCCAGGGGCAACAGCGGCGGGCGCCCCGAGGCTCACGCCGAATGAAGCCTTGCACGCAGCTCTGCGGCACCACAAATGCTCCAGAATGACATGAAAACATATGTCACATGGTTCTGTACCCTCTGCCGTGCCGTGTCACGCTTCTAGGAGGCAATACATGGTGTTGGGTAGTGATACTACTCTAGGTCCTTAATCCCCCACCTTGGCGCTACTTACCATTCTTCTTCGATTGGAACTGGATTCCCGACTTTTGCTTTGAGTGCGCGCCTTGCCTGCGCTGACTATCCTTGTGAGACACGTAGACAATTGACGACCTGTAATACCTGAACCCGACTGAATCCTGTCTATATATTTAGCTAAGTCAGCATGTCAGAACAACAGGCTCGACATTTGGGGGGCAGTCCGCGAGACATTGCGACATCTGGAACTGTTCGATCGCTTTGGCTTTTGACCAACAAGATGATGTCCAAGTGAGAGACTCATCATCCGCAACCAAGATCACGCCCACGGTTGGCTATCTTTGGCAGATTGTACCTTCAAGAGGTCTCTTTGGCCTGCTCAGAAGCGACTCGTGACTCCTCCCTACACAGAGCGTGTGCACGATCTATTGAGCCGATTCGAGAATTTGTACACCAGGCCTTCCACCAGATCAAATTGTATACACAAAGTACGGCTTGCGATCCACAGATCTCGCACACGGGAGGTGTTAATACCGGCTATTCGTGAGGCTCTACTTCAGATTTTACAGCCGGCACGAGAGACATCGCCGCCACGCCAAATTGCACCGCCGCCGACGCCGGTTGTGACGCCGCCATCTCCGCTATATGAGTTTCCATCCGACTCAGCACGAGACGTCATCAATGCGTTACTTGGCGATCATGGACGATCTTGAGAAGATGAAGCAACATATTGCGGATTTGGAACAGAGACTGAACGGCCAACAGAATCTACGTGCACTTGCCAATAGGAAATCGAAGCTTGCTTCTCCACCCAAGTTTCATGGACATAAGAAAGAGCTTGTCAAGGAGTTCATGTTCATAATGAAGAATTACCTCGAGGCATGCAATGAAGACAAAGAGCGATGGATTTCAAGTGACGAGCAAGTACTTCATGATGCGGCATCAGTTTGGTTTCAACACCGGGAGGCATATAGATTGGAGCAAGGTGCAACCGATTCTTGGGAGTCATTCGTGTCGGACATGACAAAGCAATTTCAGCCTATTGATGTCAGTGTTGTCTACAGAGCTAAAATTGCGACTATCAAACAAAGTTACCGGTGATGGAATACAATTCCTATTTCACGGAGATTGTTTCGCACATCGGTGACAGTAGTGAGGTTGAGATGGTCGATCGCTACACTCGAGGCTTGTATGTCAAGTTGTACAAGGAAGAAAAGATTCGCAATCCTGAAACGTTGTCCGAGGCTATGCATATTGCATCTACCCACGATTCTGTGCGGCGACAAGCAAGCTATTCGGCTGGCCATGGACGTCGGGGCTAGCTCAACCAAGCCGATTATTGATGGTGCACTCTGCAACACCAACGTTAATGAAAGACCCAGATTGTTGCCAGCCCATCGAGTGCACGATATATGCATATGAACGTGAAATCAAGGCTCTGATCGATAGTGGGGCATCTGGCAACTTCCGAGACCGGATATAGCGAGAAAATTGGACGTGGAGGTTTTCAGATACAACATGTGATTAGAATTTCTTCGTAGCAGATATGCCCAGCAGTAAACACGCAATGATGCTCGGCATGCCTTGGCTTAAGAGATACAACCCTTCAATCGATTGGACAACAAAAAGAATTCGATTTGATACTACCGACGGTACTGCCATTCTTCAAACGACTACTACTCCGGCTTCGTCAAGCCCATTTGTTGGCACCATAATTCCGAAGGGAGAGTATTTCAAGTCAGCTCGAGAGACCTAGAATGATTTGCCATTTGGACTTCCGTACCTCAAAGGACCAAACGTAAGCGAAGAAAAGTGGGCACGACATGCTAGCGCTTGAAAATTGGACGTCAACTCGTCTCCGAAGGCAGCACTCCACGAGATGCTATTACTGACCCAGATATTGCGACTGAAGATACCACCAGGCCTTGGGAGATTTTTGGACGATCGAGGACCAACTTTCCACCGAATCATGCCACGACAAATGCTATTCGTGTTCAAGGTGCTTCTACTGCGGATACCTCAAGACTTCAAGAGATCTTGGACAAATTTTCGGATGTCTTTCCAGACGATCGATCGTCTGGAAAGACGCTCGCGAGAATGATCATTCTCTTTGAGTTACCATCAGGCATACCGCCGGAGAGAAGCATAGATCATAAGATACCTGTGGAACCCGGAGCTATTCCACCTTCCAGACCGGCTTATCGTCTTTCACAACGTGAGTTGGTCGAATTAAAAACGCAATTGACCGACTATCTATCAAAGGCTTCATCCGCCCAAGTGTGTCCCCATTTGGAGCTCCTATCCTATTTGTTAAATGAAAGATGGTACTGTGCGCATGTTTGCTGATTATCGCGCACTCAACAAGATCACTATCAAGAACCGCGCGGCATTGCCACGAGCCGATGAAATGATTGAAAGACTACACGGTGCGAAAGTCTTCAGCAAGATTGATTTGCGCCAAAATTACAACCAAATTCGCATTGATCCCAAAGATGTATTTAAAACGGCTTTCAACACGAGATATGGGCATTTCGGGTGGGGGGTTATGCCATTGGGTCTCACCGATGCACCAGCTACATTTACAATTTCTATGACGGATAATTTTCGTGAGTACCTCGATGACTTTATCATCATATACCTTGATGACATGATAATCTCTAGCAAGAATGCCGAAGAACATGCGATACATCTCAAGAAAGTCTTGGAACTTCTACGAGATAACAAGTCATATGCGAAACTGAGCAAATGCGAGCTCTTCAAGAACAAAATGGAGTTTTGGTTTCATCGTGGGAGAGGATGGACTTCACATGATGCCTGATGAAGTGCAAGCAATTCTTACTTGGCCTACTCCAAGATTGGTGATCGAAGTCAGAGCTTTCTAGGCCTTGCAAATCTCTACCGTAAACACGTCATGAATTTTGCTTCCATTGCTCAACCCTTGACGTATTTGACGAAAAAGGATGTGCCATGGCAATGGGGCAAGTCTGCAAATGATTCCTTCAACGAATTGAAACAACGAATCACACAAGCCCCGGTTCCTCTCATACCCGACCCAGATAGGCAATTTGTGGTCACTACCAATGCGTCTGGCAATTCCAATGCGTCTGGCAATTCCAAGCTTTGGATTTGGAGCGGTACTATCACAAGAAGTGAACGGTGATTTACAGCCCGTTCTTTCCATTCAAGACTCCTTTCAGATGCCAAAAAGAAGTATGCAACACACGAGAAGGAACCACTCGCGATATTTCAGGCATTGCAAATTTTGGCGATGCTATTTGCACGAGAAAAAGGTCGTTTACACCGATCATCAGCCTTTGCGACACCTGCAAACCCAGCCTTTCATGACAGCGCGACAACAGAGGTGGATGGTGTGTCTTGACCAGTTCGATCTGGAAATCAGGTACAAGCCGGGCAGAGAACACGTTGTGGCTGATGCACTTTCGAGACGGCCTGAAATTCAAGCGTTGCAGTTCAGCTATCAGGCCTTTGAGGATGACATCCTGAAGAAACTAGAAGCCGCAACTATCGGCGATGAATACTCAAGTTGTCCCCAACTCATCTGATGACGAACACGAGTGGCTTGTGGTTCAAAGACAAACGCCTCTATATTCCTGCTGCAAATGACATACGACAGCAGATCATTTCTGAAGTTCACGATCCTCCATACCGTGGACATATGGGTCTTGCGAAAACCTTGCACGGCATCTCTCAGAGGTTTTACTGGCCGAGTATAAATTTGGATATCAAACGGTGTATTGAGACTTGTGGATTTTGCCAGCAACACAAATTCACCCATCAACACAAGCTTGGCCTGTTACAGTCCTTGGACATTCCAAGCTACTGTTGGGATTCAGTTGCCATGGAATTTATCACCGGCTTATCGAAGACCAGGGTAGGACGTGATGCCATTCTGATGATCACAGGCTTAGCAAGATGGTGCATATTATTAAGACAACAACTCGAATAACCGCTGCGGGTACTGCTGCTTTGTTCTACAATCACATATTCCGTTTACACGACTCTCGACGCAGGCGCTGAGGTGGCGCCGGACGCGCACCTGCACAACGGAGATTCGAGGTGCAGCGACGCTGACGGCGCGCCGGTGAGCTGCAAACCTTCCGAATCGTTAACTGCGTCGTAGAGAAACCCTTATAAAGGGCGGGTGGGTGGGAAAAGCTTTGAAAGCCTCTCCGCTGCCAAACAGCTCAGACGGTTGCCAGCAGCGTGTGCGACGCTACTCGCACCGCTGTGCCGCGTTTGCTGTGACTTTCCGCGCGCGATGTTAATGTTCACCTGCGACTTATGCCCTGATGAGGCACCACCTGGCATTTCAGCAATTTTTTAGTGAACTTGAAGGCTAGGGGCAAGGCTTTCAGCCGGAAGGTGTTGCAGCTACATTCCCTGGTTGCAGGACGAAGCTGAAAAGTAGCGCCCGTCTATACGCTAGGCATGCCAACACTATAAGTCTCAACGAGTACGAAAAGCACGTATAGCACGTTTCACCTCGCTAGATGATGTACTTGACTTTCTGAGAGATGAGAAGTGGGAGAAAGTAGCATCATCTCTGGGTAACATTCACGTGCATCGACACCGAGACCTGATCTGACTGAGATGGCTTTACAGGTAAGTGGGCAACCTCATCTCTACCTAGAGCATGGTTCAGTATGTAAATGGGTGCTGGAGGTCAGCGTCCCATGAGAGCCGCGGGACGCGAATGCGCACGGCGGGTGCATGGCGACTAAAATGGGCAGACTCGTGAAGCCAAAGTCACCAGCGCCGAGGGAGCCAGCGCGCGATAGGAAGTGCGCTCGTGTTTGTGGCCCATCTGCGACAGCAGCTCAGGAAATTGGGAACGTGTCAGTGTCTCGAATGGCATGATCAGACCGACGTGCGAGAGGACAGGCGAATGCAGGTTCCGCACCGCCTCCAGTATCTGCTCGAGCGTGTGATCTTGGCCTCCTCGAAGAGAGTCTTCGATCATCAGCTCTGTGTGTGACTTCCCTTTGCACACATCCAGCGTCGCTGGTATACCCCGCGCCTTCAGACAGAGAGCAGCAGGGTTTTCCTGCCTGACACGTGTTCTGGTTTGGAGGTTCCTGCATGAACCTACCAACCTGACAGCAATGCAGGCTCACCTGTAGCATTTTTGCAAATTCAGACGCAATGGAAAGTGGCACTGATCTGTCCGCTTCGCCATGGATCAAACGAAATGGTGGAAGCTTGGCCCTGGCAGTGGCAGGACATCGTTTTAGCTGGTGAACAGCCAAAGCGTTGACCAACCATGGCCCTTCAAGCGTCGCAACATTGCTGCATTTACCTGAGGCATCCTTGAGAAGCTGCAAGGACGTGGAGCGGAGACACACATTCCAGCGATGCCACTTGGTTCACCGCCATGATCCGGTCAAACAAGCTCCTGTGCAATCCGCGGGCATTTAGGTGTATTGCAAGATCGGGTATATTGTAAGCGCCTGAAATGCCAACGAAGCCTCTGACGCTGCCCAAATCCCAAGTTGCTGCTGGGCACTCAGCTCCTGCGCTGGAGCTATTGCAAGAGCTGGCCTGCACACACGAAGCATCTCAGTCAAGTTGTGGCGAGCGTATCTGCCTCAGCGAGCAAATTGGTAGGTGCTGTCACCTGGAAGAGGAGCGCCAGTGCTGCCAATTGCGCCCCAGCTGACTGGCCTACGACGAAGGTAGCCATTGGATCGCCAGAGAAGTTGGCCACGTTTCGAGAAATCCACTGGAACGCTGTGTTAATGTCCTCCATCATGTCCTGAATCGTGCCCTGCAGCAGAGGTGTCCCGGTCTGGACCCTGTGGCCACAGCGCATAAGCAATGATGCTGCGAGGTGCCAGCATGCCGGAACATGCACACTGCATTTGAGCTTCGACAATCACCTGCGGAAAATTGCGATAGTCGAGACAGCACACGACCACGCCAGCCCGACAGAGGCGCTGGGCAAGCAGCGCACCCCATGCTTTGTATCCAATAATCCATGCGCCCCCTGTGATTCCGAGACACACTGGTCCGAAGCTCACGCAGAATGGGACTGAGTGCATGAGCTACATGACACACAGCAGTGGAAGTGCCGAGGGGTCACATCGCAGGAAGGGTGCATGGCCACCTGTCACGTAGATGACAACAGGTCGTGCTTGGGCAGCGTTGTCCGGAACGTAGATGTCCAACCTGTTCCTGGGTTTGCTGCCGTAAGGAACACCTCGCCGCACTCGTGAAGAAGTGAAGTAGAACATGATGACCTGCCACGACCGTGTGTACATTTGACATGATCTTCGGCTTCCACCCACACTTCTGGGGCATCAACTCGATACACAGACAAAGCAGCATACCTGGAGGAAGCCTGGCATAAGCAGGGCTGCAAAGACGATCAACTGCAGCAGACACACTGCCCACTTCCACCCTGCATCGTGTAACGGGTACGTGAAGCCAACGTGCCGTTGCAGCGTAGTGCACCATCTAGCATTCATCGTCGGGTCGCACCCAGCCCAAGGTGACGCATCAAAGCCAGCGTTAGATTGATGACGCGCGAAACCTCAAAAACGCAGCGGGAAAGCGCTGCGCGGGTCCTGCAAAGACAGCTCCGCCACATGGTCTTGGAGTCAGGCACAGCCTTGAGCAGCTAGTGACCAGAAGGCCGTAACGGGGATGCAACCGAAGGCTTTTGCACCTGATCAGCATGCTGCTGCTCGTCTCTCGCTGCTGCGGGTGCGAGCCGGCAGGAGGCCTCATATCCACTTCAACTGCGGCAGGCCGCTGATGATGCATTTTGCGCTGCTCTCCGTGCTGTTTGCCGAGACAGTTCTGCCAAGCATCAGGCAGCTCCATCGCACTGCGCACAGGCTGGCGATGCTGGGTCAGGCGCGAGCCAGCAACAATGTCATCTGGGTTGGCAGGGTCACTGGCAAGATGTTCTCTCCGCGACAAGACCCCATGCACGGGCGACGCACGTTCATACGCTTTGGAATAGCTTCAGAGATTGGCTGATTGCAAACACAGAAGGCAGATTATTGGGTCGCGCACAGGGAGTCACTTGTTGATTCGAACGTTTTCAAAACCCTGCAGATTTGAGGTGTCGCTATTGCGAGGCCTAACATATCTAGCCTGCGACACAAGCTCGTCAATTCCCACGCAGGCAAATGAAGAGCCCAGATATGCTGGGAGGCCAGAATCACCGGCCCAGTGCGCACAGCATAGCCTTTGTGGACGCAATCCTACGCATTCCGTGTTACTGCCTACTGCCAACACAAACTCTCCTGCTGACAGTAGCGAGGCCGTCGAACGTTGGGTGTGTAGTTTGACCCAAGTGGCATTAAGGTGGACTACTTGACCTGCAATAGCGGTTCAACTGTGAACAGATTGCGTACGCATTTTGATAGCTGGGGGTGTTGTACTTGCCCAAGTGGCATCTTTCAGCAGCTCAAACACCCAGTGAGAAACTTGCGACCCACCAGCGTAGAGCAATCTGAGTCCATTCGTGGGCATTCATCTGGTCAGCAGACTCCGAGAAACATACGGAAGACGTGATAAGACGTGATAACAGCTGGTGGATGCCAGGTCCTTCGTCGACAGGGATGCTGTCAGCTGAGCCAGAGACCACAGTGCCCAGGAATGCTGCACATGCAGCACATGCAGCAGAAGTAGTATTGAGCCTGCCAAGCAGCAGTGCTGTCGCTGGAGATCAGGTTCAGATCCCTCGCCGGTTCACAGCTCCTTCTCCCAGCCGGGGTGAGGATCAAACCTCGGCATGCGCCAGACGTTTCGTTTTCATCGTACTGCTTCTTTGCATATCCGATGTGAATTCGCTGAGTGAAGAAACAGTCGTCGGAGATAGACACGATGCTGTGTTGCCTGAAATGCTCACATAACGAAGTTTGGCGCAGAACAAGAGAACGATACATGCGCTGCAGATTTTTTGGCGCTTCACTCCTACCCCTACTCGCCATTCAGTCTCACTCTCCATGAAGCAACATTTTCAACTCCGGGTGATGTCATGAGACTACAGCAATCCGCAGGCCGGGCGGATGACGTCAAAGAAAGGATCGGTAGGAAAAGCAGTCTCGTATAAGCCCCATTGCACATATGCTATATATTGTCCTGCCACATATAGTTCAACCTTTGTAGTGGGCACAGGCTGCCCTTTCGGCACTCCTACTCCTCCATTTGACGCGGACTTTCCATGGCAGTCATACGGCCAAGAGCTCGTGGACGTGCAAGTGCGTGCTTCCAAGTGAACAGTGCACGCTGCTCGAGTGCTTCTTCCTCCAGTCCACATGACGATGCGGGGTGTATTGGAATTGTATAGATGTATATACATCTATATATATATCATAACTAAGTATATGTACGTATACAGTATATATGTGAATTTGTATTTTCGTGCTTGCAGGACGTTATAGCAGGAGAGGTCTTCCTGATGTGCCGCAATGAAAGTGCGCCATCAGACAACCACGAGTCCTCAGGAAGCCGTGATAGCGAAATGAAGGATAGTGCAGGTTCAGGGCCCCTGAGTGCAGAAGTCCCATGCCAAATTGGACAACAAAGGCGAGTGTCTCTCCAACGTTCAGCGTTCAGCGTTGATTGTCAACGTCTACGAATTGAGAGTCTACGTTCAAGGAGTCAGCGTTCAAAGTCTCAGCGTTCAACGTCTACAAACAAAGTTTTGCTTTGCGGCAAAACACGCGAGTCGAAGTAAACCACTTACAGAAGAGATGAAGTTAAGGGGATATGCTGTGCCATTGTAGGGGGCGTCCCACAATTACGCTGGAGCTTCTGCGGTCCAAGTTCCATTTGCCGATAAGCAGAGCTGCGAAAGAGCTGGGTATGGGCGTCACAGTCATGAAGAAATGGTGTAGGAAATTCGAAATCACGAGGTGGCCGTACCGCAAGCTTCACTCGATGACAAAGCTCATTTCCTGTGTGAAGGAAAGCAATCCAGCTTTCGAGGCGCGTTTTACAAGGCAGTTTCTCATTCAAAGAAGTTCATGTCTTATCCTGAGCTATTGTGTATTCCCGCTTTGGCGGGACTTGTGTTACGGCATCGTTTATGTTTCCAATCGTGACTCTGTAGTTTCTGCTGCAGGAAACAATTTCCTGTTTGGTAGCTGAAAAATCAAAGATTGAGAAGAACCCAGGCGTTAACATGCACCCGCAAACTAAGAAACTGCGGCAGTCGAGTTTCAAAGAGAGGTACAAAAGACGACACGGAGGGTCTGTCAAGCATACCGAAACGCTGTGCACGCAATCCCAGCAGGAGTGGCAGTTGATCAGCGAGCAGGGACAGGAACATGGCGAAGCAGATTGGAAGCTATGCATGTGCAGCGGTGTTGAATCGTATCAGAGCGAGCAGAGACATTTCCCACAGTGAAAAGAAACTGTCGAAGCAATGAAAAATATGCAGTATTAGAAACAAACGTGGCGTCATTTGGCATAAACGCAAGGGAGAAGTTCACATTTGCAACGCGCGGTACCGTAGTCACGGGCATGATTCGCGCAAAAATAATTCGGCGGCCGCTGCGCGAAGCAATTTCGCGCGGGTTTTCAGCACTGCGCGAAATCCGCGCGAAAGGTGGATAATAATTCCA
>JAABUM010007454.1_pt1 | contig 10041 bp, 20 predicted proteins | sample 5559161 | NCBI WGS metagenome assembly JAABUM01 (sample SAMN10711868, study PRJNA513369) | rock metagenome | isolation source: Antarctica rocks | place: Antarctica: Victoria Land, Siegfried Peak nord | reverse complement strand
GATGCCAGCGGCGTGCACAGGAATGCCGCACGCTGTGCTCCAGCGCTGGGCTGACTTGCGCGCGCAATTTAGCCTGTTTTACATCACATTAGCTGCCCCTAGTCAGGGCCATTATCATTTCAACAATAGGCGGAGCTCTCTCCTGCCTAATCCACTGCAGTGCTCTGCTTTCTCTTCATGGTGTTTACACTGCGGCGATGCAAGACACCCCGTGAGACAGCGAGTTTGCAGCGTTCCACGACAAAGCTGTGCAGCTGAGCATGCTGGCATCGCCTGCATCGCCCTGTGCCTACTACCGTAGATGAAGCTGCACGTCTTGATCCTTTCTAGTCTGGCAGAAGGCGTGCTGGGCGACTTTCAGACCGTTGGCCATGGCTAGGTCTGAGGACTGCAGCGCATGCAAATGCCTCATGTCGACAGCCACAAACCTCATCTGTTTGCCGATCGCACGCAGGCCAAGCAGGCAGCGGGTGCTGTCCAGGAAAAGGCGGCGCAGGCCTCCACTGCTGTGACGGACACGGCGGCTGGCGCCAAGGACACCATAACGGGCAAGACAGAGGAGGCAATGCCCGACAAGTCCATCGGCGACCAAGCCAAAGACTCCAGTGCGTGATGCATCTTGCGTATTTGATTGAGAGCTGAATATCTGCCGAGCAACATGAGCGCGTGCAATGCCGCTATGCACATGCAATTGTGCCCAGGACGAGGCGGGGGTCAGCCGACCAAGGCAAATGCAACGATGTCAGCTTTCCATGCCGACTGATCTCTGTCTGCTGTGCAGCCGGCGCCGCAGAGGGAAAAGCGTCCGACGCCGCAGACGCTGCCGGCAGCAAGGTCGACGAGGTCAGCGGATGAGTGGGCGTCGTGAGTTCGCGCTCTGGCTGGGAGTAACAGAGACCAAATCGGACAGCATATGAGATGTTGATGAACTACAGCACATGATGCGCAGTCATTCAGCGCTTTGCATACCACCCAATGCTACACCTGCCGCCTGCACTGCGCCGTCAAGCAAGTGCTGTCCGGATGATGTGTATTTCCAGATTGTTGGGGCTGAAGAAATTGCTGGCGCAGTCTGAATGTGCAAGCAAGAAGCTTCTGGCACATACGCAGAACACACGCCAGCAGCCTGCCGCCTTGTTCCTCCTCTGCTTTCTCCCGCATCGCTGACACAGCCTGTCCTCATAGGTTCCCGCCAGCGCGCTGAAGCCTGAGCACCTCTCTGCTGAGCGCTTGCACCTGTCGAGGCAGCAGACTTCAATTCACGTGACAGCGGCGCAGAACCCTTTCGAACATTGCCATGAGGTTCAAGATACTGTCTGCACATGAGTGAACCAGCGCATGCATGCCAGACAGCAGGCACCGCTGGCGTGTTGCTGTGTCGCGGTAAGGTTGTGGCGGCTGCTCCGGGGAGAATTCCCTTGCATTGAGTGCGCACACTGTGCCGCACGTGACGCGGCCGCAACAAGCAGCGCACCTGCAGCTGCAGGCGACCATTGACGGAGTGCGCCTGTATGAGCTCTTCTCGCAGCCGCTCCATCTCCTGCTGCGGCCCGTGCACCTGCCGCAGCAGTGATATGTGCAAGTTTTAACCTTTTTCCTTTTCCACAGCAAAGTTCTCCTACAGCCGCTCCAACTCCTGCAGCGGCCTATGCACCTGCTGCGGCAAAAACATGTGCAAGGGTTTGATTCTGTGCAATATGTGCAAGTTTTCTAAAACCTCGTGGGCGGAGTGCGCATGAATCTGTCCTCCAATAACCGCTCAATTTCCTGCTGCAGCACATGCACCTGCTGCGGCAGTGACACGTGCACGGGTTTGATCTGTTTTTTTCCCGGCAGAACTCTCGGAAGAGTCGTGGGGGATTGCCGCAGCCACTCCATCTCCTGCTGTGACAGGGACAGCAGCACGATGAAGGAACTGGACTGGCTTGTATGGTAAGCAGTCAGGGAGAGACCTCGTTGAACGAGCTTCTCCCGCAGAGAACTCGTTGAACGAGCTTCTCCCGCAGTCGCTCCAATCTCCTGCTGCAGCCCATGCACCTGCTGCGGTGTCATCATCAAGGGAACCTGAATTATCAGCTGGAATGCTTGATGCGCCACGTCCTGCGTGGTCAGACGTTATTGAACTTGCAGATCCACGAAGCAGATGCAGCTGCCACCCAGATGCAGAACACCGATGTGCCTGCCTCGACGTTACAGCCACACCTCTGCGCCCACCTGCAGCGCGGCGTTCCGCGGCGGTCGGCCCCGCCGCCGCGGTAGGTTTGCCGGCGTCGTCACCCCTGCAGGGCCCGCAGCCGCCGCTGCGGCGCTTGCAGCTCCTGGATGCGAGGCGGCGCCGCCTCCGCCGCCTCCGCCGCCGCTGCCGAGGGATCCGCTGCCGAGCGAGCCGCTGGCGCCGCGGTTCAGCACGACAGTAATGCCGCTGCGGGCGCCGCCGCCACTGCTGTCCCCGACGCCGCCGCTGCTGTCTGCGCCGCTGCGGCCCGCGGCTGCACGCCACCTGCGCTCCACCAGATGTATTACAAAATGCGATTACAACCATGAGGTTTGATCCCTCTGAAACGAGTTTGATTTGACATTGAGGTTTGCAGGGTCACTATCTTCTTTTTTCTGCAGTTACACCTGTCCTCCTCGTCCTCCTTGTCGCCAAAGACGTCCATGGCTTCCAGCTGCGCCGACTCCAGGGCGCGTGCCGTGGAGCGGCGGGACCGCTTCGCCAACGGGCCGTCGCTGTAGTCCTCGTCTGCGCTCGTCCTTGCAAGACCAAGGGAATCATGCACGTTGATGATGATGAGATTGCACGAGCAGTCGGTTCGTTCTGGTTTCGAACAGGCGAACCGAGCCCGTGCAGCATTCTGCACGTTGGGCACCCCCACGCTCCTGCCGCTGTGGCATCCATGACAGGCGTGAACAAGGATGCTGCATCACGCCACCTGTCAACCCAAAGCAGGTTCAGATTGGCTGGAAGCACCAGAGCGAGGGCAGCCACCTGCCGCTGCGCCGCCCCATCGTTGGCGGATTGAACATCATCTCTCATGAACATGGTAAGGAATCAGATCCACAAGGAGACGCAACCCACCTGCTGCGGCGGTGCACGTAGTTGACGGAGGACACGGTGCGCCGCACATTGTTCCACAGGTCCGGGTCCTCCTCTGCGGCGGGTGGCCTGCGGGTCAGAGTTGTAGGATGATGGATCTGCGGCGCTGTCGCCAGGACCGGATCCAGCAAGAAAACACACATATATATACATGGGCGGTGATGTGCACGTGCTTTCGTTCAGGCCCAGCGAGGCAGGGGTTACAAAAGCCCTTGATGAACAGTCAGGCACGTGCCTCCTCCTTGCCTGTGAGGCGTGACATAGCCCGCCGCCTGCACCCCGTGGCCGCCCGGCCGCACTTTCGCGCCGCTGCCCCGCAGCCGGTGCTGAAGCTGGTATGGCTGACGCGGCGCAGCCTCCGGCTGCTGTTGATGATGTTCATAATGATGGTGGTGCCCATGATGCGCCGCACCGCCGTCGTCTGTCACGGTGCGCTGGGACGCCGTGGCATCGCTGACGCCGCTGAGCATCCGCAGCGGCTGCAGAGAACATACAAAGCGGGGTCCTTCGATGTCTTCTGCATGTGAATGTGCAGCAGGCGAGCGCTTTATGACGGCTGGATCAGCTGCTGCCCCAGAATGCAGTCCTGACAGCAGTGCGCGGGGTGCCTTACCAGAGCCGTTTTGGAGCCGTTATCTCCACATACTTTACGAAACGACCATGGATCCATGGTTCCATGTAGAAAGCCACTGCACCTGTCCGCGTTGGAGTGACAGGTCCATGGGCCCGCATCCGTCGAGCTCTGCGCCGCCGCCGCCGCCGCCGCCATGCTGCCCCGAACCGTGCCGCCGGTCCTCCGCCTGCCGCGGGCTGAGGCCAGTGGGGCTGCGGAAGCCGTCGGCGCCGCGGCCCGCCGCGCCCGCCGCTGCCGCACTGTTTGGCCCCGGCGGAGACAGCACGTAGCCGGGCATGGGCTCTGCCAGGTCGAGGCCCCACTCGCGCGGGCTGAAGTTGCTGAGGCTGGCCGCCAGGTCGTCGCCGCTCCTGCAGTGTGATGGCGGCACTGGCGGTGACAGCGCTGAGCATTTCTACTGCGCTTTGACGTTAGTGGCGATACCCTGAGCTGCGGTGCCAGCGCTTTGGAATGTCCGTGGTGAGCACTGGCCGCGACGAGCACTGCCACAGCGTGTGGCAGCGCTGCCGCAGGGGCAAGAGCCGCTGGCGAGCGCGGCAGCACTTGATTATCAAGAATTGATTCAGTGGAGCCTCACAGATGCAAATGAATTAGCAATCTCGGTTCCAAGATTGTTTCCACCGCCGCATAGCAAAAAATCCGCGCCTGCCAGTGAGCTGCGACGCGACCAGCGCCGACAGCGTCGGCAGCATCGACGCCGAGCGGTCGCTGGCGGAGCCGCCGGCGAGGCGGCCGGCGGCCTCTCGCAGCCGCTCCATGTGCTCCGGGCTGTGCAGCATGGGGTGGCTGGGCGCCGGTGAACCCAGCGCGGCGGCGAGCGTGGCGACATCTGAGTCCAACCAGTCCATGTCTCGCATTTTGCGAAGGATACCCCCAGTTATCGATATTATTTCTCAATTGGAATGTCCCTGAGCAGCTGGACTGCACAGTGCGCCGCTGATGATCGGAGTGTGACCTGGCACGAACACGACTTCGGGATTGACGCGACTGCAGCGGAAAATGTGTGGCGTCGAGGATCGCATCGCCTACGTGTTTCGCCCAAAACATATGCGGTGATGCTATCTGTCGTCCTGCTGCCAAGCCTTTGACCACCCACGCGAGCGGAGGCGCGGCCAAAAGCGCGCTCCCCACTTTCGACAGGGGAATTCAGCGAGGAAATGGTGTGTACCTCCCACGTGGCCGGGCGAATACCGCCTGCCTAGTGCAGCAGGACATTGTTGCAGCTGCAGCAGCCGCATCACATCACATCGCACCTGTGCGGCCAGCGTCGACTGGCGCCAAGGTCCGTCTGCGCAGCTGTACCTGATACTTCTTGAGACGGGCTTGACTTGGCACCGGCAGTTCAGCACTACACGTTGACGCTGCAATCCTCACAAGGCTGCACACAGGCTATGTGGAGACGTCTGGGGCAGCTGTTCAGGTCGGCTGCACATGACGCACCGTTGTAGTGTGTGAAGTTCACATGTTACTTGTGCTGACACATGACGTATCACAATTCCGTCGCAGCCCCATTCAATTGCTGCCAAGCCTCGAATCCTTCCACATGTGCCAGGTCGTCGAGAACATGACGCAAGACGCGCACCAGCGACGCTGGAAGGGGTTCGCATGCAGGGGCACCGTGGAGTGCCGCGGCAATGGCGGCAGCGGTGAACATCGCTGCGGCTTCAGCAGCAGAGACGATGCTGGCGGGCATCGAGCGCCGAGCCAGCCAGCCGCTTCTTTCGGGCTTCATCCACCAGAGGTGCAGCACTTTCAGGGCGATCGTAATCTGCAGGACATTGCGGGTCTGGCGGTGCAGATAGCCGCGCTTTGACATGTCGTTGGCCGCACAGATCTCTTGTGCAGGCGCTGTGTAGCGAAATGCTTCCAGTATCGCATCCTTGGAAGGCAGCAGGCGACACAATGGCTGTCATGCTCAGCACCCGGTGCGGGCCGCACAGCGAAACGATGTTGAAACAGTAGCATGCTCGCGCTGCATCACTATTGCTCTAGTTAGGCTAGCGAACTTCAGTGGCCTGCACCTCACGGCCGGCGGCAGTGCTGCACGCCCACCATGCTGTTGCAGTCGATTCAGATGCGTGATACTAGGCAAACGAGTACTCAACAACTCAATGAGTGGGATGGTACAGCGCCACAGCCTGATGTCAGAATGCGGGTTGCTGCAGGTTGTCAACAAGCTTGCTGATGCGTACAAGGACAGAGGCACAGCAACAACTGCTGTGGATTGTCCAACACGCGAGAACAAGGCATGCAGCATTCGTTACTGTGTCATCTTGTGGCTCGCAGGATCGATGCAGCACACGGGGCCCTTGAACTTGTGGGGGCGAGGCTTCCCTCCGCGCGCTGGCAGCAGATGGCGTCCACTGCGAAACCTATTACATCATTACCTGTTGCATGTTTCCTGCAACAACGTGCTTATGAGCTGCGCTGCACGCAGGCGAGTGTCCGGCTGGCATGGCGGGGTGCTGGAGGCAAAGCGTCTCGCTCAGTTAAGCAGCTGGATCAGAACCGGCACCCTGGCGCCAAGTCAGTTGAGAGAGATGACTGATGCCTGCCAATAATGCTGATGCGCAACTCGCACATTGACATTGCAATATTGCTGGCATGCAGGTGGCGCAATCAGCACTACAGTCGTCACCATCGCAGTACGCCTGATGTCAACACTGGGGCGTCGCCGGGTCATTATTGGCGGGCGCACGTCGGTAGGCGGCACATAAGTGGACGTCTGCCGCAGAGTGACATCGCTGGACAGCATCGCTGCGGACAGCACCCCGGCCACGTCGCAACCCAGCAGCTCAGGTGTGCTGTCGGGAGGATCGGCAGGTACCTCGCAGTCCTGAGACACGAGCTTCATTTCAGTAGCTAATGCTTCGATGATCAGAGGTGCGCGAGTGCATCTTGGTTAGTTGAAGCGGTCATGAGTCGAGGCAGGGCGACACGCGTACCGGCACGGTGGTTTGAAAGCCGCGCCAGCCAGCACAGAACCGTCACAACGTCACGTGGCGCAGATGCCCATTTGTGATGGCGACGAAAAGGGAGGAACAATTGAGCAGCAGTTGCCGCATCGAACCTTGCTAGGAGTCGCCAGCAGTACGTGGAGGATACATTCGCCATGATTGACGCTGGGTGGACAACGCATGGTATTTGCGTTGCATCTGGTGCTGCACAGTGCAAGGCTGCATGTTTTCGGCACAAATGCAGTGCATTGCAGTGCTGTATGAGGGGCATGCTCGGCTGGGCACTACTGCCAAGTAGGGCAGCTGTTTCTCTGGCGTCTCAAGCGAAGATGCGTTCGAGTCTTGCAACACCGCTTAGTACACATACTTTGACAACCTCACATGCAGGCGGCCTCACCCACGACCGGAAAATTCGCACGCTGAGGCGGGCTTGATACTCCACAGTCTTCTGCCCAGAGGTAGCGCTGCCAAAGCCGCCGCCGCCGGCCGTCAAAACAATCATCTGAACCTGATTGAGGCTTATGTGCACTGCGTGCCTGCAGTGGCGGGCTGCAGCGGCAGGTCATCCTCACCACGGCGGCCGCGGGGTGGCAGCGGCAAAAGAGGCACCGCACACATCAGCGGTCCAATGCCCGGTCCGCCGCCGCTCACCGTCACCAAGAGTGCCGGATGGCAGTGGCGGCGGCGGGAAAGCCCTTGGTCATCTTGCACATACATGACGGTGAGTGTCGCTCCCATGGGCGAGGGCGACGGAGCAGCGCTGCGCCATCTGCTGCCTCTTGATCATGTGCAGCGGCGCGCGGCTGCGCAAGTCGTATTGAATTGCATTACATATTGTGCGGCGCTGGCGGCGGGCTTGTATGTCACCCCGAAGGAAGGTGGATGATATCGCCGAGGTTTGTGTGGCATTCAGGACCGTGCCAGCCGTTGCCCGCCGACCTGTCTCCAATTTTCACCAATTTGGCAGAATGAATGACGTCACCTTTTATGCCAGCCCTCGTCGGGCAGGCGTCTCATCTCCAGGGTTCCATTCTGCGATCCATGCTCCCTAACCACACGAACTTTGTCGCAGCGGACGCGTCCATCATTCCGAATCGCGGTCTCGATCTTGGACGGGCGGCACTGGCCGCCGGAGGGCCGCGCTGGGGCTGCGGCGCCACTGTGTGCCACACGCGTGCGATGGAGGCGTGCCCGACGGAGGCCATCGTGCGGACGTCCGACCAACCAGGTCAGGCCCTCAGGCTAGATCAGGCGCTGATGTTTGGGGGCACAAACAAGTCGGGCAATACGTACTCTGATCTTCATCAAAATACATAAAAGCACGACGTCTTGCCGTACTTGGCTGGCACAGCCACAAATGCCAGCCGCTGCCAGGGCACACGCCTTGGCCATCTGTTGCTCACGTTCTGGAGCTGAGATTCTGTTTGCTGTTGGGGGAGAGGTGGCTTCACGAAGGTGCTTGTTGCCTTCCGGATAACCTCCTAAAGGCCGACGCCGAGTCACCGTCCCAGCCTGATGATCCCCTCGTACAGCCGGAGCGCGCACACTGCGCTTGCTCCTTGACTTTTGACTGCGCATGTCTTGAAAAAAGAACAGCAGTGTGAACAGCTTGCGCCGCCTGCGTTCGTCGAGTCTAGTGCTGGCCGGTTCCTGGCCGGAGGCTGCCGGCTTCGAGGGTGAATCCGAGCTGGCTCCGCAAGTCGGTTGCGGCCGGACCGGCTCTCGCTGCCGCTGCTGGACAGCTGGTCCTGTGCTCTTGCAGCCTGGGCACGTCGTGTCGTGTAGCAGTAGTCTGCTGATTCGCTTAGTCAACTTCTCTACCACAGTTAGTGATGCCTCGGCTGGCTGCCAGCCAGCTTTTGTAGGTTGCTCCACGTCTTTGTCAGGGAATTTGGCGTCATGACGGCGATACCGGGCATGTGAGCAGCGTCCGTGCAAGGTTCACAACCCAGGCTGGCCCTACGAAACTCTGGCCCTAGCATCCGGCTGTGCGTCACAAGCGCTGCATGCGTGCGAGTCCGGCAGCCAGGAAGGCTTCAGATGACGAGACGCGAACCCCCTTCCTAGCCCAAACGCCTATCTGGAAAGGGTGCCAACACCCAGTTGGCAGCGGCAGCAGCGACAGGAATATTGTGCTCTTAGGGGTGCTGCGAGTGACAACCCACATGGTCGCTCAGATTCAAAACCTGGCTTGCAGGAACTGATCTCTGTGCGGCACTGACTGCAGGCTTCGAGTGAGCCTGCTGCCCATCCTAGATGCGGCCGGCAGCTCCCGAGGTCTGCGGCGCGCGATTCGCATTCCGCGACAGTGTGGTAAGCTGCATGCCCCTGCCTGCTGGGCTGTTGTGACGGTGTATGATCACACACCCTCGATCTAATTCGTCCCCTGTTTTTGCAAGCATCAGCAAGTTCTTGCAGGGCGCAGTGGTTATGATAAATTGACGGATTGTCTTGCGTCGCCACAGGTGGAAGCCGCATTCGTTGCGTTCCTTGGGCGCGCCAGCCGCAGGACCGTCGTCGTCGTGAGGATCCTGCTGCTGCTGGTCTGGGCCGCCGGCATCACAGCATGGGCGGCGTCTGAACACGGCTCCCCGAACAAGGGGGGCTCCCTCATCATGATTGCCGCCACGGTGGTCTGCGCTGCGTCAGGTCAGTAATGCTCCTAGCAGTCCTGTGTTTGCGAAATGTCGCCGAAATGGCGGCAGTGCTTATGGGATGCACTCCTCTCAAGACAGAGCCTACCACTCACATGCGTGTGTCCATTGTTGTGACAGATGTCGTCTTGAAGCCTACCACACATGCACAGACTGCACTTTTTGCGGGTACCCAAATCAAACCGCTGCACGGCGCTCTACTTGATGCATCAGGCCTCGCCCCAGTGTGCAGCACCCATACTGCGCCTCAAATCCCCACACCCGCCTGCCGCGCAGTGATCAGGTCCATCCTGCAGCTGCGGCGCGACAAGCGCTTCGTCCTGCACGAGAGCATCAAGTCGCGGGGCCAGATCCTGTACTCGGCGGCGGCCATGGCGGCGGCCATTGGCCGCTCGCGCCTCGGCAAGCAGCAGCACCTGGCCGCAGGCATGGCCGTCCTGCAGGGAGCGCTCATCTGCTGCGACAGGTGCACGTTGCGGCAGGTCAGATGCGAGTCGATGAGCAGCCAAAAAGGGTTCCCTTGAGACTGATACCCCTGGAACCTGAAAACATCTCGACATGATGCAAACCCCTGTGATTCAGCCCCTCACCTGCAGCAGGCACGCGCTGCATAGAGTGGCGACAACACAACTGATGTCGAGGTGAATGTGTGCAGTGTGCGGCTTCCAGTGGCATTCCGGCTGCAGGGCATATCGTTGC
>JAABUM010007453.1_pt1 | contig 10041 bp, 8 predicted proteins | sample 5559161 | NCBI WGS metagenome assembly JAABUM01 (sample SAMN10711868, study PRJNA513369) | rock metagenome | isolation source: Antarctica rocks | place: Antarctica: Victoria Land, Siegfried Peak nord | reverse complement strand
CGCTCGCGGCCTGGCTGCCTGTCCAATTCCTGCATAGAGCCCAGCGAAAGCTGTTGTCAGGTATACACTTTCGGCCCTCACTCACTATTCATCACGAACGCCTGTCTGAGGTGTGCTACATATCCGCATATCAGCGTGTCCTCAGTGCATGGTACTGGAGAACAGCTGCAGCATCCATACTGTATAGCTGACGCTGCACCCGCGTTGAGGTATAGTAGATAAGTCGCCTCAAGCTCACTTCCCCTTAGCTGGCGCCCTGGCACAGCAACTGCATGTGTGTTTTTTGCTTGTGCTTTTGTTACTGTGTATGCAATCACTGTCAGCCACTGTCTGATGTGTATCAGGAGACTTGACACAAGTCAGAATTGCTCACCCTTGCTTGCTGTCCTGTTGCAATTATGTGACATTTGTGTCCAATTTCTCGCATGAATGCCTGAAAATATGGATTCCTGAGTAGGCTGCAATGGCATCTGGCTTCATCACCCACATCCTCTGACCAACTGTTCAAGTCATGGCAGCGCAGTGTCCAGTTCAGCTTCAAGAGCCATCTTGCACACTCTTAGATTTGTACCTTCATCTACCCTATTGCCCTGAGTGACGCAGGGCACACTTTCACAGAGACAACACCAGTCGTTACACATAGCCTTGCCAGTAGCTTTAGCAGCAGCAGCAGCAGCAGCAGCAGCACCAGCACCAATACTTAGTTCCCAACGTTGTCTTCAGTCTGAGGTATCGGCTCATCAGGAGGCTCTATGTCTCTTGCAAGTTGATGTAGTCCTCATCTGATTTTGCTTGCATTGCGATGTGCTGGCACTGCTTTGCCCTCAACAAACGATCTGCTGCATAACCCAATCTGGCTGTGTTATACCTATAGCTTGATGTGCTTGATGTCTTGTGACATCTCACGTTGTGCAATTGTCATGCACCTGCCAGCCCCCATTGCACTCTGCATTATGTTCTGCATGCAGACCCTGTCTGTCAAGTTCTCACTACGCAGGGGTTTGATTGCTGAGCTCGATACTGCTGGCTAGCAACATGGGCACACATCAGATTGATCTCACAATGGCATCTTACCAGACAGAGCCATCCATGAGTTCCTGTATGCTTTGTCCCTGAAACTTTGTTTGGAATGTGTGTCCTGCTTTGGCAATGAAGATCTACGGCTCTATCATAAATGCTCTTTCTACGTTTCCGTTTTCTGGTGGCCATTCACTAGACCCAATACCCGGGTTGTGATGTCAGTGATGCGGGGATGGTTCGCAGCTGGCAGCTATTAGATGCTCCCTATTGCGGATTGCTCAACTGCTACTACAGTCTCAGCAGTACATCAGAAGCACTGTTCCTTGTTGTGTATTCTCATACACTACCCCAGGCATGAGTAATGGCTTCAAGGATACATACTTTGAGTTCCAATACCTAGCTTCAAGCGGATTCTACAAACAAGCAGACTCCATATGGATGCAATGCCATGCCATAACTGCAATGCATGCATGCAATGCCATGCCAATATTGCAATGCTTGGAAGCGAGATGTCAGCATCCAGCACAACATGTTTTGGCCGTGCGGCGTACAGCACAAAACGGGCACGTTGCAGATTCAGGTTATGATCATTGATTTGATCAAACCCACCAGGGCTATGGAGCAAGTACATATATATATTTGCCTAACTGACTATAGTGAATGTATTCAAGCTGATCAGCCAAATGCGCTGGTTCTGAAATAAAGGCAAGACTGAGTTGTCCCACCGGTAGACATCCATCTAGCAGGGCTTCCTGTACTAGGGTCATCTTGCAATGAATTGCTGCTAGAGCGAGAAGTTACCTGCAGCTGCGGGCGCCCTCAGCCCGATCATGACTAAAAGGCGTCCAGCTGGAAGTTTGCAAGGAGGCGTGGGTCCAAAATGGTTTCTTGCGCCATCTTGCCGCTGCGCTGCTTCGCTGTGCACCTCGCTACACGTGTGTGGCAATTTCACACAGGGCCCTAACATGGCGGCTCTGATTGCAACGGGAGCCGACGACGGGGCTGCAACAGCATAATCTATTTAGGATTTAGGGTATAGTACTGAGCAGTATTGGCTGTCGGAGCCGTTTGGTCTCGGATAGTACTTCCCAAAGCCGTTTGTGATCAACTAGCGCTATTATTGGTCAGAAATTGGGTCGGATCCAAGTACAATTGACGGAGGCGCGACAGGTAGGACACAGTATGCTGCATGCTGCACCGCTGCGCGAGCATCATGCTGCGCGTTGTGTACATATCCAAGCGCAAGTCTATAAAACCTGACGAATGTTGTCTGCACTTGGGAACAGTTGCTTCAGCTCGGCGCTTGAAGCCTGGCGTTTTCAAGCATACCGTAGCTGCAACCCAGGGTGGGGTCGTCGGCCGTCTGGTGAGACATACTTGTCGTTCACGCAACAGCAAAACACGGTCTCCTCTTTGCGATGCAGCTAAACGGGTCTGTTGGCTGCGCGTGTCTAGTGTGCGTATCATTTGTTTCGTGCATCTGAAAGTCTTAATCCACAGGCGCAATAGCAGACTAGGCATAGCGCCTGACAATCGCAGGTGCCACTGAAACATAAGCGTAGCTGAGCACGTCACTCAAACACTATACATGCTTGCAGGGCACAAATATGCTAGGCAGTTGCGGGTTTAGGGATGCCAAGAGAGGATGGCAAAGGACACAGGAGAGTCTAGGCCAAGCTTGCCGGCATAGGCACAGTCGGCTGATGCTGCTTGCCCCTTGTCTGTTCATCTTCCTTTTGCTTCTCTGGAGTCCATCAGTGAGTACTCCCCCAAAAGCCAAGCTTGTTGCAGCAAAAAAGCTATATTTGCCAGCTTGCAAAGTTGTCGCTTCAGCCAGGTTTTATGAGATGCATCATACCAATTTGATGTGTAATGCTGATGCCAGATTGCCCTGCCCATACTGCATACCCTTACAAGATTCCAATAACAAAACAGCAGCAACACATGATGCAGCCTAACCGGTTCCTTAATGGCTGCATCTCACCAGCTGTAGTGCTGGAGTCTTCAAGGCCTGCTGTGCTTCTCCCTAGCATCACAATATTGTGATCCCTGTTGTGCAATGGTGACTGCCTTCCAGCTACCAATGCTGGTGACATGTATAGATATATGTCTGCCTGCATACAGTAGCAGACAGGGTCAGCAGGGCCTTTGCCAAGGGCCCACTGAGCGCATCAGCTGAGTGGCAAAGCATGGCTGGCTGCTTTCAGCTCAATCAAGTTGCATCAGGCGGCCTGAAAAGTCATTGGCAAAATATGTCAACTCTCCGCCTGATGTGTGCACATCATAAGTATGTATATCTATACAGTTATATGCTGCGCAGGTGCATCCTGGCTTGAGTGTGAGAATTGAAGCTCACACTCAGAAGTCCAATGAGTCTCACAGAGCCATGGAAATGTCATTCGTTGCAGCTCAGGACTCTACCAGAGCAGCAGATGTGGCAGCTGATGACTTCACTTTGAACATAGTTGATGGCCTGGTTGACTCATTAGCTGCGCCTGCACCTTCCTTCGCCCAAGCCGATCAGTCAGCTTACTCAGGATCCCATGTTACAGCTGATTCAGACGCAGATATGAGTCATGAGCATCACAAAGTCGAGGCAAAGGGGGAGCTCCAGTCTGTTGGGGTGCTGCAACAGCATCCGCAGAATGCCTCTGCAGCAGCAGAAAAAGCCACATCAGCTGCTGTCCAAACCCTAGAGCTAATTCAGCCGTCCCTAAACCTGAAGTCAAATTCCAGCTCCACCCTCTTCAGCAACTCTCCCCCCTCACCCTCCATGCCAGCTTCCACTGACTCCACTGGATCAGCATCCCAGGTCCACATGGGCTTCAACAACACAGTCATCCATGACTCATACTCTTCTGGAAACTTCTCAGCCGTCAATAGCACAGATGTGGTGCCAATTAGTGAGATGCCTGATCAGGATACAGCCATGCCGTCAAGCACTCCAGCAGATTGGGCCCAGATCATTGAAGATGATCCCTTAGATGATCCGTTGCTCCCCACCACGTCAGCATCAGCAGACAAGGTGGACTCAGAATCTCGTTCTCAGGGTCAGATGACCGTCGACCCAACTGGGTTGGCAGACATTGCAGGATACATCACAGAATCAGACGCCCATGCTGCGACATTTGAGAGTTTTGACCTGAACTCAGAATCTAAATCAGCTGATTCAAATTACGGCAGCTCTGAAGAAGATGAGGAGCTGAGCTCAGTATGGCACAGCTCTGAACACGCAGGCATTCAGGAAGCGAGCCCTGAGCAGCTGAGCTCTGAGCCTACGAGCTCTGAGGCAAGCCCTGAGTCTGAGTCTGACTGGATCTCAGTAGACCCATATTCTGCAGATCTGCAGGGGATGATCCACCCAACTTCCAGAGTCTTCAGAGCTCCTGGCAAGTAAGTAAACTCATACCTTTTTACTCTGAGCTGACCCATTGCTTCACATCTGTGTCTAATCTACAAACTGAGTACCTGGCCAAGTTGCATGTTGAGACCAGAGGTCCATATTTTGCTTCACTACGTTTTTCTTTTTGGTGCGTCTGGCTCTGTGCGAGCACAGTTACACCTGTTGTTACAGCTTGCACTGTTGAGTGAGGAGTTGTTTCGTCCAGTTCCATCCACTTGATGTCCAGCCCTGAATTTTTTGCCAACATGCAGAGCTACAGCAAAATAGAGTATCTGGCTTACATCAATCCATGATGCATCTGCAGATTTCCTGTGACAAGAGATGACCTGGTCGTTGCAATGCCGACTGATCAACGCCACTTCCCAATTGTGGAAGCCAGTAAAGCGTGGAGGAAGAACTTGCGCACATTTGTGACCTTAGCAAATGAGACAGTTGCTTCTGAATATGCTCATTTTGGCGACTCCTCAAAGGTTTGGGTTTACTACCCAGATGATGAATCCCTGAAAGGGCTACATCCCGGGGACAGCAGGGCCGCCCTCACACCCTTTCTGGCTCATGAGGTATGTAACATTTCCCTTACACACCTCTTATACATTTACTCATATTTACTTATATTTACTTGTGTTTTCATTCATTCACTCAGCCAATACAATAACTGCATGAATGGCCTTTTTTCTTTCTTCTGGGCACATGCAGGGCTGCCATTGCCTCGATCTGTCTGTTGTGGAACAATGCCCCCCCGCACAATCATTCTATTTGTCCTCATTCTCAAGATCAGGCTAAATTGCCTTCACTATATAGTCATTGGTGAGCGTTGTCTTACAACCAGACAGCAGAAATGATTTTGGTTGATAATCACAACTTGCATCTCATCCTACTGATGTAAAGATATGCATGCTTTGTGCTTTGTCTCATTTGTTTCTGTATCCTGTCACACTATATTTTATACCCAAGTAGTGTTGTACTGAGTATTGCATTACCGTTGCATGTAATGCCACCCTGACTCATAGCAATGCGTCTGTTTGACTCACGGATTATGTGACTGTGCGCAGGCTTTTGAGGGGGACTACAAATGGATCCTGTATGGGGATGACGACACCTTCTTCTTTGTGGATGGTGTGCTGGAGCTTCTGCAAGACTTTGACCCTTCATTACCCTACTTCATCACAGGTATCCCATACCTGTCATCCCCTCCAGAGCTGCTGCAACATCATGCGCTCATGTTACAGATCTGCCTGCACAGAATGAAACAAGAGGGCTGCTATGTTGGTATGACAAAGCAGTGCTTGCGATGATGTGCGGTCCACATTGACAGGGCTGAGGGCCACATTCAGTGACATGCCCTAGGGTGCATATCACTCATCCTTGATTTGACTGCTTGCAATAGCAACAACGGCAGCAGTGTCATTGCCTACTTGCATGACATTTGCAGCTATGCATGCGAGCTAAGCTCTGCTGCTGCAGCTTATGAGTTGCAAATCAGGACTGACAAAAGCTGATTGTGCAGATCATTACTGGTGGGGAGATGAGCTGAATGAGAGCATGAATTACCATCCACATGAAAGGGCGCCGAGATGCCTGCCATGTCACTGGACTCAGGAAGACGAGGAACGGTCGCTTAGGGCAGATGGCTACCGGCCCTTCCAGCCCTACATAGGCTGCCCTTGCACAGCTGAGCGGATCTGCAAAACGGATGATCGGGGCTACTTCGATGATGCATGCAACATGCCTGTCTGGAAACCAGACACCGAAGGCTGAGACTTCAGGGTTTACACGTAGGGTCTCTGTCCTAACTGTCCGCTTGTGACTCTTTTGCCTTGATATGGGATCAGAAAGCGGCGGCAGCATATACAGCATGCTACTTCAGGCTTTCATGGCCATTCAGGCTGCTTCTGCCTGAGGGTTTAGCATGCATAATGCATTGTCATGTTTATGTATGCACTGTCCCCATGACATCTGCGTTCACTGGTATACTAGCTGCTTTGCTCTTCTTGTGTCACAAGGGTAGATGACCAGCAATCATGTCATTGACCCCAGGTTCAAAATTCGAAACCTGCAGCAGCAACGATACATGGATGAATGCCCAAAGTGCATGCAATGACTCTTTCGTGATGTGCAGGATGCACGGGGGAGCAGGGGCTCTGATGAGTATAGGACTGATGGAGCGGCTTCCTCTCAGCTTCATGGACAGATGCATGAAGGATCTCGTGAGATCATCCGGCGGCGACGCACTGATCAGCGTGTGCCTATGGCGAGCGATATGCATTCACAGACCCTGGTTACAGCTTCTACCATTGGGAATCGACCCTGGCCCAGAGAACAGCACTGCTTTGCTAGCATACTTAGAAGATGCCATCTCCAACAATTCAGACCAGTACTCTCTGGTAAGCAATTTCATCTGAATGTTGGCCATGATACTGTTCCACCATGAGGCCCACATCAAAACATCAATGTTATTGTTGCATTCCTGTACAGGTGTTGTAGTGCTGTGCACTGCCAGTTCAGCATCTGTAGTGAACTTGCCAACTTTGCTAGATGTCCCGTATCCACACTCCCTTTTTGCAATGTTGATGCATCCAAGCAAATCCCAAAAGCTTATCTTCATGTTATGCTTTGTGCATGTCAGCAGATGCTTCACGACGGCCGAAATGTCATGCAGCTGGGATTTGAATGGACAGATCTGTTGTTCTTGCATTGTCGCATAGGGGTATCAAGCCACATTTGAGGGCCTGTCATTGTCTTTAGTGTCTTGTCACATTGCATGACCAAACATCTGACATGTTAAGGTGCTGTCTTACTTTCTGCAGGAGTTACTGACTCATATGGCAACATCTCACCTTAGGTCTGCTACGCAAGGGATTGACGGCGTTGTTCAAACCATGAAACATCTTGCTGACATGTATGATAATTGGCGCCAAAGGGTGCATTCAGTCATCTCCATGACTCAGATGCACGCTGGGCAGCAACAGAAAGTGATTCCCGCCCTTCAGGCCACCACCGGCATTGCTAATTGGCGTCGATGATGCTGCAATGACTAACATTGATACTAGGTATGTCTGCAGTTGTAAGCCTGCCTTTGCAATGCATTCAGCATGGTCTGCTGGACCATGCACATCAAGGAGCAATGCGGTTGCTTGCTGCCCTATATCGTGAGGTCATGGTGCACTGTTTGGCAAATTGGTGCACTGTTTGGCAGATAGCGGTGGGTACTGGATGACTGTCAGGCTCAGGAAAGCCCACTACAGACAACTGGCCCGCCATGGCACATAAGGCTTGCGTTGCGTGTCACTTTGCATTGCACATTGGTGGCTCACCGCTTTCAAATCTGAAAAGACTTCCTGATGATATTGCTGGCGCTGGTGCTGCTGCACCCGACATACAATCTGGACAAAATTTGTATGCAATGGATGAAACGCCGCTTCAACTCGAGGATCGCAACTTGCTTGACTGATGCTCTCAACACTGCCTACAGCTGTTCAGTTACCCCCACGGTCCTGAGTCATCCAGTATACATCAACAGACGGAGCCTTCTCTGACTTAACAATATGTCTCAAGAGTGCGTATGTGTACCAAAAGCAAGTCAGCTGATGAATTCAAAGGGCTAACCAAACATTAAGGGTTCGGGTCAGTGGCATGTATTGAACATTCTCACATTTGTTTGAACAATGAGACAGCAGACTAGATACATGCTCCAGCGCTTCAGCCTTTAGCAACACACCTGGAAGGTTCTCGTTCTTTGATGGGACAACCAACGATGGCATCTTGTCATTCTTTGACTATTCATTTAGCAGATCAATACAATAGGAGGTAACAGTCGGTGAGAGAAACAGCAAGAGGGCTGCTGTAGGCAGCGCTGATAACATTTACCTCCTCCTGCACCGCCAAATCATCAATGATATGTAATACATTGAAGACAATGCCAGCGAAAGCATGGTATGACTGCTTGGAAAGTACTTTCAACAGCAGAAAAGCAATGCAAGCACATCTGGGTGCTTTAGGACTGAAACTTGCTGCATATGATATTTGCTGACCGAGACATCATGTTCACAAAACATCATCAATTGGTAGTGAGATAAGCTGTGCACCCCTCAATCCTAAACCCTGCTACGCTGTGCAGCTCTTCAATCACTCCTGGATCTGATGATACTCTGTGATTGATGCGCACTGGAACCACAGCATATGTGCCCATTCCCAATGCAGCGGTCAGATACGCTTGACATCAGTACATCAAGCACAAATGGGTGCTTGATATACTGGCACTTGCTGGATAGGGTGGCTGTTGAACAACACTATATCGACATCATCAGCTGATGATCACAGTGTCTGCTCAGTCATGATCTTGCAGCTCGGCTGCAGTCTGTATCAGCTCAGCTGGATTATGTCAACTCGGCTGCCATATGTCAGCCCAGCTCAAATGCAATGTGTCAGCTCAAGCGCACTTTGTCAGCTCAGCTGTCATCTGTCAACTCAGTTGTTAGCTCAGCTGCAACTTGTCAGCTCGGCTGTCGGCAGCATTTTCTTAGCTCAGATGTACTTTGCCATCTCAGTCGCAAGCTGTTAGCTGAGCTGTGATTGGTCTCCTCATTTGTACTGCATCCACTTGTCAGCTTGATTGTCAGCTGAACTCTGTTTTATCAGCTTGACTGTGATTTGTTGGTGAGGCTGCAATCTGTCAGCTGAGCTTCGATATGTCAACTCGGCTGCCGTCTGTCAGCTCGATTATCAGCTCGATTTTGTCAACTCTCGGCTGCAACATTTCAGCTGAGCTCAACTGCAATGTGTTACACCCTTTGTCAGCTCAGCTGCCACTTGTCAACTCAGCTGTCAACTCAGCTGCATCTTGTCAGCTCGGCTGTCAGCAGCACCCCGTTAGCTCGCATGTACTTTGGCATCTCAGTCTTCTCGTTTGTACTCTGTCCACTTGACGACTTGCCTGTCAGCTTGATTGTCTTTTCTCAGCTTGACACTGATTTATTGTTTTGCTGGCAATCTTTGAGGTAGGTTGGTTGGTTGTGATGTGTCAACTCAGCCATGGTATGGTAGCTCAGGAGCAAAGTGTCTGCTCAGTCATGATCTTGCAGCTCGGCTGCAGTCTGTCAGCTCGATTGCAATGTGTCAGCTCAGCTGGATTGTCTCAACTGGGCTGCCATATGTCAGCTCAGCTCAATTGCAACGTGTCAGCTCAAGTGCACTTTGTCAGCTCAGCTGTCACTTGTCAATTCAGCTGTCAGCTCAGCTGCAATTTGTCAACTCAGCTGCCACTTGTCAGCTCAGCTGCAGTATGTTAGCTCAGTTGTATTATTTCAACTCGGCTGCGATATGTCAGCTCAGCTCAATTGCAATGTGTCAGCTCAGGTGCCACTTGTCAACTCAGTTGCCAGCTCAACTGCAATTTGTCATCTCCGCTGCCGCTTGTCCGCTCAGCTGCGCACTCTGTCAGCTCAGCTGATTTATGTCAATTTTGCTGCGATATGTCAGCTCAGCTGTCAAAAAATTTGTCATCTCAGGCGTCAGCATCCTGTCAGCTCAGTTTGAATTCGTCGGCTCAGCTGCAGTACATCGGCTCACCTGCAGTCAGCTCGTGTACTATGGTGCAGCATTTTATCACTCGTGTACCC
>JAABUM010007452.1_pt1 | contig 10042 bp, 8 predicted proteins | sample 5559161 | NCBI WGS metagenome assembly JAABUM01 (sample SAMN10711868, study PRJNA513369) | rock metagenome | isolation source: Antarctica rocks | place: Antarctica: Victoria Land, Siegfried Peak nord | reverse complement strand
ACTCGAAGCGTGCGACGAAGCGCCCTTTTACACGCTCGGCCCGCTCACGACGGACATCGCGCCGGGATACGACCACATCACCTCAGCCGTTGGCGCCGCGATGATCGGTTGGTATGGCACGGCGATGCTCTGCTACGTCACGCCCAAAGAGCATCTCGGTTTGCCGAACAAAGACGATGTGCGCGAAGGCGTCATCGCTTACAAAATCGCCTCACACGCGGCGGATTTGGCGAAAGGTTTTCCGGGCGCACAAGCCCGCGACAACGCGCTTTCCAAAGCCCGCTTCGAGTTCCGTTGGAACGACCAGTTCAACCTGTCGCTCGACCCCGACCGCGCGCGTTCGATGCACGACGAAAGTCTGCCCGCTGAAGCCGCCAAAACCGCGCATTTTTGTTCGATGTGTGGCCCGAAATTCTGCTCGATGCGCATTTCGCAGGACTTGAAAGGCGAACTGCTGGAAGGTCTTGAACAAAAAGCGCAGGAGTTTCGCGCGAACGGCGGCTTGATTTATCTGTCGGCGCCCGAAGAGAAGAGCGAAGCGGAAGTTGGGGAAACGGTCGCGTAAACGACTATTGAGCGCGTGTATCACGGTTCAGCTTTCCAACCGTGAACGCGAAGCGTCAGCGAGTGCCTTTGTTCAGCGCGCGAAGCGCATCCTTTTCGATGAAGGCGCGCCTTCGGCATTTTGGAAGATGCACTCGCTAACGCTTCGCGTTCACGGTTGGAAAGCTGAACCGCCTTGATGGATTCGCCCAACTTTTCATGACAACCACCCTTGGCCGCCTTTATCTCGTCGCTACGCCTCGCCCGAACCAAAGCGAAGACGACTTCGTGGCGCGCGTGGGCGCGGCTCTCGATGGCGGCGCCGACGTGTTGCAACTGCGCTGCAAAGAGTGGGAGGCGATTCCCACTTTGGCGCTCGCCCATCGTTTGCGCGAACTGACGGGCGAACGCGGCGTGCCGTTTTGGATCAACGACCGTGCGGACTTGGCTTTGGCAAGCGGAGCCGATGGCGTTCATCTGGGACAGCAAGATTTGCCGGTCGAGTGGGCGCGCCAAATCGCGCCACAACTCCAAATCGGGCGCAGCACGCACGCGCCCGAACAGGCGATTGCGGCGCTGGCCGAACAACCGTCTTACATCGCGTCGGGGCCGGTTTACGCGACGCCCACCAAACCGGGACGAGCGGGAGTTGGCCTCGATTACGTTCGCTGGGCGGCGCACAATGTAACGGGCGTTTGGTTCGCCATCGGCGGCATTGACCAAACGAACATCGAAGACGTGCTGGACGCGGGCGCGCGGCGCGTTGTCGTTGTGCGCGCGATTTTGGATGCGAGCGATCCGGCCCAAGCTGCGGCGAAGTTGCGAGCGAGTTTGGATGCGCGCGAATCTCATCCGGTGGTATAAAACCACCGGACGTTGCCACAAGAAAACCTAAATGCAAGTCAATGGACAACCCTTCGATTACAAACCCGGCCTCACGCTTCACGCCCTGCTCGACCAGTTGGACGTGAAACGCGAAGGCATCGCCGTCGCGGTCAACGACGACATCTACGCCGGAACACGCGCGCCGGATGTGGAACTTAAGCCCGACGACGCAATCGACATCGTGCGCATTTCGGCGGGAGGCTAAGCATTATGACAACCACTGATTACTTTCCAGCGACCGATTCTTTGTCCATTGGCGGACGGGAATTCGAGTCGCGTTTGATGCTGGGCACGGGCAAGTTCTCCGATTTCGGACTCATGCGCGAAGCCATCGACGCGAGTGGCGCGCAAATCATCACCGTCGCCATTCGCCGCGTCGAACTGGGTGCGCCCGGTCACGAAGGCTTGCTCGATGCCCTCGATTTAGATCGCTTGCAACTGCTGCCCAACACGGCGGGCTGTCGCAACTCAGCCGAGGCACTGCGCGTCGCGCGATTGGCGCGCGCTTTGACTGGCGTGAACTGGGTCAAGCTCGAAGTGATTCCCGACGCGCGCTATTTACTCCCTGACAGTTTGGAAACGCTGCGCGCGGCGCAACTGCTCGTTGACGAAGGCTTCATCGTGTTGCCCTACGTTCAGCCCGACGCGGTTTTGGCGCGCCAACTCGAAGCCGCCGGATGCGCGACGGTGATGCCGCTCGCCAGCCCAATTGGTTCGGGACGCGGACTTTTGTCGCGCGCGCTGATTGAAACCGTGATTGACGGTGCGACTGTTCCCATCGTGGTGGACGCGGGTTTGGGCGTGCCCAGCGATGCGGCGCAGGCGCTCGAAATAGGCGCCGACGCGGTTTTGGTGAACACAGCCGTTGCCGAAGCGAACGATCCGGTTCGCATGGCGGAAGGTTTTGGCCTCGCGGTTCGTGCGGGACGGTTAGGGTTCTTGGCCGAACGAATGGCGACGCGCGCGACGGCCAGTCCCAGCAGCCCAACCCAAGGCGTGGTGCGTTTGCCCGACCCGGAACACCCCGAAAATGGACTGCCCACGAGCGAGGCGCAAAAATGATTGCCGTTGTCGGTGGCGGACTCATCGGCGCGTGCGTCGCTTTTGAACTGAGCCAAAACGGCGAAGACGTTCTGGTTCTCGACGCCGATTTGCCCGGCGCCGCATGGCGCGCGGGAGCCGGACTGCTCACGCCTTCAGGCGAGCGCTTGAACGGAACTCCGCTCGAAGCCGACGCGCTCGAAAGTTTGAGTTTGTGGCCCGATTTCGCGCGTCGCTTGGAAGAGGTTTCCGGCCAAAGCGTTGGTTTTCGGCAAGGCCTTTATCGCGTCGCCTTCAACGAAGAAGAAGCGCGCCAGTTGAACGCTGACACAGACGGTGAAGCGGTCGCTTTGAACACCCGCGTAGACGAGCGGGGCTTGCGCCTTCTGCCAAACATGGAGCAAACATCCTCGATTGGAAGAGAAAACCAGCCCCGCTCGTCGGGTTGCGATGCGAAACTCGGTGACGCTCCCGTTGGCAACGCCAACATCCAAAGCACCCCGAACGCGCTGGCTCATCTGAGCGCGGCCCGTTTTCACGCACTTGAAGGCCGCGTTCATCCGCCGAGCGTGCGCAACGCCGCGCTGTCAGGTTTGCCCGTTTTGCACGCTCGGGTCAAGGGCATTGAGCCGCTCGAAGAGGGCGTTGAATTGCACCTCGATTCGGGTGAAATCATAGAAGCGCGGCTCGCGGTTTTGTGTTGCGGCGCGTGGAGCGGCGCATTCGGTTTGCCCATCCGCGCCGTTCAAGGTCAGGCGCTGTTGCTCGAAGGCTCGCCCGATTCGCCCGTGCTTTACGGCCCGCCTCAAAGCGGTTCGAGTCAATACGCTCTGGGGCGCCCCGATGGTCTTTACGTCGGCGCCACGAGCCGCGATTCGGGCACCGAAGAAACGTGTCCCGATTCCAAGGCTGTTGTGGAATTGCGAGACAAAGCGCGGCGACTGATGGGCGAAGCAACGGCGCAGGCGCCGCTACTTCAGCATTTGGTCGGGTTTCGCCCGACGACGCCGGACGGATCGCCCCTCATCGAGCGCCATCCCGAACTGGCGAACGTCGTTGTGGCCACCGGCCATTCGCGGCACGGCGTGTTGCTGGCGCCCCTCACGGCGTGCCGCGTGTTGCAACTCGTGCGCGAACTGCTCGGCGAGCACGCCCATCAACGCGAAGAGGCCGCGCTCGCACTGGAGGTGAGCGCATGAAGGTGTGTTTGACGATTGCCGGTTCGGATTCGGGCGGCGGAGCGGGCATTCAGGCCGACTTGAAAACCTTCGCTTATCACGGCGTTTTTGGCACAAGTGCCATCACGCTCGTGACGGCGCAAAACACGCGCGGCGTGAGCCGGATTCAACTGCTCGAACCCGACATCGTGCGCGCGCAAATCCGCGCTGTGTTCGAGGATTTTCCCATCGCGGCGGTCAAAACCGGCGCATTGGGCAACGCAGCGCTGGTGGAAGTCGTCGCGCAGGAACTGCGCGGGCGCGATGTTCCCCTCATCGTTGACCCGGTGATGCTGGCCAAAAGCGGCGACGCACTTTTGCAATCGAACGCAATCGAGGCGCTCCACACCCAACTGTTTCCCCTGGCGACTCTTGTGACGCCGAATTTGCCCGAAGCCGAGATTCTCTTGGGTTTGAAAGCGGGATTCCTCAGCGACGAGGCCAACGTGCGCGAACTGTTGCAACAATCGCCGCCGCTTCCACTGTTGCTCAAGGGTGGACACGGGACGGGCGCAACCTTGCACGATCATTTGTTGCTGCGTGACGGGGTTCAAACGTGGAGTTCGCCGCGCCTCGAGTCGCGCTCGACGCACGGCACGGGTTGCACCTTGTCGGCGGCCATCGCCGCACATCTGGCGCTGGGCGCGCCGCTTCCCCTCGCTGTTGAACGGGCGCGCCATTATGTGCGCGCTGCCATCGAACAAGCGCCTGGGTTGGGAAGCGGCGCCGGGCCAATGCAACATTTTCCTGTTCGTTGACACTCCCCAGCTTAAAAGCAGGGGATTCTCACTTCAGCGAAAGTTGCCGGAAGAACCGGTCTGACACCTTCTCCATGAGCGTTTCGAGTGTCCGGGTGCCCCCCGGCCACATTCAAAGATTCGCGTAGGATGTTCTGCGCGGCGTTTCGATCTCGATGATGCACTTTCCCACATCCGCAAGTCCACACTCGCTCGCAAAGCGCGAGGCTTTTGTTGACTGCGCCGCACGCGCCGCACAGTTTGGAACTGGCAAAGAAGCGGTTCACCTTCACCAACCGAACTCCGTTCCACACCGCTTTATATTCGAGTTGGCGGACAAATTCACCACAGGCGGCATCGTGCCAGGACTTGCTGTGACCGCGCAGCTTGGTTTTCGCAAGCGCAGCTACGTTCAAATCTTCGATGCCGATGTGGTCAAAGCGCCCCACCAAACCCGAACTGACTTTATGCACAAAGTCAGCGCGGCTATTGGCTATCTTGCGATGCACTTTCGCCACTTGCGCCTTGGCTTTTTGGCGCCGCGCACTGCCCCTTTGCGCGCGAGAAAGTTTGCGCTGGGCTTTTGCCAGCTTCTTGACGAGACGGCGAAAGAACTGCGGTGCGGCTATGGCTTCCTCGTTCGAGAGCGTCACGAAGTCTTTCAGCCCAAAATCAACGCCCACTGGATTGTGGGCTTCTTTGACCGGTTGCACTTCGCGTTCAAATTCAACGGTCAGGCTGACAAACCAGTCGCCGCAAGCATCGCGCTTGAACGTGGCGCTTTTGGTTTCCCCTTCAACGGCTTGACTTTGACGAATCTTTATCCAGCCGATTTTCGGGCAATAGACTTTTCCTTTTTCCACTTTGACCCGTTGCGGAATGCGAAAGGCGAAGTGCCCCTTGTGACGACTTTTGAACTTGGGGAAGCCGAAGCGTTTCGCTCCAGCACGCTTGAAAAAGAAGTTTTGGAAAGCGCGCTCCACATCGCGCAACGATTCTTGCAACGCTTGCGAATCCGCCTCTTTGAGCCACAGCCGTTCTTCCTCTTTCTTCAACTGCGTCAGTTCCAAGTTTTGCGCGGCATAACGAAGCGTCTCACCGGTCGTTTCAAAATGCTCTTTACGCCGTGCCAGCGCCCAGTTGTAGACGAACCGCCGCGCACCTGCAAGTTGATACAGCCTGTGGGCTTGCTTTTGATTCGGCTCCAACTTGAAGCGATAAACACGACGCAAAGTCATTTATTTTCCTTTTTGGTTTTCGATGTATTGTTTGATAACACTCAAAGGAGAGCCGCCTACTGTGGAAATGAAGTAGCTGTTTGTCCACAAGGTCGGAAGGCGACGTTTGAGTTCAGGAAACTCGCTTCGCAAAAAGCGAGAGGTTCTCCCCTTCACCAAACGCACCCACTTGGCAACCCCCAACTGAGGAGAAACGGCGCACAGAAGATGAACATGGTCAGGCATCACTTCCAGCTCAATGACTTCCTGCCCCTGCTCGACTGCCAGTTCAAACACAATCTCTTTCAGTCGCGCGGCAATAGGCTCGTTCAAAACTTTGCGGCGGTATTTGGGGCAGAAGACGACGTGATACTGGCAAGAGAAAACCACGTTGTCATTCGACTTGAACTGCTGCTTCGCCATAGGCAGCAGAGTATACAGTCACGTGTTCATCTATTCAAGGAGAGCGCAGCGTTATTGTCGAACTGCGTTCGACTCGCCCTTCTATCCCCTGCATAAATGCACGGGGCTTACGGGCTTTTTTCGCTAAACCGTGTTTCAAAGACGTTGCACCTCGTGGCGGGGCTTGCGCCCTCTTCCAATCAGGTGACTTCCTTTAATTGGAAGAGGGCGCAAGCCCCAGGGCAAACGCACTACAAACTGAGAACTGTAATTTGAGTCTTCTTCTCACAATTTCTTCAATTCCTGCAACATTGAAAACGCGAAGCACCCTGCGTTGCAGTCTCCGAAGGCGTCACTTGAAATTCTTGGGGTTTCCAGAAGCGCAACTTAAGATCTTTCGCAAGCTCAGGATGACGCAGATTTGTTACTTCTCTGTTTGAATAACAGTTCCCACTTTGTGGTGCGTTTGCCCTGAGCGCGAGCCCCGCTTTCATTCATACAGCTTCGCTTCCAAAGCGTTTTGCCGTTCGAGCGCACGCTCGTAAAGCGGCGCATTGGCCGGGTTGGGCTGCAAGGCTTCGCCGCGCTCGAAGGAAACGGCTCCGACATCGGGCACCAAACCCAGCGCTTCGAGCGCGAGCAGTGCCGCGCCGCGAGCCGAGGCTTCGGCTTCTTTCGAGGCGCACATATTCTGGCCAAGCGCATCGCAAACCACGGATTGCCAGACTGGAACGTATTCGAGTGCGCCACCGGAAAAGGTGATTTGCGCGTTCGGCGCGAGCGGGCGCAGCAAGTCGAACAAAACGCGATAGCGAAGCGCGGCGCCTTCCATGAGGGCGCGCATGATTTGAACCGGCGAAGTATGGAGACTGGCGCCCGCGAGCGCGAAGTGAACATTGGGATTCCAAAGCGGCGCGCGTTCGCCCGCCAGAAACGGCAACACGGACAACCCGTGAGAATCGGGCGCCATCGCGGCGACTTGCGTTTCCCAGTCGGCTGGCAAGTTGAACGTGGCGCGCCCCCACGCGAGCGCGTTGCCGCAGTTGGAAATAGCGCCGCCAACTAAAGCGCGTTTGCGATCCACGCGGTAGCGCCACAACCCGCGCGGCGGTGCGCCGACAAATCCGGGCAAAACCACGCGTAGCGCGCCACTCGTTCCAGCGTTAAGCACCAACGTCGAAGCATCGGTTCCGCCGCCGCCGATGTTGGAACACGCGCCGTCGCCCAACGCCGGAAACATCTTCGCGCTCTTTAATCGAGGAAAACGCGCCAAAAATTCATCGGTCGGTTCGAGCGGCTCATCGGCGTCGCACAGCGGCGACAATTGCGCGCGTTCGATTGGCAAGTGCGACAACATCTCGTCGTCCCACTCGCACTTGTCGCCGTCGAAAACGCCCGTTCCCGAGGCCATCGAAAACGAAACGCGCGTTTGCTTGCACCAGCGCCGCGCCAAAAACTCGCCAAAACTCATCCAGTGGAGCGGCGAGGTGAACAGTTCAGGATGAACATCGCGCAGCCAAAGCAGCTTGGCGGGCCAGTAAGAGGTGTGAAACGGGCAACCGGTTCGCGCGCGGGCGCCGTCTTCGTCCACGAGTTCGCGCAAAACCGCGACGTGCGCCCGCGCGCGATTGTCGGCCCACGAGAACACGCCGCTTTTGGGCGTGCCGCTTTGGTCAACGGCCAACAGCGAGTGCATAAAGCAACTCGTGCCAATCCCGACGACTTCGCCCTCGACGCTTTGCAGCAGTCGCTCAAGGCATTGTTCAACCAATTCCAACAGCGCCAGAGCATCGCATTCGACGCCGCCATCGGGCGTAGTCGTTTGTTCGTAAGGAATCTGCGCGATGGGGCCGACCTGCGCGCCCGATGTGTCAAAGGCCAGCGAGCGCGCCGAGGACGTGCCGACATCAAGGGCGACCACTAAAGAAGAAGCCATAAACAAACCTTAATCTTCTCGCGCGCTTAGCGCCACTGCATGAGAAAGCACTGAACCGGGCGCATTCGACTTCATCTTCTCGCGCACATGGTGCCACTTTCAACAATTCGTGGCGCAGGTTCTTGCTGCCACATGGCTTCCTCAAAAAGCAAAAATGGCGACGCAAAGGAGGCACCGTTTTTCGTCTCGTATTGAAGACCGCCTTGTTGAAGATGTGTTGACCGGTCAGGAAGAAGAGGCATCCTGTTCCGGTGCTCCCAAGCCTCCGGCCTCCGGGCGCAAGCGCCCAAACGTCCTACCGGACGTGCTTCCAGTTGCAGCGTGTCCGTGAGGACACTTGGCGCAGCCGGTATGCCGGTGGTTGGATACCACCGGAACACCGTGATGCTTCTACCTTGAAACCTGTTTCCCAAACTGCAACGCGTTGCGATGATACCACCGGAACAGCGTGATGCTTCTACTGCCTCAGATGCTGCCACACCGAAAATACGCGCGAAAAACGGCGGTTCAATTGAACCGCCGTTTTCGTTCGCTCTTTGAAACCAATTCAAGCCGGATCAGCGGCTTCGGGCGCGGCCCCATCGCCCGCCTTGGGCGCGGCGTCTCCGTCGCCCGCTTCGGGCGCGGCGTCACCGTCTGCTTTCGGCGCGGCCCCATCGGCTTCGGGAGCGGCCTCGTCGCCCACCTGCGGTTTCGCCGTGTCGTCGGCGAAGCCGTTGCCGTTGAGGTCTTCTTTGATGCCCATGGCGCCCTTGCCGTCCCAGTTTTTGAAGTCCATCTGGTAGTTGTCGGTCGGGCCGTTCATCTCGAAGTCTTTCTTTTCGTATTTCTGCTCCGTTCCGTCTTCGTTGAGGCGGGTCAACTGGATGTCGTATTTGTCGCGGTGGCCGTCATTGTCTTTGAACGCGAGCGTGCCGCCTTCAAAATCCATATCGGCGCTAAGTGTTTTGCCCGCATCGAGCTTAACGCCGCCGACTTGCGCCGTGTAACTGGCACCTGTGTCGTCTTTGGGATCGAAGGCGAACGAAATTTCCGGCGTTTGGCCGTCGGCGCTCGCGGTGAAGGAGATGTGCTGGCCATCGGGCGAAATCGTCGCCGAAAGGGTTTCGTTCGGGTCGAGTTGGATGTGTTTGAAACCCACCGTAAAGCCCGGCGCCGAGTAAACGAAGTCGGTGGTGCTTTCCTGCGTGAGGTGTTGGCCCGAAAAGGTAATGGTGTCCGGCTCGCCTGTTTCGGACGCGGGCACGAAATAGTTGGGCATATCGCCGCCCAATCCGCCCGAAATCAAGTCGGCGCGGCCACCCCCGATTTCATCGTGGAACCGGCCATCGCGCGGGTCGAAGCCCAGACGCTTGCCACCGGCGGTCGTGACCAACAGGTCGCCCGGCCCATCCAGAAAAAACTCGGCCTGATCGCCCTGTAGAGCGAGCGCGTTTTTCACCCCGCCCGCGTCGTCTACTGTAGTGCGCGGCGCTTCGTCGCTGGCGTCGGCAAAAGGCGCGTCGAAGCCGCCTTTGTCGCGCAGAGCGGTTGAGGTGAGTTCGAGGGTTTTGGTGTCGGTATCGCCCGTGTATTCGGCAGGCGGTTCGTTGGGGTTGGTCGAAGTGACGTATTTCCACGCTTGTTTGCCGCTTTTGTTGACGACGACATAACGCGTTTCGCCGGGATAGTTGTTGTCGTAAACGTGAATGCGAAACGAATCGCCCGCGTCTTCCACGGCGATGGGCGTGATGGCGTGGCCGTCGAAGGAGCGATTCTCGGCGGTGTTGTATTTGTAAATGCCCAGCGTAAAGGTGTCTGTGCCGGCTTTCATCGAATCAATGAGGGTTTGCACAACCGCGAGCGGCCCTTGCTTGGCCGATGCGCCCGTGGCCCGACCGACATCGGACACCGCCTGCGTGGCGAAATAATAGGCGATGTAGTTGGCCAACGCCGAATCGAGTTTCAAATCGAAAGGCGATTTCGCGTCGGGCTGATAACTGGCCGCATCCGCGCGCTCATTGAAGGGCAACCGCGACTTGAAGCGCAAAGCTGTCGCCGCCATGCCCTCACAGTGTCCTTTGT
>JAABUM010007449.1_pt1 | contig 10044 bp, 13 predicted proteins | sample 5559161 | NCBI WGS metagenome assembly JAABUM01 (sample SAMN10711868, study PRJNA513369) | rock metagenome | isolation source: Antarctica rocks | place: Antarctica: Victoria Land, Siegfried Peak nord | reverse complement strand
GATCAGGGCAATCAGGTCATCGCAGGAAAGGGTGACAAGGGCTGCTCGGTCCACGCACCATCGTGAATCGACCCCGCCGTGACCGTGTCAAGGAAGCTTTGAACGAATGGGGGTGAGCAATTACCATACTCGAGATCGCTGCAAGATATTCCCCTCGCGCGGCCAGTAGTGCCGTGTCGTCCCTTACAACATCCAGTCTGTGAATATGTGGAGGCGCGCTGGCTTGGCGTCTCCCGTCTCGTCCCTCAGTTCAGTGACGGCATTTTCATAAAAACGGGTTTTCGCCAGCCGCGTCGCATGTCGAGCGGAGATCTACTACCTGGGGACGTCCTAGTCTGCTGCCCCAGGGGTGAAGAGGTTCAAGGCATCGATGTGGTCGAAGATAAGCTCAGTGGGAGCGTTAGGCTCACCACCTATCAGTTTCGGCCCAAGTGGTTGACGATCTGACCTGAGGCATGATGAAGGCCCGTTCCTGAACGGAGCGGGTCATTGGATGGGTGGAATCGAGCATGCAGCCCAGGGTATCGGTGCGGTACTGCAGGAGCGCCTGCCTTGGCAGCGCAAGACACAGCGGGAGAATTTGGCGCTCCTGATTGCGACCATGCTGAGCGAGCGCAGCGCCAATTTGATGTCGCTGGCAGCCGCCCTGCCGCGCCCGTCAGATCGGATTGACATGCGCTATCAGTGGATCGTGCGCGTGCTGGCGAACCCGCTGATCGCGTGCGATGCGGTGATGCTGCCGTTCGCGCGCGAGGTGCTCGGGCGGGCGCAGGCCGAGGCGGGGCCAGGAGAGCGCATAGACCTGATCCTGGACCAGAGCCGGGCATCCGAGCGACACCAGATCCTCATGCTGGCCCTGCTCCCCTTTGTTTGAAACCCACCTCCGGACCGTCAGCGTCAACGGGTCCAGTTATGCTTCGAGGTCGGCGGAGCATCGGGCAGAGCTGATGGGGCCATGGATGGATGCAGCCCGTCAGTTCTATGGCGCCATCTCCAAATCGAACTTCGGCAACAGCCGGCTGTTCTACAACAGGCAGATCGTCGTCGTTGGCCTCGCAACGTTCAAGGACCCGGAGGCGGCGGAGCGAGCGGCGGGGTTCTGGCAGGTGATGGCCGAGGACAGCGGGCTGGATGCCCTGGACCCACGCAAGATATGCCTGGAGTTCGTCAGGGCTCAAACGGGCAGTGGAAGGGGAAGCGCCACGCGACGGGGCCAAGGGCGTAGTCATGTCGTAGGCTACCTCGCGCATGGCGTGACCATGTGCTGGAACGCATATTACCGGGGAGATGCCCAACTCTCGCGTGTGCAGGTCCGCGACCCCAAGGGACCGCTGCGGATCCTCGGCACCATGTATGCCAAGCGGGACGATCGAGAAATCCCTACAGCGTTGATCCCCGATGCCCGAACCGGGAGCGATCTGGAGGACTTTTCCGAGCGCACCTCAAGGAAAAGTCCGGCGCACAACCCCGATCAGGCCGTGGCCTGACCAACGTAGACCCCTCACCGGGTTTCTTCGTTTCACCAGCAGGGAAGAAAACGCGAGACCCAATGCTACCCCATGCGCGAGACGCAGGCCGGATGTGGTTCAAGGGCGCGGCGAAACGCGAAGGATTGTTGGCGCAAGACCGGCGGATCACCCCTGCCGGCAGGCCCCGTCCGGTCCGACGAGGCAGAGGGCATTTGGCGGAATGGTTGCAAGCCCGGCGTTGGTGCAGCAACGGCGAACACTGAAAGGGCAACGCCGCTTGCGCCCATCGTTCTCTATATGTTCCTATGCAGGGTCATCAGGAAAAAGCATGCCGCAAGGTCCTCCGTTCCCCCTGGCCTGCCGACCCTCGCCTGCGCACCCAAGGCCAGGTCAGGAGGTGGGCGCCCCTGGTGCCGCGAGTGTCCGCCATTCCGGATGGCGGCATCGGACGGTGTGTCAGGCGTGCACGGGGGCGCCATCGCGCAGTTCCCGGCCGCGACCTGGACGCACCGGACAGCGCAGCTTGGAACGCCACCGCGTCGATTGGCACGACCCTGCCCGCTCCGCCCGCCGCCCGTCCCAGGCCCGCGTGACATGGCCCGCGATTATGACGGCAGCAACATCACCGGCTTCGTCAGCCCTGCCGGCGACAGCCTGGAAGGCCCGATCGACCTTTCTGAGGTCCTCGACCTGCGCCGGCTGCACCGCTACCCCGTCCGCGTCAAGGGCGACGCCCTCACCGAGCGCGGCATCCAGCACGGCGACATCCTGATCGCCGACGCGGCTGCGGCGCCGGCGGCCGGACGCGTCGTGATCGCCATGATCCATGGCGACGTGCTCGTGTGCCAGCTCGCCTACCGCCATGGCCAGTGATGGCTGCGGCCGTCCGGGGTGGGCAAGGAGCCGCTGCCCGTGACCGACGAGGCGGAGATCTGGGCGGTGGTGGCCGCCCTGGTCCGCACAAAGGTCTGAGCCGGTGCGCATCTACGGGTTGATCGATTGCAACTCGTTCTACACTTCTTGCGAAACCATGTTCGACCCCAAGCTATGCGGCTTGCCCGTGGTGGTGCTGTCCAACAACGATGGCTGCGCAATCGCACGGTCTGCGCCTTATGAGGAATGTCAACGGTCACATGCTGGCACGGAAACGCGCCAGAGCCGGTCAGCCGACCGCGCCGCCGCCGATCAGCACGACCTACAACCGGTCTTCCCTGTGCTCGGGACCACCGCACTCTTCAATTCGAACATAGGTAGGGCGGGCGCCGCACCGGTCGCCGCGTGTACCCGGCACCGCATCCGCGCGATGGCCTGCGCGACAGTGACGCCGGGCAGCTTCGGAATAAGCAAGAGGATGGCGAGGTGGCGGGCACCGTCCCGGCAGCGCCCGCAGCAGACGATGAGCCGTCACTGCCGATAATAGGCGAGCGGCGTCGCGAGCACCTGCTCCCCGAAGCTGCCTGGCACTGGGGCCGTGATGCACCATGCGCGCAAGCTAAGTTTAGAACAAAAAATGAACAAGGGCCGATGTGCATCCAGCGATGCGGCCGACTTCGCGCGGGTGCCGCACCCGGCCGCGCTGACACAGGAGCTGGGCGACTGCCGAGGGCTGCTGCGGCTCCTGATCGCTGAGTGCGAGGGCCGCGCCGGCGCTCGCGGCCCGGTGGGGTTCCGGGCGGCCTGACGCCTGCGTCCGGCTCTGGCGTGCCGGCGTGCCATCTGTGCGGCGGTGACAGCCAGCGCGTGGGCCTGGCGTCAGCGGTGGGAGACCAGGATGGCAATCGGCAGTGCAGTACAACGGGGCAGCTTCGTCTACGTGTACGACGAGAAGGGACGGCAGCTCGCAACGGTTCCGGCGGGCGAGGGAATGCAGGGCTACACGGGATCGACAGTCAGCGTAAGGCGGGGCGCCTTCATCTACACCTATGACGAGCGTGGGCGGCAGATCTCGACCACACCCGCCCGCTGACGTGAAGTAAACCTGGTCCAGGGCCCAAGGGGGCCGTCAATGCAAGGGTTTCGCCACCGGGAGGATCGGATGGAGGGGTACGCGCACTTTGAGCTGAACAACCAGGGCCGGCCCTTGCTTGATGCCGGGCACGCCCTTGTCGCCGAAACGCCCGCCGACAGGGCCGCACGACATGGGACCGATGCGGCGGCGAGCGTCACGTGGCTCTCGGCCCGGCCAGAATATTGGCCACCGCTCCCCGGAAACGGGGCGCAGGTGTGGGGTGTGGCATGCCTCCTGTTCGGGATCGGAGCGGATGGCGCCGGCTGGCTTGCGCGCCTGGCGCGCTCGGACTGGTTCGCGGGGCTGGAACCGCGGGCAGAGGACCTCGCCGTCGCAGGTGGCGTTGCCCGCGGCAGCTGGGCGAGCGGGGCATCCGGAGATGAGGGCCACCTCGCCGCGGCGGCCGAGGCCTTCTTCGCGTCCGCACCGATTCCGAGCGCGTGGTATGCCACCGTCGCCGTCCCGTGCGGCGCCGGATCGGCCGGGCAATCGGCCGCGCTCGGCTTGGTCGGCGCCTTGACGAAGCGGCGCGACCCGTTGGGACGTCGGATCACCGTGGTGGTGACGATCGAGGCCGTGCCCGGCTCCGCGCGGGAAGGCGCGTTCGTGCGGCGCTTGCTCGACCGCGGCGCCTTTGTGGTGCGCGGCGGCGCGGACCCGGGTGTTACAGGCGACGACCACCTACACCACTTCCCGCTGCGGGCCGTGGTGATCCCGCGCCGGGGCCGGCTGGTCTGCGTGGACCTTGCCGATTACCTACTCACCTGGCAGGTGGGGTTTGCCGCCGACCTGCACGTGCTTTCCTCGGACTTGGACGCCGAGCAAGTCCTACGCACCCTGCGGCTGCCCGGCCGGCGCAGCGACGGCGCGCGTGCGCTCAACCTCGGGTTCCAGCCCGATCCTGGCCAGAACCTGTCAGAGATCGACCACTTCGCGTTGCGGTGCTGCGAGCTGCTTCTGGCGCCGGACGGGGACGCGGTGTTCACCGACACGGACCGGCTGGACGGGCGGACCGGCTCGGTCGACCTCCTGGTTGTTCACGATGCTATGGCTGGCGGGTGAGGCAGCCGCGCCGGGCTTGCGGCCTGCCTCGGCCGGGCGCGCCCGGGCGGCGGCCTGCTAATCTTTTGGCTGCTCGACGCGAAGCCCTGTCACCTCCTCCACCCAAGCCGGAACCACCTCCGTGGCCGGGCCATGGCGGGCCTCGTCGAAACTCCGGGTCAGCTCGGTCGGCTCCAGGTTCAGCTCCAGCGTGCGCGCGCCGTGCGCCCGCGCCGTCTCGGCGAAGCCTGCGGCGGGATAAACCTGCCCGCTCGTGCCGACCGCGACGAACAGGGCGCAACTCGACGTAAGCCACCACTCTATCTCGTCCATGTGCAGCGGTATCTCGCCGAACCAGACGACATGCGGGCGCAAGGCCTTGGCGTCGCAAGCGGGGCAAAGCGCATCGGCGAGACCGGCCCCCCCAAACGGGGACACCGCGCCGCAGTCCAGGCATCGCGCCTTGGCGAGTTCGCCGTGCATGTGGAGCAGGCCGGACTGACCCGCACGCTCGTGCAGGTTATCCACGTTCTGGGTGACGACGAGCACGGGGCCGGGGTGCTCGTGCGCGAGGTGGGCGAGGGCGAGGTGGGCGGCGTTCGGCTGGATCGCCGGGTCGCGCAGTTGGACGCGGCGGGCGTCGTAGAAGGCCTGCACGCGCGCGGGGTCGCGGGCGAAGGCCTGCGGCGTGGCCACGTCCTCCACGCGGACTTTAGCCCAGAGGCCGTCCGGGTCGCGGAAGGTGGCAAGGCCGCTCTCGCGGCTGATGCCCGCGCCCGTGAGGACGACGATGCCTGGGGCGTCCGGCCCCGGTCCCACGATTCCGCGGGCCTCCCTCCGGTCCTCCTGGTGACCTTGTGCCCGGGTCCGCTGTTTCTGCTGGTTCATGCGATGCTCCGAAACAAAAGATGGAATTTCTGGCATTGTCGGTTGGACAACCCCCATCAGCAGCCGGTGCCGCGGGATGCCGGCTACTCCTTTCATTGTAGGCGCATTCTCGAACCTCGTGCTCGACCGTGCTCCCGGTCGCCATGGTCATGTTTTTCTTATCTTGCTGGATTTCTGAACCGGCCCGGCCGGGCCGGAGCTGCTATCATACCGGGTGGCCATGGACCGGAAGCAGGTGCGTGGGCATACGCTCGGCCGCGACGGGCCGGCCCGTCCGCAGGATCGCGCCGTCGCGCACCAGCTGCGCCCAGGTGCAGCCGCCGTCGTCGCTGCACCACAGCGCGAGGTGCGTCGCGCGCGCGAGTTCCTGGTTGACCCAGTCCAGCAGCCACTCGAACCCGTCCGTGCGCCAGAGCGCCTCGCGCGTCGGGTGGACGATTTGGAACTCACGGTCCAGGTCATGGTTCACCCAGCCGGCGCCGCCGGGCGCCGGTTGCGCGTCCAGGTCCAGCGACAGCAGCATGTCCCAGAACACCCCGTCCCACTCCACGCCTACGCCGATGTCCCACTCGTCCATGAGCACGATGGAGATCGCCGGGTGGACGCCCCGGACGCGCAACTCGGTGCACGAGGGTGACACCGTGCTCGCCAACGCCGGCAAGGCGAGGCGCCCCGGCACCGCGCGCAGCCAGGTCATGAATGCCGCCCGGAACGGCCCGTGGCAGGCATCAGCCTCGGCCACTGCGTCCCGACCCGCCATGGTGAGTGCGACCGCGGCCACGCTTGGATCGCTCTCAGCGTCGGCGTCCGGCGCCGCCATGGCTGCGGTTCTGTATGCCATCATCATAGCCGCGGCCAAGCCGCCCGACAGCGCCCTACGCCGTCCCAATCCTTTCCCGTTCATCCTGCGACCACCTTTCCGCCGTGTGCCCGATGACCATGGCGACCTGCCGCGACAAAGGCGGTCGCACACGGAAACCCGTTCGGATGCGACCGCTCCTGACGCAGCGATCCGCCATGTCGGGCGCCGCGCGGGAGGGATTTGATGGGCAGGAACATGCGTTCATGACGCGCGGCGGTGACCGGCATGGCCGCAACGCCACAGGGGTGCCCTCGCTGCCGCAGTGGCTGGGTTCCTGATGTCGCTTGATAGTCGGAGACGCCCATAGATGAGGCGCAAGCGCTCCCGTCCTCGCCCGGCGATCCAGCGCGCCTTCCACGCCTGGTACGAGGGGGCGAGCGCGCGCTTCGCTGTTCCCGTCCTGCTCGGGCGCCGCACGGACCGGAGCTGGACGCTCACCCTCGGCGGCAGCACCACGCCCGCGCTGTGCTCCTGGCTCTACGGCTACGGCATCGCGGTCTCTGCGGAGTGGGGCGGGGTGTTGTGGGACCTGGTACTGTGCCTGGAGGCGGCACCCCGACGCACGCCGCTTGGCTACCTGGACCACATGGTTCTGCCCGAATACCGCGAGCCGTACGCGACCAAGGACGAGCTGTGGCGGGCTGAGTTGTTCGAGCCGTTCCTGCGCTGGGTGAACGAGGAGCTTGCCCCGGCGCGCCGCCTCGGGCCCTGGCGCACGCAGGAGGGCGGCGCGACCTGGGCGAAGCTGCTGCAGCCCGGAGACGTGGCGCACCCCGACGTGGCGCGTGCCTATGCGCTGCTGCCCGTGCACGAGGGGGCGGGACGCTCGGCAACGATACCCTGAAACGGCCAGGACGCCGCCAGCCCGAAGCGCGCCCGGAGCACGATCAAGGCCGGATGGCCCGGGTCCAGGTCCGCAGCCCAACCCAGCAGACAAGCGCGCCCCAGCCGGCGGTCGGCGGCGCGCAGGATGTCGGCCAGCTCCCACGGGTCCTCGAACAGTTCCATCAATCGGTCGCGCGGGCAATCCAGGTAGTCGCGCATCAATGCCGACGGCTCGCTCGGGCGCCGGCCGTTCCAGCCGTAGCCCGCTTCCCAGGTGGCAAGCGCCGGGCCGCGGGTCGAGCTGGGCAGATTGTCCGGTCCGGAAGGCAGGAAAGGGCCGGGGAAGTCCCAGATGATGCGCCCGGCACGGCCGTGGCCCAGCATGACCCAGTGGCGCGGCTCGTCGAAGGTGAACTCCTTCGTCACCTTCGCGAACACGTTGCAGTGGATGGCGAGCGGCAGGCCCGGCGCGAACAGCGCCTCGACGCGGCTCTTGAGCTTGCTCCAGGGCCGGGGCGAGCGGCCGTAGTTGTGGCGAGACATCACGGGGTCTCCTTGGGTCGCGTGCCGGGGGCGGCTTGGCCCATCGCACGCGCCGGACTGAAGGTGGCCCAAACCTTGTCCGGGTCCTGCGCCAGCCGGGAGGCGTTGAAGGACAAGTCGTGAGCCTCGGCGGTCCAGCGCTGCCCCGCCATGTCGGCGTACGTCAGGCGATGACGACAGACCTCGTCCCAGATGATGTGGTTGAGCCAAGCGACCTGGACGCAGGTGCCGGGCGGCACCGCGGCCCAACGCTGCTCAAAGGTTCTGCTCGCCTGTTCCCAGCATTCGTTTGTCTGCGAGCTGTAGAATTCGTACATGCTGATGCACTCGGTCGCGACCACGACGTCCCGCAGCGCCTCCGCTGTAGCGTTGCAGAGATAGACGAGGGTGTCGAGCTGGCGCGGGCGGAAGTCGGCGTAAAGGCATAAAGGGCCGGGCGCTCCGTCGGGCAGCATGATCTCCGAGGCGTGCTGCACCAACGGGGTCAGCAACTCGCTAATGATGTAGCCTTGAGCGAAAATATCCTGGTCATCCGGCGGTTCGAACTCGATGGCCGGCTCCTTGAATGGCTCACCGGAGCCGATGGCGGCGCGCGAAGCGATGATGAATTCCACCAACTCCCCCTGCCCGTGCGCCATGCAGGCGGCGGCGACATAGGCCGGGTAATCCTCGGTCCCGCTCTCCCCCTCGCGCTCAGTGAACTCGCCGATCAGATCGAGGCTGCGCGCTTCGATTTCGTTGCGCACGGCCTCGCGCTGGAGCCGCAGGGCCAAGTCGGACGCCTCCGGCTCGCTGAGGCGGCTGCGGTAATAGGCGACTGCTTTCGTCATCGTTTCCTGTCGTGGCCGGAGTTAAAGGTCCTGGACGGTCCGGTAGTGCGGGTCGGACCGAACCCTGCAGCGCGCCGGGTCGAGGCCGAAGACGTGCAGCACCCGGCGCAGGACGGCGGGCGCCTGGAGCTTGCGGGCAGCATAAAGCGTGAAGCGGGTCGTGCGCGTGTCGAACACCACGCGCCCGCGCGGGAAGTGCTCGTACTCGTGCCAGGCGATCAGGGACGGGAAGCCGCATCGGGCCAGGCCTGCGGGGCCGAGCCGGCGCCAGCCATCCCAGACCTCGTGGTGCCCGCGCGGGTGGGTTAGGTGGTCGCCGTACGTCTCGGCCGCGGCGAGCAGGGTGCGGTCGAAGACGAGCCGCAGCGGCCCGTGCCCATCCGGCACGCCCCAGACAATGCCCACGCAGGGCAGGGCGTCCACGCCCAAAGAGATGACGGACGCACAAGGGCCGTTGCCGCCGGGTTCCGCGGGGAGCCGCGGTGGCACCGTCTGTTGTATGCTCTCATCTGCCATGTTCCCGGCCAGGCCACCTTCCCTGATGTCATGCAGACAATGGCAGGCCAGTGCGTCAGAAGCGGACGCGGCTCATACCAGCCACCCTTTGGGGCGACCGGTATCAGAGTCGTTTTTAACGCGCGGCCGCCCCACCAACCCCGCGCGCATACCGATCAGCCCAAAGGGCCGCCGGTATCAGACGGCGCGGCGCCTCAGCCAGCACGCGAGCGCTTCCTCCGACACCCGGCCCCGGGCGACCGCGACGAACACGGTCACAAGCTGCGCCGGGCGCGCGGCGACCTCGCGGCCGTTGGCGCGCAGGAACAGCAGGCACGCCGCGGCACCAATGCGCTTGTTGCCATCGCGGAAGGCATGGTTCTTGATCAGGCCATAGCCGTAGGCCGCCGCCAGGTCGAAAAGGTCCGGCGGCGCATTGTAACCCCGCCCGTAGTGCCAGCGATTGAGGGGGCGGTGCAGCGCGCTGAGGAACAGGCCCTCGTCGTTGAAGCCCAAAGGGCCGCCGAACTCGGCAACGAGCCTGGCGTGCAGCGCCTCGACCACCTCCCGGTCGAGGAACTCCGGCTCGCTCAGCGCTGGCCCAGCTCGCGCAGAACGGGCTCATAATCGCGCACGATGCCGTCGATCAGCGCTCTCTGCCGCGCGCGGCGGACCTGCGCGGCTTCGTCCCGCTCGTCCCGAACAGCCGCCGCGAGGCCGTTCTCGTCTTCGGTGGCGTGCTCCGTCGTCTGGGTTGCGCTCTCAGGCATGGCGATCTCCTATCCTCTATCATAGCCGATCCGGCCAAATGCCGCCACGGCGAGGGGCGGACCAAGCAGGGCTATCGCATATGACCGTTGAGGGCGAGGGTTGCCGGCGGGGGTGTGGCTGGACTCTAAACGCGGGGTTCAGCGTTGAGGCCCTGCCATGGAAGAGTTCGTCGCCTGTTTTGCCGAGCTACTGGTTGCGGGTTTTGGTCGGAGTTGGCAGTGACCTGTCAAAAGTTCGCCAAACGACACGAGAACGCGGCGTGGTGGAGCGACGATGAGCGATTTCGTTCCGCCGAGGACGGTTTTGCGCATC
>JAABUM010007448.1_pt1 | contig 10046 bp, 15 predicted proteins | sample 5559161 | NCBI WGS metagenome assembly JAABUM01 (sample SAMN10711868, study PRJNA513369) | rock metagenome | isolation source: Antarctica rocks | place: Antarctica: Victoria Land, Siegfried Peak nord | reverse complement strand
TGCACCGCATAATCCGAAAGTGCTGTTCAGCGTTAGCAAGATTCTTGATGGTCCATTCATTCCTCGCAGCCGCTGTGTGCTGCAGCTCACCTGTCGTATTCGTGAGGTTGTGAAGGGGTTTGCCGCCCCAACAGACTGCGCTGCGGCGCCGCTCTCCAATGCTGCTGCTGCTGCTGCCTCATCTCATCCGCTGCCGCCCTGCCGCCGCCGCCCGCCGCTGCTGCCGCCTCATCGCAGCCGCCGCCTGCCGCCTGCTCGACGCCTGCTGCCTCACCGCCGCACGACGCCTCAGCACTGACATCACTGCCGCTGCTGACCGAGGCGGCCGCCTGCCGCAGCCTTGCGGCGTGGTGCCGCTCCAAATCGCGAGCTGGCTGGCGTATTGAGCAGACTCGGTCTGCTGCAGCAGCAGCGACGGCGGCGGGCACGGCGCCGGTGGCAGAGTTCCCTAACCAAGAATGTTAGCTGATGCCGCCCCCGGCGCTGCTGCCGAAGGCTCGGAGCGCGCGCTGCGTCTGACGCTGCCGTCAACAACGCACGCCCTCCTCTCGCAGCCTGCAGCCAGGGTGCACGCGAAGAGATGGGCCTCACTCAGCCATAGCGAAGTACGTCGGTGCCTCACCAGCAGCAGCTGTCAGCTGGGCCCGCCCTCACTTCGTGAGTTGCAACACTCCACATGCACACTGCTGCAGCCGCAGCAACCTCTCAGCGCACAACAGGTTGCCAGCTGCGTGTGCCTCCAGCTGTAATGCCTAGACCAGGCCGCACTGCGTCGCGGCAGGGCTCGCCTGCAGCCGGGGCACGAGCCGCACCACGCCTCGTCCTGATAGAGCGGCAGCACAGGAAGGTGTGATAGCCGGGCGGCGGTCGCACTGCCGGCAAGGATCAGCGCCTGATTTATTGTTCATGAATACTCCTGAGTATGCGTTGTCAAAGCCAAGTGCTGGAGCATTGTAGCCTGCTTTATGCAAGACAGGTTGAGTGCACGAAGTTGATTGCACACGGTTTTTGGGGCTTTTTTTGGGTGCCACGAGACCCTGGGAGTTTTTTTGTGAATGGCCTCACCTCGTAAGACATGGAAGGAGATAGGTGCGTTATTGATGTGAGGGTCGAACAATGGGAATTCGTATCGTTTGCTTTTAGTTCAAGCGAACGACATTGTGCTCGATCTCACCGGTCAGGATTGTCAGGCTTCGAGTCGGCATGCCGCCTCACGCCGCTGCAGCGTGCCGCTGCCGCCACTGCCGCCTCATCACAGCAGTGAACTGCCGCCTACTTGCTGCCTGCCGCCTCACCGCCGCCCGTTGCCGGCGCTGCTGCTGCCGCCTGCTCGTCACTTGATACCAAACCGCCGCCCGCGGCCTCAGCGCTGCCACCGCTATTGCTGCTGGAAGAGGCGGCCGCCTGCTGCAGCTTAGCGGCGCGGCGCCGCTCTGACCGACGAGCTGCGGCGCACTCACAGCACATGACTGTGACGCCAAACACCGTGCCCTGGAGCTTGTGAAACCCGGAGAAGGGCTTCTCCTTGCGGCAGGCGGCGCACACGATGCTGGCCGGCGGCGGCAGCTGCGATGGCAGCCGCTCCTTCCGACGAGCAGCTGTGCGCTCCATGCCGCACTTTCGACAGTATGAATGCAAGCCGTCCACGCCGCCCCGCTGCATGTCGAAAGACGCGGCTGGCAGCTCCTCGCGGCACAGCAGGCACTCCTTGGTCTGCGGGACTCGCGGCATGGGCAGCGCTGCCATCCGCCGGGCTTCTGGCTCGGCACAGCAGGCCCTGCACTGCGTGTTGCGGCCTGCTGTGTTCTGGCTGGCAATAGCGAAGTGCGACGCCGCCAGCTCGTGTCGACAGGTGCGGCACATCTGCGGCTCACTCGTTGGGGGATGCCACGCGCGCGGCCTCGCTGCCGGCTTGGGGCGCCTGCAGCGGCAGAAGTTGCCACCAGGTTGACCCTGAACACAGAGGATTGTGCAAAACGATTGATGCGCTGCACGCCTGCGCCTGCACAGCTCTGCCAGCAAGTGGCGCAGTGAGACTAAGCAAGCACCGACTTGTACCATGACCACTCAGTGTATGAAATTCTTCGTCGTGTCAAGCGCAGCTTACCGGGGCGTGCGGGGGCAGCGGCGCTCATTGTCTTCGGCACGGCAGCCCCAGCACAGCGAATGCAGGCCATCTGGCTGGCTCGCCAGCGGCGGGAAGTACTGCCGCTCACACACCATGTCGCAGCCAAGGCACCGCTTGCCGGACGGCTGCAGCACAGCAGCACACGTGCCGCAAACCTCACTAAAAGTTGCACAAGAGTGTTCAAAAAAACATCCTACAGACTGCATGCGGCTGTGGCAAGCAGGGTTGCGACCAGCCATGCGCCGCTGGCAACTGGCGCACCGCAGCGGATTGCAGTGATTTGGCGCCTGTTGCAGAGCCAGATTGCGGATTGTACGTCTGTGTGAGTGTCTTCCGGGGCTCCAGGGTGTCTGCTACTGTTTTGGGTTGTGCAGGATTGCTGAGTTTGCGCCGCTCCGCGCTGAGGCACCGTTGCTGTGCCTTCGTGAGGCCGACAGGCTGCGGGTCCAGGATGCTCGACAACTGCACGATCGGTGTGAAGCTTTCTGCGAACGCAGCTGCAGCCTGGGCAGGGCGGCAGGCAGCAAGCAGCAGGATAGGCTGGAAGCACTGCAGCTGACGAGGCAACGGAAGAGCAGCATCGCGAGGTTCGGCGGATCGTGCGGAAGCCACCGTGAGCACCACTTTGCACTGCTCTGCAACTCTCGTACTGCGTGAGAGTGAGCGCACGGTCTTGCGATCCTGCAAATGTACTATGCGTACTGCGTGCGATGTGCTCATTGCGTGTGCTGCCGAACGTGCACTCACATGCATTGAGCGATGAGCACCGCGAGGATGACTGCGAGACGGTTGCTGCATTGTAATAACCTGTGCGGGCTGGCTGTCGCCGAGGAAACCCGCGTCGCCGCCACCGACGCTGCCGCCACCGCCACTTTGCGGTTTGCGCTGGGCGGCGCAGGAGGATTGCTGTGACGCTCTGATGGAGGTGGTATTGACGCTGTGGCATGAATGTGGTCAAGTACACCAGCGAGGGATACATGAGATGTGAAAACTGTATGGCCAAGTTGTTGTCATGAGCCTCTCTGTGACTTGACACGCACGCTGTCGATTCGCACTGATCATCACCGTTTCGATCGGATCGAAACGGTCAGCATATGTGATGCCGATGATGTCTTCGCACCACATCGATCAAACCTAATGTTGTCGGGCAACAGCCAACGCACAGCGTCTGCCGCCGCACGTCTGACGCCGCGCGTTTCCCGGCAGCGCCGGGCCAGGAAGGCTGTGTTGGGCGGGGCATTGCTGCCGGCGCGCATCGGAACGGCGGCCGGCCCTCAGCTGCCGGCGGCCTTGCACTTGCCGGCTCTCGCGGTCTGGCACGGCACGTGCTGAGCACGCGCGTCGCGCGGCGTCTTGCACAGCGGCGCTCGACCATGAGGCATCACAGAGTGCCGATTGGATTCGCCTTTGCCTCAGCGCTGGACGCTGAGCGCTGCCTGCGCCACCCGGCGTGGCAGACGATGCACATGTACTGCAGACCGTCGGGGCTGAGCCAATGTTTATTGAAGTCGTCCCGGGGTTTGACCTGCGGTCAGAAAGTGCTGCCACTCCCGGCAGCACAGCTCAGATTCCCGGCCATTACCGGAGCACGCCACATGCAGCGTCGCGATGCAGGTGCTAGGCCCTGGCGGCGCAGCTTCGCAGCTCGAGCTCGAGCGCACGCGTCACCATCACGTAATCGCCAGCACCATTGGAGATACCTTGGTGGATACACGTCGATCAGAACTGCATTGCGAGTCCAGCTCCGGACCTGTTGAATCAACATCGTGCTGAACGATCACTCACCTCCAAGCAGACAGGACACCGCTTGCTCGCCAGTTGCAGGACGGGCTCGCTATCTTGCACTTCCATCCGCCACTGCCGCGAGGTCTGCATTGCGCACTGCTTGCACAGTTCTTGAAGCCATCTGGGTCCCTCCCCTGGCGGCTGAAGTCTGCCACAGACTTCTCCTGGGGAAAGCACAGACAGCTTCCCAGTGGGAGGGGTGCTGAAACTGCTGCAGGGACTGCCGCAAGCCGGCATGCGCTGGCTGAGCAAGCGTGCCGGCTTGTGCGACCGTGTCCGTGATTGTGCGTGCACTGGCTGCTCGACATAGCCGTCTGCAGTCGCCGCCCCTACAGCCTGCCGAGCTGCAACCCTTCGCTGGCCCGGAACCTCGAGGACTGCAGCCTCAATCAGGGCTTCACGACAGGTTGTAAGGCTTGCACACCTCGTGGCATGTGTAGCAGATCTTCTTGGGGTCAGGCTGGACCCCGGCGGCCGCTGCAGCTTCGTGCTTGCGGCGGGCTGCCACCACTCGCTCTGCCGCCACCTCGCTCGCACAAGCTCTGCGATATGCGCCAGAGACGCGGTCTGTGTCTTCGAAGGTGATTGACGTTTCGCCTCACGCAAGCATGGACTGGTCCGCGAAATCGCAAGCTGAATGGGCTGTGCTGAAATCTGCCCAAATGTCAACCAGTAGATGCTCACCTGCACCAGTTCTGGCGACCGGCTCGCAGCGCGGTAGCTAAGGCAAACATGACCGCGGGCAGCGTCAGGCTGCACCGTCCGCACGTCTGCGGCTCGCGCGATGGCGGATACCGCGGCCGGTCTGGATGCTGAACAGGGCTGCACAGGATGACAAGCGCAGCTCCTCACGACTCGCATTCAATGCCTGTATCTGAGCAGTTGTGCAGCAGCTGTGACACAACGCTCGCCGCAGAGCCAATGCTGAGGTGTGGATCGGAAGATTCAACAAAGTTGTCATTTGGTGATCATGCGGACGGAGATCAATGATCAATTGTGCATGCAGGCGAGCGCAGCAAATGCTGTCAGGCCATGCTGTCAGGCCACATGGATACCGCGGTCCTGTTCACAGCCTGCTCTGTCATCAAACGATGCAAGCACGCTGCGAGCACTTCACGAAGACGAGCCCTGCCGTCCGTGCCACGCACCACGGTGGGTGTGGGCGGCGCTTGGAGTAGCGCTTTGATCTGCAGGCGTAGCAGAGGCTGTGGCGGCCGTCTGGTGACTGGTGCGCCACTGGAAACAGCCGCAAGGGGTAGTTCCTGTGGCAGTCTGCACAGTGCTTGCTGTCGGCAACGCTGCTGCCGCTGACGCTGCTGAGGACGTTGCTGGATATATCCGCGTCTGCTGTGTCTGCCGCCGCCATGCCTGTGGTTGCTGCGGCTTGCTTGGACACTGACAGCTGGCCCTGCGGCCACAGGCCGCAGCGAACGTTAGGGCATAGTTCGGGGATGGGCGATTCCGGCCGGAATCCGGCACGCCTGCGGTGTCCAAACTGTGTCAGAAATCAGCAGTATGTTCAACTCGTAGTCACCTTGGTGTGCTCCAGGGCCTCCTCCAACACCGCTTCGCCAGGCGCCGCTGCACAGCACGGCTGCATCAGGCGCCAGCCGATGCTGCAGGCGCCCTGAGCTGCTGCTAGACATGTTCGCACCGAGCCGCTGCAGCTCTGCTCTTCGTTTTGCTGGTGGTGGCACCACTGCCGTGGCGGCGCCGCCCTGTGCGGTGCTGCACGGAGCTGCCACCGGCCCGATGCGCCATGGGCGGCAGAGGTGATGGACCTTGCCATCAGTATGATTGTGCTCCTGTAGAACGCGGTCTGCAAGTCAGACGTCGGACCAACGTCTAGAGATCGACAGAAGAATACGACCTCTGCCGCCAAAGCTGCAAGTCTGCCCCGATGTCACTGCTGAATCTCTGTCTCTGTCTCTGTCATGGGCAGTCACAGCCGCACCATGTTGCCAGCAGGAAGCAACATGCAACACGGAGCTGCGCAGCACAAGATTAGAGCCGGCATAAGCGCTGCAACGCTGCCAATCCCGGCAATTTGAACTAACTGCCTTGCACCGGCAGGGCGCTTCTGGCAGGGCTGAGCCACTGTCGCCGTTATCAAATGCTAAGATGGTGCAAATCAACAGCTTTGCGAGCGGCAAAAGTCGCGTACATGCATGGTGCGGCAGGCATGTGTGAGCACAACGAAAGCAGATCGGCATGCAGATAGCAGTCCGTGATTGTCGCCACTCGCTTTCCACATTCTAGTAGCCTGAGCCTGAGAGCATCCTGCCTCCGCTCCAAGGGCGCGGCTCACACACAATCGGACCAGCCTGCAAGGACATCGAGGACTGCAGCCCTCGCCATACTATTGATCTGACACAGGCCTCATGGAGACCTGACCAGCAATATTCGCGCGCTGCTGTTCCAAGCCTTCAAGGACACCCATCTGTCCCGGCGAGCCCAGCAGCTTCCATGCAAGCGCTTTGCGGCAGCATGCTGGCGGTTGGGCCAGTCACACACGCTGCCGGTGCACACGGGAACGCTGGGCCGCTGGCAGCGAGCGGCTGCAAGGCCCACGATAGCGGCGGCACGGCAGCGGCACCAGTTGCCGCAGTCCGCGGAGCAGCATGTCAGCGGCTTCAGGCGCAGCCTTCATGCAGCAGCCCGTAATGACAGCGGCGGCAGCAGCCGTCAGCAGCTGACGCAGCGATGCTGTGCAGCAGCAGCTCCCGGCAGCGCCGGTTCAGAGGCCCCCTTTGGGCACATGATGGGAGGCTTCAAGACTGAGGTGTGCAGGGCTCTTGCCACATCCTACGTGCACGTGTTCGACATCGACCGCATGGGAAGTTCCTCTGTTGCGCGCTGGCCAGCAGCTTCCCTGGACGTGCGGCCGGACTGCAGAATTGGCCCACATTTATATAGCGCCAAACCTGCACACTGAAAAAACGCGCGCAGTGATTTGACATTCGACCATCTTGGCTGCAGGGTCAGGCAGAAATGCCCAGCCATGGTGCAGCGCATGCAAGTACCTCGGCAGCGGACACGGCAGGCTCCGTCGCAGCCCGGGAGGCCCTCGACAGGAGTGCCAATGGCAGCGGCGCCAAAGGCAGCGACGGCAGCGGCTATGCCAGCACCAGTGGCAACACATACCACAACAGCCCAAGAGACATTCTCCACAAGGCACAGATGCACGAGTCGCACAGGCTCTCGTCGATATCCCAGCTGACGCTACACGGTATACTACATCTGCTGCCCTAGCAGCACGCATGGCTCGATGTCTCGCTCAACAGCCACTGAGGACAGCTCCTCCACAGGTTACAGCTGCCATCGGGTGATTCCCGGAGGGTAGCCGATGCGCTGCCGCGTGGCATTCATTCATCCTGGCTGTGTCCGCTGCCTGGCACACCATCAAGGCGCCGCATATGGCGTCAAATCCGGCCCTGTCCATCAGAGTGCCGGCATGCGCGAAAATGCGGCAGCAACCGCCAGCATAAGCTTCGACACCCTGCACTCGCCAAGGTCCAGCCGACGGCATGCCGCGGGGGCCGCCGCCGTCGCCGGCACGCTGTACTGCCGGAACATGGAGTGATTGCCTGCCAGGTTCAGGACGGTGGACGGCCACCGCTGCTGAGGTCTGCCAGCAGCCGTGTCAGCGCGCAGGTTTGCAGGTGCAGCATGTAGTTGGCACTTGCGCAGTGCAGGCTGCCGGACAGCCGCTCCAGCTGCCGTGACGCCCGCCATGGGAATACATCCCAGGCTCATCGATACATGAATACTAGTAGGGGTAGCTGTAAGGCTGAAACAGCGAGGGGAGGCGGCAAACGGCGGTAATGCTGCAGCGCTGTCCAGGCCAAGGGTCCGGGTCCCAGCTGAATCGCTGTATGCGTAAGGGGCAATATGCGGAACACTGACCGTGAGCATGCTGCCGCCAAGCTCCGACTGAATGAGGATGTGAGGCCTTTTCGCAAGGCGGGCATCTCGCATGCCAGCTGTAGCGCGCCAGCGGGTGCAACAACTTCCGAGACGATTTTGCTGTGTGCTCTTTCTGCGGTCAAGTCTGCAGCCTTGCAAACGCTTTATGCAGCAGTCCATGAATCCAACTGACCGTGGGTGCTCCCGTGTGGAATTTTCTTTCAACGACTGCCCTCTCAACACCTGGCGTCCCAGTACGCTGAAGTGAATGCGAGGCTTTGGGTTTCGTCGTCTTATGAACTGCTCAGCGTCACACCATATTAACAACATATCACAGTTGGCGCGACCGTATCGTGGCCCCGACTATGGCTGCACAAACCACGTAGCGCAGGCAGCGCATCTTCTGCTCAGGTGCAGTTGACCTGAACGCGACGTGAGGCATAATTGTCGGCATTGCTGTGCCACCAACACTACTGGTGCACGACTCCACGCTGGGGAGCGTGCTGCAACGCCAGCGTCAAGGCCCTGCGCCGCTGAGGCTGCGGCGGCGAAATTGGCCGCATGCCAAATGGGCACACAGCAAAGCTCGTCGCCGGCCGCTGGCAGCTCTGCAGACTGAGAGGCGGCCTGACGCCTCTGGCACTGTTGGCGGCGGTTGTGTTCGTCCAGCTTGTGGTGCTGCACGGCAACCATGGCGGCGGCGGCGGCGGCAGCGGCAGCGGTATCTACGGCAGCAGCGCAATCCCCCAGAGTGGCGCTGGCAGCATCGCGAAAGATAGGGCCATCCGCAGAGGCGGTAGCGACGGCAACGCTACCGACCGTGGTGACGACAGCATCGGCAGCACAGGTGACGACGACAACGACACCGACAGTCGTGACGGCAATGCCAATAGTGTCAGCGCAATTGACGGCAGCGAGGACAGCAGCCTGGAGCAGTGCCGGCCTCTGGCGCAGCTCGGCGAGGTCGCCAGAACAGTGGCGGTCAATGACACCGTCATACTGACGGTGAGTGATTTTGCAACCTGACCACCGCGCCAGGCTGGCTGCAGGACACATAATCGTCCCCATCAAGCGCCAGTCACGCACCCCATCCGTTTCGCAGCAGGAAGACGTGTCCTTGGCAGAAAAGCCCAGGTTCACTTTGGCGACGCAACTGCTGCAGCGTGGCCGGCCGTCGCCTTGCTGGAAACGCTGCCGCGTTTTAGGTTTTAGGTTGTAGGGTGGAAACCCTGCCTGCGAAGCCATGCACAGGACAGCTGCGCTGGACTGCCGCCGTCCGCAGCCAGACTCCCACCTGCCTGCAGGTCTTCAATCAGGCCATGCTGGGCTTCGGGCGCAACTGGCTGCATCACACCGCGGCCGCCGGCATGACCAACCTGGTGGTGGGCTGCGCCGACGCCAGCGCCTCGGCGCTGGTCGCCGGCTACGGCGTGCAGTGCGTGGACCTGGGGCCCTACCTGCGAGGCGAAAACGACACCGCAAGTGAGGCTCAGCTGGTTGGATAGGGTCTCTCGACCTGAATGTTGCGTGTGTGTCATCTGCCATGGTGGCGGCACAGTCCAAAGGTTGTGCGGCATGCAGACTCGTAGAGCATGCAGCTCGAACCCAAGGAAGGCTGCCCTCTCCTGCCGCAGGCCTGTAAGTACATAAGGCGGGTGGCGTGGGTCGCGACCGCGTGGAAGCGGAGAATCAACAGCGATTGCATTGATTGCAGGCTGCCGCATTGACTCACGGTGCGCCGCACGAGCGGGAACATGCTCGTGGGGCGCGACCGCGTGGAAACGCTCATATCAGGCTCACACAGGTGTACTTCTAATGTGCCGGCCAAGCCGTAATCAACCAATCTGCTGCTGTGTCGCAGGTATGTGGCCGCCCAGCCCGCGAGCGGGCTGGGCGTGGGGCCCAAACGCATGGATCAGCACGAACAAGCTCGCATACACGCCTCGTTTGTGTGATCGTGGCCGCGGCTCAGCAGGACTCTCCTGCCGCAGGCCTGCGGCCGCACGAGGCGGGCTGGGCATGGGGCGCGACAGCCTGGAGGCGCGCCGCCTGGGCCAAGACGGCGGTGCTGCCGCGGGCGATGCGCGCCGGGCTGCACGTGGTGTGGTCCGACGTCGACGTCGTCTGGTTCCGCGATCCGACGCCGCTGCTGAGTCAGCACCCAGAGGTGGGAGGGGCTTCCCTGCTGCGCACTCAGGGTTTGACAGTACAGATGGCGACGGCCGTG
>JAABUM010007447.1_pt1 | contig 10046 bp, 17 predicted proteins | sample 5559161 | NCBI WGS metagenome assembly JAABUM01 (sample SAMN10711868, study PRJNA513369) | rock metagenome | isolation source: Antarctica rocks | place: Antarctica: Victoria Land, Siegfried Peak nord | reverse complement strand
CCCGCTGCAGCAGGTGTGGCTGCAAACGTTTCTGCGTTTCCTCTGCGCATCTACGTGCAGCACAGCAGCCGTTGCTGTCTCCTGCATCACCCTGGGACGTGTCCTGCACAGCTGAGCCTGCAGTGTGGTACTCAGTTGACGTGCTGACACTCACTTTCGGTACAGATACTGTCCATGAATACGACCGATTCCTTGAGCAAGTGTTGTCTTCATGTGCAGCTCTGACGGAGGCGCGGCCACCGCCCAAGCCATCGCACCCAGAGGCGCCGACTCGCACGTCACGCCGCATACAGTCGCGCAAGTGCGCTGCTCATCTAGGGTTTAGGGTTTAGCTCGTTGGGCTGCCTGTCGCGTGGCATGCGCGCTTCATGTTGCACGTTTCTGGAGACGAGCCGCTCAGGTAAAGACACATTCGCTGCTGGGAAAGAACGTTCTTCATGTGCGGCCCTGCCTGCGCGCAGGGAGCAAGAGGCGGCGGGTGGGGAGGAGTCGCTGACGCGCAACATTGTCGCCGCATTTTTGGAATTCCTCGGGCCGCCGCCGGACTCTGGCGCAGCTGGAACCTCACCGGCACGACACTTGCCTTGGGCAGAGTCTGTTGCCTGCATGTCTGCCAAGATTGGAGCTACCGCATGCACTCAAGACCGCGCTGCTGCATCTGCTGTATCGGTATGCCTTGTTCGGTGGGCCTACGTTGGACTTGCACCTAACAGGTGCCTGGTACTGTCAGCGTGGCTGCTGCCAGCGAGGAGGCGGCAGAGGTCGAGGCGTTTGCGGAGCAGATCAACAATGCCGGTGGCGGGCACGAGACCGGCGGCGGCAGCAGTGTGCATGGTGCGGCGGCGGCGCTGGTGCAGTGGCTGCTGGTGGCGCTGCCGCCGCAGCTGGAGCCACAGCTGTTGGCAGACCTGCTGCACTTGGAGGCGGCTGTGAGAGGTGGGTCCATCTGCTGTCGGCTGCATGGACATGGACTGAGACCGGAACCGCGGCGCCTCGCCGAGAACTCAACCTCGCCTGCATTTTGGAGTAGCAACTGTGGTTATTGAAACCTGCCAGCCCTGTGCCTGGATTGCCAGCATGTGTCTGAATAATTCATCTGTCGGTCATAGCATCACAAAGCCTGGAACATTGCTAGTGCTGCGGCTGACGCGTTGCCAATGTCATGGACCGCAGGCTGGAAGCGGCCGGCGGTCGTGGCGCTGGCGCTGGCGGAATTGCACCTGGACCGGGCGCTAACGCTGCGCAGCGCTGGCGGTGCGGCAGCTGCTGCCGCCCCCAAGGCGGCTGCGCCAAAGGCGCCTCGAGCCGCCTCGGCGTCCGAGGCCGGCCGCGTGCGCGACGGCGCAGCCCCTAGCAATGGCAACAGCAGCGGCGGCGGCGGCGGCGCAGCAGCCATTGAGCGGCATCTGACTGCCTCGGAGGCCAACCTGGGTCTGTTCCAGCTGGCCGGCTTCCAGGAGGCTGACGAGGCGGCGGCAGAGGCGGTGCCAGACAGCGGCGACTCAGCGCAGCCGCCCGCAGACATCGAAATGGCAGAAGCGGATGCGCCTGCGGCTGATGGGACGCTGGAAGCAGAGGTATGTGAGGCGGCGGGCCTGCCGCCGCGGCTGCAGGTGCTCGTGCGCCAGCAGTGGCTGCTGGGCCGCATCGCTGAGGCCCGCCGGCAGCCGTCCGCGGCGGCAACAGCCTTTGCCGCCTGCCGCCGGCTGCTGCTCGGCGCTCTGGGCTGCCAGCAGAGCCAGCAGGCAAGCCCTGATCAGAGCATGCCAGACGCTGACGCGGCAGCCGCCACTATCGACGGTTCGGCACCGCCGGTGACCGGTGCAGCCAGCAGCTGCGCCGCGCCTGAAGGCGCGCCGGCACAGCTTGCTGAAGGAGTCGCAGAGGCGGCGGCAGCAGCGGCAGCGGCGCCGGAAGTCCGCTTGCGCGGCTGTGCACATGATGCGGTCATCAGTGCAGCAGCGCTGGACGCAAAGCTGCAGGCCCTGCGGCTGTTCGACGTCCTGGGGGTGGGGCCCGAGCGCCTGAAACAGGGCCGACACGCGGAGGTGGTACAGGTGAGCTCCTGGGAGTCGAAATACTCGAACGCGACTCGAGAACGTCCTCGATTCACACATGTTTCAGCTGCGATGCAGCAGTGCTCAGCAGTACACCTGCTTGTTACCGGTAATCGGCCTAAGCAGCAGGGGATTAGCCGCCGTAAGGTGGCAGACTTTTAGTATTGCCTTGTCGGGGCCACGTGGTCGTCGCCTCCGCAGGAGCTGGAGCCGCTGGTGCTGCGGGACGATGTACTCGGCGGGGCCTGGGCCGCTGCCGCTGCTGGAGAGGAGCAGATGTCTGCTCTGCGCCTGCTGCAGGTGTGGTCCGTGCTAAGGCGAGTTGCAGGCATGGAGTCATGATCGGACTGCTGTCGTGCTCTGCAGAGGCGCGTTGGCTACCCTAAACCCTAAACCACGAACCTGAGCAGCACTCTTGAAAAGCAGCAACGCCTCCTGTGCGGCTGGTGGCACGAGCTCTGCACCACGATGACTCGGCTGCTTGTCTTGTGCAATGCATCCAGCTTCCAGCGCATCCAGCTCACTTTCCTGCTGGCAGACGACGGACCGCTGAGGAGCAGCAGCCAATGCGCCTGGCATGACAGACTTTCTTCGCCTGCACCATGTGCCTCCGATGTGCAGGACGCAGCGGCCGCCGCCGGGGATGCGCATCTGGGCACGCAGCTGTGGGCGGTGCTGCTGCGCGCGCACGCGCTGCTGCCGCTGCTGCCGCGCGACGCCGCCGGGGCGCTGCAGGATGAGGCGGCGCATGAAGCGTCCACGGCGGGCGCCTCGCCGCCGGCCGCCGTCTCGCTGTCGGTGAGCCATGCGGAGATGTGCTATCGAGAGTCGCGGCGCTGACCTGGCGTGTTCTGCCAGAGTGCTGGCGCGAACTCGTGCAACTTGTCTTGGCATCACACTGTGCCACACCCTGCAGATACGTCACCTCCTTGAGCCGAGTTGAAGCAGCTCCCGCAGCTGGCACAGGCTTGAGTCTGGGTTTGGGTTTGAAAACAGTGATAAGGGCAATTGGACTGACTCGTCTGCCTGCAGTCCTTCCGGCTGGGGCCGTCCAGCACGGCGGCGGGCGTCGCCGCCAGGGTCGCCGCGCGGCTGGCGGGGCAGGGCAAGGAGCTGGGTGCCGGTCTGGCAGCGCTGCTGAAAAGCGTTGCATGGCAGGCAAGCCAGTCTTGCCCAGCTGAACCTTGTTTCGCAGCTGCGGCCTGCAAGTAAATCGTGCGAATCAGCATTCGGGGTGTGACATGCTTCATGCGCAACTGCAAACCGCGTTTGGGAATCATGACTCTGCCCTGACAAGCACGGCATGTGCGGCTTTCGAAAAGGCTGCGCCTTTGCACAGAGATCCAGACGCACTCACATTCTGCTGCTGCGTTCGCTATCTGCCACGATTGTCACCTCACCATCATCGGCTGCCTCCGCAGGCTCTGGTGGCGCTGGAGGCGTGCTACTGGTCACTCGTGCAGGGCGCTGCCGCTGCCGCCCGGCCCGGCGCCACGGCCATTGCGCAGCGAAAGCGCAGGGGCAAGGTGCGCCTGCGAGGGTGCAGCTGCAAGTACACGCCTTGTCGAGCAAACTGCCTTGTCCCAGCAGCCAGTCTCATTCCGAGCGGCTGCCGTGCACATGGCTCTACCAAGTGCTCCCAGACAAAGCGTCTGCGCCTTGCTGACAGGAGGTCATCAACTGTTGTGGCTTCAGATGCCCTTTCAAATGGGCCACCCCTTGACGCTGCGCGCTGCGGCTGGACTCTGACCGGGCTCCGTTGTTGCTGTGACAGGTGGATGCGCTGGCAGAACTGGCTTCGGCAGTGTGCGGCCTACAGCAGTTCCTGCCTGATGCACCCCAGGTCCGTCCTGTTGAGACTGCAAGCTGCGCCACTCACCCGCAACCCTATGAGCGAAGCATGGATACCATTCAGGACCTCTGCTCATGCATCAGCCACCTTCCTGCCATGCGACAATACTGCACATGCGTCTGGACGGCGCACACACCGGCGCTGTCAGCATCGGGTGCCCTAAACCCTGAACTAGCACCTGAGCTGGCACCTCCGACCAGGAACGAGGTCCATGCTGCACAGATCATTCTCGCAATCCACAGTCTGACGCGAGAAAGCTTCAGCCATTCGAACCTCTCCCCTCAGTCATAAAAACGCGCTGCAGACAACGGCGACGCCGCTGCTGGGGCAGCATCATGCCCAACGTATTTGTTACCATCTGTCGACAAGCGGCTCGCGGTCGTAGCAACATGACCCGGCGGTACTGGCGACGGTGATGCAGCTGCCGGGGCAGTGTCCGTCGCAGGATAGTCAAGAGGACATGGAACGCGTTTTCAAAATTTGCCCTCTGTTGACAACATGGTCAATCTGGCAACAGGACCCGGAGTCCGTCGAGGCGCTGCTGGCTACGGCAATGCAGCTGCAGGGCGAGCGCGGCGACCCGACTGCCCGCAGTGGCGTCTTCCTGCGCCTCGCCATCCGCCGCCTGGGCGTCGCCTCTGCACAGATCCATGCGGCAACGCCAGGTGCATCCCTCCTGTCATGAGACGGCTTGGTCCTCCGAAAACGAGTATTCAGTGCCTGGCCATGCTGCAGCCGCGCTCGCCTTCCCAGCAACAGCTGGCGGGGAGCTGCCAATAACGCAGGGACAAGGGCTCGGCCTCGTACAGCGGCGACACGCGACGACACGTAGATTGCTTACCATCCTTTCCTTGAGTCAGTGAGCGCAGGCGCGATGCTGGCTGGCACAGAACACGCATCGCTGGCAGAAGTGGAGGGGGGCCTGGCGCACTGAAGGAGGACAGCGCCATCTTGTCAATCTGACTGCAGGACCTCGACAGTGCTGATATTGTCCAGAAGGCGAGGTCGTGAGCGATGCTCGCGGATGCGGATCACGCGGCGCTGCAGGCGGAGGTGGACGGCGGTCACATTTGGACCAGTCTGGATGATCACAGCCCAATATCCTCCTATTACAGGCGGCGGAGGGCCTCGACGCGATGTCGGCGGCGGCGGAGTATGGGGTATGCGCTGCAGGCGGAGGTGGACGGGGGGCACATGATCATCCGAGCATTGTGGTGCGAACCGAGCCTGAAATCGTCCAGACGCAGGGGGCGAGGGCGCAGACGCGATGATTGCGGCCGCGAAGCACACGGCGTTGCAGGCGAACGTAAGGGCGGGCTGCCGCGACGACGGGTGAATCCCACTCAGGTTTGTCTCACTTGCAGAGTCTGACTGTTCATGGTCGACCTCAGGCGGCAAGGGCGCCGACGCAATGCTGGCAGCTGCGGAGCACGCGGCACTGCAGGCGGAGGTGGACGGCGGGCTGGCGCACTGCGTGCACGCGCTACATGGCATCGACCTGCCCTGGCGTTCGGCCGCTGCCTGGGGCGTTGACGCCGCTCTGCCGGTGCGCAATTGGCAGCGCTCTCCCTTCGGTTTGGGACCACACGTCTGACTCCGCCCTGGGGTGCAGACGTCATTGTGTGCCCTATTGATTACTGCCCAATGGGGAGCCAAAGTTTCAAGTCGCCGCAAGCCACATCCAACCTGCTGCTCAGGGATTCGCGTGCCACACAATTTCCCAGGGTCCAGCCATCTCACATGGAGCCAATCCCCACAAATCTCGTGTTTCATGAATGTGTTGCCCAGGTGGAGCTGGTGGCGGCGCCAGTAGACAACTCGGCGTCCACGGCGGCGTTTGGAAACTTTCAACAGCTTCTTCTGTTGACCATGGTTATCACCAGAGACCACCATCTCGACATTCAGAAACGAGACGTGAAAACCTGCAGGCGCACCCAGTGGCGGCGCCGTTGGACAGCCTGGCGTGGCGCTTGAACAGTATACGTGAGGCTTTTCTGTCACAGGTGCAGCAGATGAATCGGCTCTGCGACTGATGTCGGTAAACTCTCCGACATTCGTACCTGCAGGCGGAGCCCATGGCGGCGTCAGTTGACAGTCTGGCGGCAGCGGTGGCGCTGTGGACGGCGGTTCGGCCGCGCACACTGGACGTCGCCACTTCCGGTTCCACCACCCGCGTGGCACGCCTCGGTGGCCTGGTCGCGGCGCTGGCACCGCACTTCCAGCCGCTGGCCGACGCGGCCCTTGCGACGCGTGACCCCGACAGGTGCACAGCTCTCGTACTGGAGGACATACGCGAGACAATAGCGACACGCAAGCAAACCCTAAAGCAAACCCTAAGCAAACCCTAAAGGCAAACTGAACTTCTGCGCCTTTGGGTGCCCTGGTGGCGACGCTGGCACCCCACTTCCAGCCGCTGGCAGACCTCGCGCTGGCCAGCCGTGAGCCCGGACATGTTTGCCGCGTCATGATTCTGTGCAGCGTGCGCCAGGGGGTTTTGGGCAAGGGTTTAGGGGTTTCTGAGTTCGGCATTGCGGAGCCTTGTCACGCATTTACTTCGTGCACACGCCAGAGTCGTGTACATAAACTCCGGTGCAGTCCGTAATGGCGCACAGCCCACCCTGAGTGTCCTCTGGCAGCAGCCGTCTCGCAGCATCGCCATTGATGGGCTCGAGTGTGATTTGTCACAAAGCATTGCTTACACATTGTGTCAGGCTCCTGCATTCTACTCTTGAACCTGAACCAAAACGCAAAGGTGTTTGCTAATCTGCGCAGGCTGCTGGTGACCCTGGACAACGGTGCCCAGCTGCCGGCGGAGCTGCCGGCCCCGGTGGCGGCGCAGGCCCCGATCACCTCCGACTGTTGTATTCCGTGAAATCCAAATGCCGAGCCCCTTTCGACCTACTGCGCAGGCTGCTGGCGGGCATCACCCTGGACGAGAACGCGCAGCTGCCAGCGGAGCTGCCGGCCCTGGTGGCGGCGCAGACGGCCGCCGCGGAGGAGCGTGCTGCCAGCCCGCATGCGCTTATCATCGACAGCTTCTTCGAGCTGCAGGTGCTGTTCGCCGTTGCAGCGACAGCCTGAAGTGTCAGCTCATCGCCGAGGCATCTGAATTTCAATCGAAATCCATGTAGGGTTTATGATTTAGGGTTTAGAACTAAGGGTTTAGGGCTTGAAATTTATCACGCTGTGTGCAGGCACTCGTTGCTACCTGTCACTTGTCGCAGCTCCTCTTAGAGACAGGCCGTCGAAGCCTGCTGCAGTGCCCGAATCGAATGCGCCCTGCATCACAGCGAAGACAGAATCTTTGTACCCTAGATAACCTCGGTCAGGTCACTTCTTCTCGAGCCAAGGCGGCCTCAAAAAGCAGACATGAAATGGCCTCCTATTCCGCGCGCGCAGGTGCCGCTGCAGCCGCAGCAGACGGTCAGCCCGGAGGCGAGTGCGATGCTGCAGGACTTCTGGACAGTGAATGGAGCTTGCAATGTACTTTCTGCCTTAAAGATTTGGGAATCGGGACGCAAGCCCAACTGTCATACCGCGCACGTAGGTGCAGCCGCGGGCGCAGCTGGAGTGCAGTCTGGAGGCGGGCTCAATGCTGCGGCATACATCAATGCCGATAGCAGCTCGCGATGTAGGTTGTTCTGACTGGGAATCCGAAAACGGCTGCTAAGTAATGTGCCGTGCCAAATGCGCAGGTGCAGCTGCAGCCGCAGCTGGACGGCAGTTTGGCGCCAGGCGCAATGCTGCGCCCCGAGGCGGACGCCGCGGCGGCGGCGCACACACGGCCCGCTCGCGCGGAACTGGCGTTGAACCCTGCTCGTTTCGAGTCCTGGGAGCTGTATGCTGGTGCGTTGGCATTTGTAAGCGACGGGGCCTGTCGTCTGACATGTGCATATCTCTCAAGGTGGCGCTGAGTCCCGCGCGCTTTGAGTGGTAGGATCCAGGCGCCGGTAAGACATGCACGCACGTTCTGTCGCTTGATGCATGCCTGCATGGGGTAAGTGCAAAGATGCGTTCGCGGACGCATTAGTCCTATCAGCGCTTCTTTGATCGCAGATGCTGCGGTTCATTGGCTCCCGGGCTGCTGCCAGTCCGTCGATTTGCTGCATGAGGTTGAGCAAACGTTCGGGGGTCATGCGTTCGTGCACTTGTGCCTGCTTATGGCGATGTGTTGATCGATTGGCTTCCTACGGCCTGCTCCAGCTGGGCTCTGTCCTTTCTCCACCAGAATGCAGGAGCTTGTGCGCATGCGTTGCTTGCCGACCGCAGCATTCCAATCAAGCTGAGTACGCTGACGTCATGGTCTGCAACTGCTGACAGCTTACACCATTTCCGCAGGTGGCGCGCGGGATCTGCTGGACCTGCTGCAGAGCGACGCCTGCGCCGGCATCCCGCCCGCCGAATGGGCCGCCGCGCCCGCCGCCGCGCCGTTGGACCTCAGCCCGGCGCCTGCGCCGCAGCAGACGTCGACGCCGGCGGCAGACGCGGCAACCGCCGCTGTTCAGCCGGCTCCCAGGGAAGCAGCGCCGCAGCAGCCTGCCCCGGCGGCGGGCGCGGCAGGAAGCGCGGCAGCGGACGTGGTGGACATTCCCGGCGTCAAGGCCCGGCTGGCGGCGCACCGACACCGGGCGCTAGCTGCGACGCTGGTGGCGCGACGCTTGGCGCCGAGCGGCGACCTCGCAGCCGCTCTGGACGAGCAGCTGGGCATGCTGCACCTGGAACAGGTGCGCGGCTTCCTCCGAATTCGATTGTCGTGAATGTGACGACTGTATGTCTGAATCGGAAATGGGGAAAGGAGCTGCGGCGCTGGACAAGTAGCTGGGCATGCTGCGCCTGGAGCAGGTGCAGGTCGCATGATGGCAGGGAATGTCGTACTTTGGGGAAGTGGTATCGCGGTTCCACAGATCCCAGGACTGTTGCCTGTCAGGCCACTTGCCTGACTGCTGCTTTGGCTCAATCGCGCGTCGCAAGGGTCTCAACAACATCAGTTGGCAACAGGTTCGGTAGATTACCTTCCCTTTTGAGGCTAATGGCAGCTAGTCTCGCTGCCTGTCGTCTTGCTCATTGAGTGCGGTGACACGTCAAAGCTGACTAATGCGAATTACACTGCACAGGTGCAGTGCACACCGCCGTGCTGTGACGGCCGGCACGACCGCCCAGGGCGAGACTCGCCAGAGTTTCGAGCCCGGTGCCGGCTGGCGCAGGCGGCGTTTGCCGATGCGGAGGCGGCGATGCCGCAGGAGTGGATCTTCCAGCTGTTCCTCGGCAAGCTGTGCGTCATTTGCTTTTCACTGTCGCATGCTCTCCTAACGTCCTGCAGTTGTGCTACCAGTCTTTCCGGAATGGTGACGACCAAAACGCCGTGCCTGCACTTGGGTTTGCCAGGCTGATGATCAACATGCAGCCATTTTCGTAGCTCCTCGCCTCATTTTGAAAGCCACAACCATGCTGCAGGGCGAAAAAGATGGGCGCGCCGCCTGCGGAGTACCTCCGCCGCTTTGCGGCCGCGTCGCACCTGGCCTCGCTGCATGCCGGGGGCCTGCTGGAACCGCTGTATCAGTTGCACGCCTGCCGCCTCAAGCTGCTGGACGCGCTGCCGACAGACCCGACACCTGTGGCGCCGCCGGCGGCACCAGCAGGAAGCTCTGGTGCGGCGGCGGTTGCGGCCGAGGAGGTGGTGACGGCGGTCGGGCGGTACTGCTTCCTGGCGCCGGGCGAGGAGGATCTGCCCGGCAGCCGCGGCGGCAGCCCGCACGCGCAGCGGCAGCGCAGCCCTGCCGCTTCCGATGGTGGGGTCGCCGCGACTGTGGCTGCGGCGCTGGGAGACGCAGCGTTCGTGGCAGGCGGCGCCAACGGCGGCAGCCCCCCTGCGCCGCGGCACAGGCCCGAGAGCCCGACTCAGCCGTCGGCGGCAACGGCGGAGACGCTCACGGCGACATTGGGCGATTCTCAGCCGCCGCCCGCCCTGGAGCAGCTGGGGGCGGACCTGCGGGCAGACTGCGTGCGCGCGCTACACTTCGTGCTGGACAATAACCGATACTTCCACCGCGCCCGCTACCGCCTCGCCAGGTGCCTTTCACTTCAAACGTGTTCCTGCGTTGCGACGCAAGTAGTTGGCATGTCTGAAGCCGAGCCAC
>JAABUM010007445.1_pt1 | contig 10050 bp, 11 predicted proteins | sample 5559161 | NCBI WGS metagenome assembly JAABUM01 (sample SAMN10711868, study PRJNA513369) | rock metagenome | isolation source: Antarctica rocks | place: Antarctica: Victoria Land, Siegfried Peak nord | reverse complement strand
CCCAGAGATGCCCTTCCGGGTGGGTTGTTTGGAACTGTCGCAAGTCCCAATCTCCCAGCACGGCAGGGCATCTCGTTGTTACGCCGCGCTCACACCCCCAAACTCATCGGTGGATCGAGGCTAAGTGACGCCCCGAGCGCTTTCGGTTCCCGGCACGCTGACTGGGTGGAGGCAAGTGAGCGTCGCTGGCGTGCCCGGCTGACTGATGTGGCGTTCACGGTCATCGCTTGTAGCAACGGGGAGCCGGTTGGCGTGGCCTCGGGAGCGCAGTCGGGACAGTGGGTGGAACTGATCTCAGTGTGGGTCGCTCCCGGTCAGCGGGGCATCGGTTTGGCCGGGCGACTCATCGAGGAGGTGCTCACGTGGGCAACGGCTCGCGGACAGCGGACACGTCTGATGGTGCGCGACGACAACACCGTCGCGATCCGCGCTTACACCCGTGCTGGCTTCATTGACCACGGCGTCCCCGAGGACTGGCCTGACAACGCTCCTCCGGAGCGCCGAATGTGGCACGAAGGTAACGGGGAGACACCCCAGGCATGATGTCACCGCTGACCCGTTCCGCCCCGGCCTCCGATCGGCTATCGAAACGTCGCGGCGATGTTGTTGTCGCAGGGAGCCTGTTGCCTGAAAGGACCGTGGGGCACGTCCTTACTCATGTGGCTCGTAATGCTGATGCTGACGCTCGGCGCCTGGCCGGTGCACTTGGCGGAGAAGATGTCCTCGAGTACACCGGCGATCAGCACCAACGATGTGCTGAGATCGATGCCGGAGCCACCCGAACGGCCCGTGAAATTGTGGCCGACCTCCAAGTCAGCGTAGGCCCGGTGGACGAGGTCTTTGCACAGTCTTCGGCAGCAGGGTGGCCCACCAAAAATTTCCGTGTCGGGATCCTACGGGGTAGGTAGTCGCCCCGCCCATCGGCTTCGTGCGGTCGAGATGCACCACGTCGACCTCGGTCTGGGTTACACACCTCGGGACTGGCCGCACGACGACGTCGCGCGGGATCTACCACTGCTACTGGCGACGGTTCCTGCACGGCTCGCATCATCAGCTGATCAACAACAGTTCCTAGCGTGGCTCGCCGGGCGGATAAACCTCAACGCATCGCTCACGCATGTCCCTGGCGCTCACACGGCGCCCGATTGGTCGACGTAACTGCCCCGGTCAGCGATTGCTGCCCGGGGCGGCGTCCCCATCTGACACGGATCGGGCTGAAGCAGCGTCCGTAACGGGGCCGGTGACTGGGACAGGTATGGCCTACTTGGCGTTTATGGCGTAGTTGGCGCACATTGATTCATGACGGTCGAACCCATTGAACTTTCGGTAAGCCAGGCTCGTGATCAGTTCTCCGACGCGGTCAACCGCGCAGCGTTCGGCGGAGAAATCACCTACGTGACTTGCGGCCGCGGACACGTGCGAGCAGCAGCGATCGTTCCCGCAGAGTTAGTCGAAGCCTACGCATCACTGATCGATAAGGAAGACGGCGCGATTGCCACCAGGCGCCTTGCCGACATCGACGCCGGCCACAGCCAGGTGATACCGGCTGACCAGGTGATGCAGGATTTCGATTTGTGACTGATAGGGATCGGTACAGCGTCGGATACGACACCACGGCCCGCAAAGAACTCGACAAGCTCGACAGCAGATCGCCAGGCGCATCGCTCGAGCAGTTTCCGCGCTGGGCGCCAACCCCCGACCGGCTGGTTGCCGCTGCCTGGTCGGCTACGACGATCTATGGCGGATACGCATCGGCGAGTATCGAGTCATCTACACAATCAAGGACACCGAGTTGATCGTTCTCGCATTGCGGATCGCGCACCGCAGCGACGTGCACCGACGCATCTGACCAGGGTCGATCGCCCCGTAGCCGGTCGCTGCCCGGGACGGGATCGCTGACCGGTGACCGGTGACCGGTGACGATTGTTCTTGCGGAACCAACCCTTCCGTCGACGAACGGTCGCGCCCCTGACGTTCGGGCAGGACGTCGTCAGCAGATCGTTGGCGGCCATCGATCTGTACGCCACTTTTCCCGGGTCGGAAACCCGGCCGGTGGTTCATCGATAGGTTCGGTGCCATCAAGTTCACCTGGCGTGTGGACGTCGATCCGATCGGACCCTTGGGCGAGTTCTTCAGCGGAGCGGAGCCCTCATCGCGACCCCATAAGCCGTAGTCGATGACGACGTTGCTGCCAAGTTCCAAGGCGCGGCCCACAGACCGGCTGCGCGCATTTTCCAAGCGACCGATGGCTGCCGTGGAGCCAGTGCCGTTAAGCGTGGAAACGATCGTTGATCCATTGGGCGGGGGAAGCGCAAGCCTGGGACATGGTGAGATCTCAGGAGTCCGGCTGGTGACGGGGAGTGTGCACTGAGTGCTGAGGTGTGTGTTGCCTCAAGGCGTCCGATCGCGCATACCGCCTCGCGTTCTGCTGCGAAAGCCGTTGCGTGGCGATCGTTCCAGGGATATGGGTACACCTTCACGCCGCGCTCTGTGGCGACCGACACCGAGGTAGAACAACTCGACCACGTCGACCACCAAACTCACCTCAGCTGCGCAGGCCTGGGCACCGGCAGGCCCCAATTCAGTCGCACACGGAAGGCGCTCTGGCCGAAGTAGTCCACAATCAGCAATCTTGAGGCTCCGTATGTGCACGGTCACCGGTCTCGGTCAGGGATCCTGCACCGGGTTGGTCAGACGCCGTTGGGGAGGGGGTTGAAGGGCCGGTTGTCGAGGTGGTCGTGGACCCGGTGCAGCAGCTCGTTGAGGGTGGTCGTTTCTGTTGCGGTGAGGCCCAGGGCTGCTGGGGTGTTCAGCGCCCCGACCAGGGGGTAGGTCTGCTCGAGCGTGGCTCGGCCGCGCGGAGTGATCTGGACGCTGATCGCTGTTCCGCGGCGCGCTGGTGTGGTGCGGTCGATCAGGTCAGCGGTGTCCATCTGGGTCAAGATCTCGCCGATGCTTTGCGGGGTGACAAGGATCTGACGGGCTAGGGCACCCTGGCTGATGCCGGGCTGACGACTCAGAGCCACGAGAACACCGAACTGGTGGGCCGTCAGGCCTTGGGTGGCGAAGACCTCATGGAACCGGCGGCCGGCCAGGTGCGCGGTCTGCACCAGGGTCCAGGCCGGCAAATTCGGTGGCCCGGGTGTGTGCCCGATCGCGGGTTCTGGTTCTGATTCCACGGGCCGTCCGTCAGTCCTTTCCGCCCTTGGGTCTGCGCTTTCCATGACCTCACTGTAAGTTCACTGATAAACCATCAGTTGCCTTATAGAAGGAAGTCCATGACCCGGACGATCGCTTTCGTATTGTCCCACCGCGCCATCGTGGCCGCAGTGTGGTTACTCGTCGCCCTGGCCGGCGCGTTCTGCGCGCCTCGCACCGTCAGCGCGCTGAGTTACGACTTCGGCCTGCCGGGTCAACCGGCCTACCAGACCAACACCGAGATCCAGCGTCTGTACGGCGTCGGCGGCGTCGATGATCCGTTGGTCTTGACCTCAGCCGCACCCGACGGCTCGTTGCGAACGCCGAGTGGTCAACGCGAGTTCTCGGCTGCCGCGCAGCGGATCGCTTCCTCAGCCCCGGGAACCCGTGTCGTGACACCCAGTAACAGCGACCCCTCTTCGCTGGTCGCGACGGATGGAACCCAGGCAGTGGCGCTGCTCTACCCGAAGGTGGTTCCAGGGCCCGAGTCCTATGCCCAGGCCCTCCCGGCAATCCAGGGTGCTGTGGCCGGCACGCAGGTTGCTGGTCAACCAGTGGAACTGACGAACACCGTGCTGCTGTCAGAAGGCGGTAGCAGCGGTGACAGCCGCAGCATCCTGATCGAGATCGGGTTAGGAGCCGCCGGCGCCGTTCTGGTGCTGGTGCTGGTGTTCGCTTCTCTGCTGGCCGGGTTGCCCCTGTTGGTAGCGGCCGTCTCGATCCTGGGCACCTTCCTTGCCCTGTTCGGGCTCACCCAGCTGACCGACGTGTCTTTCGTGGTGCAGTACCTGGTCGCGTTGATCGGCCTGGGTGTTGCAATCGACTACTCCCTGTTGATCGTGATGCGGTGGCGCGAGGAATGCGCGGGCGGCGCCGACAACGACACCGCTGTGCGCACGGCGATGGCCACCGCCGGGCGGTCGGTGATCTTCTCCGGGATTACCGTCGCGGTCTCCTTGGCCGCGCTCATCGCCATACCGCTGCCATTCCTACGCAGCATCGGCCCAGGCGGCCTCCTGATCCCGCTGCTGAGCGTCGCGACGTCGACTACCTTGGTGCCGGTCTTACTGCATCGGTTCGGACCGCGACTGCAATGGCCCCGCCGCACAGCCCACGACCCGACCAGCCCACGCTGGGCCGCGATAGCCCGCCGCGTCGTCAGACACCCCTGGTGGGTCATCACCGGCACCACGATCCTGCTGTTGCTGATGACCACCCCGGTGATGGGACTGCGGCTGGGCTCACCCACCGCAGCCACCTTCGGCCCGACCTCACCCCCAGGACACGCGGCCGCTGCCATCACCAGCGCGGGCCTGAGCCCGAGCCTGCTGCGACCGACCCAGGTCCTGACCCCTACAGATCAAGCACCCAACGTCGTCCAGAAGCTCGGCGACCTGCCCGGCGTCGCATCGGCAACGCAGGTCTATGACCCCTCGTGGCAACGCGGCGGAACCAGCCTGATCCAGGTCTACTTCACCAATGATCCCGCCACCCCCTCCGGCGCAGCGACCCTGCACCGGGTCCGCGACGCCGCTACGGCCATGCCCGCCCGGGTCGGTGGTAGCCCCGCCGAAGACGCAGACTTCGTCACCGCCGTCTACGGCAACGCGCCCGTGGTCCTGACCGTGATCGTGCTGGTTACGTTCGTGCTGTTGGCCCGCGCCCTGCGGTCGATATGGCTGCCCGTCAAAGCGTTGCTCTTGAACGTGCTGTCGATCGGCGCCGCGTACGGGCTCACCGTCGCGATCTGGCAGAACGGCATCGGTACCGAAACGCTCTTCGGCATCGGGGCAACCGGAGCCGTCACGACCTGGGTTCCTGTCGCGGTGTTCGCGTTCCTATTCGGGCTATCCATGGACTACGAAGTGTTCATCCTTTCCCGGATGCGCGAGTCCTACGACAAACACGGCGATACCCCCCGCGCCGTCATCGACGGAATCTCCCGCACCGGGCGCCTCGTCACCTCTGCCGCGCTGATCCTGTTCTTCGCCTTCATTGCCCTCGGGACGGTCCCCGTGGTCGACGTCAAAATTCTTGCCACCGCCCTCGCCCTTGGCATCGCCATCGACGCCCTCATCGTCCGCGCCCTGCTCGCGCCCGCCTTGGTCACCGTTCTCGGCAACGCCAACTGGACCCTCCCCGCACCTCTGGCCACCGCACTACGAATTCGCCCAGACATCCCGAAAATAGATCCTGTCACCACAACGCGAACCGACCCGTAAGACGATCGTTTCTAGAGACCGCCGGCGCCACGGATTAATTATGGTCTGCCGGCGCCGGGTGCTGGTGTAGGGAACACGAAGACCTGCCCTGTGGGTTTTGCTGCCGCCGGCCGAGTTCAACTGTGGCGAGGATCTGGCCACCCTCTCGTATCCGCACGCAGTCGCACTTCGCAACATCGGCGTACCAGACAGCCCCTTCGGCGTCGATGCAGACCTGTCCGGGTGATCCTTCCCCGTGTCCGCCCACACTCGTTGGTTGCCCAGGTCACCGTCTCGGTCGATGTCGTAGGCCGTGAGCCGCTGGCCATGGGACTTCGCAACGATCAGCGTTTCACCGTCCTTGGTGATCGCCATGCCGTCGGGGAAAGCGAGGTCGTCGGCGACCACTCGGGCGGTCCCCTCGCGGGGTTACCCGGTCGACGAAGCCGGGTGCGGGCTGACCGCCGGGAAAATCGAATCCGATGTTGTTGACGTAGGCGTTGCCGTCCACATCGACCACGATGTCGTTCGAGGATTCTCTGAGATGGAGGCCAGGTCGGCATGGGTGACGTGACCATCGAGCCATCATGCTCACGGCGCAAGAGCCGCCGCTGCGCCGAATCGACCACTAGCGACCGCCCGTCGCGGAGGAAGTCGATGCACATCGGAAACGACGCGACGCTCACGACCACCTCGTGGACACCCTCAGGATCCAACGCAATCACGTGGTGACCGTCCCAGTCCGCCCACGTCCTTTCTGTCACCTGGTGGTACGCCGGGCCCGGGCCGAGCGTGGCGCTCGGTGCACGGGGTGGTTGTGGATGCCCGGCGGCAGGGTTGTCAGTGGTTGGTGCACGTCGCGGTAGTGCGGGTCGAACGCCGCCGGATCGCGCGGAGTGTCGTAGGTGATGAGGAACCTGATCATGCCCGGCCCTCACTGGTACTGCTGCATGGCTCGGACGGTTCTGAGGCTGACCTCATGCCTCTACCCGGTGAGTTGGCACCACTGGCGAGCAGTACCGGTAACCGGGGATCAGTCAGGGCCCGAAAGGGCTGCACGGTGTGCAACGATCGGCCCGTTCCCGATGACACCGACCGGCAGATCGAGTCCTGTTTCGCTCCCTCTATTTACCGCCACGTGGCGCAGTTGCGAGGACGTCGTCGACGAGCGGTTCGTCCAGATCAAAGAAGTAGGCGCCGAAGTCGCCCCGGGGGGCAGGGCCAGCGCGTCGGTCATCGCCGAATTCTGGCAGGCTCGACCACGCCCCGCCGACCGATCGACCTGCGAAGGGACTACTGCGATGAGTAGGTCGATAGCACCCGAACTGTTGGCGCAGGTGGCTGCCGCCGGAGCGTCCGACGCGGGAGGCCTGCCCGTCTCGCTGCTTGGCGATTTCCTGCCCGTGGTGGTCGGAGCGGTTGCTGCGGGGGAGCCGCTGACTCGTGCGCAGCTGCAGCCGTACGAATCGTTCGGCGATGCGGCCGCACGTCGAGGGGTGGCGCTGCCCGCCCTGCTCGATCTCTACTCTTCGGCGGCCTGGCGGCTGTGGCGGCACCTGCCCCCAGTGGTCGACGCGCACGCCGATCCGACGGGGGTTGTGGCCGCCGGTGAGGTGATGCTGCGGGCGGTCGACGACGTCGTCGCGGCGCTCGCGGAGGGCTTCCAGGCCGCACAGCGCTCGCTGTTGCGTGCTCAGGAATCGGCCCGTCGCGAGTTCGTCGACGATCTACTGACCGGTGGTGTCGGCGCGGTCAGCGTGCTGCAGCGGGCGAGCGCCTTCGGGTTGCACCTGTCGGGTTTGCACGCCGTCGCCGTCGTGCAGGCCGCCAGGCCGTTCGTCGATGGCACGGCGCTGATCGCAGCGCTGGAACGAGCCGTCCTAGCCGGCACGGGCGACGCCGAAGCACTGGTCGCGAGTAAGGAAGGACGGCTGATCGTGGTGTTCCCGGCACCCGATCGGGACGCGATCAACGCGGTCATCGACCGCCTGACGGCCGCGCTCGGCTTGCGGTCGAGTGCCGACCGGTGGCGGATCGGGTTGAGCAGGCCCACCGCTGGTGCGGAGGGTGTCGTCGCCAGTTATCAGGAAGCGCGCGACTCGCTGTCGCTGGGAGACCGGCTCGGCCTGGCCGACGCAGTGATCGACGCTCGCGAGTTGCTCGTTTATCACGTAGTTCTACGCGACCGGGCCGCGATCACCGACCTGGTCGCCACCGTTCTCACTCCGCTGAAAGATGCCCGTGGCGGTGCCGGTCCGCTGCTGGACACGTTGGCCGCCTACTTCGCTGCCGGGGGGAACGCGGCAGGGGCAGCCCGCGCGCTGCACCTGTCAGTACGGGCGGTGACCTACCGCCTCGACCGGGTGCGCGAGCTGACCGGTCACGATGCGGTGCAGCCCGCCGAGCGCTTCGCGCTGCAGGTTGCCGTCCTGGGAGCGCAGATGCTCGACTGGCCGAACGCCCCGCTGGACTGAGAACCATTTCCCGTTTGTTGCCGGATCTCGGCAACTTCAAGGCCCGAACGCGTCCGGTTCGCCGCTTGAGTAGTTTTACCTGGGCAAATCACACTTGAAGCAGAGGCGACCGCACGGGTCGCCATCCTGATTCTTGGAGTGGTCATGTTGTCTGTCCCACTGTGGGCCTGGGCCGCCTTCGCGGCCGTGATCGCGATCATGCTGCTGGTCGACCTGCTGGCGCACCGCAGTGCGCACGTCATCGGCTTCAAGGAAGCCGCCTGGTGGAGCGCCCTGTGGGTTGGGCTGTCGCTGGTGTTCGCGGTGGTCCTCACGTTCACTTTGGGCACGACTGCCGGGGTGGAGTTCACGACCGCGTGGCTGCTGGAGAAGAGCCTGTCAGTCGACAACCTGTTCGTGTTCGCGCTGATCTTCGGGTACTTCAAGGTGCCGCGCGCCTACCAGCACCGGGTGCTGTTCTACGGCGTGATCGGCGCTCTGGTCTTCCGCGGGATCTTCCTGGCGGCCGGTATCGCCATCGTCAGCAAGTTCACCGCAGTGCTCTTCGTGTTCGCCGCCGTCCTGCTCTACAGCGCCTACAAGCTGGTGAAGGACGAAGAGGAGAGCTTCGACCCGAGCACCAGCTTCGCCGTCCGCATCCTGCGCAAGGTCATCCCGGTGCGCGACGAGTACTCCGGCACCACGTTCTTCCTCAAGGAAGCCGGCAAGCGCGTCGCCACCCCGCTGCTCGCGGTCGTGGTAGCCATCGAAGCGGCCGACCTCGTGTTCGCCGTCGACAGCGTGCCCGCAGTGCTCGCGGTCAGCGACGACCCGTTCATCGTCTACTCCAGCAACGCCTTCGCCATCCTCGGGTTGCGGGCCCTGTACTTCCTGCTCGCGGGTCTGCTGGAGCGGTTCCACTACCTGTCCAAGGGCCTCGCGATCATCCTGGCCTTCATTGGCGTGAAGCTGATGCTGCAGGCCAGCCACAAGGTGATCAGCACCTCGATCCCGGAGATCCCATCACTGCTCAGCCTCGGTGTGATCATCGTGGTGCTCGCCACCTCGATCGTGCTCAGCCTCAAGATCCCCGCACCGGGGCCGGAGCTGGAGGTCGATGGTTCGAAGGAGTCGGACCTCGTGAGCAGCTCAGCGCCAACGACGTCGACCAATGCCGATACCGTCGAAGACCGGCAGGCACAGGACAGTTCAGAGAGGCCGTAATGATCGAACGGGCAGGCGAGCACGCATTCGAGTACGAGCTGCATGGCGGCAACAGGCCGATACGGATCGAGTGGCACCACCTCGAATCGTCTCGCCTGCCCGTCGCCGTGCAGACCTGGGAACTGCCGCCCGGTGGTAGCGAGGGAATGCACACGCACGAACGCGGCGACCGGCCGCTCGACGAGCTCTACCTGGTGCTCGCCGGCACCGCGCGGATGCACGTCGACGACGCGGTGCACGACCTCGGCCCGGGTGATAGCGTGCTCGCTGCGGCTGGGACCGATCACGACCTGGTCAACACCGGATCGGGGGTACTACGGATGCTCGTCGTCTGGGGCGAGCCGCAAGCTACTGACTGGTCGGGTTTCGGGTCGGCCCGGGCAGCTTTGCGCGCTCGCGAGTAGTAGGCGCGCCCGACCAGAACCACGGTTGTCGGTTTCTGTGGCGCGCGCCGATTGCAAAGCGTCAAGTTCACCTGGACTGGCATAACGCGGCGCGTTATATACGACGGGTGCCAGAAAGGCCGTCTCCGTGTCGCACTCGATCAGATCGGTCCGCGCCAGAGCGCTTGAACCTGTTCATACCCGAGGACTACGCGCCCGACGACGAACGGTGTCGTGCGGCGGGCGACATGCACCTCAGTCCGGTGGTCTGCAGCAGTGGCGGAAACGCTGGTCCGCGGCCGGGTTCAAGATCGGTGTCAGTGTTGCTAGCTACGCTCGCGCGCAGCAGGTCGCTTGCACTCAACGGAATCGCCGAGGTCAAACACCCTTGGTCGCCGTGCACAGGAACACGCCGAACTCGCGGTCGCCCTCGAGGATGGTCGTGGCGGTTACGAAGGCCACGTCGATGAAGCCCGCACGGACCAGCTGGCCGGTCAGGTTGTTCCGGTCGAACCCGTGATGTCCGTCGAAGTCGGGTTTGTCGGCGTGGAAGGCGCCGTCGGGGTCCTCATCCAGGTCAGCGACGGCCAG
>JAABUM010007444.1_pt1 | contig 10051 bp, 6 predicted proteins | sample 5559161 | NCBI WGS metagenome assembly JAABUM01 (sample SAMN10711868, study PRJNA513369) | rock metagenome | isolation source: Antarctica rocks | place: Antarctica: Victoria Land, Siegfried Peak nord | reverse complement strand
GAAGCCGCCGCGCGCTCCGAAGTGCGCCAGCGCGAATCTCTGGCGCGTCAGGCTCAGGAATACGAACGCGCCCAGCAGCGCCTTCTTTCGCTCCGGGCGCAAAGTGCCCGGAACATGGAAATCGGGCAAACGCTCAACCGGGCCGGAAACGCCTTAACGCTGGGTGTTACCGCTCCGCTCGCGGCGGGCGGCACGTTGGTTTTGCGCGAGGGCATGAACTGGGAAAGCTCAATGGCCGAAGTTCGCCGCACGGTGACGGGTTCGGTGACACAGATTCGCGCTCTGGAGCTACAACTGCGCGACATGGCGTCGGGGCGCGGCGCAATTCCAATTAACGTCAACGAACTGGCAAAAGTCGCCGCCGAAGCGGGCGCTCTGGGCGTGAACACGCCCAACGTGGCGTCCATCACGCGCACTGGCGCGATGCTGGGCACAACCACGAACATGGGCGCGAGCGACGCGACGAATTTTCTCGCACGCTTTGCCAACGCGACCGGCGACGGGCAAAAGAACTTTGACCGGCTGGGTTCGGCTCTGGTGGCTCTTGGGCAGAAAAGCCCCGCAACGGAACGCGAAATCGCGGAAATGTCGCTTCGCATCGCAGGTGTTGGAAAACAGGTCGGCCTTACTGAGCCGCAAATTTTGGGCTTCGCGGCGGCGATTTCCGGCGTGGGTGTCAAAAGCCAGGAAGGCGGCACGGCGATTTCCAAGACGTTCGAGAAAATAGAGGCCGATGTTCGCAAAGGCGGCGACGAATTAAAAGGCGTCGCCAAAGTCGCGGGGATGTCGGCTCAGGCGTTCAAGAAGTCGTGGGAAACCGACGCGGCGCACGCAATGGCTTCGTTCATCGAAGGGCTGAAGCGAACGCGCAACGAAGGCGGCAGCGCCGCGCAAACGCTCGATGATCTGGGGCTTAAAGGTCGTCTCATCCATGACACGCTGCTGCGCGCGTCCAACGCGGGCGATTTGTTCAACGACACGCTTCGCACTGGAGAACAGGCATGGAAAGACAACACGGCACTCGCCACAGCCGCCGGGAAACGCTACGAGACAACGGCTTCCCAGCTTCAAATCCTGCAAAACCGCGCGCGCGAAGTGGCGCTCAAGGTGAGCGAACTCGTGCTTCCCGGCGTCAACAAAGAACTTAAAGGGTTTTCCGAAGGGCTTCCCGAAGCGGCGAACAAAGCCGCCGCCGCTTATGAGGCGTTGGGGCCAGCCGGTCGCAAAGCCGCGATTGGCGTTTTAGCCGTTGGCGCGGGCGCGGGGCCGATGCTCAAATTAGCAGGGACGGCATTCGAGGCAGTGGGTAGTTTCCAGAAGTTGGCGAGCGCCATCAAAGAGGCGCGCGCGGCTCAAGTGGCAGCTTCGGCGGCGTCCACAGTCGCAAGTGCGGCCCCGGTCGTTGCTGAAGGCGTAGCTGGAGCGGGCGCGGCAGCAATCGGAGCCGAAGGAGCGGTCGCCGGGGGCGGCGTGGCGGCAGCAGGGCTGTTGTCAAATCCGGTTGGATGGGTGATTCTCGCGGCGGCAATCGTGGCGGGCATTGGGCTTTTGATTAAATTCAAAACCGATTACGAGGAGGTTTTAGAGCGCAACCGGCAACTGACGCACAACGCGGGCGAACTGCGCGATGCGATGAACCGGGCGCTTTCCCAGGCGCCCGACAACAAAATCAAGACGCAACTCGAACAAACCGGCGAGGCGGCGACAAACGCGGGTAGCGACGTGGACAAGCTCAAAGCGGCGCTCGAACGGGCCAATCAAACCAAGGTCAACATCTCGAAAATGCACGTTGACCCGGCTACGAAAGACCCGTTGATGAACGAGGTGCAGCGAATCATCAATTCGATTCAAAGCACGCTTTCCATCAACTTGAAGGTCAACGCCCAAGACGGCAAAGTGCCCCTGCCCGCAGGCCGCGTGTCCGATGGGAGCGGGCGCGGCGGCACGCGGCCCGAAACGCGCGAAGACCGTTTGATTGCTCTGGCGCAAAGCGCCGGTGTGTCCATCGTTTCGGCGCCGCAACCGACCGGGCGCTATGGAACCGTCAACCCTCAGCAGCAGGCGCAATACGAAGCGGCCAAAGCGCAAGGTCTGGCGATGCCCAATGAGCCAGTTCGTCCCGGCGACCCGCGCGGTCGCTTGTCGGCACAGGACGAGGCCGATTATGAGGCGGCGAAACGCAAATACAGCGAAGATTTGGACGCGCTTCAGGGCGAGTTGGAAAACCGCAAAGCCGAGCGCGACCGCATCGGCAACTTGCAACACGGCGAGCGTTTCGATTCGCGCGCCCACCTCGCACTTCAGGTTTATTCCAACAACCTGGCCGAATTGGTGAAAGTTCAACACGCCTACAACGAAGCGAAAAAAGGCGGCTACAAGGCTGATCAAGCCGAGTTGCAGGCGATGGGCGAACTCTCCTCGCACGTCACCGGGTTAAAGGTCAAAGTTTTGGCCGACCACAAAACGCGCGAAGATGACGCGCGCGAAGCCAGAGGGCGCGAACGCGCCGAAGCAGACGCGCGTGCCAAAGATGCCACGAAAAAACGCGAAGAGGAAAACGCGGCTCTGGCAGAACAGGCGCGAGCCGACCGGGGCCAAGGCCTCTCGAAGCAACTGGAAAAATGGCGTTCGCTGGGCACAACTGTCGAGGGCATTGTGTCCGGCATTGCGCAAACGAGCGAACGCGCCGGGGCCGGTGTAGGCGACGAGTTCAATCGCAAACTCGCTGAAACGAAAGAGCAGGCGCAAATGGCTAAGGAAGAGTTCGCGGGCATCCCCGCGCCTCTCAAAGAATCCGTTGTGGCTTTGGCGGGCATTGGCGCCGAGCTGCAGGGCATCGTTGAAAAGCGCGAGCTTTTGCGCCAGACGTTTGGCGAGATTTTCAACGGACTGAGCGGCGAAAATCAAGATAAATTCGCGTCCTTCGCCGCCAATTTCGAGGCGAAACTTGGCCTTCAAAAACGGGCGGATGAACTATTGGCCCAAAGCAGACAGCGCGGCGCCGACATCCTGGGCAACGTTGAGGGGAACACCTCTTCCCTTCAAGGCGACATCCGGGCTAACGAGTTGGCGGGCCGCAAACCGTTCAAAGACGGCGCCGTGGGAGTAGGCGGCGACATCACCGGGCAAATGGTGCGCGACGCGGCGACCTTGGCGAGTGTGCCTGAAAAGATTTCTGCTTGTGCTAATGTTGCCGCGCAGATGCTCCATCGCTTGCACATCCCAGTTGAAGCCAACAACAACGTCGCCGAACTGGAAAAGAACATCAAGAAACTTGGCGTAAAGACGGTTGCTTTGGCCGATGCGCGGCCCGGTGATACGCTCATCTGGGACACACAAAAGTCGCGTCAGTTTGGCGAGCATCGGCGCTACGGTTCGGTTTCAGGAAAGCACATCGAGATTTACGAAGGCGACGGCAAAAGCGACGGCAACGGCGGCGGCGCCTATAAAAACCCGCGCCACATCGCGCAACCGCTATATGACAAAAACGCCATCACCGTTTATCAAACGTCGGCTCTGGCCGGTGGCGGCGCGGCGCCTTCGCCTTCGCCCGCCAAAGCAAGGGGCGCGGAAATCCTCACTTCTTCTTACATCTCTCCCGGCATTCATGGGGGCCAATCGAAGGCACCGCTACCTGTTCCGCATCTGAGTGCGCCAGTCAACACGCCCGCGCAAAGGCACGACGTTGCCAGCACTTTACCGCCAGTAAGCGGGTATGAAAGTGTTGTCAAGACGCTCCACAAATTGCCCGCTACCTGGGGCACGCCATTAAATCAATATCGCGCGGGGCCCGGTGAATCAACCCACAACCGCGATCAGTTCGAGAAGCTCTTGTTGGCTCTTGAAGGCAAGGGCGTCAAAATCCCTGCTCTGGAAGCGGCGCAAGGTCGAGCGGTCATGGGTTCGTTCGATATTTCCGATTCGGTCAAAACCGCCAGCAACAAAGCGGCGCACGACATTGCGGACATGGGCGTTCGCATCCGTTTGGCCGGACGGGAAAATAATCCCTACCTCGTGTTGCTCGATGAATTCGAGCGTGGGGAAAAGAGGTTCGTGTCGCGCGGTGGCCAAAGTGCGCTACTACAAATGACGCTCGCTCAGATGCGGGCGAACATCGAAGTCGCAACCCGCGAGAACGCGCGACAGAGCCGTTCGAGTGTTGCGATGTCCGGCGAGAACGAAGCGATGCTGGGCGGCGCCCACTTCAACGCGCCTTCTTACGAGCGCGCCCAGTTCCAAACCGGCAAACGGTTTGAGGTTTGGAACAGCAGCGAGATCACGCTCATGTCTCAGGCCATCGAGAAGCTCAAGCAGTCGGGCCAATTTCTCGAAGCGGAGCGCGCCCAAAAACTTCTCAACGCCCAGGCGACAGAGCGCATGGCAGATGCCATGCGCGTTTATGACGCGCAGCAGCGTGAGGGCATTCTTCGTTTGCACGCCGAAGAGATGAAGCGCCTGAGCGATGAAGGCGACGCGCTTGAACGTGTGGCCGCTTTGCGCCAGAAGACGGGCCTTTCGCCGCGTGAGCGGGAAAATCAGGCCGCAAGCGCCGCCGATGAACAAAGCGCCCGCGAAAAACTGGCGCCCGCGTTCAAAATGGACGCGCGCCCGCTTTCCCATCGTCTTGCCGATTCCCTCACGGGTGGAGCGCCCTTCAGTTCCAATCCCTTGCAGCAGTTGCGACTTGGTGCCGCCGTCGGCGGTCAAGTGGGCGGCGCCGATACCAACCGCCGCGCGGGACAGACCGGGAAGGATAGGGATGCGAACACTCTGGCCGCCAACAGCGCACGCGATTCTCTGACCGCGCTGCAAAATCAGTTGGCGCTTGTCGGTCGCTTCCGCTCCGGTTCGCCTCAACTGGGCATCGAAGAAGGCGTGGCGCGAGAGCGCCAATCGTTGTTGGACGGCGAATTCAAAGACCGTGTTTCGCGCGACGCCGGGGGCAACGCGCATCTCGACGCCAAAACTCAGGCCGAACTTGATACACGTTTGGCTTCCAAGCGGCGCGAGTTGGAAGCGGATCAAAAAATCAAAATGGTGGCCGATGCACGCCGCCTCACCGAGGAATCCTCGGTTCGCGTGTTGGACGGAGAGTTCTCTCTGAAAACGCGCCTCGCTCGGACTGAGCGGGAGCGATTGCAGATTGCCTTTGACTTGCAAGACGCGCAGCGCAAACGTCTCTATGGCGACGACTACGCGCCGGATTTAGAGGAGCGCCTTAATCGCTCGAAACTCCTTGACCAAGGGGACAAGGGCGAACATCAGGGGAACGCTTTGCAAGCCGAAAACGCGCTGCAAGAACTCCGCAAAGCCGGGGAACTGGCGCGCGTCCATTCGGCGAAAGAACGTCTTGAAATTGAGTTCAAGTATCAGGATTTGCTTCGCAGTCCCGACGCGCAACATCCCTATGTGCCCGACGAAAAAGAGCAAGCGGCCCGTCAAGCACAACGCGCCGAGGCGGACAAGGGCGAACATCAGGGGAACGCTTTGCAAGCTCAGAACGCCGTGCTGGACGCGCGCAAAGCGGGCGAAATGGCGCGTGTGTTTTCGGCGCGCGAAAAGCTGGAACTGGAGTTCAAGTATCAAGACCTGATGCGCTCGCAAGGCGACCCGCAGCATCCCTATGTGCCCAGTGCCGACGAACAACAAGCGCGCACCGAACGACTGAGGCAGGCCGACACGAGTGACCGATTCGGTGACGTGAAAAGCGCCGCCGGGCAGATGCACGGAATTGTGTCGGAGGCCATCGCCACAGGTCTTAAAGATGGAAGCGCCAAGGGCGTGCGCTCGATGATTCAAAATCTCGAAAGCGCGCTGTTCAAAGAGTTCGCCGACCGAGCCTCAGCCAAATTGACCAACCGCGTGTTTCGCCACAAGGCGGGCACCGCCGAAGTTATAGACACCAAGCCCGGACTGTTTGGCGTGATGATGGGCCGCGACAAAGCCGACGACGGCGACACCAAGGACGCCGCCGCGCCGCGTTTGCCCCAGGGCGCGTTGACGGCACGCTTTGCCCTGAGTGCGCCGCGCCACCCGTCGCTGGCCCATCTTACGGCATATAGCGCGGGGCAGGGCACAGTGGGAACAGGCGGCGCGGCACAACTCCAAAGCGCCGTTATCAACGTGCAAGGCAAAGCCGACATTCACGCGCCCGGCGCCAATGTTCACCTTCCAAGCGCGGGCACGTCGGGCGGCGTGGGCAGCAAGCCGAGCGGTGACCAGTTCTTAAGCCGCCTGAGCAGCGTTGGCTCATATACCTCCCACATAGAAGCCCTTTCTGGTGGCGGAGGTTTGTTTTTATGAAAACACGCGGTTCACTGTTTGGTATCGAACAGCGTGTTCACAAACGCCCTCAAATCTTCGCCGCGCAATTTGTAACCGCGCCCGATGCGAACCGCGTGCAATTTCCCTTCGGTGATCCCTTGGCGAAGTCGGCGCGCCGAAAAGCCACTGAGCGCCGCCGCTTCATCGAGCGACAGCGTGAGTTTTTCCGACACACGGACGTGCTGCTCTTCGGCGCGGAACGATTGCGCCAGAGCGGGAAAATGCTCAGGAGACAGAACGAGAAGTGAAGCGCCCGCAACGGGTGCAGAGCCACGCAGGGGCACGATTGCGCCCGTTTGCGGGGTTGCGGTGCTGCCATCGCTCGAAGGGGTGTAAAGGCCCGTTGCGGTGGGTTGCGGTGCTTCGAGTTCGACTTTGAGCCGTTCCAGTTCGTCTTGGTCGAAGTCGGCCTTGCGTCCCGTTTTGCCGGGAAGATACTGCACCGTTAGTCGCCCTTGGCGCGCGTGTTTGTCCAAGGTGCGCTCGGATACGCCTAAGAATTCGCAGGCTTCAGTTTTGGTCATAAGAGAAGGGGTGCAAAGGCCCGTTAAACCCCATTGAGGCTCGTAGTATCAAGGCTTGCGCCCCTTGTGGCGAGAGACTGTCCGTTTCGGTTCTTCCATCGCTACTCGTTGGCTCCGTTCTATGCACCTATCGAAGTCTTCATCAGTCAGAAGCACGAGAGGTTCTGATTCTTCCTCCTCGACCTTGGGCACCTTGGCCGGGAATTGCTTGAGGACGATGCGAAGGTCATCTTGGCTAAAGCGAATTGAAAAGCAGCCTTCGCCGTCATACGTTTCGGGGAATTCGGGATTCCAGCAAAACCCTTTGCTCCACACCAAGTCACTGACATGAAGCGAGACGGCATCGAAGAACTGTTTGGCATCTTTGTGGTCTGGGAAGCCAATCCAGATAATGCCGGGTTCGTTTTCCTCGCAGGATGAATCCGTCCTGATGCCGTTCTTCCAGAGACGCAAGATGAGCGGCGCGATGAGAAGGTCAATGTCGGCTTCCATGTTCCCGAATTTGACTTTTCGGGTTTGGTGGTGTGAGCGTATCTCTTGGCTTGTGTTGTTTTCCATGATGATGAGTTAGGCGCGCAGTTCTCAGGCCGCGCGCCAATGGGTTAGTCGTTCGTGTTGAAAATCTCCTCGAACAGTGCATCGGCAGTGACGCCAAGCACCATGTGACCCCCGCGCCAATACTTCAACACAAGTTCGATGGACGGCTTCAGGACTTCGCAATTGTCGAGGCCATCATCCACGCCGCGCGCCCACCAATACGCCGTCTCCAGACCGGGCGTTTGCAAGACGACTTCGACTTGCGCCAACTCCGCTTCCAGCGCCCTGATCTCGTCGCCATAGTTGCGCTCGTATTCGCTCAGGTCGCTTCCCCTGTCAGCGAGCCATTGGCGCCCTTCTTTAAGGCGCGCCAGTTTGTGCGAGAGAAGTGCCTTGCGGTCGCGTGCATCGTCCACGCCCGCTTCCAGAGTTGCTTCCCATTTACAGGAATAGAATCTCGTCGCGCAGTTCTTTCTCACGGTCGCTTTTGTTTTTGTCCAGATTCATAGCTCGTCCTTGCATGATAAGGGGGCCGATGATTGGCCAAGCGTTTTCTTCCCAACTTTTGTTGTCTCGGAACGGGGGAAATGTGGCAAACATAGCACGCATTTCTTCTTCGCTCATTTGGTGTTGTGGGCCGTGATGGATAAATTCATCGGCCCACTGCTGCGCGGAAAATCCCGTTTTAGCCTCGATGTCAAAAGGTGCATCCTCTTTTGAGTTGAAATCGGTGTTCATTGGAAAAGGGCGCGGCTCATCTTCGAACCGCGCCCTTTGGTTTAATGGACGCTGGTTGGGTCAGGTGTCAGTCACTTCTAAGTCGGGAAACATGGCTTTTACTTCTTCAGCAAGTGCCGCTTGTTCCTGTTCCCATTCCTGCTTAAGTCTTGAAGCGTTTGCTTCTTCCCAGTCGCAAAGCTTCTCTTCATCGAAGCCCCAAGAATCTTGAAGTTCGCGCGTGTCTATTTCTTCTCCATCCATGAGTGGTGAACCACGATGTTCCTCTGGGACTTCCCACGTAGGCTTAAGGATTAGCTTTTTTGGCACCTCGAATCTTTCTGGATACCACTTGCGCCAGAGAATACGATTGACGGGATGGGCTAACTCGTGGGCAATCAAGATGGAGAGAATGTCGTCCGGCATAGCGTTAACGGCGTTGCTCCAAAAGTGGAATTGATGATGTAAGTTCCAAGAACCGAAAACCTTGCCATCAGCTAATTTCCAACAGGATGTTACTTCGACAAGGGGCGGACTTACTTTAAGAGGTCGCCACTCGGCGCAGAGTTCGCGCCGTGCCCAGAACGGAATCATGCGCCAAGTCTCTTGAAAGAGGCGCATAAAGCGTGCGTGATCTGTCGTTTCGGGAAGTGGCACATAAAAGATGTTCTGGCGTCCCAAAAGCGGCCTTCGCCCGATTCCAAGGTGAAAAGCGCGAGCTTTCCCCGCCGCGAGTAGCGCGTACAGTTTTTCGGTGCTTAATTCTTTGTTCATCGGAGAAAAGAGGCGCGCGGCTCACAAGAACCGCGCGCCTTAAGTGTTAACGGTTGCGACCTCTGTTTTCGATACAAAGCAAGTCGTGATGAAGTTCCTTTACGCGCTCGGAAACGTGCGCTTCAAAGTCGTCTTCCAGTTCATCCAACAACACGCAGCGCACTTGGGCGAAGGCGGCACGGAAGCGGTTGATCTGCGTGGCCTCGATTGTCAGGTCGCACAACAAACCCCGTTCATCTTCGCGGGTTAACTGTGCCAGAAGCATGAAGGCATCTTCAAGTTCAAGTGATTCGGTTGCGTCGCCGCTCAGTTCATCCGATGAAAATTCGAGCCGCGCCACTTCGAGCGAAAGCGAAAGCCACTTCCCCAACACATCACCGTGTTCAACGTTGGTTGCAGCCTCTTCGCATAAGGGCGGGCAACGATGCCGGGAAACTTCCGTTGCACGCCCTGCTTGAAGCGCAGCAGGGCGTAGCGCGTGCAATTCGGCGCGCAAGTCGTGCAGGGTATTGGCATCGCTTGCGGTTTCGTCGGTTTCGTCGGGCACGTTCGCCAAGGGTTCAAGAACATCGAGCGCAGCGCGACAAATGCGAAGCGCCGCCTTGACTTCGGGCGTGCCGGAAAGTTTCTCTTTGGTTAGCGCCAAGTCGGACACGAAACCCAAAAGCCCCATCGTTCCGAAGGTGAGGAAGCGGGGCAAGTCCTCGTCAAACACAAGGTCAACGTCGGGGCGCGTAAAAATGCGGTCGCACGGGTTGGGCCTTGTGCCGATGGCCGCGAATATCATACGGGCCGCTTCGCCTTTGCTTATTGTGGCGGCATCTTTGGCCGCTTCGGTGTTGTGTAGATTGTCCATTGGATTTTCGACTGCCTTTCAGTCGGGAATCAGGTCGGGAACGTTAGCGCGTTGCCCGTCCATAAAGCCGTTCGATGTTGAAGCATCGGGCGGCTTTTTCGTGAGCGTCAACTTTCTCGCTCAACCCTACACATTATAGGCTTGTCCGATAGGGTTGTCAACTAATCCTTTCCGGTAGGGTTGTTTATTTTTCTTATCCGTTGGCATACTTCCATCAATGGAAAGACCGGAAATTTCCGAAGCGGCCCGCGAGTATCTGGGCCAAATTGGAAGCATCAAAACAGATGCGAAAAAGCGCGCCAGTCGTGCAAACGCCTTG
>JAABUM010007443.1_pt1 | contig 10053 bp, 16 predicted proteins | sample 5559161 | NCBI WGS metagenome assembly JAABUM01 (sample SAMN10711868, study PRJNA513369) | rock metagenome | isolation source: Antarctica rocks | place: Antarctica: Victoria Land, Siegfried Peak nord | reverse complement strand
CTCTTCGAGTTCTGTGGGGATATCCCACCGGTTGAATTGGAGAGGAACTTCTATTGTCAGGCGTCGGCTGATGAGGTAGCGTAGCAACTATAAAAACTAAGTCTCCGGACTTGCCGGGGTGATTCACTAGTTGCCGAGGTGTCGCTCACTGCAGTCGCTGTACTGTACATCTACTTGACGGTGCGGTCACGGATTCGGTTGCATGAACTTTGCACGAACTTGGGTCACATTCACGTTCGACTTGGTAGTTGACGCTTCACCCCCGGAGCGGCTGGCCCCTGCCCACAACCCAGGATGCCTGCTAGCACGCATGCACGTATGCACGTACGGGCTGCCGACCGCGCCACCCTTCACCGGTCCCTACTTCCGGCCCGCCCATGACGATCGCGCAGCCCATCACGATCGAGTTGTCGCCGGAGCCACCGCCGTGCTGGGAGACGCCGCACCACTCATCACCGTCACCCGCCACGAGTGGCACCGGGCGCTGGAACGACGCACTTCACGTCATTGAGATCGACCCGAAAGTCCTCGCTTCGCCGGCCGAGTGCCAGGTTTCTCGGCGCACATGAGGCCGCTCACGTCCAACAGAAACCGATGGGCCGCCGCTGGATCATCAACGCCCTCGCCGGTGTGCTCATCACGTACATCGCCGTGCTCGCGGCGGGACTCATCCGACTCGGATTCACCGCGAACTACTACCGCTGGCGGTCGAAACGACCCTCTACGCAGGGCTATTGCTCATCGTGCTCCTTGAAACCGTGATGTTTCACAGTCGCCGGCGTGAGTACCGCGCCGATCGTGTGGCCGTCGCCACGGTCGGAACCGCTGGCCTGATCCAATGGCGCAGCATCGCGGAGCGAGACCTGACCACGGCGACCCGGTGGCCGCGGTGCAGCAGGCGATGACCTCGAATTGGACGACCGCTGTGAAGACGTTGGGGCTGCCCATGATTCCCGCCGGCTACACCGGATGACGCCCGCGCTGGTGGCCGCGACCGTGGTGGTACCGGGGTCGGTTGCCGCGTTGGCCGATCGGGTGTCCGGTCCGGTCGCCGCGGCGGCCGCGGTGGTGGTGGGTGCGCTGGTGTTGCTGATCCTGGTGGTGTGGCTGGCCCGGAAGGTGGTGCGCAAGATCATCGGGATCGCGGTCAGCGTCGCAGCGGCGGCCGGGACGCATGCCGGGACGCAAACCTGGATTCATCATCTGATCAGCACTGCCACGCACAGCTGAACGTAGCTGGTCGTACGTCCTCATGTTGGACGTCAGAGGATCGGCATCTGCGAGGAAGACCACGGTGGAAGCTTGATCATCATGGATGATGTGCGTTCAGATACCCAGCTCCAACCACTTTGCGGTTCGAGTTAGCCCTCTGGCTTGGCCTGGTAACGCTCCGCACGAAATGCTGCGGCAGCAAGCTCCAGGTCGGCGGCCGCTTCGCGGGCACGCTGGTCGATGGCCTCACGCGCAGCGGGGTTCGCGTTAGAACCTTCGGACAGGGTTTCCTGCTGCGCCGCGGCGACGGAATTGGTGACGATGGCCCGCTCGTACCACTGCGCAGCTGGCTCATTCGGGCGGCGGGTCATTCCTACATCATTGCGCAACCGGCGCCTCGACGAAGTTCCACTCGTCGGCGCCACCTCCAGCCGGTTGCCTGCCTGCACGCGCGAGGAGACCAGCAGCTGCCGCAGTCCGGCCAGCAAGGATCGCTCGGCGGTACGGGCGGCACGCGTCCCTCCATCTGATCGTGCACAGGAACCCGGGTCTACCTGCCGGGAGAGATGGATGGCCAGACTGTCCACTCGGGGTTGCGGGAACACGCCGGCCGCGTCATGTATGCATCGCATTGCTGGACCGCCAGGTCCGGTGCACCGTGGCCGGAGGGTGACACAGACAGGGCAAAGCGCCGACGAGCACCGTGTTCGGACCCAGCGGGTGTCCGTTGGGGCATCTGGTCGGCGCGGATTCCTTCATGTTGCCGGCCTTGTTGTACTGGTAGAACTGCGGCATCTGCTAGCGCTACTTTGACCTGAGTGTGTCTTGAAGGTGGGGAAGAGGCGGTTCGACGCTGGGCCTGTTCGAGCTGTGGACGTTGGTCATGATCAATCCTTTCCCAGCATTGCGGCACTTCCAGCGCTGAATCGTCCCGGTAGCTCATCCTTTTCAGAGTCGGGCTGTGGCGGTGAGAGCCGTTTATTCGGGCCATGGGTACAGGCTGGCGTGCCGGGTGATGCTCGGTATTCCGGTGACCGGGTCGATTTCGATGCCGCTGGATTGGTGGCTGCCGTTGGCGTGGGCGATTCCGGCTAGGACGAGGGTGAGCTGTTCCCGGCCGAGGGCTGAGATGGTGTCGCTGAGGTTGATCGCCGGTCCGTCCGTGCCGCCGAGGCCGATGGATGCGGTGATCAGCAGGTAGGCCCGTTCGCCGCTGGACAGCGCGCCGATGTTCCCGGGGATCGCTTCCAGGTCCACCCAGTGGCCGACGTGTTCCCGCGGCTGGATCCAAGGCTGGCCGGGTGCGGCGAACCGGCCGCCGAAGCCGCGGATGAGCAGCTCCACCGCGGCCGCGGTGGTGTGCATGCCTTTGGCCCAGGCACGCAGGTCCTGGTTGATGGCCGGCGCGGTGGCTTTTCTGGTGCGGGCGGCGGCCAGCTCGGTGACGCCGGTCGGTGGCTGCTCGATGATGTCTCTCACTTTCTTATTTGCCGCCGGCTTGTTTGTCGGATGGCGCAGGTATGTCGACGTCGATCTTGCTCCATCTTTCTACGATGGCCCTACACCCTTACTATTCTTTTGATCCATTTCAGGCCCGTGGGAAGGGCAACAAGGAGAAGACCGGCCGCGCCTGCCGCTGCCAGAAGGTAGCGGATCTGGTTGGGCAACGCATTCGTGGGAAATCTGTTGTTCGCGAACGTGACCAGGTCGTAGATCGCGTGACCGATGATGGCCGGCCAAATGCTTCTCGTGACTTGGTACAGCAGATAGGCGCCGATCATCCACGGCAGAACCAAAAGGACACCCCAGCCGTAGTACAGGTGAATCCCAACTCGAGCGAGCACCACGACAGCCAAAATCTTCGCCGTCGACCAGCGGCGGATCCGTAGTAGGGCGATGGGTAAGGCGAACAGCAGAATCTCTTCTGTGATGCCGGCGGCGAGCGAGTCTGGTATGTCACCTAAGTATGTGGAAAGACCGGTCGCGCCAGCGCCGGGCGCCGGTCGACCGACGATTCCCAACCTGGACAGCAAAGCAGGTGTGCCGTCCGCGGCGGCGGTGGCGATAGCACTCCAGGCCAAAGTTGCGCCGAATATTGTGCCGGGCGCCCCGTGACCGACCGGCTGGCCGAACCCAAGATCGTGGAAGGTCGATGACGTCATCCGGCGCACGGCGAACACGGCGAGCACGGCCAGACCAATGAGAGTGAGGCTGAGCACCCAGTGCGCGTCTAACGCCTGCCCATCGTTGGTGCCGGCCAGCTGGTCAACCGGCGGCGGGGAACTGAACAGGCTGAAGATGCTGCGAACGGTCCCGTTGACAAACCCGTTGCCGCACGCCGCGGCGGTGATCCAGGCAGCCAAATACGGGGGGATCGGGGGCAGAATCCGGTGCAGCCACCGTGGGATCTGCGGCGGTCCAGAAAGTGTCACTCCGGCAATGTTGCATACAGCACTGACACAGTGAGGGTCCCGCCCGTTGCGCCACGAGCTACGCCCGGCTAGGGCTCGCTTTGGCATTACGGGGTCGAGTCGTCGCCGGCCTGGACGTCGGTGGTCAGCGCTTTGAAGTTCAGAGTCCGGCCGCGTTTGTCAGCCCATGCCACGATGTCGTCGAGATCCCAGACGCTGCCCATGATGAGTGACGCCAGCGGCCGTGGAAAGTCCGGCCGGATGCTCATTTGCGAGACACGTGAGCGACTGACGCCCATGAGCTTGATGAGTTCTCCCATGCCGACTAGTTCCACGGCGGTCAGTGTAGCCATATGGGCACCCTACATATAGATCGTATCTATCTGCAAATCCCCATGTTCTCGTGTGGACATATGGACTAGCTATGTGTAGACTAGAGATATCGGTAGGGCGGGCGGTCCGCCTCGATAGAAGGAGTCAAGTCATGGCACACGAACTGGAAACCTGGTCGGACGGTACGGCGTCGTTCGTCTCCGCTCGGCAGCATGCGTGGCACCGGTTGGGTACGGTTCTTCCGGCCGAGTTCGATGCGGCGCAGGCGATGTCGTATGCGAGGTTGGGTGGTTGGAATGTTCGGACGATGGCGTTGCAGACCGCGCCGGTGCTGTCCGCCGATGGTGTGTTCGGTGCGTTGCCGGTGCCGGATCAGTTCGCCACGGTCCGCACCAACCCGGTGAGCGGCGGTGTGGATATGTTGGGTGTGGTGGGTCGTGGTTACACCGTCATTCAGAACGAGGAGCACGCGGATCTGTTGAACCGGGTGGTGGACGAATCGGGCGGCGCCTGTTTCGAGACGGCCGGATCGTTGCGGGGTGGCCGGTCGGTGTTCCTGTCGATGAAGCTCCCCCGCACGATGAACATCGGCGGTATCGACCCGGTGGATCTGTACCTGATCGCGCTCAATTCGCACGACGGGACCAGCGCTTTTCGGTTGCTGGTGTCGCCGGTGCGGGTGGTGTGCGCCAACACGCAGGCCCTGGCGTTGCGCCGCGCTCAGTCGTCGTTTTCGATCCGGCACACCTCCGGAGCGAGGGGCAACATCGCGCAGGCCCGCGAGGCCCTGGGCTTGACGTTCAAGTACGCGGAAGTGTTCGAGCGTGAGGCCGAGCAGATGATCGCGCAGTCGCTGACCGATGCGCAGTTCGCGCAGATCGTCGGCAAGCTGTGGACCACCGAGTCGGAGTCGAAGCGGTCGGCGACGATCACCGCGAACCGCGCCGATGTGCTGACCGGGTTGTTCTCCGACGCGCCGACGAACGCCAGCATTCGGGGTACCCGGTGGGCCGGTTACCAGGCGATCACGGAGTACCTGGACCACTTCGCCCCGGTGGCAGGTGGCACCGACACCGCCCGCGCGGAGCGGGTCGCGTCGGGTGGAACGGTGACCACCGTGAAGGCCCGAGCGTTCGAGATGCTCGCCGCGCTGTAGCGAGTAGGTGGCGGGCCAGGAAAGCCAAGCAGCTTTCCTGGTCCGCCCGGTCGCTGGCCCAGGTCTCGACAACCTGGCCCAGCAGATGCACTCCCCAACCTTCCCAAGGATGAAAGAGGCAACACCCATGATCCCCACCCAGCACGCCCCCGGCAACACCACCCCCACCGCTCCCGCGCTCGTACCCGCGCCCGCACCTGTCGGGGCCGGTGTCAGTGTCGCGGACCTGTACGCCGCGACCGCCGCGCAGCCGTACCACTCCCACCGGGCCAGCAGCGGCCGCCAGGTCGATGCGTTCTACCTCCTGCCCGGCCAGGCCCAGCGCGGCGCTGGTGACTACCTCAAGGGCATCCCCGGACAGCCATGTCGACGTCAGGCACATCGACGCTGCGCCGAGCAGTGCCACTGGCCGCGCCGACCGGCTGCCCGCCCGCTCAGCGGCAGCCAGCTGCCCACCGGTGACGGCGACACGGAGCGCCTTTATGGTCCCGGCCGTGCTGGCCATCCGGCTGGCTATGACAATGCCGACGGTGGCCACACACCCCAACACCCCCACGACGGCGAGGATCATCGCGGCCCAATCACCGAACCTGGTCACCACGCCGTCAGGCCTGCCATCAGGCGCCGAGCCGTGGTTGCGGGGTCCACACCGGCAGCTGCCGTCAGGTCCGGCCCTGGGCGGCGGAGACCCCTGGTGGTGGCCTTCTCGGATCCACCTTTGGGTCCGATTCCGGTTACCACCCGAGGTCCGGTGACAGTGGGCAGGTCGTCCCGGAACAGCCCTGCGAGATCCTGCGAGCTCGGCGGACATCTGGCCCAGCTCGCGTTCCTCGCGGCGTCATCAGCCAACTCCCGCTGGGCAGCCTGTTCGGCCAGTTCCCTCCGGCGCGACGACCAGTTGAACATGCGCGTCCCCTTCGAATCGAACGTCTGTAACACTTGGTGTTACTTTGAATGTAACAGAAAAGTGGCCAACTTTGGTTAAGAGAGTGGGAGCAGGCAGGATGTTGCAGTGCCTCATGTCGTTCACCGGACAGCGTCGCTGTCCGCCCCGATGACTAAGGCATACGAGGTGGTCAAGGACCCCATTCGACTTCTACTGGCGCAGTGGCTCGCTGCGCATCCCGATTCGCAGGTCGGAGAGATCGTCGAGGGTGTGGGTAGCCAACGGGTGACCATTCATCGGCACTTGAAGGCGTTGGAGGGCGTCGGGGTGGTGGTGGTGTCCCAGGCTGAGGGCACCCGTGAACGCCAACATGTTCGCTACCGACTCGATCGCGCCCGTTGGACGGAGCTGGTGCAGCAGATATTGGCAGCACTACCGCCCGACTCGTCGTCGGGGGTGTGACGGCGGGTCTCCGGCCTGGGGAGACCTCGGAGCAATGCACAACGCAGACGGCCATCAGGCTTCACCTCCCGGAGAGTCCACTACCGACCACGCTATCACCCGGTTATCTTCTTCTCATCCGTGTTAACTGTGTGAAGCATAGCACCGCGCCAGCTCCGGCGAGACATGCTCCGCCGGACCTAGCGCGGCGCTCGAATACTTTTGGTGTGTGCAACGGAAGTCACGTCAGGCCGACCAACAGAGCCAGGGAACGCCGATGTCGCGTGGGTTGTTTCGTTCCTGGGTTCAGCCGCTCGACGTGCTCGTAGTTTCACCAGGCTCACTGCTGACGCCGTCGCTGCCCGTGTGTCGGCGTCGCGGAAAGAACGGTCTTTCGGTGGGAACGTGGAGAAAGTTTCCCCACTTCGTGCCCAACCACCTCGGGTTTCTGGCCGAGGTCCTGAACGCGGTGGGCGAAGACTTGCTGCCGCGTCGCGCTCCACGCACGCGCACAATGCGAGATCACCGGCACCTCAGCGGGTTGAGTCTGACCACAGTCGCAGATCGCAGCGAACTCTCACCGAGCCGCTATTGTTCGTCTCGAGCTGGGCACGTGCGCTCTTGCTCTGGACGCCGCGTCGACACTTGCCAGCGTGTTTGGCACCACCGTCGCGGAAGTTCAACAGGCCCATGAGAAGACCGTCAGCCTTCGCGTAACCGCGGCTGCTCAGTCGGGTATCCGCCAGTGACATGCGTCGGGTGCCGTTGGCTACCGGACATCAGCCGACTAGATTGGGGTACGGCTCTGGTGGTTACTGTCGCTTGGGTCTTGTTAACCCAGCAAAGCGCCGCAAGTCGACCGGCTGCATGAAGGAGCTTCAGATGCCCCCAGAGCGCAGCAGGGCCGACGACTCGGGGGCCGAAGCAAGCTCCCAACCACCTGCCGAGCGTCTTGACATGGTCGACATCGCCGCCCCCGATCCAACACAAGTGGATCAACTCAAGATGGCCAAACGGATCGAGCATCTGTTCGAGACAGTCCCGAACGGAGCCAAGGGGCACTGGACGAACGTTGACCTCGCCGCGTTCTTGACAGCTCGCGGAATACCCACGACCGGCGCTTACATATCGATGCTTCGCCACGGTCGGCGCACCAATCCGAGCTTGGCTGTGATATCCGGAATGGCGGTGGCGTTCAGTGTTCCCACAGCGTATTTCTACGACGATGAACTCGCTCAACGCCTGGATGAGGACATGGAGTTGCTCGTCGCGGTAAAACAATCCGGCCTGGCAAATATTGCTCTACGTTCGAAGGGCTTATCACCGCGGAGTCTCCGCGAACTTGAACAGATCATCGACGCGGTTCGCCGGATCGATGGGTTGGACGAGCAAGCCGTTGAGGTTGACGGAGACCGCACATGACCGGGGGGCCGACACCACCAAAACGTGGTTGCCACCAGGTGCCGCTCAATCAACGAATGCAACTCAAGCGAACGGCCAGGCAGCTCGAACGGCTGATGCCCGATCCTTTCGAGCTTGACGTATTCATCGAAGCGATAGGTGTCAAGCGCCGCCGGCCTATCCACATCCAGAACATGACGTTTTCGGCGGACGGCGGCATTTACGGAGCGTTTGCACCAGCCAAACGCCGCGACCTCATATTTGTAGATTCCTCCGCTACCGGATACAGGTTGATTCAAACCATTTGCCACGAAGTGGCGCACATATGGCTCGGGCACCAGCCGGCCGAGCTCGGTTTCACTGGCGAAGAAGGCGTCGATGCGGTGCTTCCCATGCTTCAAGAGGCCTCCCCGGAGCTTGCCCGGAACTTCCTGTTTCGGCATGACTATGGTTCCCCAGCCGAGAGAGTATCCGAGTACCTTGCGAGCCTGCTCATGATGTCAGCGGAACGAAAAGGCTTACAAGGGCGCCCTATCGAAGAGACCGGCGAATCGTTCGACTGGTGGTAACCGCAACTTCGGGATGGAAGTGTGTACAGATATGCTGATCGCAATCTTCGCACTTGTGGTGATCATCGTTGCTGTTCGGGTTGAACGGATTCGCCGTCAACGGTCGAACCTGACCAACCCCACGGTCTTGTTCACTGTGGCAACGCTCCTAGCGAGCGTCGCTTTCGGGTGCGAACTGTTCCCGCAGGTAGTTGACCGGTCTCTCGGCGCAGCCAACATTTCCGACGTCATCTTTGAGGTCACGGCGCTGCTCATGATGCTGCTCTCGCTACTTTTCGTCTACGTCCTGCGGCGTAGGGAGATCAGTTCCCGCGTTGTTCTCGGCGGCGTGGCTGCCGCCCTGCTGATGTGCGCTCTGGTGGTCGTGCAATGGTCCTTGTCCTCCGATCACGGCGTGGAGACCCCACGAGACGCCGGCTTCTTTCAGGTCAAGACCACCGCGTTGCCATTCGTGACTGTCGCGTTCTTCATCTGCGCTCTAACCGTGTACGGAGTGCTGGTCTGGCAATGCACATTCGGCGCGCACGCCCGGAACACCGAGCGTCGGATATTGCGGGCATCTTCCGCCATCATGGGATGCGGGCTGGCCGTCATGGCTGTGGGGGACGTCGTGATCATCGCCCGCATGCTGGGGCCGGCCGCGCGCTACGACCAGCTCACCGGTGTGTTCTGGGCTCTGGTGGCGATCCAGACCTTGGTGTTCTCACTCGGACTCCTGCTGCCCATTCCCGGCGGCGCTCTTGAGCGGGTCAAGGCTCGACGACTCGACCTGGCAAGAATGGACAGGCTGTGGCGCCACCTGCAACATCTTTTCCCCGCCACCGAACTCCGCTTCCGTCGTGCCGCGCAGGTGCCGGTTTGGGGGTTAAGCCTGGCCCTTACGCGGATTCGGATCGAGACCAGCGATGGCCTGGGGCAAACTCATCGTACCTATCGACGCCGTCGACGAGATCCTCAACCGCGCTGACCTCCTGCCCGCGCTGTCCGAGTTTATTTGGTCGGTACGCGACGTTGTCGCCGACATCGAGGGAGAACCGGCGAACACGTTACTTCCGGGGAGTGACACCCTCGAACAAGACCGGGCGCAGATATTGGCCTTGGCTGACGCCTTCAACGACGTTTCCAGCAGTCTGGTCATTCGTCCCTAGCCAACGACGAGACCTTCCACGGTGTGACCGGGTTGGGTCGGTACGCCACCGTTCCTGCCGTCATCTTCTGCATCAGGGCGGGAATGGTGTCATCGTGGATCGCGACGTGCATCATCGTCGCGTTGGTGCCCACGCCGTACTGGTCGAGGTCCGCCACTCCGTCGCTGACCATCCATGCCCCGTTCCAATCCTTGATGACTTCCAGCGCCGGTGTCGTTCCAGCCAGGACGCGCACCTGCACCCGGGCCCCGATCCCGGCCGGCGGCAGTAGGCGAGATCGCGGCAGCAACCAGCGCAGCATTTGCAGCAAGTACCTCAACCTGAACATCAAACCCGTCCAGCCGTTGCTGACGCCACGTCTCCCCTGGCCTTAGGGCGCTCGCGTGATTTAAGTGGGTGTGTTCGGGCGTGTCGCGGGGTGCATGCTGTAGTTCCAGTCGCCGTGGAACTCGTGGCGGTGTAGCTGACTGGCTTCGAGTTCTCGGATCTGTCGGTC
>JAABUM010007440.1_pt1 | contig 10055 bp, 9 predicted proteins | sample 5559161 | NCBI WGS metagenome assembly JAABUM01 (sample SAMN10711868, study PRJNA513369) | rock metagenome | isolation source: Antarctica rocks | place: Antarctica: Victoria Land, Siegfried Peak nord | reverse complement strand
ACCTGCTTGGGCCGAGTCAGCGCGACTTCGACCGCCACGCCGGCACCGAAGGAGGCACCGACCAGGTGGCAGCGCCTGATGCCGAGCTCGGCCAACGTGTCGAGCACGTCATCGACCGGGGACAGCGTGCCGCGCGGACGTAGTGCGGACTCGCCGAATCCACGAAGGTCCAGCCGGACGACATCGCGTTCGGCGGTGAGCGGCGGCCACAGGGGATCCCACATTCGGCGATCGGCGACGCCGGCATGGATGAGGACGACGGGTAGGTCACCTCGGGGGCCCGCACGGTCGTACGCGATACCGGCGGGCGTGTGCGACGCCGTCGCCACAGAGGCTCCTCTCGAGTGTGGGATGTCAGCCCAAAGCAAGCACACGGCAGCCGACCGTCACAACCGGTTTTCCGAAAGACGCACCGGCCGGCAGTCCTCGCCGGGGGTCGGGCGCCGGCTCGGCCGGCAGCGTCAGTAGCGGAACCCTCACCGAGACAGCCGATGTCAACGTCGCCAGTGGTATGGCGTCGTCGTCGACACCTTGACTAGGCCGGCGCGTTCGAGGATTGGCCGCGAGTACTCAGTCGAATCGCTGTTGATGAGGGATTTCCCCATAGCGAGTGCTGAGCGTGCCCTTTCCGCCGTCAACGCTCGATAGATTCCCTGACCGCGCCATTCGGGTCGGGTTGCGCCACCCCAGATCCCGGCAAAAGTGGTTCCGACCACTGGCTCCAGCCGGCCGGCGCTGACGATGCGCCCCGCGACCTCGGCAACCCACAACTGCATGCCGTCGTTGTCGGAGAGTCGGTGGAGTAAAGCCTCCGCCATCTCGTCGGAGGCAGGATCACCGAAGACCTCGTCAACCATCGCGCTCATCGCGCGTACGTCTGACTCTGCGGTGACCGTACGCAGTGCGACTCCTTTGGGCAGGGCAACATCGACGGCGAGCAGTTGCGTCTCGCCAAGCATGATCGATTCCTGCTCATCTGGGATGAACCTGTTGTCTACAAGGGTCTCGTGAAGACTTGGAGCCACATCGTGCCCACGCGTTTTCCACTCAACCCGGACGATGTCGGGGTTCGCCCGGTAGCGGGCAAGGGCCCGCGGAACTAGTCGACTGATCGTGTCGGCGTTTGCGCCGGCGAGGTTTTGATAGGTGACAAAACCGGGGCCACCCGGAAAGGTCACGAGATACAACGGGCCTTGCCGCGAAACGGCGATTGCGCTGGGCGTCTCGGCATCGGTGCGAAGTTGCTCGTCGTAGGCGGCAAGTAGGCCGGTGAGGTCCGTCATTGCCTTTACTGTGCCCCGCTGGACCGAAGGCGGCAACGGAAATTTGTTCTGATGGTGTCCGGTAGCCGATCGCTCTGCGGGCGTCAGACGCTCCCTGGTGTGGCCAAGGAAGCGTCGACGGCGGCCTCGACGTGTAGGCGGGTGGTGGGGAAGACCGGGACCGGGCTGTCCGTTTCGCAGACCAGCAGTTCGATCTCGGTGCAGCCGAGCACGACGCCCTCGGCGCCGGCTTGACCGAGGCGGACGATGGCGGCGCGGTAGGCCTGCCGGGACTCCTCGCGGACCACTCCCAGGCACAGCTCGTCGTAGATGATGCGGTGCACCTTGGCCCGGTCATCGGGTGCCGGGATGAGCACTCGAAGGCCGTGGCTGGTGAGCCGGTCGCGGTAGAAGGCCTGCTCCATGGTGAACGCGCTGGCCAGCAGCCCCACCGTTGTCAGCCCGGCCCGGGTCACCGCCTGTGCGGTGACGTCGCCCAGCTGCAGCAGCGGGATCCCGATCGCGGCCTGGACCTGGTGGGCGACCTTGTGCATCGTGTTGGTGCAGATCAGTAGCAGGTCTGCGCCGACGGCCTCGAGTCCCTTGGCCGCCTCGGCGAGCAGGTGGCCTGCCTCCTCCCACCGGCCGGTGGCCTGCAGTGCCTCTACCTCGGCGAAGTCCACCGAGGCCAACACGATCCGCGCAGAGTGCAGGCCACCAAGCCGTTCACGGACCAGCTCGTTGGCTAGCCGGTAGTACTGCGCGCTGGACTCCCAGCTCATCCCACCGAGCATCCCGATCACCCGCGGCGCGTTAGTCGTCACAACAACCAGCCTGCCATCACCGTGCTGGCCGCGCCGCAGGACGAGCCTCATGCGAGACGGGGCTTTAGTTTAGACATCAACTGCGGGTACGCGTCCGGTGGCGGGTCACCACATGAGACCGCATATGTACAACCGTGCCCATCGATGTACGCTAAGTACATGTCAGCCGAGTCCTCGTTCGCAGTGTCGGAGGCGCGCCAGCAATTGGCCGCGATCATCGACCGCGTCCGCGCCGAGCATGCACCGGTCTACCTCGCCCGCCGGGGTCGGCGGGTCGCCGCGGTGATCGACGCCGATGACCTGGACGAGATCCTCCAGCTGGCCGAAGACATGACCGATATTCGGGCTGCCGAAGCGGCGCGGAACGAGATGCGAACGACAGGTGCGACACCAATCCCATGGGAGCAGGTCAAGGCGGATCTCGGCTTGGGATGACCTACCGCATCACCATCGCGCCTGCGGCGGCACGTCAGCTACGCAAGTTCGATCCGCAAGTCCGTCGCCGGATACAGGCCGCGCTCGAACTGCTTAGCTCTAATCCGCGACCACCTGCGGCGACCCAACTCGTCGGTGGTGCCGGCGAGTGGAGAGTTCGCACTGGCGACTACCGCATTGTGTACGAGATCAAAGAGGAGGAACTGGTCGTGCTAGTACTCCGGGTGGGGCATCGACGCGAGATCTACAAGGCCCGCTGAGCGATCCTCTATCGGAGCAGCCGACTGCGACCGGGGTGCTGCCCGGGTTGTCGGCGATCAGTCGTAGCGTTGCGCCTGAGCCCGAGGAGGCAGACGTGACCGAACAGTCCGCCGAGCGTCAGCCAATCGGCTGGTGGCTCGAGACAGCCGATGCCCGGATCGAGCAAGCCTTCGAGGATGTCTTCAAGAGCCAATCGATCACCAGGCGGGAATGGCAGGTGCTCGAGCCAGTGTCGCGTGCCCCCGTACCCGAGTCGGAGGTGTTGCAGAAGTTGGTAGCGTTCGCTGGCGCTCAGGATGCCGTGGATGAGCTGCGCCGACGCGGTTGCTGGCCGACGGCGCGGACGGAGTTCCGACATTGACTCACGCAGGCCAAGGCGCGCACGGCAAGGCAGCTGGCGGCGTCGCGACTGTTCGCAGTGCTGTCAGCGCCGCGTTGCCCGGAGAGAACTACGCCACCCTGCTCCGACTGCTAGCCGATCTCGTCGACGGCCTTGATCGGACATCGAAGCCGTCGCATCGACCGATCGGCGTGCGGCTCTGCTTCGTCAGCTCCGAGCTGCACCGGTGAGGTCACTTGGCAGCAGGCTGAACATCACCGTGTCTCGTCGGCGACCCCTGAACAGAAGCGCCTGCCGCAAAAGTCCCTAGCGCTGGAATCCGACTTGATGTGCGACGGCCTGGGAGGCCACATTCTGCGGGTCGTATCTACCGGACCCGTTCGCCCCGACTGGGATGAGTGTGAGGTCGGGTAGTGAGTCGAAATCGTAGGGCGTCCTTGTAGTACCCCCGAGCCGAGTAGTACCCCCGAGCCGACTCTTTGCCTTGCCGGTATCGGATTGCCCGAACATGATGGAAGCCGTCCGAGGCAGGCGGACAACCGTACGTCCGAGTGCAGCGATGCATTCGGCCACCTGGTCGGCGAAGGTGCTCTTCCCTGCCCCCGCAGACGCCATCGATGCCGACCCGAGCGGGTGATCGAGATTGTGAACGCACAGTGGGCGGGCCACCTCGTTAAGAACGCTTTCCCTCGTCACTCGATGAGTGATCGCAGCCGCCGCGTGTCGCTGCGGAGGTGGAGCACGATGCAGTCTCCGCAGCGCTTCAGAGGTACGCCATTTCGGATGGGCGACCCCCGCCGGTCGAACTCGGTGAAATGAGCCGTGCCGGAAGCCGACCGGGGGATTCGGGACCAAACCTGACACGAGCGGACAAATGCCGTCGCCCGACCCGTGCCGACGGCCCGCTGGATGGCGCGCGGACGCTCGATCTCATAGCATCTGCTGATTCGGTGGTCTCTGCCTCTGGTTGGAGTGAGATGCGACGTCGGGTACATGCATTGGTAGCTGCGGCGGTGCTGGCCGCGGTGCCGGCGCTATTGGGCAATGGCTCGGCGGCGGCAGTGTTGCCGGCGCCGCCGGCGTGGAGTCCGCCGGTGAACCTGGGTGCAGGGGCCGAGCCGAGTATCCGCACGCTGCCGGCTGGTTCGCCTGATCAGCAGGCAGCTGTCGTGTCGGCACCGGCGGGAACCGGAAGCAACTTCTGGTACGTCGATGAGTATCGCAACGCCGACGGGTCCTATCGCCTCAAGGGCAGCGCCCCGCAGCAGCCCGACCTGGGTACCGGTGGCGGGGACTCGGAGATCTCGGTGGGGAGGCTGCCCGCCGGCGGAAAGTGCCCGGCGATTGCCTACAGCGGGTTACACAACATCGACCTGCTGGACAACTTCACGACCGCCAGGTCCGATGACTGCGGCGAGTCTTTCACCAACCCGCCGAACCTGTATGCGACGCAGAACACTGCGACCGACCGGCAGTGGCAGACCTTCGACGGGGTCAAGACCAATCACTTGATCTACCACAAGGTCGACACCGGGCAGATCGTGGACAGCGTCTCCTACGACGGCGGCTTCACCTACCTCACCCAGGCCGGTCCGCCCGGTCTGGCCGTGGTCGGGAGCCTGATCGATCCTGCCCATGTCTACACCCAACCGCAGGTCAAGATCGGTAACATCGTCACCGATTACGCCCACCCCGTCGCGGGCGCGTACTACCCCGCGACCCCGGTCGGCAGCGGTGAGCAGATCCACCCGCTGTACGCGATTTTCGCCGGCACCGCAAACGCCAACGAAACGGCCATGGCACAGCTCCCGAACGCCACCTACGACTTCCTGGACACCTTGTACTTGGCCACCAGCCGGGACGGCGGACGGACCTGGACCGATTCGACCATCTTCTCCGTGCCGGCCGCGTCGCACCGAGAACTGGACCTGGTCTTCCCGGTGATCGGGATCGACAGCGGTGGAGGCCTCTACGCCGCATACAGCGACGGGTTCAAAATCTCTTACGTCAGCTCGACCAACCACGGCGCCCGCTGGACCAAGCCGTTCCAGATCAACGCTGACAACCGCGGGCTCAGCCCCGACAAGGGGCGCGCTGACCTGTTCCCGTGGCTGGTCGGGGGCGCTCCGGGCAAGGTTGATGTGGTCTGGTACCACGGGCAGGGTGGCGACACTAGCGCCTATCGCAACCCCGGCACGAACGACGCCACGCATGGCACCACCGTGTGGACAGTGGCCTTCGCGCAGTTGTTCAACGCGACCGCCACCAACGCCGCGGGCGCCTCCCAGCCCACTGTCCAGGCCAACAACGCAGCGATCACCCCGGTGATCCACAAGGGGTCGGTGTGCAACAACGGGACCGTCTGCGGGATCACCGGTCCTGGTGACCGCACCCTGTTGGACTTCTTCCAGGTCGCCGTCGACAGTGGGGGCCGCGCGAACATCGCCTACGCCAGCGACGTCAGTTCACCGGGTAACGCCAGCACGGTCTACACCCGGCAGAACAGCGGTCTGTCGGCCCTGACCGGCCAGCCCGTCGCCCGGCACTCCTACGTCCAACCGGTCGTGCGGACTGGCACGTCCTGTCCCGGGCCGCAGGTCCTGGATCCGTCGGGGGATGCCGCCGGGAGTACCACCAACGGCACCGGTGAGACCAACGTCGCCAGCGACGACATCCTGAACGCCCGCTTCACGACTCCAGACGCGTCGCACTTGCAGGTGGCTTTGACGCTCAACAACCTGTCTACCACCCCCGCGCCTGGAACCCTGTCCACGGAGTACGTCGTTCATTGGACTTACGGCGCCACCGACTACTACGCCGCCGCCGACGTCGGGCCCGCCGCCACGACCTACACCATCGGTACCTCAACCGGCGGGAAGATGAACCCCGGCACGCCCGTCTCCGGAACATTCACACCTGGCCCGAATGGACGGATCACCTGGCTTCCAACCCGGGCCGTAATCGGCAACCCCGCGAACGGGGCGCTGCTGACCAAGCCCTACGCCGACGATCATGGATCCTTCACCATCGCGGGCACCGGGCTGCACTATGTCGCCACCGTCGACCGGGCCCCCGACGCCGGCAACGGCGCCACCTACACCGTTGGCGGACCCTGCTAGATGATTGATTCCAAGCCCTCAGTGGTCATAGGCGAGTAGCGAGCGCTTAACGGGCTGTCCGGTGTGGTCGTTGTGCCAGATCGCAGTGGTCAGGGCCGGGAGGCGTTGTACGACGCGGACGAACACCCCGGTGGTGGTGCGGCCGCCGTGTTGTTCGAGGCCGAGCTGTCCTTTGAGGGTGTCATAGATCGACTCGAGGGTCTGCCGAAGGGGCTTGAAGAACCTGCCACCGGGCCGTTCGGGTTCGCCCTTGCGTGCCCGTCGCAGCAGTTGGATTCCTTGGTCGGCGAGGTCGGCTTCGAAGTCGCGGCCGTAGTAGTTTTTGTCGCCGATCAGGATCTGCCCTGGTCGGGAGCCGGCCAGCGTCGGGTCGTCGTGCAGTAGGTCGAGCAGGACCTGACGTTCGTCGGCCTTCGCGCCGGTCAGCGCGTATCCGGTCGGCAGGCCGTGCAGGGTCGCGACCAGGTGCAGCCGAAGTCCCCAGAAGTAGCGGGAATGGCTTGCGCAGTAGCCATACTCGGCCCAACCGGCCAGGTGTGAGCGTCGCGTGGTCTCCCGCGAACGGCCACACTCCACAGGGGTGGAGTCGAGGACCCACACGTCGTCGGTCCACAAGCTGGTGTCGCGACTGAGCATTCCGACCAACCAGTTCAACGTCGCGGCCAGCTTGCGGAGCCGCTTGTTGTAGCCCGGCTGCTGGGGCAGAAAGGGGAACAGGTGCGTGAGGTGGGCGGCTGCGTGCCGTAGCCAGCGGGCTTCGCTGGTGTGTCCCAGCAGCGCCTGCATCACCGCCAGCGTGATGACCTCGGCGTCACCGATCTTTGGGGCGATCCCGACCGCGGGCCGGTAGGGAAGGCGCTCCGGATGGCTCTTCAGCAGATCGTCGGTACGGGCATAGAGTGCGGTCGCAAGGGTGTCCAGGTCGGCGTCCACGCCAACCTTCTGTTCGGCGTCGGGTAAGCACGCCGATCCTGGGCACCCTTCAACGCCCTCCTGAGCGCAACACGCCGCCGGACCCCTTGGAATCGATCATCTAGTGGTTCCTGCCGGTCCGGGAACGCACATTCCCGGTGCCCGGCTTCGCGGGCAAGGCCAAGTGGATGACCTGGTCGGAGTCACCGTGAGCAGGCTGCTGTATCACCGATCGCCGGCCTCGATGGAACAGGCGATGACCGACGTCGGTGCGGCCGGCTGTACAGGCCACGGAGATGTTCGACAGCATCTCGCTGACTACGCCGACTGTCTCAGTGCTGGTCGATGCGCTGAGGCAGAACCTCGGACATTCCGTCCCCGGCATTCGAAGGGCAGGTGGCTCCCGGCCTGTCGCAAGCCGTTCGCGGCGTCACGTGGTCGGAGGTGACGACCAGCTCGCTGTGTTTCATGGTTGTGGCTTGTCCGTAGCGCGTCGGTGAACGGGCGTGACGGCGTAGGGCAGGGTGAGCTCGACGCGGGCGCCGAGGTGATCGTTTCGGTGGATTCGCAGGGTCCCGTGGTGGCTGATGGCGATGGCGTGGACGATCCGCAATCCGAGTCCTTCCGAGTGTTGGTGGGTGGCGATCCACCGGCGTCGGTGTCGGTGTCGGCGAAGCCGGGTGACCAAGTTCCACCCAGAGCGGCGTGATCACGCCGTTGTCTGGAATTTACTTGGCATAAAGCAGCGCTCTCTGGTTACCTCGCCAGCGCTGAGTACAGGCGCGCTGTGAACCCGCATGACGGAGTGGTGTGTCCGGTCCGGGTCGGGATGGTTGCCGCGTCGTTCCTATGATTTGGGGCAACCGCGCACGATCCGCAAACTATGCGGCAGGCGGATGACTTGTGAACCCTCAGGATTGAGCAGCGTCGAGCGGGCTCCGGTGACCTGGATGTAGCGAGCTGTCTCTGGGCTGGCCGCTCCGCAGAAATCCACCGGGCGAACCACCGCGAGGCCGTCGGGGGTTGTGCCGAGCCAGCCGTAGGTGGTCTTGCCGCTGATCACCGCTTGGGCCGGTGCCGCGCCGGTTCGACCGAGCCAGCTTCCGAAGGCTAATGCGCCCTAGAAGCCACTGAAGAGCACTAACAGCACCAGGAAGCTGATCTGCAGGGTGGTGGTCAAGCCAGCGGCCTTGTCAGGGATCTGTGAGTCCACATGCTGAACCAGCCACCGCAGCCACCGCGGCGGTGGGGAAGTGAACCGCCCCGGCATGTCCGGAGACTGGGCCGCCAGATCGGAGTTGGCTACTCACAGCTGCGAGGACAGGGTCATAGCGCCATGTCCCAGAACGCGACCTCCTGCACGAGCACGTCGTGCACCAAATCCTCGTGATCCTCCACGACCGCCAGCTGGCCAAGAGCGTCGACGTAGCCGGCAAACCCCGGCGCCGTCCAATGCTCCACGAACTCGGCGAAAGGAGAGGCGCGCGACGCCGCCGACGTCCACGCCAACAGGTACACCCGCTCCAGCACCCACAGCGCCGTCGCCGCGCCCTCGAACGGTGCCGAATCCAACCGCCGCAGCAGCTCGCGGTAGGCGACCGTCGCCGGCAACGCCCCCTGCCCCAGCCGCAGCCCGCGCCGAGCAGCCTGGACTTGGAACCAGTCCAGTTCCTCGACCAGCGTCACACAGCCGCCGGCGAGCACCGCCTGAGCTGGCCGCGGTGCCCGCGCCAACAGCCGTGACTGGAACACCAGCAGGTCAGCGACGAACAACTCGTCCTGCACCAGCCACTGATCAAACGCCGAGTCGGTGACCGTGCCCTCACGTACCGCAGCCAAGAATGGATGACCGGTAGCCGCAGCCCACAAACGATCAAGCACAACCCGAACCATAAGCCACGGCCCCGCGAGCAGAGCGGCGGATAGCGGACGGACTGTCCGGTGATGGTCCGGTGACAAAGCGGTGCGTGAGCGGGAGCGGGAGCGATGAAGCGTGGGCGCGCTTCGACGACATGGTCGCGGGCACCGGTCTGCTGTTCGGCTCGCCGCACCGGGTGTTGGTCGCGAACTCGGCTGCTGAGCTGGTGTCGGTCTTGATGGAGGCCGAGCAGGCCACGCGGCCAGGGCTACTGGGCGTTTGGATACGTCGGCTATGAGGCGGTCGGCTGGGCTCGACCCCTGCCTCGCGGTGTGTGCCGCGTCGCCGAACGATCCGTCGTTGGTGTAGTTCGGGTGTGCGACGAGCCCACACCGGGCCCATCGATCGCCGCCCCGGGGCGGTGCGGCCAGGGCATACACCGCCGGTGCGTGGCAGCCGGGATGGACACGGGCGGGATACTTGGAGGGCGTCGCTCGTGTCCGGGACTACAGCACGCGTATTTTGCTTTCCCTCCGCAGCCCGCCGAAAGTGCGGATGCGTAATCCCGGAGGTGGTCTTGGAAGCAAGTTCCCGGTCGGGCGCGCGAAGCCAACTACCCGAACGCTCGGCTGGGCCGCTGGCTGAGCGTATGAGACTCAAACAGGCGGCGGTCAGCGCTGTTGAACACCGCGGCGACCTGCTGCTGTCCACCATTTCCCGACAGTCGGGTACCTCGGAGGATGCGACCCTTGTTCGGCCGCAGGTGGCCGAGACCACCGCACTGGGTGCGGCCTATGCCGCAGGGCTGGCGGCCGGTTTGTGAGACGGCGAGGACAACATCCGCCCCATCTGGGCCGAGGACAAGCGGTGGACCCCGTCCATGGGCGACACCAAGCGCAGAAGTCGTACGCCGGGGAAGAGAGCCGTCACCCGCACGCTGGGCTGGGTGGACGACGAGGACTGATCCGGACTCAGGCCACCATGCCGTGCGGATCGATGACGTACTTCTGAGCGACGCCTTTGTCGAAGTCGGCGTAGCCCTGC
>JAABUM010007439.1_pt1 | contig 10055 bp, 8 predicted proteins | sample 5559161 | NCBI WGS metagenome assembly JAABUM01 (sample SAMN10711868, study PRJNA513369) | rock metagenome | isolation source: Antarctica rocks | place: Antarctica: Victoria Land, Siegfried Peak nord | reverse complement strand
TGAAGGAGAACGAGCGAGGCTCGAGCTCCTCGAACGACAGGTCGTCGTAGAGGCAGGCCAGGTGCTCGGAGAAGGTCCGCTCGCGCTCGGCGTCACCCTCCGGCTTGTCGACGAACTCGAGCGTCACCAGGCCGTTGCCCAGCTGCAGCGCGGTCTCGACCGAGTCGCTGAGCCGCCGCTTGCTGGACTCCTTGACCTTCAGGCGGTCCACGACCACCTCGATGGTGTGTTTCTCCTGCTTCTTCAGCCGTGGCACGTCAGTCAGCGCGTGGACGACGCCGTCGACCCGCGCGCGCGAGAAGCCCTTGGTCTGCAGCTCCGCGAACAGGTCGACGTACTCCCCCTTGCGTTCGCGGACGACCGGGGCGAGCACCTGGAACCGGGTGCCCTCGTCGAGCTCGAGGATCTTGTCGACGATCTGGCTGGGCTGCTGACGTGCGATGACGCGGCCACACGTCGGGCAGTGCGGCGTGCCGGCGCGGGCAAACAGCAACCGGAGGTAGTCGTAGACCTCGGTGATCGTGCCGACCGTCGACCGGGGGTTGCGGTTGGTCGACTTCTGGTCGATCGACACCGCTGGCGAGAGGCCCTCGATGAAGTCGACGTCGGGCTTATCCATCTGCCCGAGGAACTGCCTGGCGTATGCGCTCAGCGACTCGACATAGCGGCGCTGACCCTCGGCGAAGATCGTGTCGAACGCCAGGCTGCTCTTGCCCGAACCGGAGAGCCCGGTGAACACGACCAGCGCGTCGCGCGGTAGGTCCAGGGAGATGTCCTTGAGGTTGTGCTCGCGCGCGCCGCGCACGACCAGCCGGTCAGCCATGAGGTCCCAACGATGAGGAAGCGGTGCCCCAGGCTAACGTCGCTGTCCGACAGGACGCTTCCCAGATCAGCTGCCGAGGAGACCGTGTGACCGCCTACACAGGGGCCGTCGAGGTCGGTGGCCCCGCCGACGTCCGGGAGCTGCCACGGCTGCGGATCACCAAGGTCGCGACCAACCCCTTCAACAACAACTGCTACCTGCTGCGGTGCTCCGCGACCGGCGCGACGCTGCTGGTCGACGCGTCGGGTGACGCCCCGGTGCTGCTGGACCTGCTCGGCACGGACCCGCTCGTCGGGATCCTCGAGACGCACGGCCACTGGGACCACCAGCAGGCGCTGGCCGAGGTGGTCGCCGCCACCGGCGCCCCGGTCCTGGCCACCGCCGCGGACGCCGCGGACCTCCCGGTCGAGCCCGCCCGCCTGATCGAGGACGGCGACCTCGTCGAGGTCGGCCAGGTCCGCCTCACCGCCATCGCGATCACCGGCCACACGCCCGGCTCCGTGGCACTGCTGTACGACGCCGACCCGGCCGCGCCGCACCTGTTCACCGGGGACTCGCTGTTCCCCGGCGGCCCAGGCCGGACCACAACTCCTGAAGATTTCGTGAGCCTGATGGACGACCTCGAACGGAAGGTGTTCGGGCCGCTACCGGATGCGACGTGGGTCTATCCGGGGCACGGGAGCGACACGACGCTGGGCGTCGAGCGACCCTCGCTTCAGGAGTGGCGCTCGCGCGGCTGGTAACGGCGGGTCCCTACTCATCTAGTGCCAGGGCCGGTGGGCCTCTGTGAGGCCGGCTGAGTCGAACTGATGGTCGGGTTCCACCGGGCGGGAGCGCCGTTACGGCAGATCGGGCAGGCCCCTTCATCTGCTGCGCCGCAAGCAAGGAAGAGAAACCCGTATGCCTGAAGTCTGTTCGCCGGCCGTGCACGAGCAGCCACAGGCCGGCCAGCAGGTCAGCAACGACGAACAGCATGAGCAGCAGCACGACTGTGGAGCTTGCCAGCCGGACAGGAGGGGGGCTAGCGCCGGCGCCAGCTCAGCAGTACAACCAGCAGGACCCCGCCGAGCAGGAAGCCCACGTTCGGCAGCGTCACGGCTATGCCACCCGCTCGACCTGCGCAGCGTCTACGAAGCCGATGTGCGTGGCGCCGATGCCGGTCGTCCAGGTGACGTCCACGCGGTCACCGCGCCAGCCGATGACCAGGCCGGGCCACTGCTTGCCGTCGACCGTGACGGTCACCTCGACGGGGTCGGGGGCGCTGACGTACGGGGCGCTCATCGGCCTAGCATCGCTGCCGGACCTGGCAGTCGCCTGACCGAGGCGCGCCCGGACACCTAGCGCTGCGTCTTGCGCCAGAACAGGCCGGTCCCCAGCACCCGTACGGTCGTCGTACGCCGCCCGCGGGTGCTCCTGGTCAGCCGGACCGGGCCGAGCCCGGTGGACGCGCTCCGGCCCCGTTTGGAAGCCGTCAGTCGGATCGGGCCCATGTTGATGGACTTGCGGAAGCCGAAGGGCATGGGCGGGACCGTAGCCCGCTGGAACGGCTGCGAGAAGAGCCGAGGATCGATAAAATCGGCGCATGAAGGTCAGCGCGACATGACCGCCGCCAGGCTCCTGCTATTGGGTGCTCTCGCAGTTTCGGTGGGCTGTGCCGGTGGCGGTGGCGGTGGGACCGGCCGGTCAGCGGCCAGTGCCAGCACCTCGGCGCCGAGCGCCTCGACCACAGCCCTCCCGCTCACGCAGGCGCAGCAGGCTCAGGCGTACTTGACCGCGGTCGCACCGGGCAACGCCGCAGTGCAGAAGTTCCGGGGCCAGGTGACGGCTACTTCTACGCAGGCTCAGGTCGCCGAGGCGGCGAAGCCGCTCATCGCCGCCTTCCAGGACGTCGACAACGCGCTCGCGCGCATCCCGTTCACCGGCCAGGCTGTCACCGACGTCCGCAGCCTCATCGCGGTCGACGGATCCCGGATCGGTGACTTCTCCGCGGTCGGATCACAAAGCGCGTTCAGCGCGGCCAGCTTCGCGACGACGCTCAGCCGGGACGCTGCTGCGATGGACAGCGCGGTCGCGATCGTGCGCGCTGATCTAGGTCTGCCCGCCAGGCCCAACGCCGGCTGATCCGGTCGTACTCGTGACGGCTGGGGGCAGGACCAACACATCAGACGTCGTGATCGGCCATCACCCGCCGCAGTGCCCCCGTCTCCCAGCCTTCTTCTGGTCGAGCTCGAAGATGGGTACTGCTACTCCTGCGTCTGAGTGGTGCCGGCAGCAGCCTCAAGAGCATCAGCCACGGCAGCGAACTCCAGCAGTGCTGCCTGTAGGTCCTCGACGATCTCGCGCGCGATGACCTCTGGCGCGGGCAGGTTGTCGATGTCTTCGAGCGTGTCGTCCTTGAGCCAGATCAGGTCCAGGTTCGCCTTTTCCCTGCTGACCAGCTCGTCGTAGGTGAACGGCCGGAACCGCTCACTCTCTACCCGCTCGGACCTGCTCTTGCCCGGTAAGTACGAGTCAACGAAGTCGTCGAGGTGCTGACGGCGGAGCTGGTTCTGCTTGAGCGTGAAGTGCTGGTTGGTCCGAAAGTCGTAGACCCAGAGCTTCTCGGTCCAGGGTCGGTCAGACGCGGCTCGCTTGTCGAAGAACAGAACGTTCGCCTTGACGCCACCCGCGTAAAAGATCCCAGTCGGGAGCCGGAGCAGGGTGTGGCAGTCGAACTCCTTGAGCAGGCGGCGGCGGATCGTCTCACCGGCCCCGCCCTCGAACAGCACGTTGTCTGGCAGGACGACAGCTGCGCGGCCGTTGATGGCCATGATCGTCTTGATGTGCTGGACGAAGTTGAGCTGCTTGTTGGCCGTTGTCACCCAGAAGTCGTCCCGGACGATCTCAAGGTCGTCGCGTGACTCCCGGCCGTCCGCGCCGATCATCGTCACCGAGGACTTCCTGCCGAACGGCGGGTTGGCCAGGACCACGGAGAAGCGGTCACCGGGATCCGACGTCAAAGCGTCCCCGACCTGGATGAGAGGGTCACCAACGGGCTGCCCGATGCCGTGCAGCAGCAAGTTCATGGCGGCGAGGCGGGCAGTCCCATCCACGAGCTCCGTACCGCGGATGAAGCCGTCCCTGAGGTGGTTCCGGGCATCAGGGTCCAGGTCCTCCGCGTTCTGCGCGGCGAAGGCGTGAGCCGCCAGCAGGAAGCCGCCGGTGCCACAGGCAGGGTCAACGACCGTATCCGCTGCTGAGGGCTGGATGCAGTCCACCATCGCGGCGATGAGCGCGCGGGGAGTGAAGTACTGCCCAGCGCCGGACTTGATGTCCTCAGCGCCCTTGGCAAGGAGTTCCTCGTAGGCGTCGCCCTTGATGTCCACGCCTGCGGCCGACCAGTTCTCTCGGTCGATGAGGTCCACGATCAGCCGCTTGAGCTTGGCTGGGTCCTGGATGCGGTTCTGAGCCTTGCGGAAGACGACACCCAGCGTGCCCGGCTGACGGGCGAGCTCCTCCAGCATGTGGCGGTAGGTGACCTCCAGCTCGTCGCCATCGCAGTCCAAGAGCCGCTGCCATGAGCAGGACTCCGGGACAATGCGCTCCGGCTTGAGGGGCCGGCTGGCGCGCTCGTTGGCCATCTTCAGGAACAGCAGATACGTCAGTTGCTCGGTGTACTCGATTGTGGAGACGCCGTCGTCTCGGAGGACGTTGCAGAAGGACCAGAGCTTGTCGACGAGGCGACGGGCTTCAGTCATGCACCGAGTCCTCGGGGTCGGGCCAACTCTCGGTAAGCGAGCCGCTGAAAGCAGCCACTAGCAGCGAACGCCGCAACTGCGCAAGCCGGGCCTTCTGTCGACCCAGTTCCGACCCAAGGCGTCCGATGCCCGCGTCAGCCTCCGCGAGCCTACGTACAGCAGCCGCCTGATCAATCGCTGACGGAACTACAACAGGCCATGCGGCCAACTTCGATCCGCCAATGTGGTGAATGCCAACTCCCCGTGATCCGGCTATGAAGCGGCCGTTCATGGCCTCGGCCAGTAGGAATCTCTGCATGAACTCCGGGTTCACTCGGTGGCAACGCACTCTAATGAGAGTGTTCTGGAAGCACACCGAACCTAGTACCTCGTCCCGGTAGATCGCGGACTTGCCAACCTCGCCGGGACTACCTGAGGCCTCGACCACCAGGATGTCATTGGGACGGAGAGCGAACGTCTGCACCTCGGAGGCAGAGAAGTTCATCTCCTTCACGTCCTCGAGCCGAAGCCTGTCCCAGTCGACGTTCGCTGCCCGAAGGTACGGGTGCATGTTGTCTCCGTTGTGGTTGCCAGGAGACCGCTGCCGGCCGAGGCGCACTTCAGCCACCTCGCTCAGTCTGCTAGCCACGCCTGACAGCCCGTGGGTCAAGCTCCAGGTCTGAGACGCACGCAGCGACTCGAGCCGCGTGTGGGCCGTCCCCAGCGCTCGCCTGCCCGCCTGGAGCCTCGAGAGGTGGCCTTCGAGGAGGTCGACGATGCGCCGCTGCTCAGGCAGCGGCGGCAGCGGTACGGGGAGGGCGCGGATTACCTGGAGGCCAAGGCGCGGCCTTCCGACTCCATGGAGTTGCTCGTTGGCCCACTTGCGCACGAACGGCGTCTGGATCGCGTAGAGAACCCAGCGGGGATCTACCTCTGGACCCAGGCGTGCACGGACGCAGTCGGCCTTGACGATGGCTGGACCGAGCCAGTCAGGGGCCAGACAGGCCCGAGGCAAGGACTCACCGAGAGAAGCGATGAGCAGATCGCCAGGCTCGACTGAGTGCTTGCGGAGTGACTCGAAATGGGACTGCGCTATGAAGGCGTCTGCGGCGTTGAACCGGCCGTCCCCGATATTCTGGAGCCGAACCACCCGCGGACCGGCGCTCGTGTAGTGAGCGCTGGTCAGGTTGCTCCCGAAGGGCCCGTCCGTGATGGCACCAGGCTCGTCGGCCCGGAGGTCGTTCAGAGTCGACCAGCGCCAGTGGTCGGGGATCCCAGTCACGCGGTGAGCACGGAGTTGAGCTGTACGAGCAGGTCTGCGACCTGCGGCACATCTCCGGCTACTCCGTCCAAGCCCCCGCGCTCCGTGAAGGGTGACTTCTCGAGGTCATCTGCGGTGATGCCGGCGGACTGCGCGATGACATCCGCGATGCGGTCGAGCCACCAGCGTTCGCGGTCGTTGAAGGTCACCCCAGCTTGTTCCTGCTGCAGACGCCAGCCGGCGTACCGCTCCTGGACCGTCTCCCGGTAGGGCACGAGGTCTTCTTCTTGCTCGAGGGTGTACCGGACGAGGCAGATGAGGTCGGTGACGGTATGCCGGTCGGTGCGTCGCACGTGACGGTTGTTGGTGTCAATCTCGAGGGCGGCGTAGGCGTTCCAGAGCAGGTCCGGCGTCCAGTTGTGCGGTGGTCGCTTGATCCGCTCCGCCAGCTCCCGCAGTTCGGCGAAGGTGACCTTGGCCCTGCCGTCCTGGTTGTACAGGAGTTGCAGGGCTGCGATCTCGTCCTTGTTCTCCTCGAGGTACTCCTTCCAGGACGTGACCACCTCACGGGCCCGGTCCGTGTCCACAACCCCGTGCGCGTCAAGCAGGACGTCCTGGCTTGTCTCGTCGATGACCAGGTCATGGGCGCGGCGGATCTCCAGCAGCCTGTTCCGCAGCTCGGGGTTGGCCGCCAGTGGCTCCACCGCTTACTCAAGTAGCTGCCGTACGGCCGCCGCAGCGTCCACGACCCCGTCAACCGGCGGAGCATTGGCAGCCGCCTGCGCCTGGCGGTCCGGGTCGACAGCCGCGACCAAGCCGCGGGTGATGTCCGCGAGCGGTCGACCTGCGACCTCATTCAGTTCGGCGATCTCTGCCGGAGTGAGCTCGCGCTCCAGTCGGGCCAGCCTGGAGGCGAGCGTGGATACCTCGGCCTCGGTGATGGTGAGCGTGGCGGCCTTCTCGAGGAGGCGCTTGAGGGGCACTGTCTTCTCGCGGTCGAGCGGAGCTGCGTCCACGTAGTCGTGCTCGGTGACTCCAACGGCATCCACGATCACGAACCGGGTCTTCGCGGTCGCGTCCGGCGTCACAACCTGGAAGTCGGTGTCGGGGATCGTCCGGGCCCCGCGGCCCTTCATCTGCTCGAAGTACGTAGCTGACCGGACGTCGCGCATGAAGAAGACGCACTCCAGCGGCTTCACATCGGGCCGGTGGCGATCATGTCGACGGTCACAGCCACGCGGAGGGTCGGCGAGTTCCTGAACGACTGCAGCAGGTCTCGCGGATTCTTGGCCGAGTAGGTGATCTTGGCAGCGAAGTCGTTGCCCTTGCCGAAGACCTGACGCACCTGGGTGACGATCTCCTCGGCGTGGTTGTCGTCCTTGGCGAAGATCAGCGTCTTCGGGACGGTCGTGCGCCGCGGGAAGATTTCGGTCGACATGCGGTCCCTGAAGGTCTCGAGCACCGTCCGGATCTGGTCCTTTGCCACCACAGCCCGGTCCAGCTGCCCTGGCGTGTAGACGAGGTCGTCGTCCAGCGCCTGGTAGCGCTCCTTGCGGGTTCGCCGGTCCCGCATAGGCACGATCGTCTGCGCCTCGATCGTCGAGCCGGCATCACTGATCTGGGTCTTGATCCGGTAGACGTCGAAGTCCACGTTCACGCCGTCTGCCACCGACTCGGCGTAGGTGTACTCCGAGACCAGGTTCTGCTGAAAGAAGCCGAAGGTCTGCTTCACCGGCGTCGCGGTGAGCCCCACGATGTGGGCATCGAAGTACTCCAGGACCCCCCTCCACGAGCCGTAGATCGAGCGGTGACACTCATCCACAATGATCAAGTCGAACGACTCGGGCGGCAGCTCAGACGAGTACTGCACCTCGATCGGCTTGTCTGGGACGAAGCCGTCGATGTCCGGATCGTCAGCGTCAGGCACCTCTTGGCCGGCGAGGACCTTGAACACTCGCTGGATGGTCGAGATGACCACGGCTGAGGAGTCGACCATGCCAGCCGCGGTGAGCTTGTCGACGTTGTAGAGCTCGGTGAACTTACGGCCGTCGTCCGGGGTCGTGTAGTCGCGGAACTCCCGCAGGGTCTGGTCCCCGAGGTTGTTCCGGTCGACCAGGAACAAGATCCGCTTGAACCCGCCGTGCCTGAGCAGCCGGTAGGACTCGGTGACAGCAGTGAACGTCTTGCCGGCACCGGTGGCCATCTGCACCAGCGAGCGCGAGTACTGCTGCTCAGCAAGCGAGCGCTCAACCCCCTTGACCGCGTCGATCTGCGCTGGTCGAAGCCCCGTCTCGAGGAGCGCCGGCATCTGCGGCACCTTGGCCCGCCACGTCGGGAGCTCAGGGTCCTGCTGAGCCTCCCTGGTCCACCTGGCCAGCGTTCGGGGCTGGGGGAAGCCGAAGAACCGCCTGGCCCGCGGGTGCGGGTCGTAGCCGTTGGTGAAGTGCGTCTCCGACCCGTTGGCTTCGAACACGAACGGGAGCCGTCCAGCGACGAGCACAGCGCGCTGCTGAGCAACCACAGGAAGCCCGGTTGCGTACATGGCTGACTGCCACTCCACACCGGACAGCGGGGTTCCTTGCGCCTTGGCCTCGATGACACCCACGACCTGCTTGTCGACGTACAGCAGATAGTCGGCCCGCCCGTGCCCAGGCCTCATGATCGCCTCGCGGACCGCGCTGCCCCGGGTTGTGAACAGGTTGAGGTCCTGGCGATCAACCACGGCCCAACCCGCACCAGTGAGCTGCTGGTCGATCAGGACACGCGCTCGCTGCTCAGCAGCCAGCCGCACCGCATCGTCCACGACCGGACCCTACTGAGCGCAGGAGCTGCTCAGGGCCAGAACGGGAGCCTCACCGCTACGGGCGGCCGACACCAAGACCTGGTGCTGTTCCGGACGCCGACCTGACCTGGCCCACCACCGCCTTGCCATCAAGCGGGTGCGGGGCGACTGTTGGAAACCGGAGCCGCGCCGACCCAAAGCACACGACGCGCCCGCACGATGCGAGGAGTCCGATGGTCGACATCTCGAACGACGCAGCCGGACTCATCCGGAGCTTGGTGTCCGACACTGACCTGCCGGAGTCAGCGGGGCTACGCCTCGGCACCGACGACGCCACGCACGCTCTGGCGATGAACCTGGAAGCAGAGCCGCAGCAGGACGACGTGGTGGTGGAGCACGAGGGCGCTGCGCTGTACGTCTCAGCGCGTGCGAGCCGCGCGACTGGAGGACCAGACGTTGCACGCCCAGCTCGAGCCACGCGCTGCCTTCTTCGTCGACCGATCAACCGGGTGATGAGAACGCAGGCTCCTGGTGAAGCTCAAGCTGGACCTGCACGACATGACGACTCTGGCGTGGAGCAGGGACCAGAAGACGTTGATGTTGAGGCATTCGTCGCGGACTTTGCCGTTGAACGATTCGACGTAGCCGTTGCGCCAGGGTTCCCCGGGCGGGATGAAGGCCAGGCCGACGCGGTCACCGGCCCAGTCGGCCATCGCCGCGCAGGCGAGCTCGGGCCCGTTGTCGCAGCGCAGCGCCGCGGGGTAGCCGCGCTGGCCGGCGATGCGGTCGAGCTGATCGATCAAGGTGTCGGCGTTGACGTTGCGCTCGACCAGTCCGCCGAGGCATTCACGGGTGTGCTCGTCGATGACGGACACGATCTTGATGGGCCGTCCGTCGGTGGTGGCATCGAACTGGAAGTCCACCGCCCACACCTTGTTCGGCGCGTCCGCGACGGGCGGGTTCAGGGTGCTCACCCCGACGCGCTTACGGCGTCTGCGCTGCGGCACCCGCAGCCCTTCCTCACGCCAAAGCCGCTGCACTCGCTTGTGATTGACCGCCCAACCCTCGGCGCGGACCTCGTGATAGGCCCGGCGGTGCCCCTGCCGGGGATGGGTCTTGGCGAACCCGCGCAGCCACGCTCTGAGTTCGGCATCGGGATCGGCCGGGGTCTGGTCCCGGGCCGTCGTGCGCTGGGTGCTGCGGGCTTGGCCGGTCGCCCGGCAGGCGAACCGCTGCGAGACGCCCATGATGGTCATCAGGTGGTGCACGGCCGCCCGGCGTCGCTCCGGGCTCAGAAGTTTCCCCGGGCGATCTCCTTCAACGCTGCCTTCTCCAGCTCCGCATCGGCTAGTGTCGCGCGTCGGAAGTTGTTTGACGGGTGGCGTGGGGCAGAATCTCGTCGGCTGTCTTGGTCCAGGTGAAGGGGTGGCAGCGGTCGTTCCAGCCGTCGATGAAGCGGCTGATCGCGGCCAT
>JAABUM010007438.1_pt1 | contig 10059 bp, 15 predicted proteins | sample 5559161 | NCBI WGS metagenome assembly JAABUM01 (sample SAMN10711868, study PRJNA513369) | rock metagenome | isolation source: Antarctica rocks | place: Antarctica: Victoria Land, Siegfried Peak nord | reverse complement strand
CCGGCAGGGGGGGGCGGGGTTACCCTAAACCCTAAACCCTAAACAGCACAATGCAATTTTCAACGTTGAGGTGTCTCATGGCTGCTGCCGAACTGCCTGCAGCAAGTTGCGCAGGGCGTGATTCGGCGTCAGTTCACGGTTGGCCAGCGACGCCCCATCGTGTGGTGAGGCCCCGTGCGCCGCCAGCCAGGCGGCGATGGCGGCGCGCTCGTAGGTGTGCCCGTCGGCGCACAGCACCGGGTCCGCCATCACCTCCTGCATGAGAGGGCACCCGAGTGAGCAAGTCCGAAAGAATGCTGCAGCGCATCATCTGTCAATGTCAGAAGCGACCCCAGGGAAGTTTCGGAGGCAGCCGCAGTGATCAGCCAAGCAAATCCACAAAGTCTGAGGTTCTGAGGTGCCAGCATCCCTCACCTTCGAGAGGGGACAGAGCATCCAGTCCTCGGCTGCAGCGGCTAGGTCTGTCGCGTGATCCCCGTCCGTCGACTGCATGCTCAGCGCCTGCAAGGCGGCAGGCAGTGTGCCGCCGGGGTCTGCCGCTGCTGCGCCGGCGCTGCCGAGAGGAGCTGCAGAAGCGGACACGCCAGACGGCGGCGCCGCTGCGGCTGCCGAGTCGGCTGCAGCCGCTGCGCTGACCGCTGGCGGTAGCGGAGCCTGAGCTGCCTGCTGTGCAGCACCGCCCGCCTGTGCCTTCTTCCGGGCGCGCTTCCGTGCCGCTTTGCTTCGCTCCCCTGCTGCCGGCCCGCCGGCAGCAGCAGCTTCCTCCTCACGCTGCAGCCACAGAAACAATGCTCGTAAGAGCAGGTGAGTTACATGGCTACCTCGGAGGTGGGGGCATGCGCCGCTGGGCTCAAGACAGCACACAGCACCGGCGGCAGCCCGTTGAGCGAGTGGGTGAGGACAACGTGGTGGAGATATGCTTCTGACCTGCAGAATACGATCTGGAAAGCCTTTACAAAAAGATCCAGACACCGAAGCACTCACCAGCAGCTCGTCGGCTGCCGCCTGCGCCGCCGCCGCCGCCGCAGCTAGGTCGCCTGCGGCAGGGCGCTGCGCCGCGCCGGCGCTCCTTGCGGCTGGGTCGGCCGGCGGCTCTGCCGCTCGCCCCACGGGCGCGAGGCACGCCTCCAGCTGCGGCGCCAGCCGCCGCGGCGCGAGCTTGAGAATCTCCCGGCGCGTCTCCGCCCATGGCCCCGTTGCAGCATAGTCGCCTCGCGCCTCGGCGCTCGCCGCCAGCATCGCCTCCAGCGCGCGGCACAGCGCGCCGAATGCGGGCACGGAGCCCGGCGGCAGGCCCGGCGCCGCCGTCTGCAGCGACAGGAGCAGCTCCCGGTGCAAGTTGGTGACCACGGCGCACTTCGTGCAGGCGGCGCCCGCGGCGAGCAGCTTCTCAATAGCCGCCGCAGCCCGCTGGTAGGTGTCCAGGCCCCCGCGGTGGGTGGGCGCCCGTGCGAAAGCCATCAAGCGCTGGGCGTTGCCGGCACGCAGGAGGATGCGGACCATTGCAGCCACGAGTTCCGTCAGTGCGCTGACGGAACTCGGCGGCAGCTGCGGCGCATGACCCGCGAGCCGCGGGAGCGCCCAGTCTGCAAAGGCGCCGGCGGCCGCCGCTGCGCCTTCGCGTGCCGCGCTCATGAGCTCTACCTCCCGCCCCAGCCTCGCTGCCAGCGCAGTGGCGTTCATGCGCTCGAGTTCTTGCAGCCTGGAATAAGCGACGAGCGCCAACGTCGGCTTCATCACCAGGTTGAGACCCACCATGGTGGTCAGGTCCACCAGCGGCGGCGCTCGCTCGCTGCCGCCGCCGCCGCCGCTGTTCACGCCGCCGGCGTCATCACCGCCGCCGTTGCCACAGCCAGAGCGCTCGGAATGTGGCTGCCGCGGATGGGCGCCATCGACGCTGGCGGCGGCGCCGGCCGCAGCCTTGGGCTTGCCGCCGCCTTTGCCGGTTCCAAGCTTTCGGCCGCGGGCCATACCGCCCACGAGCATTTCAGCAGCCGGCCTGCCGCCCGTCGCCGCCGCGGCCGGCTGAGCCGCCACGATGCAGCTCAGCACATGCGCTGTGGCCGTCGTGGCCGCTGCGACGGCGGCGGCTGCCTGTCGCCCGACCGACTCGGGGAGCTCGTCCGCCGTCTGCAGCAGCTGCACCGTGGCTGTGCGGCTGCGGACGGATGGCGACACGCCCTCGCCGAGCCAGCGGTCCAGGCACGCTTTCGTCAACGTCCACAGCGCCCGCCCCCACAGCTGCAGACAGGCGCAGCCGCTGTTGCAGAATGTGTGCTTAATCCGATGCCAGCCGCCAGCACACCGGTCAGCCACTGCGCCTGATAGCCTTCAATTCAATTGAATTGATCTGCGCGCTGCAATTTTTTCAGGAGAAATGTGTGTTGAAGCGTGAGTGCCTGTGCCGACCTCGACCCGACACAACATCATCTGCGTCAGCCTGTGAGCAATCAACATTTCAAGCTAAACCAGCAAAGTATGAGCGCGCCTCCAATGTCTCGACGGATCGTGCTGCAACGGCAGCGTCGCTCTGCGCCGCTCCCCAGTCGTGACAGGCGCCCGCGGTGGACATGACGGTCGCAGCTGCCAGCGCAAGCGCGGCCTGTGACGGCGCCGACGTGCCTGCACCACGAGCAGCGAGGCATGGAGCGTGTATCCGTAAATGCAGATTCAGAAGGGATGCAAGGCGCCTTGGCCTTGGCCTATCATACAGATAGGCAATGGAGGTCCGTGAACGGTCGTCAGTGTTGGAACACACAGAGTGATAAAAAGCTCCACCAGAGCTGCGGCGGAAGGCACAGGTTGCACAGTGTGTGGCTCTGCAGCCAGTGGTTTGAGCGCTGTGAATGCAGAGCCGATGCACAGCCTGCGATAATGTAGAATCTTTGGAAACTCGAAAGCAATTACTGCGCACCCCTCAGGTCAGCTGCGATGGCGGTGGTGCGCAGAAAGTTGCGGCGGTCGGCCGCCGTCGCCGCCGCCATCACAACGCCCAGCAGCCCACCGTTGGCCTGTAGCAGGGGCGAGGAGCCTTAGTCACGGTGCCATGTGGACGTGCCCTCGCAGCATGTGTTGCGGCTGCCATTCCAGAGTCGCCTGTCACGCCCTTCCCGCCGAAAGCGCTGCATCCCCCGGCACTGCGTCGATCACAAGGGGACGCGCAAATGTGTTCGGGCAAGCACAGAGAGGTCCGACAGGACTGCAGCTGAGGCTGCCACAGCAGAGCCTCCCACACTGCCACGACGGCGGCTCCTGCAACTCACGTTGGTTTCAGAGGGCGGGTGGGACAGCGCCATCCAGCGAGATGGGGTTGTCGCCCACAGGAGCAGCAGCGCCTCAGCCGCCCGCGGCTCCCGCGCCGCGGCAGTCTGCGCCAGCGAATGTAATGCGACGAACAGGTCGGCGTGTGCCGCAGGCGTCAGCTGCCACTTCGGCCGCTGCACAAAGCGGGCACTACGTCTTTCAGGATCCTGAAAAGCGCACACTGCTTCGGATGACTGCACAGAATGCTTCGTGGCTGCATACAATGCTGATGCGTTCAGTGCTGATGCACTTGATGGAGACTGTTCAATCTTTCACGGATTGACATTTCAATCAATAAGACATTGATTGATACGGCAGCCACGCAGATGCAGGGCGCACCGCAAGGATCTGCTGCAGCACGTCGAAGAGGAGCTGCAGCGCCGCCCTCCACATGTTGCTGGGCAGCTCCTGGCACAGCGCGGCGGCTGCCTCTGTCGCCATCCACTTGGCGACCGTCGCCAGGTGCTGCGGTGGCAGGTCAGTCACCTGGTGAATGCGCTGCAGACTCGAATAGATCAGAGGCGGGGCCGCCGGCATGCTGAAAGAGAAAGTCTGAGTAGGAGCTGCCATGCATCCGTGAGGTAAGCTCGGTGTCAGCTGCATGGTTGTCGCACTGGGAGTCTGCTTCGGACAGCACGCGCACTCACCGCTGTGGTTGCAGGTGCCTGCACGAACGCCTTTGCGACTCTGTCGCTGCTGGGGCGGCGAAGCGCGACGTCGCAGAATGACGCAATGATAGTGGCGGTCACGGGTCCTTCCATTGTGGTGCCCCATTTGCCGCACTCTGCGGCCGCCAGCCTACGGCACAGCCCGGCACACAGACTCGGAGAACTTGAAGATCGGCCGTGACTCTAGGTGTGCAACTGTACACTGGTTGGTGTCACTTAGTGAGAGTCAACACCTTGACATGCCTGGGCAACCTTGCGGCCTGATCCGAAGGCCAGACAAAGCTGGAAAGAACACGTGAGTAAGGGAAAGTGTGCTCACTCAACAGCGTGCTTGCCGGCGTCCATCAGAAGCGTGCACGCCGCATACATGTCTTGCATTTTGCTCATCGGGATCGCGCACAGCACGACGAGTCCCACGCAGCCTGCGGCACCACGATGTGACCATTCTCGATGTCTTATCTGGAACGCTACCCAAAGCCAGTGCCAGCTTCACACACAAACACACAAACACAATGGGTCACTGTCAGGGTACATACCACAGCGGCTCCGATCAGAGGCGGAACAGTCTCCGCAGAGATGCCGCACTTGAGCCATGCAATGGCAGTACCCGCATGCACAGCTTGTCCACTTTTCGGTCCTATCGCATGTCTTCTCACTAACCAATGAACATATAAAGCTTCACCTTCTAGTAGGTCCTCTGCGCCCTGGATCAGCCCTGGTCGGTTCAGCGCGTTTGCCAGCCGCTGTGTCACCACAGGGGGGTGCAGCCAGCTGTGCGTCCTGATGTGCACCTTGGCGACGTCCCTGTGCCTGCCCTGCAAGGGGTACACCAGTGCGAGCCTGTGTCAGCATCTCAGGCAAGGCGGCACTCAATCGCCTCGTTGGCATGGCAGCAGGCATGTTGGCAGGGCGCCTGGCATGTCCTCAGCAGAGCGGCAGAAGTGCGGTCGGGTGCACTCAATCTAAAAATGCGAGAGTGCGGCTTGTGCGGCGAAGGTGCCAGGGTACACAGCCGAGGTAGGAGGCAGTCGGTGGCAACCCACCTTGGCCGCTACGCCAGCCACCAGTGCCAGCGTCGCCCAGCACACAGACGCGAGCTCCAGCGGTCCAACCAGCTGGTGCAGCAGGAAAGCAGCCCGATCGACTTTATCCTCGTATGAGGCCAGCAGGTGCGACAGCAGGGCGAGGTGCGGCGGCTGCGGCCTCCGATGGAGCCACGCGAGCAGGGACTCGGCCGTGGCCACGGGCAGCGGCCCAAGCACAGCGTCATGCTCTGCCATCTGCTGGCGCCGGGGAGGGGCCCGGCTTCAGCGGCGCCGACTGTTGCTAGGGCCTGAGTGTTGGCAGCGCCACTAGAATGACAGTAGGATCAGCAGAGCTACGTGCGTTTGGGGAGGCTAGGAAAGCGGAAGCAAGGTGATCACGCTGAAGCAAGAGTGATGTGGCGGTTCCGATCATGGTTTCATATTCAAACCTGCAAAATATGTCGAGTAGATCAGCGGCTCGAGCGGCAGTGTATCCCGCACGGAATCCACTGGAGCTGAGCTATTGTCATAATGTGAGACTGGGGAGGAAGGTCAGAAGCGTGGGTGCTCGTCATGGGCTGCATCTGCCAGCTGGCAAGCCTGAGCTGGACAGGTGCCAGCTGCTCGCTGGCTCATTCTAGGCATTGAAAAGACATTCACCATCTTCCAGTTCAGCCCTGGATGGCATGGCCAGGTTGTTATGATCTCTCGCATCGGCTCCGCCCAGCCACTGATCGCAGATCGTCTCAACTCCGTGCAACCACTGCCATCGTGCGTTACGATCGACGTCACAGCGCTGCAGAGCAGCTGATCAAGACCAAAGCAGTACCATGTCGGCAGCAGCGGCAGCGTCGCCAGACCTGACAGGGCCGTGTGCGCTGGCTGCGGATGACACGGCGGCAGTTTCAGACCGGCCGGCACCGCTGCTGGCTGTGGAGGCAGCGACGACCGCAGTAGCATTTCCAGACCTCAAGGCCCCACTGCCGCTGACTGCGATTGAGGCTCAGCGTCTGCTTGGCATGCTGCACCAGATGGCGCCGGCGCCGCGTCATGAGGCCCTGCTAGCGGTTGCCGGCGGTTCGTCTCTGGAGTCTTGGGGCTTCTTGCTGAAACAGCTGGGCGGGCCGCCGGAGCTCGCGGCAGCGTGCCTGGCGGCGATGGCGCAGCAGCCCCTTGACGATCAGGTAGGCACATCTGGAGCATGGCACTTTCTCAAGTTGGGCAATGCACTGGACTGTCCTCACAACTCATTTGTGGCTGTGTCCTTTTGTCACACCTCCGTGGACCTTTTCCTGGCGGAATCAGCATCCTTGTGAGTGTCAGCGTATCGGCGTATTCTGGTTGAACGCAGCACAGCTGCACCGATTCCTGGTCCAGCCGGCCCTGTTGATCACCGCCAAACCAGGGCCTCGCAGCATGTCACTGACCGACGGGTGTGCTGCGCCTGCCAGATGGAGTGGAAGCTGCTGCGCATGCCCGGCCTCGCCCCGCTGCAGCAGCTGGGCGCAGCGCTGGGGCGGCCAGATGTCGTGCAGCAGGCGGAGGCGCTGCACCCAGGTCTGGGTGTTTCCCCTGCTTTCAATGACCATTTCTGAAAGAGTGTCATGGCACTGATGCTTTCAGTTCGCTTCATCAAGACAACCCTTCCCCCTTGGAAAAACCCTTCATCATGCACGCCTGCCTTGTGGTTCCCAATGGCCAGTGGACGATCGTGCGAGGAGGTTTGCAGGTTCTGGGCTCTTGGTCCAATGGTGTCCCACAAGTGTTGAGCGACTGTCCGCTCTGTTGCAGGCGCTGTCACGCCGATGGTCGTGGGAACCCTTGCCGGAATGGACTTCTCGTCGCACATGAGTGGCTGTGAGCCGCTCGCACGCAGGAGAACTACTCAGGTAATCTGGCACACTCACCGACGTAGATCCCGTTAATGGAGGCTGGAATGCCATGATCTCATCGCCAGGTCTCCCGGACCTAGCAGGACGTTGCCGAACGATTCTGATATCCCCACCAAGTCTCAGGCAGTGTCATGACGAAAAATTGTCGTACAAACTCAAGTGCTACGTCAATGGCTGCTGCCGTCGCCCTGCGTATCCTGAACCATCCACTTCCCAGCTCTGAACTGCCCACTTCCCACTGACGCTGTGAAACCTACAGAAATGCTGCTGTCTTTGCTGCCGCGCAGCTGCTGGGGAACGCGCTTCAGACGCTGGTGCTCGCCTGCTGCAGCATCAGGGCCGAAGCGGTGGCGCTGGACGCTGCGGGGGTGGCGCCGATCCCGCTGCTAAAGCCGGTTGGCGGCCTTGAGACTATGGCGGCTCAGGCGGCGGTGGCAGCAGGCCTGGCGGCTCAGGCGGCGGCGGACATCCTGAATTGCCTCCTGGCAGAGCAACTGCGGCGGCCTGCGAGACTGGGCGCTCACGCGCCACGCCGTCGGCGCCCGGCAGGCAGCCCTGGCTGCCGCTCCAAGGCAGGCGACAGCGCAAGATCCGTCGCCGGCGGAGACGCCCGCAGCCGCACAGCACAGGCTGCTCGCGCTGACGGCGAGCGCAACCGCAAACTGCCTCGACCATGCCGTCGCCCGCGACCCCGCAACGGGCAGCGCCGCGAGCGAGCGCGGCCCGCTCTCAGAGTATGCGCGGTCCGCGGCGGCTGTGCAGGCGCTGGCGGCCGACGCGGGCGGCGCCTCGCTTGCCGCAGACGCGCGCCTGCAGCGGAGTCTCTCCCTCGCGCTGACGCTGCTGGCGGCCTCGGCGGAGATCCACGGATCCTCGGATCTCCACAGGTCTTCAGCAATGCGAATGTTTGACAGGACCAAGACGGCAGCGGCTGCTACTGCTGCTGCTGCACCGTCTGCAACAGGTTGCGCAGGGCGTGAGATCGCGGCTGGCAACCTGCTGCCCTGTCGGCGAGGTGCCATGCGCCGCCAGCCAGGCGGCGATGGCGGCGCGCTCATAGGTGTGTCCGTCGGCGCACAGCACCGGGTCCGCCATCACCCTCCTGCATTCGAGGGTCGCCAAAACCTGTCAGCATCAAGCAGCATACACCTTCAATCAGATTGGAACACTCTGCTACAGTGCAACCTCTGCTGTGTGACAAGAGGGACCTCCAGGTAGAATTTGAAGGCGCCACAGTCACCAGTAATGCGGGGCCACAAAGTCCGAAGCTCCACGTCACTCACCTTCGAGAGGGGGCACAGCATCCAGTCCTCGGCGACAGCAGCGGATGCTCCCACTGCATGAATCTGGTCACCCGGCTGCATGCTCAACGCCTGCACGGCGGCAGGCAGCGCGCTGCCGGGCTCTGCTGCGGCTGCGTCGCCGCCGGAGACTGCGCCGTTGGGCAGAGGCTGCAGCGCAGTCTGCGGGCCGCTGAGCGGCCGCCTGGCCGGCGCTGGCTGCGGCGGCTGCGGCAGCTGCGGCAGCTGTTGCTGCCTCAGCCTTCCTACGGGCGCGCTTCCGCGCAGCTTTGCTGGGACCGGCGCCGGCGGCAGGCGCTGCAGCCGCCTCCTCCTCACGGTGCAGTGGCAGGAGTCTGCTGTGAGGCAATCGGTCGTGGTTGAAGCTGTGGAGGTCGCGATAGTCTTGCAGATTGGCAATTGTTTGTGTTGACAACACCATCGTCATCTGCACCTTCTGAAACAAGCAGCCATGTTGGCAAGACGCGCATGCCGATAAGATGCATTCAGAAGCGCGTAGCTGGAGCAGCTCCATTCTTGCACAAGACACACCCACCAGCAGCTCGTCGGCTGCCTCCTGTGCCGCAGCCGCCGCCATTGTCTTTGCTGTTGCTGCACCGTCTGCCGCCGCTCTGCTGCCTCTGATCTCATTTGATCTACTGCCCACCGCCGCCACCGCCCGGTCCACCGACGCGAGGCATGCCTCCACCTGCGGCGCCAGCCGTCTCGGCAGCGTGCCCGCCAGCTGCCGCCGCGTCGCCGCCCACGGCTGGCTTGCGGTCCGCAGCGAGGCTGGGGTCTGCCAGCATCGCCTCGAGCGCGCGGCACAGCGCCCGGAATGTTGGCAGGGAGCCCACCGATGGTTGCATCGGCACACCCAGCAGCACGTGCAGCTGGGGCGCGTCGGCGGCTGCCGCGCCGGCCTTTCCAAGGGCCAGCAGCTTCCCCGATGGCCCCGTGGCCCGCTGGTACGCCGCCAGGCCCTTGCGGCTGCCGAGCGGCTGCCCGAGGGTGGCGATTTGCTCGGCGTTGCCGCAGGCGAGCAGGATGGCCGCCGGCGCATGCGGCTGCCGACTGATGGCGACGCATTAGCCAAATTCTGAGCCCCTGTTCACCTGTGTCACTCTCGGTGCAGCAACTTACAACCACTTCAAAGATAAACATAGAGACCATCCTCGCAAGTCGGATGGTCCTTGTTCCCTCTGCCCTCACGATGTCGTTCGATCGTGCGACATCTATTTGTGGCTGACGCTGCAGGGTCTGCCGGAGGCGACGGCGGACGAGCTGCGAGCCTCCGCGGTAGCCCTCGGCCTGCCTCCGGCTTCCGGCGGGGCCGCCGGCGCCGCTGACCCGGCGGCGGCGCGACACGCGCGGTCGCTGCCGGCGCTGCCGCCGCTCGATCTGGACGCACTCGACTTCCAGCACGCTGCGGAATCACTCGGCATGGGCGTCAGCAGCAGTTGAGGCATCGGCGTCGACGGCGACGGGGGCTGGGCCGCCGGCGTCGCCACGTCGGCGATGGCGCGCAAGCGCTGGCGCTCGGACGCAGACACCGCGCTGAACGTTACATCCCGCCTGGCCGCCTGGTGGGTGTTCAACTGACTCCAGAGCGAGTTCAACGAGGGCGGCGCTGCTGCTATGGCAACTGCGCCATTCTGTTGCTGCACCGACTGCAGCATTTTGCTGCTACGCTAGAAGACATCAGTCCATGGTGCCAGCGGCCCTGGAGAAAAGAATTGAACATTAAATTCACTGGATCCTTGGTTCTCTTCCTGTCATGTGCACTGCTCTGAATTTAGATACCTGTTCGGGCTCAGGGAGGGGCGGTACGATGCAGTCAGCGGGGCGCTGCTCACCCCCGCCTGCCCGCCAATACACATCGCGGCGGACG
>JAABUM010001941.1_pt1 | contig 10062 bp, 9 predicted proteins | sample 5559161 | NCBI WGS metagenome assembly JAABUM01 (sample SAMN10711868, study PRJNA513369) | rock metagenome | isolation source: Antarctica rocks | place: Antarctica: Victoria Land, Siegfried Peak nord | reverse complement strand
GACCCGGACGAGATGGGCATCGGCCCGGTCTTCGCTGTCCCGCGCTTGCTGGCCCGGCACGGCCTGACCGTGGACGACATAGACCTGTGGGAGCTGAACGAAGCCTTCGCCAGCCAAGTGCTCTACTGCCGCGACACCCTGGGCATCCCGCAGGAGCGGCTGAACGTGGACGGCGGCGCGATCTCGGTCGGGCACCCCTATGGCATGAGCGGCGCGCGGATGACCGGCCATGCGCTGATCGAGGGACGCCGCCGGGGTGCGAAGCGCGTCGTCGTTACCATGTGCATCGGCGGCGGCCAGGGTGCCGCGGGATTGTTCGAGCTGGCGTGAAGCGGCCTCGCCCCCCTTTAGGGACGGGCAGCCGCGCCGAGACAAGGGAGGCTAATCCATGAACCTGAGCTTCACCCCTGAGGAGACCGCCTTCCGCGAGCGGATGCGCGAGTTCTTCACCACGCAGATACCGCAGCGCATCCGCGACGAGGTGCAGCGCGGCGAGCACGTCTCGCGCGACGACCAGGTGGCGGCGCAGCGCATCCTGAACGCCAACGGCCTCGCCGTGCCGCATTGGCCCGCTGCCTGGGGCGGCCAGGACTGGTCCCCGGTGCAGCTCTATATCTACCAGGACGAGATGCAGCAGGCGTGCGTGCCGCCGCCGCTGGGCTTCAACGCCAACATGGTCGGCCCGGTGATCGCGCAGTTCGGCTCGGAGGCGCAGAAGGAGAAGTTCCTGCCGGCGACCGCCAACCTGGACATTTGGTGGTGCCAGGGGTTCAGCGAGCCGGGTGCAGGGTCGGACCTCGCGAGCCTGGGCACGACTGCGGTGCGGGACGGCGACCACTACGTGGTGAACGGCCAGAAGACCTGGACGACGCTGGCGCAGTATGCCGACTGGATCTTCTGCCTGGCCCGCACCGACAAGCAGGCCAAGAAGCAGATGGGCATCAGCTTCATCCTGATTGACATGAAGGCCCCCGGCGTCAGCGTCCGCCCGATCCAGACGATTGACGGCGGCGTGGAGGTCAACGAGGTCTGGTTCGACGACGTGCGCGTGCCGGTTGAGAACCTGGTCGGCGAGGAGAACAAGGGCTGGGACTACGCCAAGTTCCTGCTGGGCAACGAGCGCACCGGCATCGCCCGCGTCGGCGTCAGCAAGGCGCGCATCCGCCGCATCAAGCAACTGGCCAAGCTGGAGCGCGTGGGCGACGTCGCCATGCTGGACGAGCCGCACTTCCGCCAGAAGCTGGCCGCTGTCGAGGTCGAGCTGAAGGCGCTGGAGATGACGCAGCTCCGCGTCGTGGCCGACGAGCGCAACCGGGAGCGGGGCAAGCCCAACCCGGCCAGCTCCATCCTGAAGCTGAAGGGATCGGAGCTGCAGCAGGCTACGACGGAGCTGCTGATGGATGTGGTCGGCCCCTACATCCTGCCCTACGACGATCACGAGAGCGGCAGCAACGAGCCGCCGGTCGGCCCGGACTATGCGGCAGAGGCGGCGCCGACCTACTTCAACTGGCGCAAGATCTCGATCTACGGCGGGTCGAACGAGATACAGCGCAACATCGTGGCGAAGGCGATCCTGGGGTTCTGACGCCTTCGGCTTTTTGATCCGGCCGGGCGCTCCCTCGCCCGTCAGGGCAGGGAGCGCAAGGACGCGGCACGGGAAGGCCGTAGGAAGTATACTTGCCGGCCCCGGATCGCCGCGCTGCGGGCGGCTCGCGTGTGTGGACGGCCCCTGGGGTGCAAGGGTTCGCTGCTGGTTTCGTCGAGCGGTGCGACGGCGGTTATGTGCCCAGCCTGTGACGCGGCACGCTGGCCGCTGGCCCAGGTGGGTTCCGCGAACGAGGCCACAACGATGACGCGGCCTCGACCGGCCGTTGCAAGCCACGGGTTCACTCGTTCGTCGGCTCGACCGGTCATCGTCTCCTGCAGCCCTTCCTGCACCCTGGCGCCTGCGCGTGGGTCAGGCGGCCGCGGCAGCCCCGGCCGCCGACGTGGCGGCCCTCTTGCTGCCCCGACACGCCTCCCCGGTCGCCATCACGGCCCGCACGATGCGGGCCACCTGGGCGCCCAGGAACGCCAGCATCCCCTTGGCCGCATCCGGCACGGCCCCCTCGGCCGCCACGGCCTCAAGCAGCGCCGGCAGCCGGCTTATGCCCTTGGCCGCCACAATGCCGAACTCAGGTGGCGCGGCACTCCAAGGGCCGCGCTGGCGGCCTCGGGCTGCCACTCCGCGAGCGGCTCGCGATGACGGGTTGCCGGATGCGGCTGCCTGCACGACGCTGCAACGGGAACGGGAGGCACTGTGATGGGCGCAACGGGGTTCGGGCGGCGTGCCGTCCTGGGTGGGGCGGCGGCGCTGGCCCATGGCGGGCGGGCATGGGGACAGGGCGCGCAGCCCGTTCGGATCGGCGTGCTGACGGACGAGGGCGGGCCGTATGCCAGCAGCGGCGGCGCCGGGTCGGTGGCGGCGGCGCGCATGGCGGTGCAGGACTTCGGCGGCACGGTGCTGGGCCTGCCGGTCGAGGTGCTGCGCGCCGACACGCAGAACAAGCCGGACGTGGCCGGCAGCATCGCCCGCGGCTGGTATGACAGCGGCGTGGACGCCATCACCGACCTGCCGGTGACGCCGGTGGCCGCGGCGGTGCAGCAGGTGGCGCGGGACAAGCTGCGGACGGTGATGATCACCGCCGCCGCCGTCACCGAGTTCACCAGCAAGCTGTGCGCCCCGGTCAGCAGCCACTGGGCCGACGACACCCACGCCCTGGCTGAGGGCACCGGGCGCGTGGTGACGGAGGGCGGCGGCAGGACCTGGTATTTCATCGCCGTGGACTTCAGCTTCGGCGCGGCGCTGCAGGCGGAGGCGGCCAAGGTGATCGAGGCTGCCGGCGGCCAGGTGCTGGGCGGCACCAAGTTCCCGTTGGGCAACAGCGACTTCTCCGCCCAGATCGTGCAGGCGCGCACCAGCGGCGCGCAGGTGATCGGCCTGGCCGCTGTGGGCGGGGACCAGGTGAACCTCATCAAGCAGGCTGCGGAGTTCGGCTTGCAGGCCGGAGGCAAGCAGACGCTGGCCGGGTTCCTGGTGTATCTCACCGACATACACGCCCTGGGGCTGGAGGTGGCGCAGGGGCTGCGCTTCCCCGGCAGCTTCTACTGGGACACCGATGCGGGCACCCGCGCCTTCGGCCAGCGCTTCATGGCGGAGCGCCGGGCGATGCCGACCGGCAACCAGGCCAACGTCTATGCGGCGACGCTGCACTTCCTGCGCGCGATGGCGCAGGCCGGCACGCGGGACGCGGTGGCGGTCGGCCGGGCGATGCGCGCGCTGCCGGTGCGCTACTTCGGCACCGAGACTGCGATGCGGGGAGATGGCCGGGTGCTGCACGACCTGGTGCTGTATCGGGTGAAAGCGCCGGGGGAGAGCAGCGGCTCCTGGGACCTGCTGGCGCCGCTCGGCACGGTGCCGGCCGGCGACGCCTTCCTGGCGATGAACCCGGCCTGCACGGCGTAGGCCGGACGAACAGCATCCGTCATACCGGCCTGCATAGGTCGTGACCCGATTTGGCCGCATCCCGCCCTGTTTCTGGCGAAGAGCTTTGGATAGGTCAGCTTTTATGCGGGCCGATATCAGTCATCGCGGAAGGTGCGGCAAACAAGGAGCCGCAGGCACCGTGCCTGCCGCTTGGACTGCGAAGCCGCAAGGGGCAGCCCGCAACGACGGATAGGACAAGGGTCAAAGCAGAAGACGGCCGGCGCCCCACGACGGAAGAGCGAAGCGCCTTCGTCACGGGCCGGCGCTGCGGTTTGGCGGAAGGCACTGACGCTTTTCCACCCTGCTGCGTTGGGCGGCATGACGGCCGGCTTCGCTGGCTGACGTCAGCCCATGATCTCCAGGATCATCTGGCGCAGCTCCGCCTTGGTGAAGGGCACGGTTTCCGGCTCGCGCCGGCCGGGCTTGTCCTGGCCGCGGCTGTTCGCGGCGATCAGGGCGGGAAAAACCTGGGTGTCAGGCTCGCGGGAAACATTGTGCAGTCGTGACATGGTGGGCTGTTCTCATAGCTGGCCCAGGACGGCAGTGCCGCGGCATGGGCTTGGTGAAACCTCCTGCGGCGTATGCCGGACGGGAGGAAACGCCAGCACGAATGTGCATGGCGCAGCCGATCTTGGGAGGGGTGGGAGGCTCTGGCTCGACGCCCGGCACGGTGGCACGGGAGGAACCGCAAACCTCGACCTACTTCAGGATAGCACTATGCACATGGGCCATCCGTTGCCGGATTGCAAGGGCATGGCGCGCAACGGATGGTGGCGCGGGCGATCAAGGCGATGGGCAACTGCGACGGGGTCTGGAACTGTCCAGCCAGAGGCCGCCAGGCGCAGAGCGCGGGCTGAACCGGTTGCGGAATAAGGGCAGCCTGCGAAACGCGCTGCCGTTCCGGCAGAGGATGCTGTTCTGCTCCCTCTCCCTCCGGGAGAGGGTCGGGGTGAGGGAAGCCGCTAGGACGGACCTCAACCCCGGGCAGGGCGGTTCCTGCATGGGCGGGGGTTGGCGCTTGCCGCTTCCCTTACCCCGGCCCTTTCCCGGAGGGAGAGGGAGCAGGTGCAGCCACTTTGCCTTCGATGCTGTCCCAGATCGCCGCCGCTAGGTCCGTGCCGTCGAACCGTGCGACCTCCTGCAAGCCGGTCGGCGAGGTGACGTTGATCTCTGTCAGGTAGTCCCCGATCACGTCTATGCCGACGAAGATCAGCCCGTGGTCCCGCAGGTAAGGCCCGATGCGCCGGCAGATCTCCCGCTCCCGCTCCGTCAGCCCGGCCTGCTCGGGCCGCCCGCCGACGTGCATGTTGGACCGCGCCTCGCCCGCGGCCGGCACGCGGTTCACGGCGCCCATCGGCTCGCCGTCAACCAGGATCACCCGCTTGTCGCCCCGCCGCACCGCCGGCTCGTAGCGCTGTATCATTAGCGGCTCGCGCGACCGGGCGAAGTGCATCTCCAGCAGGCTCGCCAGGTTCTCGTCGTCCTCGCGGATGCGGAACACCCCGGCGCCGCCGTTGCCGAACAGCGGCTTCACGATGATGTCCCGGTGCTCCGCCCGGAAGGCGCGTATGGCCTCGGCGTCCCAGGTGATGAGCGTCGGCGGCATCAGGTCGGGGAAGTGCGTCACCAGCAGCTTCTCCGGGCTGTCCCGCACCCATTTCGGGTCATTCACCACCAGCGTGCGCGGGTGGATGTGCTCCAGCATGTGGGTCGCAGTAATGTAGGCCATGTCGAACGGCGGGTCCTGCCGCATCAGCACGGCGTCCATCGTAGCCAGGTCCAGCCGCGTCTCCGCGTCGAAGCGGTAGTGGTCGCCCGGCACCCGCTGCACATGGACCGGGCGGGCGCGGGCCAGCAGGCGCTCGGTGCGGGCGCCGTCCGGCCGGGCCGTGCCCTCGTGCAGGCTCATGCCGCGGACGTCGTAGTGCCACAGGGCATGGCCGCGGCGCTGCGCCTCCAGCATGAGGGCAAAGCTGCTGTCACCGTCTATGTTGATGGTGTCCAGCGGGTCCATCTGGACCGCGACCTTCAGTAGGCGCGACATGCGGGAGCCTCGATCAGTGTGGTCCCGCGCTGTAGCAGGGCTTCAGGCTGCTGGCACGCCCTTGGTGGTCGAGTACTCGAAGTGCAGCGCCGTGTCGGGATGCACGATGGGGTGTATGGCGTGGGCGGCCATCGCGCCCTCGCTGAAGCCTTGCAGGATCAGCTTGAGCTTGCCGGGGTAGGTGGCCACGTCGCCGATGGCGAACACGCCGGGCGTACTGGTCTCGCAGGTGGCCGCCGTGACGCGGATGTGGCTGTCCGCCTGCTCCAGGCCCCAGGCGGCGATGGGGCCGAGGTCCATGGACAGGCCGAAGAACGGCAGCAGGTGCGTGGCGGGCAGGCGCCGGGTCTCACCGCCGGCGATGGTGCTGACCTCGACGGCCTCCAGCACGCCGTCCGCGCCGTGCAGGGCGTGGAGCTGGTAGGGAATGACCATCTCCACCTCGCCGCGGGCAGCGGCGGCGTCGAGCTGCGCGGCCGTCTCCGGCGCGGCGCGGAACTTGGGGCGGCGGTGTATGACATAGACCTTGGCAGCCACGTCCTTGAGCGACAGCGCCCAGTCCACCGCGCTGTCGCCGCCGCCGGCGATGACGACGTGCTTGTCCCGGAAGTCCTCCCGCCGCTTGCAGGCGTAGCGGACGGCGCCGGTGGCCTCGTAGGCGCCCAGCCCGGCCAGCGGCGGGCGGTTTGGGCCGAACGCGCCGGCTCCGGCGGCCAGCACCACGGCCTTGCAGCGCACCTCGTCCCCGGCGTCCGTGTGCAGGGTGAAGGCGCCGGCCCGGCCATGCAGCGCGTTCACGCGGCGGCCCAGCAGGCGCGGCACGTCGAACGGGGCGATCTGCCGCTCCAGGTTCTCAATCAACTGGCCTGCGGGGATGCCGGGATGTGCGGGGATGTCGTAGATCGGCTTCTCCGGATACAATGCCGTGCATTGCCCGCCGACCTCGCCCAAGGCGTCTATCAGAGTGGAGCGCAGCTTCAGCATGCCGCACTCGAAGGCGGCGAACAGGCCGACCGGGCCTGCGCCGATGATGGCTACGTCAGTCTCGATGAATGCGCTCATGCAAGGTAGGTAGCATCAGGCGCCAAAGGATCAAGCGGCCTGCTCGCGTCTCCCTCTCCCTCCGGGAGAGGGTCGGAGTGAGGGGGTCGTCAAGCACCACCCGGCCCACTAAAAACCGTATTCAGGAAGCACCGCCGGTCCGACATCCAGCGCCAAGAACGCCCGGCATCAACCCGCAGCTACATCCAGCGTGTCGCCCACAACCCCAGTGCGCCCAAACCAAGCAGCACCACCGGACCAGACAACGCCAGCACCATGAACTCAGCCATCCCGAAGCCTCCCAAGGGCGACCTGCGCCACGACATGTAGGCCAACGCCGACCAGGAAACAACCCGACGCCACCAGCAGCAGCCACCAGCGCGGCACGTCGGCGAGGGTGCCGTAGAACGCCCCCACCGTCGGCGCCACCGCGCCCGTCACCAGCACCGCGATCCCGGACGTGTTCAGCGCAAGGGCCAGCAGCTTGATCCGCTCGTTGTGGACCAGGTGCGGCACACGGTCAGCCCGCCGCGGCCAGCGCGGCCGTGACCCGGCGGGCGAACGCCGCCGGGTCCGCCGGCATGTCGCCGTCCTGCACGCGGGCCAGGTCCAGCAGGGTGAGCGCCGCCTCCGCCACGTCGCCCTCCGTGTCGGCGCGGGCGGCCAGGGCGCGTATCAGGGGATGGCGCGGGTTCAGTTCCAGCACCGCGCCGCCCATGCCGCTCTTGCCGTGGCGGCGCATCATGCGCTGCATCTGCAGGTCCGGGCCGTAGCCGCCGGCCGCCAGCACCACGGCGCTGTCCACCAGCCGTTCGGTCGCGCGCACCTCCCGCACGGCGTCGCCCAGCGCGGCCTGCAAGGCGGGCAGCAGCTTCGTGAGGTCCGCAGGCTCCCCCTCCGGCTGGGTCGCGGCCTCGATGGCGGACAGGTCGGCACCGGCCGTCACGCTCCGCAGCGGCTTGCCGTCCCAATCGTGCAGCCTCTCCGGCCAGAAGCTGTCCACCGGGTCGGTCAGCAGCAGCACCTCGACGCCGCGCGCGCCGAAGCCCTCAAGCTGCGGCGACTTGGCCAGCGCCTCGGCGTCGTCGCCGGTCAGGAAGTAGATCGCCTCCTGGCCCGGCTTCATGCGCGACACGTAGCCGTCCAGGCCGACCCGGCCCTCCTGCGTGGAGGACGGGACGCGCATCAGGCCGGCGATCTCCTTGCGGTGCTCGCTGTCCTCCCAGATGCCCTCCTTCAGCACGGCGCCGAAGTTGTCCCAAAGCTTAGAGAAGTCTGCTTCGTCCTTGGCGCGCGACTTGATCTCAGACAGCACCCGGCCCGTCACGGCCTTGCGTATGCGGGCCAGCACGGGCGTCGCCTGCAGCATCTCGCGGCTGACGTTCAGCGGCAGGTCCTCGGTGTCCACCACGCCCTGCACGAAGCGCAGCCAGGGCGGCAGTAGCCCGGCCTCGTCGGTGATGAACATGCGCCGGACGTGCAGGCGCACCCGGCTCTCGCGCGGTCCCTCCACGGCGTCGAACGGCTTCATGCCGGGCACGAATAGCAGGGCGGAGAACTCCAGCGCCCCCTCCGCCCGCCAGTGCAGCGTGGCCCAGGGGTCGTCGAAGATGTTGCCGAGGTGGCGGTAGAAGTCCTTGTACTGCTCCTCCGTCACCTCCGACTTGGACTTGCGCCATAGGGCGGTGCCCTCGTTGGCCGGCTTGTCCTCGCCGTCGTCGGCGATGGTGATGGGGACGGTGATGTGGTCCGCCCACTTCTTCACAATGGTTTGCAGCCGGATCGGCTCCAGGAACTCGTCGGCGTCGGGCTTCATGTGCAGGGTGACGGTGGTGCCGGGGCGGTCGCGCTCGGCGGGCGCCAGGGTGTAGGCGCCGGCGCCCTCGCTGGCCCAGGTCCACGCCTCGTCCGACCCGGCGCGCCGGCTGGTGGCCTCCACGCGGTCGGCGACCATGAAGGCGCTGTAGAAGCCGACGCCGAACTGGCCGATCAGCTCCACCTTCTCGTCGGGCTTCGCCTTCGCGGCCTCGGCCCCGAAGGCGCGGGTGCCGGAGCGAGCGATGGTGCCGAGGTTCGCGGCCAGCTCCTGCTTGTCCATGCCGGCGCCGTCGTCGGCGATGGTGACGGTGCGGGCGGCCTTGTCCGGCACGATGCGGACGTGGGCATCGGGGGGCAGGGCGAGGGCCGGGCTGGTCAGCGCCTCGAACCGGCGGCGGTCGGTGGCGTCGGCGGCGTTGGCGACCAGCTCGCGCAGGAAGATCTCGCGCTCGGAGTAGAGGGAGTGGACGACGAGGTCGAGCAGGCGTCCGACCTCGGCGCTGAACTCGTGACGCTCGGGGGCGGGGGCGGTTTGGTCGGCTGGGGCGTCGCTCATGCGGGCAGGCTCCGGGCTGGGGTGGCGGGGGCGGTATGCAGCGCGGGGCTGGGGGGTTCAAGGGTGGAGTGGAGTTGTGCCCTGCCTTGCGCGCTCGGCGCAAACGCCATGATGCGAGGCTATGCACCTGTTGGCTCGGTGGGCCTCTGATCGGGTCAGGTGCCGCCGGGTTTCAAGCGACTTCAGCCTTTCCGGCCGCCACGCGCCGCAGGTCCCCGACCCGCAACGGCTGGCCCCAGCCCTCGCTGGCCTTGGAGGCGCGTTCCCGCACCCAGGCCGTAGCGCGGCCAAGCACGGTCCAATCAAGGTCGGGTATGCCGATAAAAGGGTCAACGGCAAAATCGAGGGCGTCCGGGCTGGCATAACCCTCGATCAGCGAATTGGGATGCAGGCCCCAGCGCTTGCACTCATGCCAGGCCGCGTAGCCCAGCGTTCCGGCGACTGCGTTCCACGCCTCGGCTTGCGGGCCGGGCGGCACGAGTTGAGCGTAAACCAGCGGACCCACGTCGTACTCGTTCTGTATGGCATCAACGATCTTGTCCACATCAACCGGCTCCCCGGCTGGCACATGCCCGGCTAAGGCCAAGGCGCTGGCCGCCTGGTCATACCAGGCCCCGGCCGGCAACGTGTCTAACGCCAACTCGGCTGCGAACAGCAGCAGGGCGATGCAGGCCGCGGTACCAGCCCCGTGCGCCGTGGCGCGCAGGTCGGCGCTTGCCGGAGTGTCGGTGGGCACGGTGTAGGACGCTGTGGATACGGTCATGGTATGTAGGTTCCGTTCAAGATCGTGAAGTCTGCCTTTCCGGCGAGCTTGGGACCCGGATTATCAACGACGATATGGATGCGAAGGGTAGGATAACGTTCGCTCAACTGCTTCAGCACCCCTGGAGGCACGTTAGGGTTCCGCAATCCCTGCCGACACACGGTGCATACGCCGGTGTCGTTCTGTATCCCCTCCGTGCCAATGACGATGAGACATCGTCCCCCCGGAAGTTTAGCCTTGAGGGTGCTGAAGGATGATCTTGCTCATGCCCATGATCCCGACCCCGATCAACGCTGAGGCGGCCGCCCCGAATG
>JAABUM010007436.1_pt1 | contig 10064 bp, 11 predicted proteins | sample 5559161 | NCBI WGS metagenome assembly JAABUM01 (sample SAMN10711868, study PRJNA513369) | rock metagenome | isolation source: Antarctica rocks | place: Antarctica: Victoria Land, Siegfried Peak nord | reverse complement strand
CTTGACGGTCCTATATGGAGTTCGGTATACCCGACTCCTCTCGTTCCTGCAACTAGAGGCTTTGACGCTGACGTGTACGCTCTCACCCCGTACATCTCGTCGGTCTGAGGCAGAGCCTCGCTAGCAATATCCACTTAAATGGGGCGTGACCCACTAGTGGGTCACGCCCCATTTAAAGCGGGAATTGCCGCGAGTGTCTGTCGCCCTCAACAACCTGCGACATCACACTCCCGGGTTCGCTACGAAGACGCTTTCTGGCCGTCGCCAAAACCCGTTCTATTTGCGGCGTGACCCACTAGTGCACTTGGGCTGACGATTCGCGAACAGGTGCTGTTCCCGGCGAACTCTGAGCAAGGGACGGGTGCCGGGGAGGTGGTATCGGCATAACCAGTGTTCCGCTCTCGCCGCACCTGACAATAGACTCGTTGCCGAATAACGGGATCGCCCCTCAGCGCCTTGGTTAGCAGCCCTGCAGGACCATAACAGGTACCATTTTGGCCGTTTGTGGGCGCAATCTGATGTTGATTCGGTGGTCTATGCTTATCCTGCAACGAGTCTAATGCAAAGAAGGAAGCCGTCGGGCGCGGGCTGGTGGCGTGCAACGTGACGGAGTTTGCTGCCTCGCTGAAATCCACACGGCCTCCCATCAAGACGTAGGACGTATCGGACATCCAGCGTTTCCTTGCCGTCGCTACAGACGATGGGTATAGTCCCCCTGGCTCGTCGTATTCCGTTCCACGGGCTGCGGCACACGCATGCGACGCTCCTCATGAAGCAGGGCATCCACCCGAAGGTGGCCAGCGAGCGCCTCGGACACGCAAACATCACGCTAACGCTCCAGACGTACAGCCATGTGTTGCCGCAGATGCAGCAGGAAGCCGCGAGTATCTTCGTGGCAGCGATCGCGGATGGCTCATAAGGCTAGGCGCACGGTCTGCATCAAGCGTCACCCCATTATCATGCGCCACGTGTGACGTCCGCCCCACCCACTGGCGACCGGGCCTCTGTCACCCCGGACGCCATCCTCGCTATGTGAGCCGCGCCCGCGTTACACCCGTCCTGGAAGAGTTCATCGCATCGACTAAATAACGTGACGGGGAACTGCGGTCTCCCTATCTCCGGTGTTTGGCGTCCCAGTCGGCTCGATCAGCAGCAACTCGACCTCCTCCTCCGCGAACGGCTGATGCTCCACGCCGCGCGGCACGACGAGCAACTCGCCCGGCCCCAGGATCACGGTGCGGTCGCGCAGGCGCACGGTCAAGCGCCCTTTGAGGACCAGGAAGAAGTCATCGGTGTCGTCGTGCTTGTGCCACACGAACTCGCCGCGCGCCTTGACCACCATAATGTCGTTGTTATTGAACTGCGCGACCGTCTGCGGCGACCAGTGCTCGGAGAACTGGGCCAGCTTATCGGCCAGCGTAACCTTATCGCTCTCGCTCATGTCGCACCCTTTCTACTCCACGTACCAACCAAACCGTCGCCAGCGATGCAGGGCGCCGTACATGCACGCCCTGCAAGCCTTGAGCCCAATGCGCGTAACCGCATGCACAGTCGCCATGGAACCCTGCTCGACGGGCAAGGAGGGATCGGCTGAAAATTTCTCTTGGACGCGTTTGGGGTTTGCGAGGTCACAGGCAATGCAAAAAGGCCAATTTTACGGGTGGGCCCACAGGGATTCGAACCCTGAACCTCGGGATTATGAGTCCCTCGCTCTAACCGTTGAGCTATGGGCCCGCGCCTATGTGTAGTGTACGGGCCAGCGCGCCCAGCTGCAATATGGTACACTCGCGCCAATAGTTCACGCGTTCGACTCACGTCATAGCCCACACGGAGGAGGATATGAGCTCCATGCCTACGATACAACGAGGGCCGGTGTGGCGCGGCGCCGCGCGTACGCTGCTCGATACGATTTTCCCCCTGGCGTGCGTGGAGTGCCGCGCGCGCGGGAGTTGGTTGTGCCCGGCCTGCCTCCGTGCGATCGAGCGCTTGCCGCTGCCAATCTGCGCCGTCTGCCGCCAGCCGATCGACGAGGCCGCGCCACATGGCTGCCGCTCCGGCGCGTCCATGCTCGCCTCGGTCAGCGCGATCGGCGTCTATGCGGGCCCGCTGCGGGCGGCTGTGCGCGCACTCAAATATGAGGGTCATCACGCCGTCACCTCCGCTCTCGCGCCCTTACTGGCGGAGCGCGTGGCGCCGTTGCTCGCGGCGGACGATCTACTCGTGGCGGTCCCCCTGCACCCGACGCGCCAGCGTGAACGTGGATACAACCAGTCCGCCATCGTGGCGGCGGAACTCGCACGCTTGCTGCCGTTGGAGTTCGCGCCCACGGCGCTCCAGCGTACGCGCGCGACGGCGGACCAGACGCGGCTCTCGGGTGAACGGCGCGCCGCCAACATGCGCGGAGCGTTCACGGCGCGGCCACAGGCGGTGCGTGACCGCCGCGTCTGGCTGCTCGACGACGTCTACACGACCGGCGCCACGCTTCAGGCTGGAGCGTCCGCCCTCCGCGCGGCCGGCGCGCGCGAGGTGCGCGGGGCGGTCATCGCCGCGACTTTGCGTGAGTCGTGAGTCGTGAGTCGTGAGTCGTGAGTCGTGAGTCGTGAGTCGTGAGTCGATGGTAAACTGCTTGTTGAAGTGCGCTGTAATGGTGTCGCAGGGTGCTATCAGGCGTATTACTATCGACTATCGACCATCGACCATCGACCATCGACTATCGACCATCGACCATCGACTACTGGTACAGCAGCCAGCGCACGGAGTGGCCGTTGGCCCACGAGGGGGCGTAGATGATCGTCATGCCAGGGCTTGGCGCGTGGGCGAAGCGCAGGCTGCCGACGGTATAGACGCCGGGAGGCAGCGTGACGGGACGCAACGGGTGGGCGCCGGACGCCGCGGCGGCGATCTTGCGCCCATCGACGAGCAGGTAGACGTCGCGCGGCGCGACCAGCCGCGCTGTCGTCGCTCCGTTGTGGAACGCTATGCGCACATCGGTTACGTTCCTGGATGTGGTGGGTGCGGTGGTCGTGAGCAACTCGGGTCGCACACGCATAACGTCCAAAGACAGGGTCGTCGTCGCGACCGCGCCGTGTGGCGTGACGATGGTCGGATGGGTCACCCCCGTGGGCGCCCAAACGGTACCATTGAGGATCGACCAGACGAGCCCGACGACGACGAGCCCAACACCGACCAGCAGTCGTCGTGCGACGGGCCGCCACGTCGGCGCATCGGCGTCCAGGCGCACGGCGCGCTCGTCGGGGCTTTCTTGATGGACACGCATATCCTCATTTTAGCACCGGGCGCTGTATCATGGACGGTGGTGAGAAGCAGTGAAGCAGTGCGCGCCATTGTGTACCAAGCGATGTAATCGCGGAAGGAGCCAAAAGATGAGCGTTGAAGAGAAATTGGCACAAGCAGGCTACCCCTTGCCGGAGGCCGCCGCGCCGGGGGGATCGTACGTGCCGGCCCTACGGGTCGGCGATCTGGTCTACACGTCGGGGCAATTGCCCATGGTCGGGGGTGTGCTGGCCGAGCGCTATAAGGGTAAAGTGGGCGGTGCGGTCGACCTGGAGACGGCGCGCGACGCGGCCGCCCGCTGCGCCGTCAACGCGCTGGCCGCCATCAAAGGCGTCGTCGGCGACCTGGAGCGCGTCGAGCGCGTCGTCAAGGTCGTGGGCTTTGTCGCTTCCACGCCCGACTTCACGGCGCAGCCAGAGGTCATGAACGCGGCCTCGGACCTGCTACAGCAGGTCTTCGGCGAGCCCGGCCGCCATGCGCGCTCGGCCGTCGGCATGGCCGTGCTGCCGCGCGATACGTGCGTGGAGGTCGAACTCATCGTCCAGGTGCGCGGGGATAGTGGCGCGGCGGGCGCCTGAATCGTAGCGCTCAGGGCTGTCGCCGTAGCGTGGCGGCCAGGGCGCGCAGTTCGGGTGAAGGCTCGGCCTCCAGTTCGTCGCGCAGCAGGCGGCGATAGTCTTTGTACGCGCGGAGGGCCTCGTCGACCTGGCCGGACGCGGCGAGCAGGCGCAGCAGGGCTAGTTGCGGCGCCTCATCGAACGGGTCGAAGGACGCGGCGCGGCGCGCGGCGTCGATGGCGTCCTCCGCGCGCTCCAGCCCGTCGTAGAGCCCGGCCAGCGCCAGCGCGACCGCTACGGCCCGGCTCGTGACGCGCACGCGCGCGGTCGCCGCCCACAGGGTGTCGCACCACTCCAGGTAGCCGCCCACGCCGAAAAGATCGAGGGCGCGTTCGCCCGTGTCCAGGCGCGTCATGACCGATCCCGCGCCGAGCGCCACGCCGGCCGCCTCGTCGAAACGGCGCTCGTCGTCCTCGATGGGCAGGCGCACGGTGTAGGCGCCGCCGCGCGGACTCCAGCTGCCCTCGCCAAGCAGCCGCCGCAGGTGCCGCCCGGCGTCCCAGAACGCCTGCACAGCCCCCGCGTCGCCATCCCACACGGCCTCCAGCGCCTCGTCGCGGCGCAGCGGTCGCCCCGTGTGTACGGCGAAGAAAAGCAGTTCACGCGCCTTGGCCGGCAGCGTGTGCAGATCGAGCGGGCGCCCGATGATCTCGACGGCGCCCTGCCCGAACGGCGACACGCGCAGCGTCTCCTGCTCCCCCTCATCCCCGTCGTCAGTTATAGGGAGGAGCACGAGGGACGGCGCGACCGACGCGGCCAACCCATCCAACATCAGCCGCGCGTCGCGGTGCAGCCGGCGCAGCGTGCGGCGTTCCGCCAGCACTTGCCGCGCCATACGCGCGGCCGGACGCAGGTAGCTCTCGCAGCCCAGCGGCAGCACCAACTCGGCCACGCGGTCGAGCTCCGTCGTGGCGCGGCGACCCATGCGGCGCGCCAGGAAGGATTCGGCGCGCAGCAGCCGTGCGCGCGCCGCCTGGTGTGGGCGGTTCAGCGCTTCGAGGCGTGTCGCCGCCGTGCGCAGCACCTCCACGGCGCGCCTGTGGGCGCGCGAGCGCAGCGCCAGTGTGCCCTCGTACAGGTCAAGCAGGGCGTCGTCGACGGGCGTCACCACGAGCGGGCGCGCCTCGTCGATGAGTTGGCGCGCGGCCTGGCGGTCGCGCCGGATCAGCGCGGCGGCGATGCGTGCGCGCAGGGCGTCGTTGAGCGCGTCGGGCAGGTCGAGGCGTCCGGCCAGTTCGGCGGCAGCGAAACCCTGCCGCTCGGCCTCCACGGCGTTGCCCTCGTCCGCGTATACCTCCGCCAGCGTCGCGGTCGCCGCGCACTCCAATAGGGGATAGCTGATGTCGTGTGCCAGCGCGAGGGCGTGCTCGACTTCGGAGTGAGCGGCAGCGTAGTCTGCTGTTAGGGTGTGCAACAGAGCGCGAATGTTGTGTACGTTGGCGAGCGCGGGTACATTGTTTGCGCGTTGGCGTATAATACTGGCCCGTGCCAGATATCCCTCGGCGTCATGGGCGTGCCCTGCGGCAATTAGTTGAGTCGCGAGATTAGAAAGCGTGCGGGCCTCGCCATCTGAATTGCTCGCCTCTTCGTGGCTAACTAGAGCAGCTACCAAATCGACAAGACCTTCATTTAGATGCCCTACCCGCAGATATGCGATACCGCGCATCTCCCGTAGGCGTGTAACTGCGGCATCAAGGCCAACACGTTGGGCGACAACGAGCGAGGATTCCGCACTTTGGACGCTTTCTTCATGCTGCCCAGCTGACATTAGAGCTTGTGTGCGCAAAATCGCCGCATCTAACCATTCTCCTTCGTTTTTGGACGTAGCCATACTTGCATCGGCAAGGGCAAGCGCTTCAGCATGTTCACCGCGCTGGACGCGCGCTCGACCACACAATGACAATAAACGAGAGGTACGATAGCAGGCCGGAAGTTGCTCGATGTGCGTCAAGGCCGTTCCCCATAGCCCGCGCGCCCACAGCGTCGTTCTCTCATTGTCGAGCGCGGAGGCCAGCATTTCCCAGTCCTCATCAGCGGCCAGCAGCGCGAGGGCGCGCGGTAAATCGTCGTGGGCCGACCAATAGGTGGACGCGGCGCGACGAATGGCGCGCAGGCGGCTGCGATTCTCGGACTTCAACGTCCCGACGAGATACTCGCCGAACAGGTCGTGGTAGCGGTAGATGCCGTCGTCGTATTCCAGGAAGAGCCCACGCGCCGCCGCCTCGGCGTAGAGAGCCGCGCTGTCGCGCCGCTCAAGGATGGCGTCGGCGTCCTCCGGCGCGGCTGGGCCGAGCGCCGCGCTCTCCAGCAGGAAGACGCGTAGCTCCGGCGGCAAGGACGCCAGGACTTCGGACCCCAGGTGCTCCATCAGCGCGTCTGTCCGCGCGCGCAGGAAGCGCAGGCCACCAGCGCCGGTGTGTCCGAGCAAGAGCACTCCGGCGGCCCAGCCCCCGCTGCGCGCCACGGACGGTGCGGCGCGCGCGGCGTCGAAACCGTGGGCGGATAAGAGTTCGGCCGCTTCCGCGACGTCAAACCGCAGTTCGTGGCGCCCCAAACCCACCAACTCGTCGAGCGCCGCCAGCGTCGCGAAGCCCAGCAGGGGGATCGAGCGCGAGAGGATGACCAGCGCGAGCGTAGGGGGACGGAAGCGCAGCACATGGTCCCACAGGGCGGCGGCCTCGGGCAGGTCGTCGAGATGTTGGAAGTCGTCGAGCACGAGCGTTAGCGGCCGCCCCTCCAGCGCGCCGAGCAGCAGCCCCATCGCCGCCGCTTCGGAGCCGCCGCTGTCGAGGGCCGCCCATGCCGCCCGCGCCGCGCCGGGTAGGGCGTGCTCCATCGCCGCGCACAGCCCACGGGTCAAGCGGCGCGTGTCGCGATCGGCTGTGTCGAGGGCGTACCAGGCCACGGGCAACGGCGCGTGGCGCGCCCAATCGGCCAGTAGCGAGGTTTTGCCCGAGCCCCCCGGCGCCACAACAATGGTGACGCGCCCTGCTCTCGCTGCGGTGTCGAGAGAGTCCGCCAAACGCTGGCGTGAGACAAGGGCGCGAGGTCTTGGAGGGCTGATTTTAGCCATGGGCCATGTTTGAGTGGTGGAGACCTGAACGGGCGGCAAGCTCTACTCTCCTATGAACTGACCCAGGATTGCCCCAGGAAGCTTTTGTTACGCTAACACCATACCAAATCGTTACGAGTTGTTGTCAGTTTGTATCAGTTCAGAGGAGAAAACAATGCGCCTCACAACCCGCCGCATCGTTGCCATCGTCGCGCTCGCTCTCACAACCTTTGCCGCCACGCACGCGGGAGATATGTCCCGGCAAGCCGGTGGCATTACTGAATATAGCGCAAATACCCATGCTACCATACAAGCCGGTGGCATTACTGAATATAGCGTACGCACCAACACGACCTTCAACAGTTGATAGTTGATAGACGAGCAATAAGCTTCCAGCAATGAAGGATTTGTTCTTACACTAGCCATAGCGCCAGCGCCATCAATGTCCCGACCCGCATAATAGCAAACGTCCCTGTCGAGAGGATAAACATGACCCGCCATCGTACCCTCCACCCCGGCTTCGAGCGCCTCATTGGCGCGGCGGCCGTCGATCCCGCACTCAACCGCGATCTTCTACGCGACCCACGCGCCACAGCCCTGCGCTACGGTCTGACGCCGGGCGACGCCGATCTGGCCGCCGACATTCATGCCGTCGATCTGCGCGCCTTTGCATCAGCCCTGCTACCGCGCCTGTATGGGAAGGTTACCACACATGTTCCACAGCGCAGCGCCGTCGCGGGATAAAGAGAGCGCCGTCGCGTCCCCGCTCCTTTGGGAGCAGGACCCGACCCTCCAACCCCTGCTGTCCCCCATCGTCGCTGAAACCGCCGAAGTCGGCAATGGAGCGCGGTTCGTCGTCATCACTCCCGAGGGCAAGCCGCATGTGCTGGTCGGCGTACACGGCAACCGCCATCCGTGGCGCGCTCCTGCCCTGGCCGTCCTGGAACACGGCGACGCGCGGTCGTGCGCCGGTATCGTCGCCGCGCCGGTCTATGGGCCGCCGGGCGCGCGTGGCGCGCTGCTGCTCTACCATGACCCTGCCCGCCCCCTATCCGGCGGCGAGGACATAGCGCGCGCGCACGCGGCGCGCATCGAACTGGCCCTCACCATGGCGTCGGCGCGATTGGCCGCGACACACAGCGCCGTCAACGCGCTGCACCAGGCGCTGGCCGCGCACGACGAGCGGACGGGCCGCCATGCCATCGCTGTGCGCGCGCTGACCCGTATCTTCGGTCAAGCTATGCGGGTCCCGGCCCATACGCTCCGCGAGTGGGAGTGGGCCGCCTTGCTGCACGACGTGGGCAAGATCGCCGTCCCCTCGTCCCTGCTGCACAAACCCGGCTCGCTGGATGCCGACGAGTGGACGATGATACATCGGCACCCTTCCATGGGGGAGCGCATCATCCGAACCATCCCCGCCCTCGATGCCGTTGGGTCGGCCGTGCGCCACCATCACGAGCGCTGGGACGGCGGCGGTTACCCCGATCGCCTCTCCGGCGACGCTATCCCCCTGGCGTCCCGCGTCATCTGCCTCGTCGACGCCTACGAGACGATGTGCACGGGACGGCCCTATCGCGCGCCGATGGAGCGCGCCGACGCGATAGACGAGTTGACCCACGCCGCCGGATCGCAGTTCGACCCACATCTCCTCACCTGGCTTCCCACCCTGACGCGGTTCGACATCGCCATCTAGCTGGGGCAATCGTCGCCGCGCCGTTATCGCCCTCAGCATTGGCGCTACCCCATATTTCCCATTGAGCGGGACGATTCCTCCTCCCATACTGGCCCTATTGGAGGCGCCACGAATGGGAAGAATGGGGCACAGCAGTATCGCCGCCGCTTTACCACGTCATGCAGGAACGGCTTGGATCACGATATCTACCCGTGCGGCGCCGTTTTACCGGCGCTACCAGCCAGCCGCGCTCACCCTATCCATCATGGCGTTATGCCTGTTGCTGCGTACGCTACGTCTTGGAGCGCTGCCGCTGTTCTTCGATGAAGGGGTTGACACGCGCGCGGCGCAGGTCGTCGGCGCGGTTCCTGGACCCGCTACCCTGCTCACTTCGCTGCAATATGGGGCGCCGCCGCTCTACTCGTGGCTGGCCGCGCCGCTGACCCGCTTGCTCCCCGACCCCTTGCTGGCGGCGCGCTTGACCTCCGCGCTGATCGGGACCGCGACGGCGCTCGCCGTGTGGGCCATCGCGCACACGATCCCCTCACCCGTAACCCGCGACGACTGGACCCTCGACCCTAACCGCAGGTCGACGGTCCAGTTAGCCATGGGGTGGGGGGTGAGAGCCGGGGCTCCGCTCGCCGCCGTCCTCTACGCGCTGTGCCCCTTCACGCTCTTCTACAACCGTATGGCGCTGCTCGACGGCCTGCTCGCGGCCTGTGGCGGGGGCGCCCTCTACTTTGCTTTGCGCCTGGCGCGCGATGCGCGCGGCCGCGACGCCTTCGCCCTGGGGCTCTGTCTCGGCGCCGCTATGCTCACCAAGATCTTCGCCGTGGACATGTTGTTGCTCCCATTGCTGGCTGTCGTCGCCGCGCGGCCGGCCCAGCGTCGGGCCGTGCGGCGGTTGGCGCTCGTTGCTGCCGCGCTGGGGCTGGCGCCCTTGGCCGCCCTTCTATTGACGCCGCAGGGAGGCGGCTTGCTCTCGGCCACGCATGCGCACGCCCACGCCGCAGGTAGTGTCGTCGCCACCGTTGGCCAGCAATTGACGACGTGGGGCTCGGCGCTCTGGCTCTACCTCACGCCGCCTGTCTTGCTGCTGGCGCTCCTGGGACTATGGTCGATACGGAGGCAGCGCGCCGCGCTGGTCATCGGGCCGTGGGCGCTCCTCGGCGGCCTTCCGCCGGTTCTCGTCCCCGGCGCGTTCCTGGCGCCGCGCTACTTCCTGTACAGCGCGGTCCCCATCCTCGTGCTGGCGGCCTACGGGCTCGTGGCGCTCGTCGCGGTCATTTCTCCTTTCGCCCCCTCCGTTCCCATGGGGGAGCCGTCTCTCGCCCCCTCCGTTCCCATGGGGGAGCCGTCTCTCGCCCCCCCCGCCCCCATGGGGGAGCCGTCTCTCGCCCCCCCCGCCCCCATGGGGGAGCCGTCTCTC